>Ga0209240_1000260_pt1 | contig 21763 bp, 18 predicted proteins | sample GraSoi_2013_80cm_FD_185828 | JGI IMG/M metagenome (GOLD analysis project Ga0209240, IMG submission 185828) | Grasslands soil microbial communities from the Angelo Coastal Reserve, California, USA - Sample 9_17_2013_80cm (SPAdes) (version 2) | ecosystem: Environmental > Terrestrial > Soil >...
GGTTGACCAGCGAGTGGACGCTTCCGGTCCGGCCGGGCCGCATGAAGTACCCGGTGAGCCAGTACGAGGCGGAGGGCGCTGGCAGAGCGATGAAGCCCGCCACGACCATCCCAATGAACGTCGCCGCCGCGATCGCCGCCTGGCGGACCTTCCCGGCGAGCAGCAGGTAGGGGATGAAGAGCAGCGGCACCAGCTTGATCCCGGCAGCGATGCCGATGCCGATTCCCTTCCATCGCCTCGCGTCCGGCCTGGTGAGGTCCCAGACGACAAGCAGCATCAGCAGCGGCTCGATCTGGCCGAGGTACAGGGCCTTCACCACCGGCTCGATCCACAGCGCCAGGGCGCTGACCGCGAGCGTTGCCGCGAGCCGGCCGGCCCCCCGCCGCCCCATCGCGCCTAGCGTGAGCCAGGCGGTCAGCGGAATTGCCGCCAGGCTGGCAATCGTCATGATCCAGCGCAGTATCCAGAAAGGGATGAGCGACCCGCCGGCGAATACCAGCGCCGCGAACGGGGTGTAGGTGAACTTGACGCCGACCCTCAGTTCCCACGTGTAGAGAATCGAAGGCAGCTGCCTGGTGATCAGGCCGGAGTCGTTGTAGACATTGAGGTCGTACCAGGTCAAGACCTCGTGCCGGTGTACAGCCTGGTCAACCAGGTAGGCGGTGAGCGCGAACGCGAAGAGCAGCGCCGCGAGGATCAGCCCGCCGCGGCCGAGAATCCGGTGCCACGGCAGCTGCCGCGGCCGGCCTCGGCCCACCGCATCTGCCGGCTCCATCTCGGCCTGTGCCTGCACGCTCCGATCCTCCTTGTCCTTGGCCGGAGCCGGTCGCGGCACTGCACTGAACGCCATCGACGCGCCTCTTGCGCGAACATTCGTCGCAAAGTTAGACGAGCGGCAGCCGCCGCTTGTTGCATCCGGCGGGAGCTAGATCGCGCCGTTGCGGAAGGCCACCGGCATAGTCTGCCCGATGTTGTACCAACCGTGAGGCCAGCCTGCCCCAAAATTTCCTCAGGTAACTACGTAGTGTGACCCTCATATGACGCTGATGACACTGTCGCGGCGCGGCACGAGCTCGCCAATCACCGGCGCGCCCGGAATCTCCCCGGCGATAAGGAGGCCGCCGGATGTCTGAGCGTCGGCGAGGAGCAGCAGCACCTCATCGAGCAAACCGCTGAAGTCCGCGTGCGGCGCCACCCAGGCCAGGTTACGCCGGCTGCCGCCAGGCAGGTGGCCGGCGCGCTGAGCCGCCAGCGCGCCATCGATCACGGGAACTGCCCGGTGATCGATCACCGCGGTCACGCCGCTCGCCCTGGCGAGCTTGAAGGCATGTCCGAGCAGGCCGAAACCCGTCACGTCCGTGGCGCAGCCCAGGCCGGCCCGCAGGGCCGCCCGGCTTGCATCCGCGTTGAGGGTGGTCATCACCTCGACGGCCGCCTCGCTGACCTCGCCAGTCGCCTTGTGCATCGCGTTGAGGATGCCCGAACCCAATGGCTTAGTCAGCGAGAGCGGCAGCCCGGCGGTGCCCGCGTCGATCCGCAGCAGCCGGTCAGGGTCGGCCAGGCCGGTCACCGCCATGCCGTACTTAGGTTCTGGGTCATCGATGCTGTGCCCGCCAGCGACATGGCAGCCGGCCTGCCTGGCGATTTCCAGGCCGCCGATGAGGACCTCGGCAGCCAGATCCGCGCTGAGCACGTCGCGCGGCCAGCCGAGCAGGTTGAGCGCGACAAGCGGCTCGCCGCCGACCGCATAAACATCTGAGAGCGCGTTCGCCGCGGCGATCCGGCCGAACGTGCGCGGGTCGTCGGCCACCGGGGTGAAGAAGTCGGCTGTCGCCACGATCGCCCTGGTGGGGCTGATCCGCACCACGGCCGCGTCGTCGCCGTGCTCGACCCCGATGAGGAGATCGTCGGGCCGGTGCTCGGGCACCAGCTTGGCCACCGCCTCCTCAAGCTCGCCCGGCGGTATCTTGCACGCGCACCCGCCACCGCGTGCGTACTGAGTGAGCCTGACTGACTGCTGAGTCTTCATTGCTGAACACTCTAGCCAGCCGGCGGCTTGCGCCGTCGGCCGCCACATGGTGGCATATCGGGCAGGCGCAGCAGCATGACGGAGGACGCAGTGACTAATCCAGTGATCGAACAGCGCGCGGACATTGAAGCGCAGACGGCGGGCCTGACGCTATGCGGGCTGCTGCTGCGGACCGCCGAGGACTACGGTGACCTTCCCGCCTATTCCGACCGCGACGGCGACGCGGCCTGGCAGACCCTGACCTGGCGGCAGTTCCGCGATCAGGCACTGCGGCTCGCAGCCGGATTGGTCAGGCTCGGCCTCAAGCCCGGCGAACGAGTCGCCCTGATGCTCCCGAACAGGATGGAGCACGTGCTCGCCGACCAGGCAGTGCTGCACGCGGGCGGCGTTCCCGTCACGTTCTACGCGACGCTAGCACCCGACCAGATCAGGTACGTGGCGGCCGACTGCGACGTGCGGATTGCCGTTCTCGACGGGGCATCGGAACTAGCCAGATGGCAGCCGCTGCTGGCCGACCTGCCGGGGCTGACTCACGTAATCGTGCGCGACGCCGCCGCGTTGCGGGCCGATGACGCGCACCTGAGCTGGCCAGCGTTCGCCGCGCTCAGTGAGGAGGCGAGCCAGTCCGATGCCGCCGCGGAAGTAAGCCGCCGGGTTAGCGCGATCCGCCCAGCGGACCCGGTCACGCTGCTGTACACATCGGGCACCACCGGCAACCCCAAGGGCGTCATCATCACCCACGGCAGCGTGCTCTATGAAGCCACGACGGCCGAGATGTCCGGCGCCACCATGAAGCACGTGCGGTGGGTCTCGTACCTGCCGCTCGCTCACATCGCCGAGCGGATGTTTAGCCTGTACCTGGCGATCTACAGTGCGGGCCACTCGTACTTCTGTCATGTCACCACCGACCTGGTAAAGGTCGTCGGCGAGGTGAAACCGACGGCGTTCTTCGGCGTGCCGAGGGTCTGGGAGAAGATCCAGGCCGGCATCCGCGCGCTGCTGACGCTGGAGCAGGACGAGGCCAAGAAGGCCGCCGTGGCAGCGGCTATGCAGACCGGCCGCGAATACGTGCTGAGCTGTCAGTACGGCAACACGACCTCGGAGGAGCTCGCGGCCAGGTTCGCCGAGGCCGACGCGGCCGTCCTGACGCCGATCAAGAGCCTGCTCGGCCTCGAGCAGGCCGTGAACGTGGTGAGCGCGGCGGCGCCGCTGCCGCCCGAGGTGGCCGCGTTCTTCGCGGGGCTCGGTATGAAGATCCTTGACGTGTACGGGATGACCGAGACGACCGGCGCGTTCACTACTAACACGCCGACCGCCTTCAGGCTCGGAACTGTTGGCCGCCCGGTGGCCGGCATCGAGGTGAAGATCGCCGATGACGGCGAGATTCTCGCCCGCGGCCCGCTCAACACCCCCGGTTACCTGAACCTGCCAGAACAGACCAAGGCGCTGCTCGACGAGGACGGCTGGCTGCACACCGGTGACATCGGCACGATGGATGCCGACGGGTTCGTCTCGGTGGTGGACCGCAAGAAGGAGCTGATCATCACCTCGGGCGGCGAGAACATCTCGCCAGCCGCTGTCGAGACTGTACTCGTCGCCAACCCGCTGATCGGCCAGGCGCTGGCCTTCGGCGACCGGCGCAAGTTCGTTGTCGCTCTCCTCACGCTCGATGGCGAGGTGGCCCCGGCCTGGGCGAAGGCACGCGGCGTAGACGCCGCGTCGCTGGCTGAACTCGCCGAGCACCCGCTCGTGCTCGAGGCCGTGGGCGAAGCAGTCGACGCGGCGAACGAGCAGCTGGCCAGGGTGCAGCAGGTCAAGCGGTGGCGGCTGCTGCCAGTGGAATGGACGGCGGACACCGAGGAGCTGACGCCGACCTTCAAGCTGAAGCGCCGGGTCATTCATAACAAATACGCGGACGTGATCGACTCGCTCTACGCCGGTGCCGACTGAGCTGACCGATGCCCTGGTCCGTGCCCGCTGCGGGTAGTGTCACCTGCGGAGGCGTCTGGGCACCTGGTGGGCTCCCCGGTCTTCAAAACCGGCGGGCGGCGCTCCGCGTCGCCGGCGGGTTCGATTCCCGTCCGCCTCCGCCACCTGCAGAAACTCCGCTTGGATGGGGGAGTAGCCGACCTCCGGTGTCATGGTTTCCAAGATTAAACTGGCCCGTGCTGGCACATTGATGGTGGCCGCATCCCGTGTCGGCCAGCAGGGCTATCCCGCCTTTCTACGCCGAATGGATCGGCCGGCAGATCGGCAGATAGACCTCCAGCCCAAGAGTGCTGGCACACGGCCTCGTTCACGGGCTCAGGTCAGCCTGATCGCCACCTGGCTCGACGCGTTCGGAGGGGATGCTGACAAGGCCAGCGTGCTGCTGGAGTGCGCGGCCAGGGATCTGGCTGCCGCAACCTGGATCATCAAGCCTGCCGACCATGAGCGCCCGCCAGGCTGGCTCCCTTTGGCGATGCGGCAGTCCGGGTTACCTGAAACGGGCACTGGCAGGTCGGCCTGAACCGCCCCGGACGAGTCATGGTTGTGCCAGCACGGCCCGTTGCAGCAGGTCAGGGCACTGCGACCGGATACGTAGTACGGTTGGGCGAGCCTGCGCGTGCCACTCCGATCCCATGGAAACGGCCGGATCCGACCGATCGGCGCCGATGACAACGACGCCGCGGGACAACGCCAAGCGTGGCCTGGGCAACGAGTTCAGCGACCTCCCGTCCGGTGCTCTTGTGTGGCGGAGTTGTTTCATAGGGGAGGCCGAGTCAGGCGACGCTGAGCAGGCGGGTGAACTCGCGAGTGAACGCCGGGTCGGCTGCAGCCCGGGCCTGCTCTGCCTCCATCTGCCGCAGCCGGTCGGCGAGGATGTCATCTGCCCACCTGATCTCTTCGGGAGACGAATCGACCTCGATGCCGCGGACATCGCGGAGCCAGGCGGCCACCTCGGGCCAGGACCAAAACCGCTCGCCGCCCGGGCTTGTCCAGGTCGGCGCAGGGAAACCTCCCGGCCCGCGCTTGCCGGCCGCCCAAAGCCGGACAGCCTCACGAGTGCAGCCCGCCCGCCGGGCGATGTCCAGCATTGCCTGATCGTCATGCCCGGCACCGATTACCAGGAGGCCGGGCACCGTCTCGATCTCGGCCACTGCGGACCCCAGGGCATGCGCCCACGATTCGGCCTCACGGTGAAACTCGGCAACAGCGCCGGACGGTCCGCCGCTGAACGTTCCATCTCCGCACCCTGCCTCAAAGAGCGCCTCGATCTGCAGGTCATCCGGCATGCGGTTCAGCCGCAAGACGAAGTCGAACACCTCCATGGTGGCTCTCCTCTCCGTTGCAACCGTACAACAGAACGACTACTAGTAGCGCCAGGACTGGTACTGGAACTAGCCAGAACTTGGCATTGGAACTAGGCCAGAGCCACAGGGAGCGTCTCAGTGCTGGTGCCGCTGAATGAATCGCCGGATGTCCTTGGCGTGGTCGTCTGCGCTCTTGGGCGTCGACCAAACCGACACATGATCTCCGCAAGCAGGACACTCCACACGGCCCCATCGATGCGCGCGCGGCGGGGCCGGGATGACCTTGAGACGTGCGGCAACTGCGTCGTCCAGGGCTCCACGGACCTGTTTGCGGGGATGCGACCAGCTAGTCACGTTGCAACCGTACAACACCCTTCGGCCGAACAGCCCGCACTTGGGCGAACAGGGAACTGGCACGGCTGCCATGGGCTGGGCAAAGCGCGAGCACTTGTGCCCTCTTGGCGACATGCCTGAACCTGTACCGGACCGGCTGGCGGAAGTGTCCTGGGCAGCAGGCCCGGGCCGCTTGGGAAGCGGTCACGGCTGGCTTGCAACGCGCTGCAGGATGTCGGCACCACGGAGCGGAACAGCAGGCCACATGAGGTGCCGGAACGCCAGCCGATCGCCGCGCCTGGACCACGGCCCTCAAGGAGCCGGTAGTAGCCAACCCGGAAATCCGTGACCTCGGCATGGGTGCCCTCTTCGAGCAGCAGGATGCCGCCCGGCTCCACGGATTGCGGCGGCTTTCGCCGGGCTGCGCCGCCTTCAGCCCGGCCGAGCGGTCTTCAAGACCGGCGGGCGGCGCTCCGCGTCGCCGGCGGGTTCGATTCCCGTCCGCCTCCGCCAGCCATTCAACCGACCAAGGACGCCGGCTACGGCGCCGGCTCGGCCGGATCTTGCCCGGAAGGCCGCTCGATGGCCGTCGTGGATTCTGGCACCGTCTGATCGGGGTATCCCGGGTACTGCGCGGGCGGGAACGGGCTCGGCGACTGCGGGTACTGGCCGGGCGCCGTCACGTCGCTGGTCAGCCCGAAGGGGCCTTGCTGCCGGTACTGACCAGCGGCCGGGTACTGCTCCGTCGCCGGGTACTGGCCGGCCGCCGCCGGGTACTGCGAGGTCGGGAACGGATCCCGGCCTGACGGATACTGCGACGCGTACTGCGGCTGGCCGTACTGCTGGGCCGTCGTGTCCTGGCCGGCCTGGTATGCGCCCAGGCCGGCGATACCGGCTGCGTCGCCAACGCCGGCAGTGGGCCCGACGTAATCCTTGAGCGCGGTGATCGAGAAGCGTCCGAGCGCGACCGCCGCGAAGAACACGATCAGCGCGCCGACCCCGGTAAAGAACGCCAGGCCGGTCAGGACCTGGGCGGACGCGCCTGTCCTAATCGGCGTGCCGACCGTGATCGAGGCTGCCTGGCTGGCCGGCAGCAGCTTGACCAGCGCCGCGCCGGCTATAAGCCAGACACCGCCCAGGGCCGCCACAAATGCGCAGAACCCGCCGAACGACCTGTTCCTGGTCATGGCCACGATCAGGCCGGCTAGCAGGACAACGGCACCAGGCACAGCCGACAGGTACAACCTGCCCGAAGTGAACGCCAACGCGCGATCAGGGGTGAACCCGAAGCGCAGCGACGGCCCGGCGAAGGGTGCCAGGCCGGCCCAGGCGCCGAGCAGGATGAGCGCGAGTCCGCACAGGCTGCCCCTGCTTCGCGGTGTCTGCACGTCATCAGCCATGTTCGTTCACCTTCTTCGCATCAGTGGATCAAGCCTGGCACATCGGGACGCATGATGGGCCCAACGAGTCCAGGACGCGCGTGGTTTCGCCCAGGCGCCTCAGCCGGCTGGTGGCCGGTACTTGGCCGGCAGCGGCTGGCTAAGGTACCAGCGTATCCCTGCCGCGAGGTATGGTCGCGGTCGTGGAGGACGCCCGCAGGCTGGTGCCGCGCACCGATGCCGTCCTGGCCGATCCGCGGCTGGCGGCGGCAGAACTGCGGCTTGGCCGGCCGCTGGTGCGAGAGGCGGTGCACCGCGCACAGCAGCGAGCCAGGGATGGCCAGATCCGGCCTGACGAAGTGGCGGCAGCGGCCGTGACCGGGCTGCCGCGGCTCGCGGCCAGCCTGACGCCCATGGTCAACGCCACCGGCGTCCTGTTGCACACCAACCTCGGCCGGGCGCCGCTGTCGGCCGCGGCCCGCGAGGCCCTTAGCGCCGCCGCGGGATGCACCGATCTTGAGTTCGACCTGGCGACGGGCGCTCGCGGCCGACGCGGCGCGGCGATGCTGGCGGCACTGGCCAGGGCCGTGCCGGACGCGCAGGCCGTGCATGTGGTCAATAACAACGCGGCCGCGCTCGTGCTCGCGGCCACCGCGCTGGCGGCCGGCCGCGAGATTATCGTCAGCAGAGGCGAGCTGATCGAGATCGGCGACGGCTTCAGGCTGCCAGAGTTGCTGGAGAGCACCGGAGCGAAGATTCGCGAGGTCGGCAGCACCAACCGGACGTCCGGGGCGGACTACGCGGCGGCTATCGGGCCGCGAACCGGGTTCGTGCTGAAGGTCCACCCGTCCAACTACCGGATCGACGGGTTCACGGCCAGCGCCGGCATCGACGAGCTCGCCGGGCTCGGCGTCCCCGTGGTTGGCGACATCGGATCCGGGCTGCTCTCGCCCCATCCCGCACTGCCCGACGAGCCTGACGCGGCGACCTGGCTCCGCGCTGGTGCCGCACTGGTGACCGCGAGCGGCGACAAGCTGCTCGGCGGCCCGCAGGCAGGCTTGCTGCTAGGCCGCGCCGACCTGGTCAGGCAGCTGGCCAGGCACCCGCTCGCACGGGCATTGCGGGTCGACAAGCTCACCGTCGCTGCGCTTGAGGCAACGCTGGCCGGACCGCCAGCGCCGGTGCTGCAGGCCTTGTCCGTCGACGCTGGCCTGCTGGCCACGCGAGCACAGCGGCTCGCGGCTGTGCTGGCCGCGGCCGGGGTCGACGCGATTGCGGTGGACAGTACCGCCGCGGTGGGCGGCGGAGGTGCCCCTGGCGTGGCGCTGCCCAGCGCTGCGGTCAGCCTGCCGGACTCGCTCGCAGGTCCGCTGCGGAACAGCGAGGAGGTGCGGGCAGGCCAGCGGCCTGCCGTCGCGGGGCGGGTCACCGATGGAAGGCTGCTGCTCGACCTGTACGCGGTGGCGGCGGCGGACGACGAGACCCTGGCGGCGGCCGTGCTGGCGGTCGCCGGCCGGGCGGGCTGAGCGATGCACGTCATCGCGACCGCCGGCCATGTGGATCACGGCAAGTCGGCGCTGCTGCGCGCGCTGACCGGGATGGAACCCGATCGCTGGGCCGAGGAGAAGCGGCGCGGCATGACCATCGACCTCGGCTATGCCTGGATGACGCTGGCCTCGGGGGAGCGGCTGGCCTTCGTCGACGTGCCTGGGCACTCCAGGTTCGTGCCGAACATGCTCGCCGGAGTAGGCCCAGTCCCCGCCGTACTCTTCGTCGTGGCGGCCGACGGCGGCTGGATGCCGCAGTCGGCCGAGCATCTAGCCGCGATCGACGCGCTCGGTATTTCCCGCGGAGTGCTCGCGGTCACCCGCGCCGACCTGGCCGATCCGAGCCGGGCCATCGCACTGGCGACTGCCCAGATCCGCAGGTCAAGCCTGGGGGACGTGCGGGCTGTCGCAGTCAGCGCCATCACCGGCGCCGGCCTGCCTGAGCTCATCGGCGCCCTGGGCGAACTCGCCGGCCAGCTGCCCCCCGCCGATCCGAAGGCGCCGGTCAGGATCTGGGTGGACCGAGCCTTCACCATCACGGGCAGCGGCACCGTGGTGACCGGCACATTGCCGGCCGGCACAGTACGCCGCGGCGACGAGTTGCTTCTCATGCCGGCGGTGCGACCGGTCAAGGTGCGCGCGCTGCAGTCGCTCGGCGAGAACGCCACCGAGCTCACCGGTGTCGCGCGGGCAGCGCTGAACCTGCGCGGGATCGACCGGACCCAGCTGGCCAGGGGGATGGCGCTGGTGCAGCCCGGCCGCTGGCGGCTCGCCAGACAGGTCGACGTGCGGATCAGCCAGGTGAGCGACAACGGGCCGCCCAGGCTGATCACCGTGCATGTCGGTTCGGCCAGAACCCAGGCCAAGGTCAGGATGCTCGGCGGCGCAGTTGCCAGGCTGACGCTCCGCGACCCGCTGCCGCTGCACGTCGCCGACCGGGTGCTGCTGCGCGATCCTGGCGCGTCCCGCGAGCAAGCCGATCCCGACAGCGGCCGCGACATCTGGCCCGGCCTATTCGGCGCGGTCGTGCTCGACGTCGATCCTCCGCCACTGACCCGCCGCGGCGCGGCAACCGCCGCGGCGGCCGAGCTCGCGGCCTGGCCCAACCGGCCTGCCGCGGCCGACCTCGTCAGGCGGCGCGGGCTGGCCGCAGCGGCCGATTTGACGGCGATGGGAGTGACCGATCAGCCAGAACCGGTCGCCGCTGGCTGGCTCGCCGACTCTGATCACTGGGCTGGCCTGGCCGCCAGGCTGGGCGCCATCGTGGCCGAGCACGCCGAGCGTGAACCGCTCGCTCCTGGCCTGCCGGTGGAGGCCGCGCGCGAGGCGCTGCGGCTGCCCGACCGGCGGCTGGTACTCGCGCTTGCGTCGGCGGCGCCTTCGGTGACCGCCACCGCCGGCGTGCTGACGGTCGGCACGCGGCCCGACAGCCTTCCTCCGGCTCTGGCCGCCTCGGTCGCCTCGCTCCTCGCCGACCTGGCCGACCGTCCGTTCGACGCCCCTGACGCCACCAGGCTGAGCGAGCTTGGCCTCGAAAAGCGGGATCTGGCCGCGGCGGCCAGGCACGGAGCGCTATTGCGGCTGACTGACCAGATCGTGCTGGCGCCGGGCGCGGGGGAGCGCGCGGCTCAGATCCTGGCCGGGCTTGACCAGCCGTTCACCGCGGCAGCAGCTCGGGTAGCGCTCGGCTCGACGCGGCGGACCGTCATCCCGCTGCTCGAGCACCTGGACCGGCTGCGGCTCACCCAGCGGCTGCCTGATGACCGCAGGAGGATCCGCGGCTAGGATCGCGCGCGCTTTTAATCCTCTGCGCCTCGGCTGGCGAACCGGGCGGCGCTCCACGCCCTGGCCTCGGGCGGCGGCTTGTCCGCGGAGATCCAGCGAGTGATCGCCAGGCCCGTGGCCGGCGCGTTGAGTATCCCGGTCCTGAAATGACCAGAGGTAAGCCACGCGTTGCGCAGACCGGGAACCCGGTCGATGACCGGCCGACGATCCGGATGCCTGGGCCTGAAGCAGCACCACTGGTGAGAAACACCGACATCACGGACACCGGGCAGCGCCGCGCGCAGGCCTCCCATGATCGTGTCCACGACTTCTTCCCGCACCAGTGGACTCTCGTCGCCGTAGTCGAACGTGCCGCCAGCGAGCAGCCTGCCGTCTTCGAGCGGCGTCGCGACCGGCGCGACCGTGCACGGCAGGTGCACACTGGCCGGCTCGGTCACGATCAGGTGCCCCTTGACGCGGTCGGCGGGGATGTCGATCTCCAGCCCGTCGATGACCGGCGGCTGCCCTGTCGCGAAGACCACGGCACCCGCGCTGATCTCGCCCGCCGATGTGGTGACCGACTCAATCCGCTCCCCGCGGATCGTCACCGCCGTGGCGGCCACGCCGGTGCCCACCGCCGGCAGCCCGTCGGCAAGACCGACAAGGGCGCGCAGCGGGTTGACCCTGGCCTGATGCCGGATCAGCGCACCGCCCAGGTGCCAGGCCAGGCCGGGGACCAGAGCGGCGATCTTGGCCGCGTCGAGCCACTCCACGTTCTCGGGCTGATGCGCGGCCAGGCCGCCAGGGTCGGGAGCCAGGCCGATCCAGTCAAGTTCGACCAGGCCGAGGCCGCCGGGCGTGACCTGCTCAAGGTAGCGCCATCGCTCCAGGCTGGCGCGCTCCATGTCGACAAATGTCTCCGGGTCGCTCCACTGGTGGGGTTCGGGGATCAGAAGCCCGGTAGCACCGCCGGTGGCGCCGGCGCCCAGCCGTCCGGCCTCGACCAGTTGCACCGATCCGAGCCCGGCGTCGTGCGCCGATGCGGCGACGGCCACGCCGAGAATCCCGCCGCCGATGACCAGAACATCAGGGCGCGGGTTGGCGATTGTGCCTGCGCCGCGGCCCAGCATGGCCCGCTGATCGGAGGTTAGCTGCTCGCGCCAGATCGCGCCGGTCACGGTCATGGATCTCATCCTCTGTGATCAGGTTGCCTGCTGGGAACGAATCGGCCCCGCAATGGCTTGTTGGTAGGTACGGGTTACGCTTCGCGTGCGCACCGAGACGTAGGCTTAGGCAGCGTGAAAGCGACTCAGCTGCAGGAGGTGGTAGGTCGTGCTCGCCGACAAATATGGCCGCGTGGCCACGGACCTGCGTGTGTCGCTGACGGACCGGTGCAATCTGCGGTGCAGCTACTGCATGCCGCCCGAGGGCCTGGACTGGCTGCCGGGGGCTGACCAACTCACCGACGACGAGCTGATCAGGCTGCTCACGATCGCCGTGCAGCGGCTCGCTATTACCGAGGTCCGGTTCACTGGCGGTGAGCCCATCCTGCGGCGCGGCCTGGCCGGCATCATCGCCAGGACAGCCGCCCTCGTGCCACGCCCGGAGATCTCGATGACGACCAACGGCATCGGGCTGGCGAGGCTGGCCGGCCCGTTGCATGAGGCAGGACTCGACCGTGTCAATGTCTCGCTCGACACCCTGGACCCGCAGACATTCGTGCGGCTCGCCAGGCGGGACCGGCTCGCTGATGTGCTCGCCGGGCTAGCCGCCGCGGCCGGGACCGGACTGGCACCCGTCAAGGTCAACGCGGTCCTGATGCGCGGCCTCAACGATCATGAGGCTGTCGACCTGCTGCTGTTCTGCCTCGACCGCGGTTACCAGATGAGGTTCATCGAGCAGATGCCGCTCGACGCCCAGCATGGCTGGCGCCGGGAGAACATGGTGACCGCCGACGAGATCCTGGAGGCGCTGTCCGCGAAGTTCTCGCTGACGCCTGACGAACCCGAAGTACGCGGCTCTGCTCCGGCCGAGACGTTCCTGATTGACGGGGGACCCGCCAGGGTTGGCGTGATCGGCTCGGTCACCAGGCCGTTCTGCGGTTCCTGCGACCGCGTCAGACTGACCGCCGACGGCCAGGTACGGAACTGCCTGTTCGCCAGGGAAGAGAGCGACTTGCGCACGCCGCTGCGCGCGGGCGCCGATGATGACGACCTGGCCGACAGGTGGCGCCGCGCGGTCGCCTCGAAACTGCCAGGGCACGGCATCAATGACCCCGGCTTCCTCCAGCCGGCCAGGCCGATGTCGGCCATCGGCGGCTGACCTGTGCAAACTGCACGCACAGCTGGATCGCACAAGTCCGGGCCGATCGCTGCTGTGGTGCTGGCAGGGGGCCGGGCAAGCCGGCTCGGCGGCGTCGACAAGCCAGGCATCAGAATCTCCGGACGGTCGCTACTGGCGTCCGTGGCCAGCGCTGCCATCGGGGCAGGGGCCTGCCGGGTCGTCATAGTCGGGCCGCCGAGGCCGAACCTGATCGCTGAGCTGCTTGATGGCGGCCCGCAGCGGGAGGGCACCGCTGACCTTTCCATCGAGTTCACGAGCGAGCAGCCGCCCGGCGCGGGCCCGGTTCCGGCGCTCCGCGCGGGAGTTGAACTCATTACCCAGCCTCGGCTGGTCTTGCTGGCCGCGGACCTGCCATTCCTGCGCGACAGTCACGTGCGGGCGCTGCTCACGGCAGGGGATGGTGCGACCACCGGATCTATGCTGGCGGACGGCCAAGGCCGCTCGCAGTGGCTAGCCAGCTGCTGGCGCACGGCTACCTTGCGATCGGCGCTTGCCTGTTACCAGGGCGACTCGCTGGGCGGCCTGCTCGGTCCGCTGCGGCCGACCGTGGTAACGAACAGCGCCGTCGCTGGCCAGCCACCGGCCTGGCTAGACCTCGACACGGCGGAAGACGTGGCTGCGGCGCTTGCCCTGGCCGCGCAGGAGAACCCGCTAACCGAAAGGCAGGGCAGCCGATGAGCACGCTGCAGGCGTGGATCAGCGCTGCCTGCGCTGAACTCGGCGTACAGCAGTCGCTCGTGGACGAGCGTGCGGTTCTCGATCTCGCCAGGGAGGTCGCGCACCAGGTGAACAGGCCAGCTGCGCCCGTCACCGCGTTCATGCTCGGCGTGGCCGTCGGCAGCGGTCAGCAACTCGGACCGGCTGCCGACCGCCTGCTGGCGCTGACCGAGCGCTGGCAGGACGCGGAACGTCGAAACGCCTGATCAGGCACCCCTGGCCAGCTGGCGCAGGAGAGCCCATCAGAGAGCCGCTGCGGCGCGCCCACCAATTTCGGAACCTGCAGGTCTTGCCAGCGATCCTGTAACGATATATCTTTGAGCTATCAAGAAATTCTCACAGGAGGCTCAAATGAACGAGCGACAGACAAACGACCACGAATTCAACGAGCACCGGGGCGGGCATCCGCACCGGCATCACGGCGGCAGGCGGTTCAGGGCGAGGTTCGGTCCGCCGGGCTTCGATCAGGGAGCAGAGGAGCCAGGCATGCCCATGCGCCCCGGACGGCGCGAGCGGCCTGGGCGTCCCGAGCGCCCAGAGCGGGCGGACTTCGGCGGCCGCGGCGGCTTCGGCGCCGACTTTGGCCCCGAGTTCCGCGGTGGCCCTGGCTTCCACGGCGGCCCGCCTGGCTTCGGGCCCCGGTCGCGCGGCTATGGCCGGCGAGGTGGCCGGGCAAAGCGCGGCGATGTGCGCGCCGCAGCGCTCGCGCTGCTCGCCGAGGAGCCGATGAACGGCTACCAGATCATCCAGCAGATCAGCGATCGCAGCGGCGGCCTGTGGCGGCCAAGCCCCGGGTCGGTGTATCCGGCGCTCGCGCAGCTTGAGGACGAGGGCCTGATCGTGCTGCAGGCAACCGCCGGGGAACGGCGCGCCTATGCGCTCAGCGAGGCTGGCCGCAGCTACGTGGCTGAGCATGCCGACGAGCTGAAGGCTCCGTGGTCGGCCGTGTCAGGCGATGCCGCCAGCGCGGCAGCCGACCTGCACTCGCTGGTGCGCCAGGTGCACGTCGCCGCCTTCGGCGTCCTGAGCGCGGGCACAGAACCTCAGATGGCCCAGGCGCGCAAGATCCTGGCGCAGACCCGCAGGTCCCTTTACCGGATTCTGGCCGAGGAAGAAGAAGCGGACGCGCAGGCTGGGGGTAAGGAGCCCGAGGACGTGCCGGCTGATGAGGTTCCTGGCCGTGACTAGGCTCACGACCGGGGGCGGAGTGAGGAGTTGCCGGTGAGCGCGCGAGCAAGCACGAGCACCGGTCAGCGGAGCGCATCGCAGGCCGATGGCGACCACGACGGCAATCGGCCCCCCGTCATCGCGGTGTCCGCGCTGACCAAACGGTACGGCGAGGTCGAGGCAGTGCGCGGCATCGACCTCGCCGTGCACGCAGGCGAGACATTTGGATTTCTCGGACCGAACGGCGCGGGAAAGACCACGACAATCAAGATTTTGTGCACGCTGGCCAAGGCCACATCGGGCACGGCCACAGTGGCGAGTTTTGACACGGCGACCCAGCGTGACGCGGTCAGGCGCAATATCGGGCTGGTCTTCCAGGACACCACGCTGGACGGCTATCTGACCGCCGAGCAGAACCTGCGCTTTCACGCCGAACTGTACGGCGTGCCCAAGGAGGCGGTGCAGCCGCGGATGCGGCAGGTGCTCGACATGGTCGGTCTGTGGGACCGAAAGGACGGCCTGGTCAGTACGTACTCCGGGGGCATGCAGCGAAGGCTGGAGATAGCCCGCGGCCTGCTGCATGCCCCGCGCGTGCTGTTCCTCGATGAGCCGACCGTCGGCCTGGATCCGCAGACCAGGTTGTCGATCTGGGCCTATATCAACGAGCTGAAGGCACGCGAGGACATCACCATCTTCCTCACGACGCATTACATGGACGAGGCCGAGCACTGCGACAGGATCGCGATCATCGACCACGGGAAGATCGTGGCCATCGATACGCCAGAGGCGCTCAAGGCCAGCGTGGGCAAGGACAGGGTGCAGATCCACACTGCCGACGACCAGGCCGCGATCGTCGCGCTGGCCGCCAATTTCGGCATCGAGGCCGCCGTACACGACGGCGCGCTGACCTTCTCGGTCGCCGGGGGCGAGCAGTTCGTGCCCAGGCTCTTCACCGAGCTCGGGGTCCCGATCAGGTCGGTCAGCGTGTCCAGGCCGTCGCTCGACGACGCCTTCATGTCCTACACGGGCAAGACCATCCGCGACGCCGAGGCGTCTGGCACCGATCCGATGCGCCAGATGGCGGCCCACATGCGAGGGAGGCGATGACCATGGTCACCGATACCGTCACCCCGGCCGCGGAATCGGCAGTCGTCGATTCGATCAGGGTCGCCGGGCCGGCTGGCGGGCGAAGGCACGACCTCAGGGCCATCAGCATCGTATGGCGGCGCGAGCTGATCAGATTCAGGTCAGACCGGCTCAGGGCTGTGACCTCGCTGGTCCAGCCCGTTCTGTTCCTGTTCATCCTGGGCACGGGTCTGTCCACGCTGGCTCGACGCGGCATGCCGCCGGGCGTGGATTTCAAGACATTTATTTATCCCGGCGTGCTCGCGATGTCGGTGCTATTCACGTCGATCTTCTCGGCCGGCTCGATCGTGTGGGACCGCGAGTTCGGTTTCCTGCGCGAGATGCTCGTGGCACCGGTCAGCAGGGCATCCATCGTTATCGGCAAATGCCTGGGCGGCGCAACGATAGCCACCTTCCAGGGCATCATCTTCCTGGCGCTGGCAGGCTTCGCGCACGTGCCTTACGACCCGGTCCTGCTGCTTGCCCTCGTCGGCGAGCTGCTGTTGCTGTCGTTCACGCTCACGGCGTTCGGCGTCATGATGGCGGCCAGGATTACCCAATTCCAGGCGTTCATGGCCCTTACCCAGATGCTGGTCATGCCGTTGTTCTTCTTGTCCGGAGCGCTCTACCCGCTGAGCGGCCTGCCGAGCTGGCTCACGATCCTGACCAGGATCGACCCGCTCACTTACGTGGTCGGCCCGATGCGGCACGCGGTATTTAGCCACCTGAGCGTTCCCGCCTCCGCCCAGCACCTGCTAGCTCCCGGCCTCACCTGGGGTGGGTGGCCTGTCCCTGTCTGGCTGTCACTGGGAATCGTCGCTGTCATGGGGCTTGCGATGATGGAGATCGCGATCGCCCAGTTCCGCAAGACCGAATAGCGCAGTTCGGCAATGGCCGGAATGGGTTGCGCCCGTTCGGCAGGATGCGAGCCAGAGGGCAAAAAGGGCGACGCCGGGTGGCTACGGGGGCAAACCACCCGGCGTCGCATTCATCGGCGCTCCGACGGGGGCCCGGAACGCCGGCAACGGTGCCCCAGCGGGGGACCAGAGCACCGGTAAGCATGTTACACCGAACCGCCCCCATGTGCGTCAAGACCGGATTAGAAGCGAATCTGCCGATGAAGGCTACTGGTACCAGCCTGGAGCGGCCGATTTGCGCCTGGCATTGCTGATAACCACCCCTGCGGACACTCGGTAACAGCCGGTCGGTCACTCGATAACCACGGCGGCGGCCGACAACCGCACGGGGCTATCGATCGCCGCCGTCACGCTCGGGCCGGTTGCTCTCTTCACCAGGCGGCACGTAGCGCTCGGGAACGTTCGGCCGGTACGGCCGGAAACCAGTCGCGCCTGCTGGCCCGCGGCTGTTGGCGATGACGACCGCGAAGTAGGGGATTGCGATCGCCCCGGCGGCCGGGATCACCGTCAGCCAGCCCGCGTGGTTCAGGAACATGACGACGGTTATGACGAAGCACACCACCCGCACACCCATCATCACCAGGTAGCGCCGCTCACGCTGGCCGATCTCGGCCGAGCGGGACAGGTGGGCCTCGGTGACCAGATAAGCCTGGTCACGCCGGGCGCTGCGATGGCTGCGCACGCTTCCACGTTAGGCGCCGGCGCGCCGGGAAGCTAATCAGGACCGGCGCCAGCCAGCCGGCATGCGTGGGACAGTTGTCCAGCGGGCGCGAGTAGTAGCAGGACCTGCATCAGTTACCTGGAGGAACAATATGACAAACCGAACGTACCGGGTGACCGAGATAGTCGGCACCTCACCGGACGGCATCGACGCCGCCGTGCGCAACGGGCTACAGCGGGCGGGCCAGACCCTGCGGCACCTGGACTGGTTCGAGATCACGCAGATCCGCGGCCAGATGGAGGACGGTGAAGTCGCCCACTACCAGGTCGGGATGAAGGTCGGCTTCCGGCTTGAAGACTCCTGACCAGACCGGTCTGCGATACTGACTAACCGCGCCCTTCCCCGGAGGTAGTCCATGAGCCGGTCCGTCCTGGTTACCGGAGGCAACCGGGGGATCGGGCTGGCGATCGCGCGACGGTTCGCGGCCGCGGGGGACGCGGTCACGGTCACGTCGCGTTCCGGCGCGGACATCGCCGGGCTGACCGTGGCCAGGTGCGACGTCAGGGACGAGGCGTCGGTCGACGAGGCATTCAAGGCCGCGGAGACCGCGCACGGGCCGGTCGAGGTGGTGGTGGCCAATGCGGGCATCACCAACGACCAGTTGCTGGCTCTGATGAGCGAGGACGCTTTCACCTCCGTGGTCGATACCAACCTGACCGGCGCCTACCGGGTGGCCAGGCGCGCGGTCCGGCCAATGATGCGCCTGCGCAGGGGCCGCATGATCTTCATCTCCTCCGTGGTCGGCCTCCTTGGATCCGGCGGCCAGGCCAACTACGCGGCATCCAAGGCCGGCCTGATCGGGCTGGCGCGCTCACTCGCCAGGGAGCTCGGCAGCCGCAACATCACCGTCAACGTCGTCGCGCCCGGCTTCGCCGACACCGACATGACGAACGAGCTGACCGAGGAGCGCAGGAAGGCGATCGTCTCCAGCGTGCCGCTCGGCCGGACGGCATCGGCGGACGAGGTGGCCGGCGTCGTGCAATTCATCGCCGGGCCGGATGCCGCCTACATCACCGGCGCCGTTATCCCGGTGGACGGCGGCCTCGGCATGGGCCACTGAGCAAAAGAAGGAAAGGGCCAGCGATGGGACTACTCGACGGCAAGCGGATTCTCATCACCGGAGTGCTGACCGACTCCTCGATCGCTTTCCATGTGGCCAGGGTCGCGCAGCAGGAGGGCGCCACTGTCGTGCTCACCGGATTCGGCCGGCTGACGCTGGTCGAGCGGATCGCCAAGCGGCTGCCTCACCCGCCGCCGGTGCTCGAGCTTGACGTGACGAACCCCGAGCACCTCGACTCCCTGGCCGACCGGGTACGCGAGCATGTTGGCTCGCTGGACGGGGTGCTGCACGGGATCGCTAACGCCCCGGCCACCGCGCTCGGCGGCCGCTTTCTCGACACGCCGTGGCCGGATGTCGCGGCGGCCTTTCATGTGTCTACGTACTCGCTGAAGGCACTCGCGATGGCAACGCTGCCGCTGATGAAGGACAACGGCGGGTCGCTGGTCGGGCTGGACTTCGACGCCAGCCTGGCCTGGCCGGCCTACGACTGGATGGGTGTTGCCAAGGCGGGCCTTGAGTCATGCTCCCGCTACCTCGCCCGCTACCTCGGCCAGTACCACATCAGGGTCAACCTGGTCGCTGCCGGGCCGCTGCGCACGATGGCCATGAGCTCGATTCCCGGAGTCGAGCAGTTCGAGTCGATGTGGAGCGGCCGCGCCCCGCTGGGCTGGGACCTGAGCAACCACGAGCCGGCCGCGCGGGCGTGTGTCGCCCTGCTGTCCGACTGGTTCCCGGCCACGACGGGGGAGATCGTGCATGTGGACGGTGGCGTGCACGCGATGGGCGGCTAACGCTGCTCGCGCCTAGCGGCCAGCCGGAAAAAACGCGGCGACCACTGTGCGTAACCGAAATGCGCGAGTGGGGCCCATTCGCCATTCAAGAGTCCTGCATCGATAGCAATTTGTGACGATGTTGGCCTGGGTTCGCTACCTCACGCAGTTTACGCTTCGGCAAAGCTGCCGGCCTGGATCTTGCGCTGCGGGCCAGCCCGGCGGACCACAGGAAGGTGGCAGGGCCTGTCTGCGACGCTGACCCCCGATCATGGCAGCCGTCGTCCGGTCGGCCCCGTCTACCGTGACCGCCCTGAGAGCAAGGGGATCTGATGAAAGTCGCCCACCCGGTTCTGAAGATGGCGGCCTGCGCCGTCGTCGGAGTAACCGCTCTTGCCGCCTGCAGCAAGAGTTCAAACAACAACGTCGCACCGACTATCAAGGGAGCCTTCGGCTCCGTGCCGGCCCAGACCGGAACGCCGCACGCCGGCACGATCACCGTTGCGCAGCAGCCGGGCGCCACTCCGACCTGGATCTTCCCGGTAACCCCGGGCGCCAACGGCTCGGTGTACACCGCCTATTCGTTCCAGTACCAGATGTGGCGTCCGACGAACTTCTTCCCTAACGGTTCCAAGCAGATCGAGAACAAGGCCATGAGCGTGGCCGGCGACCCGGTGTGGAGTAACGGCGACAAGACCGTCACGATCAAGTACAAGAATTGGAACTGGTCCGACGGCAAGCCGGTCACCTCGAAGGACGCCGAGTTCTTCATCGACCTGACCAAGGCCGCGGTAAAGATCAGCGCCGCCGACTACTCGCAGTACACCAAGGGTGTCGGCATCCCGGACCAGGTGGTCAGCATGTCCACGCCGGACAGCCACACGCTGGTGATCAACCTGAACAAGTCGGTCAACCCGACCTGGTTCTGGGAGGACAGCCTGGCAGGCATCTCGCCGCTGCCGGTGCACGCCTGGGCCAAGGCGTCGGCCAACGGCCCCGTCCTTGACCCGAACGTCCCAGCGAACGCCACCAAGATCTACAAGTTCCTGGCCGCCCAGTCCAAGTCCGTCACCACGTACGCGACCAACCCGCTCTGGAAGGTTGTGGACGGCCCGTACCAGCTGACCTCGTTCAACAACACCACCGGCGCGTTCACTTTGTCGCCGAACCTGAAGTACAGCGGCCCGCATGCCTCGAAGCAATCCAAGATCTCCGCCGTGCCGTTCACCTCAGACACCGCCGAGTGGAACGCGGTCAAGTCCGGCAGCATCGACGTGGGCTACGTCCCGTTCACTGACCTGCCCCAGGTCAACTCCATCAAGTCGCAGTACAACGTCTTCGGCTACCCGGGCTATGGCTTCCAGTACGTGGCCTTTAACTTCAAGGACAAGACCGGCGACTTCAACAACATCGTCAAGCAGCTCTACATCAGGCAGGCGTTCGCGCACCTGGAGAACGAGGCCGGTTACATCAAGGCCTTCTTCTTTGGCGCGGGCAGTCAGGGTTACGGCCCGATCCCGGCGATCCCGCCGAACCCGTGGACTCCGCCGAGCGCCACCAAGAACCCGTACCCGTTCAGCGTTCAGGCAGCCATCAACCTGCTCAAGTCGCACGGCTGGGCCATCCACCCGAACGGCACCGACGTGTGCGTGAAGCCGGGCTCGGGGACGGGCCAGTGCGGCGCCGGCATCCCGGCGAACACCAAGCTGGCGTTCAACATGATCTACAACACCTCGCCCGCGATCATCGGCCAGCAGATCACTGACCTGGTCTCCCAGGCCAAGAAGGCCGGCTTCAACATCTCGCTGAAGTCCGACAACTTCAACCACATGATCGCCACGTACTACAACGTGGCTGCGCCGCAGAACGTCGACAAGTGGGCGATGGAGGACTTCGGCGGGTTCAGCATCTCCACCTACCCGACCACGAACGGGATCTTCAACTGCAACGGTGTCTACAACATCGGCAGCTACTGCGACCCTCAGGCCGACAAGCTGATCGCGGCCTCGACCGGCGGCAGCGACCCGAACGCGGTGAAGGCAGAGGCTGACTACCTCACCAAGCAGGTGCCCAGCCTGTTCCAGCCACTGGTCGACAATATCGAGGTGTGGAAGAAGACCATTTCCGGTCCGCCCTTCTCGTTTGAGTCGCTGACCCAGTACCAGCTCCAGCCGGAGTCCTGGTACTTCAAGAAGTAATGCCTGCCTCCGGGCGGTGACCCGGAATGCTGGACACTCCCTGTTCTCCTGTGGTAGCAGGAGAACAGGGAGTGCCCGCGCAGTATGTCCGCGCATGTGAATGTCCGCGCCGAAAGGCGAGAGAAGGGGCGATGCGTGACCGCCTACCTCATCCGCAGGCTCGCCACCTCGATCATCGTGGTGCTGGGTGTATCAGTCGTCATCTTCTTCCTGCTGCACCTTATCTACCCCACACCTGCCCAGGACATCCTCGGCTCAAGGGCGACGCAGGCAGCGGTCAATTCCTGGAATCGGCAGCACGGTTTCGACAAGCCCTGGGTTGTGCAGTACCTGACTTACATGAACCGCCTGAGACACGGTAACCTCGGCTACTCCTTCAAGGTGAACCAGAGCGTGGCCG
>Ga0209240_1000262_pt1 | contig 21709 bp, 18 predicted proteins | sample GraSoi_2013_80cm_FD_185828 | JGI IMG/M metagenome (GOLD analysis project Ga0209240, IMG submission 185828) | Grasslands soil microbial communities from the Angelo Coastal Reserve, California, USA - Sample 9_17_2013_80cm (SPAdes) (version 2) | ecosystem: Environmental > Terrestrial > Soil >...
GATAGCACACGCACGGAACGGCTCAAAACCGCCGCGGTTAAGCTGATCGAGCAAACCACGTCCTCGACGCGCCGAGTTCTTCGCCCCACCGATCAGGGAGATTCTCACCCGTCATTCCCCATCGCCGCATCGCCCTATCGCCCCATCGCCGTTTCGCCCATTCGCCGTCTCGCTCCGACACCGCGTCGCTTCCGCCTTCGCCAAGCCTACAGCGCGACAGGATTGACCCCAGGCCTTTGTCCAGGGCATGTTCGGATTCGTGCATTCGGTTCAGCTCGTCGTCGCCTTGCTGGTCGTCCTGGTGGCATTGGTGGCATTAGCCAATCGGCTGAACATCTCCTACCCGATTGTCTTGGTCCTTGGTGGTCTGATCTTAGCGATCCCGCCGCGAATGCCGGAAATCCGATTAGAGCCAGACATCGTCTTCCTGGTCTTTCTGCCGCCTCTCCTCTTTTCGGACGCCCTAAACTCTAGCTGGCGCGACTTTCGAGAAAACTGGCGCCCGATTTTTCTGCTGTCGGTCGGTTTAGTACTCGCCACTACAGTATCAGTCCTGCTGGTCGCGCATCTGCTTCTTCATATGGCGTGGGGTCCCGCGTTCGTGCTGGGCGCCGTTCTTGGCCCTACGGACACGGTCGCAGTCAGCGCTATTCTCGAACGGTTTCCCATTCCGCACCGATTAAATGCGATTTTGCGCGGAGAGAGCCTCGTCAATGATGCGTCAGCCTTAGTTCTTTTCGAAGGCGCTATCCACACGACGCAGCTGAAAACGTATGTCTGGGGCTCAATCAGTAGCCAATTCTTCCTGGCTGTTGCCGGCGGCATCACCATCGGCTGGGTAATTGGCTGGCTGGCCGTGCAACTACGCCGGCACACCGCCGATCCGCTTCTGGCCAACACAATTTCGTTGTTAGCGGCTTTCGCCGCCTATCAGCCCGCCGCCGCGCTACATGTTTCCGGTGTGTTGGCGGTGGTGACGACCGGTTTGTACCTGGGTTGGAATGACCCAAGAATCAGCACGCCGCGCACCCGCCTGCAAGCCGCCGGGTCGTGGGAGATGCTCACTTTCTTGTTGAACGGCCTCCTCTTCATCCTGATCGGGCTACAATTGCGTACGGTTGGCGGCCCCCTATGGTCGCAAAATCCCTGGTTCCTGATAGGAGGCGGGATCGCGATCAGCGCCACCATTATCTGGGCGCGGATCGCCTGGATATTTGGGTCAACCTATTGGCCGCGTTTTTCTCGTAGTCACGCTCGACCGTCTGATCGCCGCCTGGTAAAACGGCAAGCCATTCTACTTTCTTGGGTTGGGATCAGAGGTGGCATCTCGCTGGCGGCAGCACTGGCCATCCCTCCTGCATTAGGGGACGGCTCCCCATTTCCTCAGCGCGCCGAAGTGATAGTCTTTACCTTTGCCGTTATTCTGGTCACGCTGGTCGCACAGGGATTAACCCTCCCACACCTCCTTAGACGGTTACAGTTTGCAGACCAGCCCGCTACCGGATCCGAAGAGATCAAAGCCCGTCTAGCCATGGCCGCTACTGCCATCGAATATCTCGAGTCGGTCGAGAAGCTGGATGAAGGACAGAGCAAAGCCGTTGCTCATCTTCGCGACCTCTACAGCCAGACGGTACAAGTTCCCGGGACTGAAGCGGCCGATTCCCAGGATCATTCGCAGACGGGATACTTAGCGAAAGTCGTCTCACTCGAATTAACAATCGTTAGACAACAACGAGACCGACTCATTGAGCTCCGTGACAAGGGAGAAATCAGCGATGAGATTTTACGCCGGCTCCAATCGACCTTGGATCTGAAAGAATCCCAACTCGACCAGAGCCGGAGCTTTTGGGAGACATAGCCGTGCTCAAACTTTGTTCCGTAGAGCGGTAAGGTAAGTGGATGAGGTGCGCATTCGACGGAACCAAGGCTGATCCATCAGTTTGAGGACTTATGCTTACATCCGTTTTTCTTCGGCGTCGTAGATGTCGAAAAAGTAATCGACATGATGCCTCAGATTGGGAGGCACAAACTGCGGTATATAGTCTTCCATGAACTCTTGGATGTGGTCAGGCATCTCCGAGAGCCGCTTGTAACGCCACTCGTTGTCCCATTTGATGATGTCGATTCGCGGTCTCGGCTTGGCTTTTTCTTCGATCCATTTGGCGACTTCTTCGTCGGTGGCGCCCGTGGCGACGAAGTCTTTGAAGTCTCCTCCGGAAATTTCCGTAAAACCAAAGAAGAAATTGTCGACCGGACAATCGAAATGGTACTCGCCGGCGGTGCCAGCGAGGGTCGCCCGGCATTTGTCTAATGTACGGGCCGCGATCACATAACCAGCCAATGTCTCCCGAGGACTACGGGGGAAATCTTTAGTCAGATCTTTTGCCAGATGTTTTATTTTTTTGGTATCCATAGTGGTTACAATTTGGTTTGCCTACCCTAATCGATTTTTCCTTGGCGAGCCGCTTCGTCGCTCCCGGGCAAACCTTAGCAACGAACCAGTCGTTGAGAAAGAGTCACCGTGGAAGGAGAATATTCCACTCGACGACTGTTCCGTCCCGAGTCTTTCCGGGCGTCCTAAAGTTGAGTCAGTTCAGAGTCGTACCACCAGCTTTCCCAAGGCTTGGCCCGACTCCATGAGTTGATGGGCAGCTTGGATCTCGTCGAAACCGAATACCTTAGCAGGCTTCGCTTGATAGGCGCCGGCGGCGACTCGGTCGACGATGTTCTGTAAAGGAATATCGGTCAGAGGGAATTGTGGAGAGCCGAAGACGAAACTACCGAATAAGCTGAAGTGGACGCCGCTCGGCATTTGAAGCATTGGGTTGAAGGATGCTATGGGAGCAAGTCCGCCCAGCCACCCGGCTTCGCAAACGTGTCCGCCCCGGCGGACCATGTCGAGAGAACTGAGGACGGTGCTGTTCCCAACCAGGTCTAGGACTGCATCGACACCCTGCGGATGAAGTTCATGAATTGGTCGGGCCAGATCCGGTTCTTCTCGAAGCGCATGCTCTGCGCCTAATTTCTCTAAAGTCGAGAAGCGATCAGGATTACGACTCGTTGCGATTACGCGCGAGTTTTCCTGGACAGCAATATTCAACGCCGCCTGGCCAAGAGCTGAGGTCGCGCCGCGAATGACCAGAGTCTGACCCGGGCGTAATGCTAAGTTCCCAAGCAAACAGGTCCAAGCAGTGGCGTAAGACTCTGGGATCGCAGCTAAGGCCTCCCAGGAAAGTTTGGTTTCCACCGGCACTACATTTGTCGCCGGCACACTCGTCAACTCGGCATAGCTGCCATTGATGGTACGTCCCATCCCGCCCATTAGCGCAACCACCTTCTGTCCCTTGGCTAGCCGTCCATCGGGATCGATCTTGACCAAGCCAGCACATTCGATCCCACTCACTTCGGCGATCTCGGGCCATTCCCCTTTTCGCATATGGGTCTCAGCGTGGTTAATTCCGAACGCCTTGACTTCAATCAACACCTGGCCTGGTTTTGGCTGAGGATCGGGCAGGTCTCGTACCTCCAGCACTTCAGGTCCACCGAACCGTTTTCTAACAATTGCTCGCATAATGAACTCCGTAATAGTTTGTTGTCTCGCCGCGGATGAACGCGACTTAGGATTAGACCGGAGCCAGCGAGCGTTGTGACAGTTCTCCCAGAACGCCGTTATTGAGTAGCTTCGACGTTGAAACTGGATTGCTTGATCAATTCGCGGAGCCGGCTCGCGATATTTGGCGGCGCCAGAAATGCGTGCTCGCGAAACAATTCGCCATGCTGGCGATCTAACGATTCGAGTTCGCTTAAGCGATCTGGAGCGACCTGGTTTATGCTGGCCAATCTGGTCTTCGTGAATTGTAGGTTATCCGGGTCGAGAAAACCCATCTGCATAAATCCGCGCGCCTTCTTGGCGCATCGACAGGGGTTAGCGGAATTTATTAGACCGCACTTGTTTTGCATGAACTGATAGAGATCGCGTCGCGCTCGGGAGAGAAGCTGCCGAAAATTGTCCGGAGAGATTTCCATTACGTCAGCTCCTAGGTCGCTGCTGACTCCAAAAATCTCTCCTAAGATGAAAGCCATCCGCTGCCGGCGATCCAAGCACAGCAGCATTCCGCTCATGCACCCCAATTGAGCCTCATGAATCAACAAAGGCATTTCGACCGGCACGGTCTGTGGATCGGGAAGATCTAACTCCGGTGTAGCATCGAGGGCTCGCCTCAAGTCAGTGAACGTTGAGAGCTTCTGCTCAATCTCGGACTTACGCAGGTTAAGAAGATGGTTAACGGCGATTCGATAGAGCCAGGTTCTAAACTCGCTTTGCGCCCTGAACGTGCTCAGCTTCGTGACCACCTTGATTAGAATCTCTTGGGTGGCGTCTTCCGCCAAATCTCGCCGCCACATCATTCGGAGTGCGATGTTGAAAACCCAAGCCTGGTGACGACGCACCAGCCTTTCGAGTGCATCTCGGTCCCCTGTTTGAGCCTTGGCCACCAGTTCTTCGTCCGGAATGGTGCTGTCATTCGGAACACCTTGCGCAAACGGGTTCTGACGTTCCACCCATTCCTCGTTATCCGAGGATCCAGTCGACGGTTTCATACTTTGGGTTAGACAATTCTAAGGTCTAGTTGTGACAGAAGTCCAATTGGCCACCCTAGAGTTTTAGATTTTGCACGACGGAGCGTGCTCCGTAGGAGCATAATCTTTATAGCTAGGTCATGGAAAAATTGCGTGCAGCTCCGTAGGAGCGACATCTAGTGGGGGCTAGTTTCTCCCCAATTCGATGCCGCTCCGACGGAGCTTGTCGCGAGGTGGATCGGATGGCTATAAAGATTTCGCTCCTACGGAGCAGAAACCCGGCTATGCTGCCGACCGGCGTCGTGCTGTGGTTAGCAACCCCGAGCATCAAAGAGTCACAGCGCGCATCACTGATTACTGACCTACTGATTACTGATTACTCTCCTCGGCTCAGGCTCAACCGTCTCGCGAAACCCAGCGGCTGCCAACGCCCGCGGCGTCCCATCGAAATCGCTCATCAGTTTCCAAATCAAACCGCTCCGGTAATTCTCAATCGCTAACAGCGCCATACCAAGGTCGATCCCGATCACATCCGGCGAATGCCAGTTCCGGTCAGCGTTGAACGCATTCGTGAAACCGTACTTGCCCCAGAGCAGGCCACCGTCCTTTTCATACATCGCTTGAGCCGTTGAAATCGCGAGCTCCGGGGTAAATATGACTGCCGCGATAGCGCCAGTCGGCGAAACCGTTCCGTCCTCAGGGTCGCCCAGCACGCCGTACGGTTTGTATCCGTCCGGACCATCGCTGGCGTTTAACCCCCAGAATCCTTGCGCATAAGTTTGGCGCTTCTTGGCCCGGTACCGGCAGAACCGACGGTTGATTTTCATGGCGTTCGTGGAAGAAAGCCAATAGTCAAAGCCCAACCGATCCCGCTGATTACGGAGATTAAAATAACCGTAGGGCATCTGATGGATAAAAATCGGTCCGGCTCGCAGCCATTCAAGCCCCGCATACTTCTCTAAAGGTCGCTCGAACGCCTCCCAGCTCGTTTGCGGCAGCGGATTTTCAGGCGCGCCCAGACCCAGAAGATAGAGTAACACCGCCTCGCTGTAGTCGAACCAGTTGTTCGGGATGAAGCCAGACTCGAGCCTGGCACCATGTGACACCAGGCGCTTATCGGGCTGAGTACCGTCGTTCGTTAGGGCCCACCACCAATCCAGCCGCCGATATAGTTGATCGCTCAAGGCCGCGATATCCGGCGCTTGCGCGCCGAAGTATTGGCCGGCTGCCAACGCACCGGCGACCAGCAAGGTCGTATCGATAGTCGAATATTCGCTTTTCCACACCCGTTCGCCGGAACGCTTGTCCACAAAGTGCACAATCCAGCCGTGCTGATGCGATAACGTTAAAGCAAACTGTAGGGTAAGCCGCGCCCGGATCGCACCTCCGTCATGATCGATCCATCCACGTTCCACGCCAATGGGAAGCGCGGCTAAGCCGTACCCAGTTGCTGCTATCGATGCAACGGTGTAGTCGTCTGGCCCAAAATTGCCGGCCCGATCATTTACGAGCCCAGTGTTCGGATCAGCCACCTCCCAAAAGTACCGAAAAGCGCGATGCTCGATTTCGTCTAGTAGGTCCATAACCCGAAAAGATTATCGTTTTGCAGCCGACGGCTGATGAGGCTTAAATTTGGCCAGATCGATGGACGCAGGATGGAGTTTGAGCATTATCTCACTGTGATCAACGCTCACAATGGTTGGCTGCCAGGAATCGCTCCGGAGTAGACTTAACATTCGAGCTTTGGCCTTCTCATCCAGCGCTGACGACGCCTCATCCAAGAAAAGGAGCGCCGGCTTGGACAACAGAATCCGGGCAAAAGCCAAGCCTTGTTGTTCTCCTAGAGACAGGCGCTCCGACCAATTGTCAACCTTATCCAAGTCCTCGGTAAGCCGTTCGAGTCCGACCTGCTCCAGGACTTGCGGTAGGTCTGCTGGAACGCTCACCTTCTGGTCTCGCGGGTACAACACAGCATCGGCCAGGGTGCCTAACGGCAAGTACGGCCGCTGCGGCACAAAGGCGATTGGGCCTTTAGTCAGCCGGATCCTACCGCGGCCAAAAGGCCAGATACCAGCGATTGCTCGCAAGAGAGTGGTTTTGCCCGAGCCGGACGGACCAACGATCAGCAACAAATCTCCCCGCTCAACCGTGAAAGTGACTCCCCGCAAGAGAGGGGTGCCATCCGGTAAATCCAGATCCAGGTTATCAACGGCGACACCGCCGGCGCCCTTGCGCCGAATCATAATGGACTGCGGCGCTCGGACCGACTCGTGGACGCTATCCAACCTTTCATCGAATTCACCCAAGCGCTGCGTCACCGCTTCCCAGGTGGCAATGTCATTGTAAGAATTGATAATGAACGAAAGTGCATTCTGGACGTACGAAAAAGCGTTGACCGCTTGGAACAAGCCTCCCAACAAGATCTGTCGGGTGAAGTAACGCGGCGAAACTACGATCACCGGGAAAATCAAACCAACCTGAGCATAAGTCTGCGTGAATGCGCTGAGCCTGATTTGCTGCTTCATGATTTGCCGAAAATTGGCAAACACAGCTTGGAAACGCTCATCAAATAGTGCTAGTTCGACCGGCTCACCGCCGTACAGCGCAACGCTCTCCGCATTCTGGCGAAGATGAACCAAACTGAATCTGAAATCTGCTTCGAATCGCTGGCGGGCAGAGTTTAACGCGACCAACGGACGTCCGATAGTAACTGCCAGCCAAGTTCCAAGTCCGGCATAAATCAATGCTGCCCAGACCAAGTAACCCGGAATCGGGACACTGCCTAATGGACCCAGCGGAATATTCGCGGTGCCGGAAAGACCCCACAAGATCGCCAGAAATGAAAGCAAAGAAACGAACGACGAAATCAGCCCGACCGAGAGAGTCAAAACGTAGCCGGTAAATTGGTTCAGATCTTCAGAGATTCGTTGGTCGGGATTATCCGCTTGAGTACCGAGCCCTAATTTATAATAGGCGCGATCCGCTAACCAAGCAGTCAGATGACGCAACGTGAGCCACCGGCGCCAGCGAATTTGCAACCACTGATTCAGGTAGAGGGCAGAAACGGAACAGGCTACGGCGCAAGCTACGAGTATACCGAAGATGCCAATCTGGCGAAATAACTCGGGCGCATCGAACGCTTGGAGAGCGTTATAGAATGCCCGGTTCCATTCGTTAATACGAACTCCCACGTAGACATTGCCAAGGTTCAAAAGAATGACGCTCAAGAGTAGAGCCCATGCTGAGCACTTTTCTTCGGAGGTCCAATAGCGTCCCGCCAGCCGCCAAGCGGTCCGGGTAATGATTCTTCTTGGCGTTGCCATCCGCTAGACTGTCGCGATAGCAGCACCGGTTCCGCAAGGGAACAATTCAGGGCGCGGTAGGGATGAGCTCCCAGACATTTGGTGGGGCGAGGCTCCGGAAAGACCTAATAAGGATAGCAAAGAGACCGGCGCGCCGAGTCTCTTTGAAGAGCCACACCGAACAGCTGCCGAGCCGTTAGCCAGCTTGTACCACGGCTCGGCACGATTTCAGGTGTTTTGTGTAACCCGGCGCCGCCGCCTCAGTCGCTCTGCGAAATCTCTCTGGTCTTTCGGGAGCCTCGCCCTACCAATCTTCGGATCGGACAAAATCCTACCATTTCCTAAACTGACTCCCGTAATGGCTATCAGGCAGATATGAACCCTGTTGAAAAAGTTTTTCCCGCAACGTCCCTGGCCGGTACTCGGTCTTATAAACTCCTCGCCTTTGCAGCTCCGGAACCAACAACTGGACGATGCTCTCATAAGTCTCCGGCATCACTGCGTAGATCAGATTGAACCCATCAACATCCGTTTCTTCGATCCACTCCTGCAACCGGTCAGCGACCGTTTTCGGCGATCCGGCCACCACTGGTCCGCGTCCACCTAGTCCCACAAATTGGGCGATCTCTTTGATTTTCCAAAGACGGTTCGGGTCCGCGACAGTAAATGATTCTAACGCGGACTGATTAGCATCCGTTTTCTTGGCTTGTAGTTCGTCCTCCGGACCGTATGCACCCAGATCGACCCCAGTCCAGCCCGACATTAAAGCCAGTGCGCCCTCGAAATCGACATACGAATAGTACTCCTCGAGCTTCTCCGAGGCCTCCGCATCTGTCGGCGCCACCACGACGGTAAACATGGCGAATATCAGAATTTGCTCTCTCCCCAGCTCGATTGCTCGCTTTCGGAGATCCCGGACATATCCTTTCACGATCGCCGCGGTGGGAGCCGAGACAAAAACACATTCCGCATGTTTGGCGGCAAAATCTTTTCCTCGTTTGGAAGCACCCGCTTGATAAAGCACCGGCGTCCGTTGGGGGGAAGGTTCGCTGAGATTGAACCCAGGGACTTTGAAATACTTCCCCGAATGATTAATCCCGTGGACTTTCGTGGGGTCTGCAAGAATCCCTTTTTTCCGGTCGCGCGGAACTGCCCCAGACTCCCAACTCTGTTCCCAGAGCTTGTAGCAGACATCCATATACTCGTCCGCTAAGTCATAGCGATCGTCATGCTGGGTCTGTTCATCGAATCCGAAATTTTTGGCAGCGCTATTCAGATAGCCGGAAACAATGTTCCAGCCGAAGCGGCCCTTAGTAAGATGATCTAAGGTCGATGCCCGCCTGGCAAACGGGTACGGATGTTCATAGGTGAGCGCGCAGGTCACGCCAAAGCCCAGATGCTCGGTAACACCGGCCATGGCCGAAACTAACATCATCGGATCATTGACCGGGATTTGGATCCCATTGTGAATCGCGGCATCCGGACGCCCGTGAAAAACATCGTACGGTCCTAAAACATCGGCCAAAAACAGGCCATCAAATTTTCCGTGCTCAAGCAGCCGAGCCAGATTGGTCCAATAATCTAAATCAATATAACGCTCCGACCGGTCCCGAGGATGGCGCCACAGCCCCGGAGCCATATGCCCAACGCAATTCATCGCGAACGCGTTGAAACGAATCTCCTTACTCATAGCCAAGCGTGGCGAGGCGGCGGGACATCGTTCAGATAATAGTTACCGAGCGCGTAATACTTCCACCGCACCGGATCGTGTAGAGTGTGAACCCGAGCATTACGCCAGTGACGGTCCAAACCGTATGTCTCCAAAGTTGACTGGGTACCGGCTAATTCAAACAGTTTGTTGGTTGCCAGAATAGATATTTCGGTGGCCGCAATCTTCGCTTCAGCCACGGCCAGCGCGGCCACCGTCACCGTTTCTTCATCCAACGCTGCCGCAGCGCGATCGACATGGATCGCGGCTCGCTCCAACAATGCCTCCGCGCCATGCAATTGATAGTGCAATTTCCCTAAGTCTTGGATGGTTAGCGGGTCCTGGCTGGCCCGCTCTACATTGGCGTCGATCCACGGACGCGACCGATTCTTCACAAAATCAATCGTATCAGCGATAGCAGCTCTAGCGATGCCGACATCAATCGCTACATGGATAATCTGCGAGAAAGGACCTCGCGTAGTGGGGCGTTGATACGCTTCGTAAGATGGCAGGATCTGATCCTGGCTGACCCGGACATTTTTCAAAACCACCGTTCCGCTGGCGGTAGTCCGTTGCCCAAAGGCCGACCAGTCATCGATAACCGTCAATCCTTCACTATGCCGGCTAACTAGCGCTACGACCCGTTTGCCGTCGGCATTGGTTACACGCACCGGCACCCAATGGGCAAAGATTGCGCCGGTACAATAAAACTTCTCGCCGCTGAGACGATAACCATCCCCGTCAGGCACTAAGCGCGTCTGATTATCGACCACCGTTTTACCGCTGCGCTCTACCGCGGCATTGCCTAAGCGCTCCCCTCGCAGAATTCGATCAAAGAAAAAACGTTTCTGTTCTTCGGTCCCGACCAGGCGGATCTCTTCTACGTTTGCATAATGGTTCTGCGGGATTTGGCCCATCGACGCGTCCGCCTCCGAAACGATCGCCACTACTTCGGTGAATGTAGCCGTAGAGACTCCCGCCCCGCCATATTCTTTCGGTACGGTGATTCCCCAAAGACCAGTCTGCGAAAACCATTCGATTTCCTCAAAAGGCAAACGTCGTTCTTTGTCGCGGGCTGCTGATCCCGTTCGAATCTGTTCTGCAAATTGCCGAGCCGCCTCTAATGCTTGCTGGTCACTCTTAATACGCTGCGCTTCTGCCATATCGAACTTTGACTTGGTTTCTTGTGAATGTTTTCAGAGTCGAATCGTTTTGGGGTTAAGCAAGAAGAAGCAGAGCTGCACCAAAGAGAACCGCGGTGAGTCGCTGGAGAAGCGAGTACTGATCAGGGGACTGGCGTGCAAAAGGACCTTCGGCGGATATGTCTACTCCCACGGTAGGCTTTAGAGTCGATGACGGAGTCCGTCAAACGGTAATGATTGAGAAACCTGGCTGTCAGCGCCCTTACTAAAAAGGTCCTGCGATAAAGGCAAAACCAATCACTCTTCTGTGGTAGTCGCGTCCGACTTTGCCATCGGTGAGAACCGGCCCCTGAATATAAAGACCAATGGGTAGATGGCTGAGACTACCGCTTCCACAATCGCCACGCTCCCGAGATTCTCCGCTTCTGGGCTTCCTTGCCCCTCGAACATCAAGGCAACTGCCCGCATGCCAGCGACAAAACTGACCGTATAAAGCAATAACGTGATGCGGGTGGGCGCCTTGAAAAAACAATAGATAACACCGGCAAACGCTAACACCGCTGCCACCGGCACCATCTTGGCGACACTGAACCAAACACTTAGGCCGGCTAATTCCCGACCGGCAATGGTTAAATCAACCGCGGCCACCAATAGCACCACCAACAACATCGCAACGCGAACCCAACGGTCGTTAAGCGTTCCCATATGCCGAAGGCGTAGAGAAATCAGAATGACAGCGACGAGTTGCACGAGACTCACGGTGATAGCTTCGACTTCGGAACCTTGCGAAAAAAGGTTAGCCCACAGCCAAAGTTGACAGGCGATGGCTAGAAAAATCCGTTGCCGGATCCCGAGCGTTCTGCGGGGGGTTACGCTGTCCATCGTATCGGTAATAGTTTCACCACCGAGACACAGAGTCACGAAGAAGTGAGATTCAAAGCGTATTAAACGGTTATTTAGCAGCCAGCACGAGATGCAGAAGTCCCGGAAAACGTTTATTCAATTCGGTCTCGCGAATCGAAGTCATGCATTTGGTGCCCTCGGTCCGCGTGTGGATGAGACCGGCATCTCTTAACACATCGAAGTGATGCGACCGCGTTGCTTTCGAGACATCGAGCGCAATCTCATTGCACGCCAGCTCCCCGCGTTCAGCCAGCGCTCGCACAATTGCGATTCGGCATGGATCAGAAAGAGCCTGCATCACGTCCGCCAAAGCGACGTCCCTCAACACCGGATGCGAATAGCTTTTCATGGGATACGCAAAGTACCATTTTCGGACTAGTTAGACAATCATCTGACTAAAAAACCGTGGGGAGGTCCGATTGGACGACTCCGTGGAGCGTGCCTCGCTTGCGAGGCCGTGGTAAGCAAGGCACAAAGTGTCGAAAACGCACCGCATGGCTGCACTCTCGTGTGGAGGGTCACGGTCCAAATAAGGCGCTGATGGAAATGGGGTATGCATCACGATGTTCCCTTGTTCACCACGGCCTCGCAAGCGAGGCGCGCTCCACGGCTTGCGCCTCATGTTGAGGTGCCTTTCCCTCATCCGCCGCGCGCCTCCCTCGTCAAGGGCAATCACGCCGAATCGCTACATCCCTACCTATCCTTTGGTTGACATCCAATCGTAGGCTTTGGATAGTTCGATGTATATCGAACATCGACACATTAATTATAACGGACAAAAATAGGGATAGACTTTTTTGCTGAATCTATGGCGACACTGCATGATCCAATTCGCATCGGCGACTGGGAACTACCCAATCGCGTTATCATGGCTCCTCTCACCCGATGTCGAGCCAGTGAAGGACGAGTTCCCAACGATCTGATGCGGCAATACTACCAGCAACGCGCCGGCGCTGGTCTCATAATCTCCGAAGCTACTTCTATTTCGCCGATGGGCGTTGGTTACCCGAACACGCCAGGAATCTGGTCTCAAGAACAAATCGCGGGTTGGAAACGCGTGACGGAGGGCGTACACAGCGCCGGTGGGCAAATTCTGCTTCAACTTTGGCATGTCGGCCGAGTCTCCGATCCCATTTATCTTAACGGCGCGCTGCCGGTAGCACCCAGCGCCATTGAACCCGGCGGACATGTTAGCTTAGTTCGGCCGGAAAAACCGTTTGTTACCCCGCGCGCACTCGACCTTCAGGAAATTCCTGGAATTATCGAAGCGTATCGCCAAGGCGCCGAGAATGCGCTGGCCGCCGGCTTCGATGGAGTCGAAATTCACGGCGCCAACGGTTATTTGCCAGACCAGTTTCTTCAAGACATCAGCAATCATCGCACCGATGAATACGGTGGGCCGCTTGAAAATCGCGCGCGTCTGATGTTGGAGGCTGTGGATGCTGCTATCTCGGTTTGGGGCGCCAGCCGCGTCGGTCTGCATTTGGCGCCGCGAGGCCGTTCGCATTCCATGGGGGACTCGAACAAGCCCGCGACGTTCGGATATGTGGCTAGAGAAATGAGGAAACGCGGCATCGCTTTTATCTGTGTCCGTGAGTCGCTGGAAGAACCACGCCTCGGACCCGAGTTGAAGCGCATTTTTGGCGGTCCGTGCGTAGCTAACGAATTGTTCACTAAGGAGACCGGAGAGAGAATTCTAGCCGATGGCGAGGCCGATGCCGTTGCTTACGGGAGGTTGTTTATCTCCAATCCTGATCTTCCGCGACGGCTGGCTCTGAACGCTTCGCTGAACGAGCCGGTTCCAGAGACGTTCTACGCCGAAGGTCCGAAAGGTTATACCGACTATCCAGTATTGGATCTCGAACAGGAAGCGGCGTGAAGTTGCAAGATCCTGGGCGCGCCGAGACCCGCCACCGCCGCTCCCACAAAATCTTGCACAGCGAGCTTCCTAAGAAGAAGCTCGCGAATGAAAGCGTGGATCGGAGCCAGTTTACTCCTCGCGGTTCTTATCCTGGCCGCCCTCCTCATCCTCTTTCAGCGCCGGTTTTTCTATTATCCCCGAAAGTATTCGGTTGGTGAAATCGAAGCGGCCGAAAAGCAGGGAGCCACTGTTTTAGGTTATGAGACATCTCAAGGCCGGCAGACTGCCTTCCTCTACGGCACGCCGCCATCGGGAACATTGATTTCCCGGCTCTGGATCGTATTGGGCGGAAACGCGATGACCGCACTCGACTGGCTGGAGATTCTAGAAGACTGCCAACTAAGCATCGGCGGATTTCTTCTCGTGGACTATCCGGGTTATGGCCTTTGCTCAGGTAACCCGACCGCCGATTCTAACTTAGAGAACGCCATAGCTGCCTATCATGTTCTAATCGACAGCAAACGATGGATCATCAGACGGCCACACCTCGGCGTACTCGGTTGGTCCATAGGAGCGGCGGCCGGTTTGCAATTCGCTGAGAAATGTCCGGTACAGGATCTGGTGTTGATAGCACCGTTTACCACCATGGAAGACATTGTGAAGAAATTCACTGGTATCCGACCGAGAATGCTGCTGTTGGACCGGTTCGACAATCTCACCGCGCTCAGCAGCGTTTGTGAAAAGAACACGGATGTGAAAGTGACGATCATTCATGGGGAAAAGGACGCTCTGATTCCGATCAGTATGGGACGTAAACTCTCCCAATCGGTCCCGGCTCGAATCGAATTTCACAACATACCCGGTGCCAGTCACAGCACGGTTTTCTCGGAGGCTCGCGAGCTTATCTACGCAAAACTCCGAGGACAAGTAGAGGAACTGCCCCGTCAGTAGGTTACTCCGCCCGGAATCAGACTTGCGGCTACGGCTCCCGTCCGTTCCCCAAGATCGTGAGTCTGGAAATGTTGCGGCCAGCCAGAATGCGGACGCCGCCCGCATCATCCTCGACCGCGACAGAGTCTTTTTGCATCCACTTCGGGTTTGAAGGTCCGTCCGACCGCTCTACTAAACCTTCACCCGTTCAATGTGGGCTCCGAGGCTACCGAGTTTCTCATCGATCAATTCATATCCGCGATCGATATGATAGACCCGGTTGATCTCTGTCTGACCTTCCGCTTGCAGACCCGCTAACACCAAGGCTGCCGAAGCCCTTAGATCGCTAGCCATAACCGGGGCGCCACTGAGCCCGTCCACGCCGCGGATATTCGCAGTCGCGCCATCTAGTTCGATGGCAGCTCCCATGCGCTTCAACTCAGACACGTGCATAAACCGTTGGGGAAAAATATTCTCCGTTACTTGGCTATCGCCTCTCGCCGTGGCCAGCAAAGCGCACATCTGAGCCTGCATATCGGTGGGAAATCCGGGGTATGGCTCCGTTCGCAGATCTAAAGATCTTACCGAGCCATTGGGCCGAATGGTAATGGCGCCGTTCGACCGGCTTAGATCGAATCCGCATCCTTCCAGTGCATTACCAACAGCGATTAAGTGCTCGTAGTTAGCTCGCGTAAGAGTCACCTCTTTGCCGGCAATGGCGCCCGCGACCAGAAAGGTGCCGGCTTCGATCCGATCCGGAATCACTTCATGTTCAGCGCCGTGCAGCTCTTTGACACCCTCAACTACGATTTGCGGAGTGCCGGCTCCCTCAATTCGAGCGCCCATCTTGTTCAAGAAGTTCGCCAAGTCCACAACCTCCGGCTCACAGGCTGCATCGTCGATCACCGTCGTGCCTTCAGCCAGCACGCTCGCCATCAAAACATTATCGGTTCCGAGAACGGTACTGCCGAATTTACCCTTTAACGAAATCTTAGCCCCGACTAGCTCCGGCGCGAATACCTTCACGTTTCCTCCGTGCACCCGAACAGCTGCCCCCAATGCCTCGAATCCGCGCAGGTGCAAATCGATCGGCCGATCCCCAATGACGCAGCCTCCAGGTAAAGAGACCGTCGCTTCTTTTTCCCGGCCCAGTAGCGGGCCCAGCACACAAACCGAGGCCCGCATCTTTCGCACCACGTCGTAGGGCGCGATCGTCTCGACTTTCTCAGCTTTGACAGTTACAACCCCGCTCGCCCTTTCGACCTCAGCCCCCAGATGGTTCAAGATCTGCAGCATATAGTGCACATCGCTGAGATCGGGGACGCGATGGATAACGCACGGTTCTTTGGTCAGCAAAGTCGCGGCGAGAATTGGCAGCGCAGAGTTTTTGGAGCCACTGATCTTAACCGTTCCCGCCAGAGTATGGCCCCCGTGTACAATGATCTTATCCATACTTAGCGCTCACAAAGCGTTCGATTCCTTGGTAATCCTTCTCGACACAAATGTCGCTAAATTTTTGCTGTTCCAGAACGTCGGCGACATGGGATGCCTGCGAAACACCAATCTCAAGCAGAATGCAAGCTCCCGGCTTCAAATAAGGCGGTGCCTCCGTGATCAAGCGCCGGATGACATTTAATCCGTCCTCCCCTCCATCCAAAGCCAATCGCGGATCATGTTGAACCTCTCGAGATAGCTTGTCGATTTCGGCCGTCGGAATGTAAGGCAGGTTGGCGACGAGAAAGTCCAGATCGGTATCCACTCCGGCAAGAAGATCTGTTTGCAGGAATTTGATCCGCTCGTTCACCCCATGCGTGACAGCGTTGTCGTGCGCCAGAGCCAATGTGTCGGCTGAGATGTCCGTAGCCAGAATTTCCAGGCCAGGACGTTCCAACGCCAATGTGATTGCCAAAACCCCGGAGCCCGTCCCGACATCTACCAGGCGTGCCCCCGCGGAGGTAGCAACCGGTATCTGATTAAGCGTCAGCTCGGCTAAACGCTCGGTTTCCGGTCTTGGAATCAGCGCCCGCCGATCGGTCTTAAACCGACGCCCGTAGAACTCCCAGGAACCAAGCAAATGTTGCAACGGCTCGCCTTCCGATCGCCGGCGGACTTTGTCTCGCAGCGGTTCCAGAATTTGCTCCGGCAGTCCCTGGTCGTAATCCAGATAGAGATCAAGACGCCGCTTACCGAGAGCTTCCGCCAACAAATGCTCAATACTCAGCCGAGGCGATTCTACTCCCTTGCGCTGAAAAAACGCGGTGGTGTTTTGGATTAGCTCGAGAACAGTCACCGGGGAAAGTAATCAGTAATCAGTGAGTCAGTAATCAGTATGTCGATGGTCAGTAAGAGACCTCTCGCGTCCTGTATTTCAAAAATTCCATGGCGGCAATCATTAAAGAAGATCCTTCGGCGGCGCAGTCAGTTAGGATCCCCACTGATTACTGACACACTGATTACTGATTACTGATTACTGATTACTTGCTTTACCCGGCGACGGCCTCCAACCCTGCCTCCTTGAGGCGTTGCTCCATATCACTGGCTTGGAGCGCGGACTCCATCTCATCGAGGCTCCCCTCCATGAACAGATCGAGATTGAACAGCGTCAGACCAATTCGATGATCGGTGACCCGATTCTGTGGGAAATTGTAGGTGCGAATCTTTTCTCCGCGTCCGCCAGATCCGATGAGACTGCGGCGATGGGCGGAATATTTCTCGGCCTCTTCTTGCTGTTTCTCTTCCAGCAAACGGGCCCGGAGAATCGCCAATGCTTTCTCCTTGTTTTTCTGCTGGCTACGGCCGTCCTGACAACGAACGATCTTCCCTGTCGGGATATGCAGCACTTGAACCGCTGAGTCAGTCGTATTTACGCCTTGTCCACCCGGTCCCCCCGCACGGCAAACTTCGATTCGGAGGTCCTCAGGACGCAGTTCTAAATCGATTTCCTCCGCCTCGGGCAATACGGCGACCGTTGCAGTCGATGTATGAATTCGGCCCTGGGCTTCGGTGAGCGGAACGCGTTGCACCCGATGCACCCCGCTCTCGTACCTCAGCGTCCGGAAAACATGTTCTCCGGAGACTTTAAAGATCACTTCTTTGAGACCGCCGAGCTCTGATGGACTGCTTTCGAGTTCCTCGACTTTGAGTCTATGAGACTCGGCAAATCGAGAATACATACGGTAAAGCTCAGCCGCGAACAAAGCGGCTTCACTGCCCCCGGTTCCGGCCCGAATCTCAACGATGGCGTCTCTGTCTTCATGCGGCTCAGGCGGAAGCAAGGCTACCTGAACCTCTTTGGAGCGTGTCTCGACTTCCTTTTCCAATGCGGGAATCTCGGACGCAGCCAATTCGGCAAACTCGGCATCATCGCCAGCAGCCAAAACTCGGTTTTCCTCGAGTTCACGCTGCTTCTTTTCCAGAATGTCCCATGATTCCAGCACCCGCTTCACGCTCGAGTGCTCGCGCATAATCTCTTTGGCCCGCTTCGGGTTCTCAAAAAGAGACGACGAACCGATCAAAGCCTCGAGCTCTTCGAAACGTCTACGCTTCTGCTCAATTAAAGGTCGAAAGTCCATAGCCTGCATTGCTCTTCAATGCGCCTGCATTGTCGAGCAATGCAGGCTACAGGCTATTTACCTTTGTCTCTGGAAAGCATGGTCTTGCCGTACCGCCGAGTAAATTTCTCGACCCGCCCAGCGGTATCGACAAATTTTTGTTCACCCGTGAAAAATGGGTGGCAAGCCGCGCAGATTCCGATTTTGATATCCCGGCGAGTCGATCTGGTGCGATACGTCGCGCCACAAGCACAAACGATCGTAGTCTCGGTATAATTGGGATGAATGTCTGACTTCATGTCGAAAGAGCGAGAAAGTAACACACTCAGTAAGTGACGCAAGTGCAACCACGTCTATTTGCAGGAACTTGGGCAAAAGTTCTGGAGCGCTACAGCCAAGAACCGGCCATCTACGGCAACGAGCGGGTATTGCTTCGCACGTTCGCTGACATTGAATCAGAGCGGATTCTTTGGGGAGAAAAGCTTTCCGGCCTGGCTAAAGGGTCAATCATCCTGGTTCAGCTAGCCGAGGACGCCGCCTGGCCGGCAATTTTTCTCGCCGCTTTAGATCAGTCCCTGGTCGTAGTTCCACTCGAGACCGAGGTGACCGGACTTCAGCTCGATAACGTTATGAAGGTGACCCGGCCACGAGCGGTTATCCGTTCAAACGAAATATCCCACCTTGATTCGGAGCCTCCAAACTGGGTCGGGCCTCAGCCGGATTTGTTAAAGCTAACCTCAGGAACCACTGGGCTCCCTCGAGCAGTCCGTTTCCGAGAGTCCCAGCTTTTCAGCGACTGCCGAAACATTTGCAGCTCGATGGGACTGCTTCCCAAGGACGTCAACTTTGGAGCCATCCCTTTTGCGCATTCTTACGGCTTCAGCAATCTGGTAACGCCGGTTTTGTATCAAGGCACTCGATTTGTCTGTTCAAAAGACCGGCTGCCCCGGGCCATCCACCGTCACATCGAGAACTCGGCGGCAACGGTACTTCCGGCCACACCGGCCATCTTCCAGGCGTTGTGTTCGCTTAGTGATTTCGATCGACTTGGAACCATCCGCATCTGCATTTCTGCGGGCGCACCTCTCCCGGCGGAGACCGTTCAACAATTCTTCCGGCGGTTTGGCTTGCGGATTCACAGTTTTTACGGATCCTCCGAATGCGGCGGCATCATGTTCGACCGGGAGGGCCGGCTGGACGCGCCCTCCGGCTTCGTCGGAACGCCTCTGGACGGAGTTCAAATCTCGCGCCTTCCCAATGATCGGATCGAGATTATCGGGACGAATGTTGGAGACGGTTACTTTCCAGAAGAGGAGCCGGAAACGCTCCGGACAGGCAGATTTGTCCCGGGCGACCTTGTCCGCTGGTTAGGCGAGTCGGCCCAGCTTTACGGAAGAGCTTCGGACTTCATCAATATTGCCGGCAAAAAGATCCATCCATCGCTCGCCGAAGAGCACATCCGGAAGCTGCCCGGCGTGATCGAAGTCATCGCCTTTGGTGTGCCTTCTCCGAACCGGAACGAGGATCTGGTGGCGCTCGTGATGTGTGCCCCCCTGATTCCACGCCAAACTCTTGAAGCCCACTGCCGTGCCGGGCTGGCCGATTGGCAGGTCCCTCGCGACTTCGAAATTGTCACCGAGCTACCGGTGAATGCCCGCGGGAAGATTAAGCGGTCGGAGCTGGCAGCGGAGTATTTGGCGAAACGGGGAAGGAGCTAGGAGGGCTATTGCCATATATTGGGTGGGGCGAGGCTCCCGAAAAGCCCACCGGTTCACCAGTCGCAAACCGCACAAACGCCAAGAGATCAATGAGCATGGGCCGATAGACGCGCCGAGCCGTGGCCCACGCTAGACCACGGCTCGGCGCGCTTAGTGGCGTAAGAACCCGATTGAACAAGGACCACCAGACACTTCGCTAACACCGATTGGGCATTCGGGAGCCTCGCCCCACCAACCCTTCGAGCTCCTAGCTCCTTCCCCTATTTCTCGATCAGCTTGAAATCGCTGAAATAAAACGTGGCTTGATCGACTGACAGGCTGCTGATGGTAATGCGAGCCGCAGGCGCTTTTTGTTGGACCTCAAATTCGACGGTGCAATCGGTCGGTTGTTCGGAGATTTGCAGCATTGAACCCCTGGCGATCGAAGCCTGGTTACCGTCACTCTTTTCCAATGTGAAATAGACGTACTCGCTCTGTGAGCTCTTGGCTCGAAATACGAGGCTGTACCGTTTCCCTTCCTCAAAGCTGAAACCGGGAGCACGCAACTCCACGCTCCAAAACTCTGGGCCCGGCTTCGAAACCGTGACCATTGCCTCTTTGCTGCCCGGCTGGTTTTCATCGTCGACGATGGCAGAGCGCGCCTCTGCTCCTTTTTCCACTTGCAGCTGAAAACGGCCTGGATCGATCGCGGTTTCCGCACCGGCTACGCAGGGAACGACAATGAAAAAGGATAGAAGACGGAACCAGGATTTCATCGTGCGTTACGTGGGGGATAGAATAGCAAATAGCAGATAGCAAATAGCAAATGAGGCCGACTTGCCCGAGCCGTAGCCTCAATTTGCTATCTGCTATTCCGAAGGGGTTCTCGGCCGCTCCAGCCAGAGCGCTTGATGGCTCACTAAAAACCGGCGATGCCCGAACCCGGCCCAACCGGCTTCGACCGCGAGCCTTTTCATTTCCTCAAACGAAAACGCCCGGCGAATCGAAAGTCGCCCATCAAATTTCGTCATTGGATTGCGGAAAATGGTCGACGTCAATACGTAGACACCAAGCAACCCGCCAAACGATCGCTCGAGGTCGGAGACCAAGACGCTCCGCTCACTCAGACGCTTCAGTCTTCGCAGAATTTCCACTGCCTCCGGCCACCCGAAGTGGTGAAGAGCCAGCGAACACAATACCGTGTCGAACCGCTCACTGGGCTCGAACGAGCGGATATCCCCCTGTACATAAGAGATCTCCGGAAATCGATCCGAACGTCGTCGAGCGATATCCAAAGTCGCCGGTTGCATGTCCATCGCGAGCACCTTCACCTGCGAACCTTGCTGTCGCGCCCACTCCACGATCAATCGGGGAATATCGCCAAAACCGGTGCATGCATCCAAAATGGACAGGTTTTCGCCCGGCTTGAGCCAACGCTTAAGGAAATGCCGAATAGTCCGATGACTTCCGAAATGCTGATTCAACCTCTGGAGATTTACCAAAGCTCGGACCAATTCCGGTCTTGATGGATCCGGGCGATCCATCAGCTCCAAAAGGTCCGGATCAAATTGGCGGCTGATGCGTAGAAGGTCCAAGACCGGGTTCTCCTTTCGTCAACGTTAGAAAGGCTAACATCCTGCCAGTCGAACCTTTTCCCATTCGGTACGAATAAAACCGTTCCAGATCCGCCCCGGTGTTTTCTCCACAATCATCGATTCGCCGGACACCAACCGTCCGTAGCTGATTAACGATTTGGGAAGCAAAATCGACCTCGTAAAAAGGGGGGCGAATACAAGGGCTGAGCTGAACCACCAAATCTTCCGGCACTGACCCAAAGCTGCTCACCAGTCGCTCGACCGTCGCGCCCGCAATATTCTGCTCCGTGCCTTTTCGACCAGAATGAGCCAGACCAATGACGGCTCTCACCGGGTCGACGAAATAAATTGCACAACAATCCGCCACGTAGATGCCCAACACCACCCCGGGATCACTCGTGATCAAAGCGTCCACGCCCAGCGTTTTCTCCGGCGACCGTTG
>Ga0209240_1000263_pt1 | contig 21692 bp, 16 predicted proteins | sample GraSoi_2013_80cm_FD_185828 | JGI IMG/M metagenome (GOLD analysis project Ga0209240, IMG submission 185828) | Grasslands soil microbial communities from the Angelo Coastal Reserve, California, USA - Sample 9_17_2013_80cm (SPAdes) (version 2) | ecosystem: Environmental > Terrestrial > Soil >...
TATCAGGTCTCTTTTAGTGGCTGTCTCGCCGTTTTCGGACATGAAGATCGTCGGACTCGCCTGAAGCTCGTCCGAATAGCCAACCGCCGATAGCCAATAGCCAATTATCGTTTGGATTGAGTCAGACCTCTTGGCTGTTGGCTATTGGTTATCGGCTATGCGGACGAGCTTCAGGCGAGCCCGCAAAGCCTGTCAGCTCCAAGTACCCTTTCCCATTCACCGGATGTTGCTGCTCTGTCCCTCGAACCCGGACGCATCCTTCCCAATATCTAATCCCAACGCTCAGCTCCTGTTCCTCGACCGGGGTACTGATATCGACATCTAACCCGAGTTTCTCGATCTTCAGATGCCACCCGATCGGATAAGTGGCTCGTTTATCCGGCGTGGTCCAATAACGAGTCGGCTGCAGGATAAATTCTCCGTTGGCCACATCAACAGAATGACCATCGCGATCGATCCATTTACCACTCGAACATTGGTCAACGGCGCCGCCACGCAGCCGAATTTGGTAAATCATTAAATCTGAACCGTCGTCCAGTTGAATACCAAACCAGTTCCAGCCGACTTGATCGGGCGCCAATTGGTTCGTGCTCCACTCACGATCGAACCACGAGAGTCCGGAGACTTGGAATTTCTGACCAGCGACTTCCAGCGACCCCTGGGTGCGCATTCGGGTAACCGAATAGTATTCCGAGGCGTGGTCACCACTGCTGGCTTTCCGGCTAAAACCATTTTCACCCTGCAACACCGGTTGTTTCTCTGGAACCAACTGCAAATCGATCGCGCAATCAGCAGTTTTCGCTTTAGCCACAAATTGGTCCCCAAGATCCAGCTCCCAATCCCCGATCCAGACCAGACGCGAACCCGAAAGAAATCCGGCATCGCCATAAGCTCCGCGACTGGTCCGTCCCGCGACATGAAAATTCCTGGATCGTACGTCGGTGATAGTGAAATGGGCGAACTTCACATCATCCATGACAAACCGAGATTTCACCGGAGTGCGTTGAGTAGGAGAACGGTAACCGTATCGGAAGAAGGTCAGTTCATAACCAAACTCTCGCCCATCCTGTGTTTGCAGGTTACCGGTCAGATACCACCACTCAGTCTGGTAATCAGGATGTGGCCCATGGTCTTGAGGAAAACGAAAGTCGTATCCTGGCTTCGCCAAGCGCCAACCCTCAGGCGTTAACATTTCGGCCGATGCTGGCATCGCCGTGAGCGCCATAAAAACGGGCGACGAAATCAGCGTAGCCACCATCCGCAGACCCAAGAACAACGGCTTCCATTCACCTTTCACTTTTCACCTTTCACCTTTCACCTTGGTTTTCACCACCTCACACCGTCGACCTCAGAACCCGCAGGTTAGAAACCCGAGCAGCCAGCAGCGCCGGGAAAAAACCAGCCAGAACACCAACTCCCAATAACAAAACTCCAATTGGAAAAATATCAGTCCAAGGAAAACGAACCGGGATCGTCCAACCGAAAAATGTAACGTTGATCACGTTGGTCAAGACGACCGACAAGGCGCAGCCTCCAAGAATTCCCAGCAAGACCGCAACTATCGTTAGAAATAAGGCCTCCAATAGAATGAGGGACAACAATTGAAAAGAAGAACCGCCGATACTGCGCAACACGGCGAGTTCACGTTCCCGCTCCTTCACGATCACGGTTAGACTAAGGACAATCCCAATGACTGACACCGTAAGGGCGATCCCCCGTAACAAATTGGTGACCTGAAAGGTCTGGTCAAAAATCCGCTCCACGACTCGGCGCAATTCCTGGTTCGACTGAAACGCGTACGCTTCCGCTCCCGGATACGATTTACGTGCTTGGTTGATAACTTGCTCTACGGAGGAGCCAGGCCGCAAATAGAGAGAAATAGCCTGTACCCGGCTGTCGGCCCAGAAGCGCTCGAAGTTTGGCCTTTGTATCAATAACAAACCCTGATCGCTGGTATAATCGTAGAAAATGCCTGCCACAGAGAACTCTCGTTCGCCGGCTGGTGTAGGAATCGAAATCCGGCTGCCAGCGGTCAAACCTAATCTGCGAGCAAGAGGCTCCGAAGCGATAACGCTGTCGTTCTGATGCCAGGCCCTCAACTTTTCAGGGTCTCCACCGCCCACGAATTCGGGACTATTCCTCGGTGATTCCATAGTAACACCGAGAGTAACATCCTGGCCTTTGACGGTAACCGAGATCTCGCGATAACTAGCCATGCTGCCGACCTCAGGAAAACCTCGCAGAAATTCAATCAAGCTGGGGCTAACATAAGTGTCAAAGCCGGCGATCTGATTCTCTGTCGGCGTGATGAACACATCAGCGACCAGTCGCCTATCCATCCAACGATCTAACGTCAGGCGGAACGAGAAGATCATAATAGAAACGCTCACTAGAAGGGCAACGGTACATCCGAGAGCAGCGCTGGTTACCGCATTCCGATAGAGCGAACGAATCAGATTCTGCGCAGATAATCGGATTAGATACCGGCGCGAAAAGATGGTTGCTATCAAGCTGCCGAGACCATGTGTCAGCCCCGGGGCAAGCAGGCAAGCAGCAATCAGCACCAACGCCGCGGACGCGAAACTGAGCACACGAACATGCCACCACACAGCGAGCCAGCCGCTCAGGAACGCAAGACCGATCGAACTGAGGCAGAGTATCAGCGTCGATAGGTGAAATCGCTGGCTACTTTCTATTAGGAGCCCGAGGTTCAGTGCGCGCAACGGCGGTAGGTTTGCGGCTTGGTTCGCTGGGACCCACGCTCCAACCCAGCCAGTCGCTAAACCTAAAACGCTGACTATCACGATCTGATCCCAAGGCACAATGGGATGTTCGATACTGGTCAAGATATAGAGATTGCTAATGGTCTTCGCCACGGCCCCGACACAACGCGTGGCTAACACCAACCCCAACCCGATCCCTACCAGCACACCGCAAATCGAATAGAGGCTAGCCTCACTTAAAAACAGCAGCTGAACCCCTCTCTTTGCGACTCCCAGCGATCGCAGAATGCCTATTTCCGGGCGCCGCCGGACAACGGAAGCAGACACTGTATTATAAATCAGAAAAACGCCGACCATCAGCGAAGCCATACTGAGTGCGGTCAGATTCAGTTGAAACCCGGCCACCATTTTCTCAATTTGAGAGCTCCGTGATTGCGGGGTCTGAACTGAGACCGTGGGCGGCAAGATTTGCCTTAAGCGTGCAATCACCGGCACCGGATCCAGAGGATCACTCACCCGAAAGAGCACCGATGAAAGTTTGCCGGCATCGCCGGAAAGCTCCTGTAACCACCCGATATCCATGGCGGCTACATGAGAATCTCCATCCGGTGTATCCAGCAGGTACGCGACAGTAAGCGTTTTCCCTTCCTCCCCTAAGCGCACATGGATAGTGCTGCCCGCTTCAAGGTGGTGAGACTGAGCAAATGCCTTCGTTACTGCCACTGCGCTTGAATCACTGAACCACCGGCCGGCATCAACTTTTACGCCGGCGAGTTCTTTGATTTCAAAGGTTCGAAATTCACTGTTAGTGAACGGATCGACACCAACCAAACGAAGGTACTCGCCCTGATAATCGGAAAGAGTAACAATTCTCTCCAGCAACGGAGTCGCCGCGGTACAGCCGGGGAGGTTCTGTAGGCGAGGAAAAATTGCGTCATCGATTTCTCCGACCGCTTCCAGGTTAGCTCTTCCCGCCGTCACGTCGACACTCGCCGCCAAAGCTCGATTGGCACTGTAGTTCGTTACTTGAATCGCCAGATAGACGGCAACCCCTAAGGCAACGCTCAGAATATTGATCGAAGTGAGTACTGGATGCCGGAGCGCATCTCGGACGACCAGGTGATAGAAAATGCGCACCGCGTTCATGGGAAGGATGGGCGAGAAACGAGCTGAATGTTCCGACAGCTGCTCATGCTGGATAACGCAATGATGCCATCTGATGCCTTTGGATCTCTGCCCCGAAGGGGCAATAGAACTAAGCCCAGGGTTTTAACCCTGGGTTCAACGTTAAAAAGACGGGTGCCCTGAAAGAGGCACAAGACTGGTAGGCAATCGGTCCATCTAGTGTAGCAATGCGCTGGGTAATCACATTCTGGCGCCACTTTCAGGGCGCACCTTGTTAAAACGAGCAACCCAGGGTTAAAACCCTGGGCTGAGTTCTGTTGCCCCTTCGGGGCAGAAGGCTTGCTTATCTCTATTTCTACGCACATGGATTGCCGGACCGAGATTGGTGACCAGCAAAACCGCTCATGGCATTCTCGCTCCAGGGGTTCCATCAATGCTTAGTCCGGTAGCAGCCGTTAACAGACTCGAACGGAGCTGATCAAGAAGCGGCCGGCTAGCGAGTTTTCTACCCTCAGAGTCGTTCACATAAAAGCTGTCGAAGGCGGCGCCTTTTTCAGTCGCGATTCGCGAGTGAGCAATATTTATTTGCTCCTTCGCAAAACAGCATAGCACATCATATAACAAGCCCATCCGGTCGGCCGTCTGCAGATCGATCACCGTATATGCCGGATGCACCTCGTTAGAAATAGTAAGCTTCGTGGGAAATTCGATATCCGCACTCATCTGATAAACCGGCCGCCGGCGGGCTTTGTTAAGCAATGGGCCGAAGTCGAATTCAGATTCGCTCAACGCCTGACGTAAGACGGATTCAACTTGATTCCGTTCGAATTCCTCGGTCACCGGACGAAAGTTAGGGTCGCAAACGCGAAATACGCCTATCATGATATCATCGTCACGAGTATAAGCATCCGCGCTCAGAATATTGATGGATGCCGTGGCAAACGAGCCGGCTATTTTCGCCATCAAAGCCAAGCGGTCAAACGTACATACCCAAACCTCACTATGCCCTTGATCCGGCTTATCCTGCCAGCGAATAGCAGCGCTGAGCGCCGCCATCGGATCGTTGAAACGAGCTTCTAACCAGCTCCGGACCAGTCGTATCTGTCCGATTATGTCATTAACCTGAGTGCTTTGAAAGTACCGCTCCGGCATAGACTCAAAATGAACGGCGATCTCTTCACCAAAATCACGCGCCATCCGTTTGGACACCGCTTGTCGAAGATCAGCCCGTTCAATTCGAGCCTGCTTGAAGAACTCGGCTTCATCCCGCAGATAACTGGAGGCTGCATTGTAAAGCTGCCAAACCAGTGTCTCTTTCCAATCCGACCAGTTTTGCCCGCTGGTGCCTTGGCCGTCAGCCAACGTCAATAACATCAGATAATCCAGGTTGGCCTGGTTGCGCATATTTTCGGCAAACGCTGCGATGGTGGCGGGGTCCTCAATGTTTCGTCGTTGAGCGATTTCGGAGAGCGTCAGGTGATGATCAACGAGCAAGATAAGCCGGCTGCGTCTCTCCGGGGAAAGTTGAAGGCGAGCCGCCACCTTTTGCGCGTTTAAAGCGCTGGCCTCCGCATGGTGACGGGCACTCGATGCTTTGCCGGTATCGTGCAGCAATAAAGCCAGATACAGAACGAAAGGATCGTCGAGACCACGGAACAGCACTTGATAATCAGCCAGCTTCGGGTCGGTGGTATCGATTAACTCATCCAGTTTCTCGATACATTGGAGCGTGTGCTCATCCACGGTATAACGATGAAAAAATTCGTGTTGGACGAGGCAGGTAATTTCTCCGAACTCCGGCAGATATCGGCCGAGTACATCGACTTCATGCATCATCCGCAAAATCCGGCCGACCTGACCTTTGCGAGAAAGGATCGCTTGAAAAGTCTCTCGCGCAGCCCGCGAGTATTGGAAGGTCCGGTTGATCAGTCTGGTTCGGCGACCAATCAGTTGTTCTAGCTCCGGGCTAAGCTCCAGCTCACGTTGTTGCGCATGCAAAAATACTCTCAATAACCTGAACGGATCTTCTTTAAAGACGTCCCGATGCTCATAATAGATCAGGCCGCCTTGACTATAGAACCCGTCGAAGTGCTCGGTCTTCAGCCGGCGTTTCGCCAAAAATCCAAAGATTGGCCGGTTATCTTTAGACGTGCTTTCCGGTAACAGGAATCGCTCCGTGATTCGAGTGGTAGTGAGATAGATCGTGCGGGCACGCTGAAAATAATCGCGCATGAACGCTTCACTGCGCCGGACCACTGTCTTCTGTGGATAATTAAAATGATTGGCAACTTGTCCCTGCAGAAACAGCGTCAGCACATCGGCCGGCCGTTTGTTTATGTAGTGGAGCTCGGTTCGAACCCGCTCCAGGAAATCATACGCCCGATCGATCGCGCGCCGATCGCTCTCAGAGATATACTTCCGCTCCACCAGCTTTGCCGTGCTCATCACTCCATCACGGAAATAGCAGATCCACTGCATATTCTGATAATCGCGTAAGCCACCGCACCCGTTCTTGACGTTCGGCTCCAGCATGAAGACAGACCCGCCGTACTTCCGATGCCGTTCTTCCTGATTGGCTAATCGCCAAGTCAAATAAGCGTTCACCTGCCCTCGAACACAATGTTCAAAGAAATCACGCCGAAACTTTGCGTACAGATTGCGGTTCCCGGCCAGAAATCGGGATTCGAGCAATGAAGTCTTCGTGAGAACGTCAGAGTTAGCTAGCCGGATCGCTTCCTGAATTGATCGCGTGGCGTGGCCGACCTTGAACCCGATGTCCCAAAGCATGTAAAGAACCTGCTCGATGACGGCGGCCGCGTTAGGCTGGATTTTTCCGCTCTCGTGCAAAAACAGGATATCGACGTCGCTGAAGGGATTCAATTCTCCGCGGCCGTATCCACCAATCGCTAATAGGGCGACGGGGAGCGCTTGGGAAGCGAACGGTGAAAACTCAACTGCCCCTTCGAATAAATGCCGAAGTACAACGTCGAGCAGAATCGCCCGGTCCCGCACCACTTCGAGACCGCCCGCGCCTGAATAATGCTTCAGCCGTAACCTGTGCTCCTCGAGCTTAAGGAACTTCTTGTAGAGATTCAGCTTTTCTCGAAGCCGCTCTTTGCCTTCGGAAACAAGTTGTCGCTCGGCATGAGCCAATAATTTTTCGAGATGTTCAGCCATCGGTCTGGCAGGCACCCAATTTACACCACGAACGGACGCGATTGCACATTAAACCGCGAAGGGACGCGAATACACGCGAATAGGGGTTCCGAACTCGCTGCTGCCACGTGTGCGCCCTCGTTAGCCTTTGACTAAGCATCTGTTGAGAAAATTTATTCGCGTCCATTCGCGGTTTTTTTTGCGATCTTTGCGCCCACGCCCGCAACGCTTCGTGTAGCGATGCGGGCGGGTCTTTCGCGGCTAATCCCTCGTTTCATTCGGTCATCGAGCTTAGCCGGGCGCGGAGTTGTTCTAAGCGGCTCAAAAAATCTCTCTCTCGGCTACGATGTTCTTCGACAACGGCAACCGGTGCTCTGTTGACAAAATTCTCGTTGGCCAGCTTCTTGCGTACGGTTTCGACCTCTTGCTCTAGCTTCGCAATTTCTCGCTCCAGACGTTGCTTTTCGGCGCCAAGATCCACCGAACCTTCTAAAGGCAAAAACACTTGGCCGACCGGCGTCAGCGCAACTGGCTCTCCCGGAGCTGGTTGGTAATCCGGAAGCACTTCCAGAGGCTCCGATCCACTGAGACGGCCGAACACTGTGAAGTCGCCCTCCAATTCAGGCTTCAACATGATCCGGACCTTCTTATTCGACGGAATCCGGTACTCGGCCCGTAAATTCCGCACAATAGAGGTGGCTTCATAGACCGCAGTCGCAAATTTCACCGCCTCATCCGCCGGCGACAGCTCAACCCGCAAATCCGCCAGCGAAGCAAATTGAATGCTCCCGGAACCGTAGCCCATCCGGTGCCACAGCTCTTCGGTGATATGCGGCATAAACGGATGCAGCATGCGAATCACGGCCGAAAGCACACGATCCATAACCCAAAGAGTACCGGCACGATCTTTCTCGCTCTGCAATTCTGTTTTGGCCGCTTCCAAATACCAATCACAGAAATCGCTCCAGAAGAAATCATACAGGGTCTGGACAATGTCCGTAAAAAGATATTCGGCGTACCCTCGTTCGATACGACCTACTGCCTGGTTCAGCTGAAAAAGAATCTTGGTAGAATAGGGCGAAAGACTCGTCCCGGGCGGCGTCTCATCGACGCTCGGTCCTTGCAGTTGGCGAAACCGGAAGGCGTTCCAGAGCTTGTTGGCGAAGTTGCGTCCTTCCTCGATTTGCTTTTCATCGAACCGGATATCTTGCCCGTGCGGAGCGATCCGCAGGAGGCCGAAACGAAGTCCGTCAGCCCCATACTTAGCGATTAAGTCCAACGGGTCAGGTGAGTTCCCGAGGCTCTTAGACATTTTACGCCCCTGCGAATCCCGAATGATTCCGGTAAAAAATACATCCGCAAACGGTCGCCGGCCCTGGAATTCAAAGCCCGCCATGATCATCCGCGCGACCCAGAGAAAAATAATGTCAGGACCAGTCACCAAGTCCTGGGTCGGATAAAACCGCTTTCTCATGCTCGGCGTCATGGTGGCAAACGGCCAGAGCCAGGATGAGAACCAGGTATCCAACACGTCGGGATCCTGTTCCCAATTCTCTGGATCCGCTGGCGGTTCCGTTGCTACATGAAGCCGGCCCGGTTCGCTTCGGTGATACCACACAGGAATTCGGTGACCCCACCAAACCTGGCGGCTGATACACCAATCCTGGATATTCTCCATCCAGTGTTCGAGGTTCCTAATCCAACGTTCCGGCCGAAGCTTGATCTCACCCGAACGGATTGCTTCCAAAGTTCGATCAACCTGCGGATAACGTAGAAACCATTGTTCGCTGAGCCTGGGTTCAATCGGAACCTTGCCCCGTTCACTATAGCCGACGGTGTGCTCATACGGTTCCTCTCGCACGAGCAATCCTAGCTCTCGCAGCTTCTCAACCGCTAACTTACGAGCCTCGAACCGGTCCACCCCAACGAACTCCGGTCCAGCTAGTTCGTTCAAGGTCCCATCCGGGTTGAGCACATCAATGATCTCAAGTCCGTGCCGTTGGCCGATCTCAAAATCGACCTTGTCGTGCGCCGGCGTCACTTTCAAAACACCGGTGCCGAACTCCATATCGATTGCTTCGTCTCCCACTATAGGGATTTCGGCTCTGGGGAAAGGGCGCCAACAATGCTTCCCTATCAGATCGGCATACCGAGCGTCGCGCGGGTTCACGGCCACCCCCGTATCTCCCATCAACGTCTCCGGACGGGTGGTTGCGATTTCCAAAAATTGCCCGGGCAACTCGACAATTTCGTATCGCATCACGTACAGGAACCCTTTTACTGGAGTCGGCTCCACCTCTTCATCGGACAGTGCGGTCAACGAGCTCGGATCCCAATTCACCATTCGTTTCCCTCGATAGATTCGCCCTTTGTTATAAAGGTCAACAAAGGTGGCTCTCACGTCGCGCGAGTACTCCGGATCCATCGTAAATCGTTCTCGAGCCCAGTCGCAGGAACAGCCGAGCTTTTTGAGCTGCTCGATAATGATGCCCCCATGGCGCTCTTTCCATTCCCACACCCGGCGGATGAATTCCTCTCGGCCCAGATCGAATCGGGTCTTCCCTTCTTTGCGAAGTTGTCTTTCCACGACAGCCTGAGTCGCGATTCCGGCGTGATCCGTGCCGGGCAACCAAAGAACTTCCTTTCCCAACATGCGGGCTCGGCGCGCCAGAACATCTTGGAAAGTGTTGTTCAGGACGTGTCCCATCGTCAGGACCCCGGTGACGTTCGGCGGAGGAACAACAATCGCGTAACTCGGCTTCGGCGACCGGATCTTGGCGTGGAAAGCCTTTTCGCGGAGCCAGTTGCTATACCATTTCGGCTCAACGACTCCAGGTTCGTAGGCTGTGGAAATCACTTCCATTGGGATTGCGAATTTGTCCCGAGCGGCACGCTTCTGCAACTAGGGAAACGGCGGGGTACAAGTGGGGCGAATGGGCGAAACGGCGAGAGCGCTGCGGGAGAGACGGGGGGTGCTGCTACGAATGGGACTTATGAGACCCATGCGACCTATGTGTGAGCAGGGGGACGATTAGTCCCATAAGCTCCATCTGTAGGAGCACCGAGAACCCTCGCGGTCCAATGGATTCCTCACTCTCTCCGCTTCGCCCCTTCGCCCATTCGCCGTTTCGCCCACTCGCCCCACTCGCCCACTCGCCCATGGCGTGCCCTAATCGATCGGCGTTAGAAAGTGCTCCCAGTCCCGCACGTTATGCGCGTTCCGGATAAAGTACGTAACCGGCAACTCTCGAGGAGATTGCGGTTTCTTGCCCAGCTTCAGTCCGACTTCGTCGGGCAGATGGTTTCCTTTCAAGCTATTGATCTTCTTATCCGCCAGAACACAATTCTCCCACGTCGTTGTCCCACCGCGGGACCGGGGAATAACGTGATCGATATTGCCTTCGTGAGGCCCAAGCTTTTTCCCGGTGTACTGGCATTTCCCTCCGTCTCTTTCCCAAATCCCTCGGGCAGAAAGCTTTGGCCGGCGTTTCGGCACCTTATTGTAACGGGCTAACACCAGAACCGTCGGGACCCGAACCAGGCCTCGAACCGTCCGAACAGCGTAATCTTGTTCGCGAGTCTCAAGTTCCAGCCACTCGCTCCAACGAACAGGCCGCATATCCCCCGTACCTTGAATGTCCAAGGCGGTAGCATTGCCATTCGCCATCATGCAAAATGCTTGTGCCGGTGTTTTTACATCAATGGCTTGCCAGTTCCGATTCAGCACCAGAACCGTCGATTTGTATAAGACGTCGTTCATGCCATCGCCTCAGCCATTTGATTTATCTGTAGCCCGATTGCGACTGATTTATGCTTCAAAATTCCACAATTGTCTAGCCAACCCGTGTCGGACGGCGCATGCCCCCCGAAATGACAAATCACAAATGACAAATGACAAACAGTTGTCGCTTGGACTATCCTACCGCGCGTCTGGCAAGAAATCTGTCATTTGTCATCTTTCATTTGTCATTCAATGCGTTGCACTTGCGACTATCACACCCACCCACAAGGGCATGCGATCCGCCCATACACGATTGAGCTCTTACAACCTTGGATCGATCGATGCCGTGAGCGTAAAATTGAGAGTATCGCGTTCACCGACCACGACCGGTATCGCGACGGTGTCGATTTCGATGTGGTCGACCAACTGCGAGCGATCAATCCGGACGTTGAAATTTTGATTGGGATCGAGCTGGATAATGACCCTGTAACCGGCAAAGGCGGGCTGCATTGGGTCGAAACCCATTGGGATCGTCTGGATTTTGTTCTGGGATCAGTCCATTACCTGCCGGACGCGAGCCGGATGTTCGATGGGGCGGATCAAGCCGGGCAATTACACGCCCGCGGTTTTGAACGCGCATTCGAGGAATATCGTGAGCAGCTGGCTGTATTGATTCGGCGCGGGCACATCGATTGCCTTTCCCACTTGGACCTGATCAAGATTCATGGCTTAGCCCCAGCCGCGTATGACCCGGAGAAGCTTTTCGCACCCATCCTGGAACAAATTGCCGCTGCTGGCCTAGCCATGGAAGTGAACACCGCCGGATGGCGTAAACCGGTTGCGGAGCAATACCCGGCTGAACCGATGCTGCGGGCTGCCATGGTCCGAGAAATACCGATCACGATCTCGTCTGACGCGCATTCTTACGCGCAGGTTGGCGAGGACTACGCGAGGCTCGAGGCTATGTTGGAGCGAGTCGGCCTGGAGAAGCCGGTGAGGTTTTGGCGACATCAACGGCGGTAGTATTTCTCCCCACAGCCTTCGTCGATACGCCCACACGCCGATACGCCATCTACCTCAATTCCTGATTCAGCATCTGTAAGATCGTGAACAGGAGCAGCGAGCGCTCAACCAGGCTTTCCGGAATCAGGAACTCGTTCTCGCTATGAATCGCTCCACCGCGGGCTCCTAAATTATCCAGGTTCGGTAGTCCATATTGTGCCAACCGATTTCCGTCACACGTGCCGCCGGTAGGTTTGGCATTCAAATCGATGCCGATTTGAGTAGCGGCCCGTTGAGCCAGCGTGATCAGCCATGAAATTTCGGGTGACATCATTTTCGGCGGCGCAGTGAATTGCCCCGTGAGCTCGACGCGATACCGGCTGCCGTCTTGCAACGAAAGTCGGAGCTGTTCCAGCTCTTGCCGCAGCCAGTCTTCGTCCTCTCGCGCCGTGGTACGAGCGTTCATCTGGCAGGTCGCCAGATCGGGGACCACGTTAGTCGCTTCTCCCCCTGATACGATGGCTGGATTCAGAAAAATGCTGGGACGCTTCTCGTTGAGGCGTTGGCAAGCCAAAATGAACTGCGCTAGCGGGATGAGCGCGTTTCTACCGGCATTGGGATTTCTGCCGCTGTGCGCCGCCTTCCCGTGCGCCTTAAACGTGAAAGTGCCCGATCCCTTCCGGGTGGATGCCAACGATCCATCCTCGAGAGCCGGTTCAAATCCGAGACCGAGTCGATGTTTCTTCGCTTCAGACTCAAACAGCTGAGAAGAATGAGGCGAACCGATTTCCTCGTCGGAGTTAATGATGATCGTCCACCCGAAATTCTTGTCCGGGACAAATCGCTCGAAAGTCGACAAGCCGCACAACAGAATGGCTAACCCGCCTTTCATATCGCAGACACCAGGGCCGCCGATGCGACCATCGGTTCCGACGCCGGCGCGCTGTAACGGGTGTTCCGGGCCATAAACGGTGTCAAGGTGGCCGAATAATAGCAACTGCTGAGCAGCTTGGGCGCGCTTCCGGAAGACAAGCGCCGGCCCATCGTCAGCCGTTTTTAGACGGACTATTTCCGAATATTCCGGCTCAATCGCCAAGTAGGCATCGTAAATCGCCTTGGCCGCCAAGTTGAGTCCGGAAACATTTCGACTTCCGGAGTTGATGTTAGACCAAGCCGCTACCCGCTGAACTAGTTCGTCGCGTTGGGCGTTGATCCATTCGGTTGGTGTCATTTCTGGAACGAGTAAATGGAACCAAGTCGCAGGATTTGAGTCAACTTGTCCAAAGCAGTTTGAATCTCGGTTAGCAGATTGGGGTCACGAAAGTCCGTTAGCGTTAGCGAATTGCGATAGTGATGTTTCACCCAGGACGTCAATTCATCGAAAAGCGCTTCAGAAAAGAACAGTTGCGGTGGAATAGCACTCTGTTCTTCCTGGTTCAGAACAACCCTGGTCCGGAGACAAGCTGGTCCACCGCCGTTCTGCATGCTTTCGCGAAGGTTCAAAAATAGTACATCGGCGATCACAGCATTTTCAGAATTCAACAGCGAATTGATTACAGAACGGACCTTCGGGTTCTCTTCCGACTCCGAAGGCGCTACCATTACAAACCGGCCGTCACGGCGGGTTACAATCTGAGAATTGAAAAAATAGGATTGGACCGCGTCCGTTAAAGAGAACTCGTTAATCTCGATCGCGCATAGGCTTCGGTGCTGCGACGCCTCGAAGACCCGTTTGAGCTGGTCTATCACGGCAGCACTATCGGCAAACGCCTCCGCATGATAGAGGAAGAGTGACCCATGGCCGGTAGAGATCACATCGTTGTGAAAAACGCCGGCATCGATGGCGGTGGGAGATTGCCGCGCAAACACCACGGTCTCTTCCGGGAGCCGGTGCAATCGCGCGATCGCTTGGCACGCTTCCAACGTCTGGCGTTGAGGATACCGAGTGACCGGGTTAGATCCAAAGTATTCGCGGCCATACACAAACAAATGCAACCCCTGGGCCGCCTCAGGACCGACTAGTCGAGTATGGTTAGCGGCGCCTTCGTCGCTGAAAGCAACTGTCTTTGGCAGCGGCGGATGATGTTGGAACAAAGTCGGGTTAGGAAAGATCTTCTTAAGCAGAGCGGCAGTTTCATCGGCTTCCAGAGAACGATGTAAGTTCGATATCAGATTGGCCGGAGTAATCTGGACACAGCGATCGAGCGAATCACAGCTCGGTGCAAACGTGGCCGCATTTGCCGTCCACATCCCGGACGCGGAAAACGCGGCCGACAATAAGGAAGGGCTGCGGTGAAAGGCTGACTCGATCAGCAGCTGATCGGCCCCGGTGAATCCAGCTCGTCTCAACAGACTAAGATGGGGCCGATAAAGAGGCGGCAGGATCGCTTGCCCTACCCCCATGGTCGCGAGAATCCGCATCTTCTCCAAACCCTGTAATGCCGCCATCCGCGGATGGGAAGTCTGGAAGCGGTGGCTGGCGGATGCGCGATTTCCCTCTGCTAGTCCGCCGTAGTGATGCGTCGGTCCAACTAAACCGTCGAAATTGAATTCTCGATACGTGGAAGTCACTTCGGAATATAAGTAACGCGACTGCCAATCTTTACCCGGAGGCGCTCCGCAATTCTTGGTTCGATGGCAACATTAGCTCCATCCAGTCGCTCAACTGGAGCCAGACACGCCCGGAAGTCCAAAGCCGCGTGGCCAAGCAAATTGAGTGAGTCGGTTTCCAACGGCCGAATTTCAGCGACCTGGGCCGTGTTCGCATCCCTCACCGTTTTGATGTCCACGCGATCTGCGATCACCAAAGGTCCACCATCAAAAATATCAACCTCGTCCGATTTACGAAATCCCTGATTCAGGAGAATTCTAAGAGCAGGTTCTGCATCCCGGTGCACCTTACCGATAACAGCTTGGGCAGCCAACGGCAGCAGCGCCGCGTAGATTGGATATTTCGGCATCAGATCCCGAATGAAATCTTTCTGCCCGATTCCACTCAAAAAATCGGCCTCTCCAAACGTCTGGGAGAAAAAGTGGCGACCTATTGCCTCCCAAAACGGCGACAGGCCTTGCTCGTCTGTAAATCCACGAAGCTCGGCGATCACCCGATCATCGAACCGTTTTGGGAATGCGGCCATGAACAGGAATCGGGCCAGGGATAACAATTGGCCCAGTCCTGCCCGGCGAAAGGTTGGTTTCAAACAGAGACTGCCAACTTCAGATGGACCTTTATGATCGAGTTTCAGATGGAGTACCTCCATCTCCCGATCGATGCCGAGTGGCGAATGGGAAAATCGTTCTCTGCGGACCTCGTAAGTGTAGAAAGGATCGAAACCTCCTACCCGGGCAATTATACCTGAGGTTCCAGCGATCTCTCCGGTAGCGCATTCTTCCAGCACAAACAAGTAGTGATCGCCTCCAGCCTTTTTGACTCGATAATCAAAAGAACGCTGCGAGTGATGAATCAAGTCTTCGAGAGCTGATTCCTCGGGCGGAAGCGAAGTCATGCCGTCAGTGATAGAGGTCGCCACGCCTTTCAGCCCTGCAAGATCCGTTTCTTCTACTGGCCGCAACACGAAATCCGGAGGCATCGATGAATCTTGGCTTTGAGGGCTACGTCCCGCCAGAAAAAAGCGTGTAGTCGGTAGGGATGAGCTCCGGCTCGTCCGTGGCTCGTCCAGAATAGCAAATAGAAAATAGCAAATAGCAGATTGGCCTCTCTCGGCCCAGCGGCCATGTTGCGGAGGCTTTGCTAACTGCTATTTGCTATTTGCTATTCCGGGCGAGTCTAGGGATGAGCATGAGCTCATCCCTACCGACTTTCGCGTCCCCTAATACAATACCCGCACTAGATACAACCCTTCGGCCGGTGCCGTGTGATTTGTCTTGTTCTTACCTGGCGTTTCCAGCAGCTCCTGCAGCCAAGCTTCGTCCCTGCGCCCCAAGGCGACCTGGACTAATGACCCCGTGATCATACGGACCATCCGATACAAAAAACCGTCCCCGATAAACTCAAGAGTAACGAGCGCACCATGGCGCCCCACTTTGATTTGTTGAAGGTTGCGAACCGTTGTCTCCGGCGGTACACCGCGGTTGGCGGCAAATGAGGCAAAATCGTGCCGGCCGCGAAACCGCTCAGCGTGACGCGAAAGATCATCTACCGGCAATCGCTGCGGCACATGCCAAGCCCGACCAACTTCCAAAGGATGAAAGGTCTCGGTATTCCAGATCCGATACCGATAGATTTTCCCTTTAGCCGAAAACCTGGCATGAAACTCAGAGGAAACCCGCCGGCAACCAATAATCCGGATACCGGACGGCAGATTCGCGTTGAGAGCCACTCTCCACGTCGAAGTGGGCAATCGTTTCGCGGGAACATCAACATGAGCGGCTTGGCCAAGAGCATGAACTCCGGCGTCAGTTCGACCAGCGCCATGCATTCGGACCGGCTTCTCGAGGATCTTCGCTAGCGCGGCTTCAACATGATCCTGGACGCCATTCCGGTTAGGCTGGCTTTGCCAGCCTGCGAAGGTTCCACCGTGATACGCAATTGTCAGGTGGAGTCGTTCGAGCCCGGGCGCGAGGCAGACCTTCATCAGATATTCAGGATAGCAAATAGCAGATAGCAGATCGCCGCCAGAGGTGTTTTCCAGACGATTTGCTATTTGCTATCTGCTATTTGCTATTCGGCCCCTCCCGCCATGGCCACCGAGTCAAGGTAGCTCTGGAGGATGACTTGTGCCGCCACTTGATCGATCACCGGCCGGCTTTTCTTCACATCCCTGCCAGCAGCATGCAGGAGGCGTTGAGCCTCCAGAGTCGTTAGGCGTTCGTCCCACGCTATGAATTGGAGCCCAGGAAACTCGGTCCTCAGCTGGGACATAAATAGTTTGGCCTTCTCAGCAGCGGGCCCATAAGAACCGTCCATGTTTCGCGGGATACCCACCACAATTGCCGATATCCCTTTTTCGAGGACGATCTTCTGCAACTTGGGCAGAAACGCATCATTGTTAGGAATCGTTTCCAGCGGGTGCGCCAGCATGCCGAGTTCATCGGAGATCGCTACTCCGATGCGGCTGGCGCCGAAATCAATTCCCAGGCGACGCATTCTATTGAAATTCTTCAGGCAAGGATGCGACCAGGTTTTTTACCCGTTCAACTTCATGCCGGTGACACACCAAAATCGAATCCTTGGTCTGGACTACGATCAGGTCATTCACGCCTACCAGGGCCAAATGAAGCTTCTGATCCGAGAAAACGATGTTGTTGTTCGATCCCTCCACCGAAACACTCGTGTTAGTCGCATTTCCGTTCGGCAACTGCTCAAGATATTTGGCGATGGAGGTCCAGCTGCCCACGTCATCCCAATCAAAAGTAGCCGCCTTAACCACCACCCGGCTGGCCTTTTCCATGACCGCGTAGTCCACCGAGATTTTGGGGAGCCTGGGGAAACGATCTTCGATTACGCGAGTCGGGTCGCTACTGTGGCGAATCGACGAAATAAACTCGCCCAGAGCAGGGGCATGCCGATTCAACTCGGTCAGGATTGCTTTTACGGACCAGATGAAAATGCCGGCATTCCAATAGAAGTTGCCGCTTTTCACAAACGTTTCCGCCAAATCAGAAGCCGGTTTTTCCCGGAAGCGGACAACTTCGAAAAAGTCGGAGATAGGTCCATCGACCTTCTTGCCACGCTCAATGTAGCCATATCCCGGACAGGCCCAAGTTGGAGTGATCCCGATAATGACCAGATCACCCGTCTTGCTGGCGACGGTCGCGGCGGCGCGCAGGTCGGCCTGAAAAGAGAGCTTGTCCTTAATTAAATGGTCAGCCGGAAGTACGACCATCGTCGCATCCGAATCCCGCGCCACGATCAGGCCCACCCCAAGGGCGATCGCCGCAGCGGTATCTCTTCTGGCAGGTTCCGCAAAAATGTTCTTCGGGGGATGATTCGGGAGCAGTTTTCGCACTGCTTCCTCTTGTTCCTGGTTCGTTAGGATCAAGATATTCTCAACCGGAATTAAGCCTGCTAACCGAGTGACGGTCTCCTCAAGCAACGATTGTTCGTTAAAGAGGGTAAGCAGTTGCTTAGGCTTAACCTTACGGCTTAATGGCCAGAAGCGGGTCCCGCTACCGCCAGCCAACACCAGAGCATAAAAAGAATTCGACATTGATCCAATCTCGCTAGAACTATTGCCTCGGAAAAAAAAGTAGTTTGTGAGCCCCAGCGAATATCTTCTAGGTTTGCCTAAGGGCAACCAAACAACGTTGTAACTTGACATTTAAAGTTGGCAAAAACGCGGCGGAGCACAACACTGATAACTCATAACACTGATCGATTTTCCGGTATGACCAGCGAACACGGCAAACCATTAGTTCTTTCGCTTTCATCGGCCGCTTTATTGACCGTCTCACAGGGGGCCGTCGGCTGCGCCTTAGGGATCCTCTTCTCAGACAAGCTTGATAAAAAGAACCGTACTTTGGTGGGTCTTGGCTTTATTTCTTTGGCCTTGGCCACCACCGTTCCCGCCTTAGTGGCCGTCGTGGTCGATTTGGTGAACGGTCCTAGCTCAAAACTGGGTGTACGCCGGCGGCTCCGATCGATTCGCGAAGACTCAGGGCTGCACGAGGAAGAGGTGTTCTAGCGCAGCGTCAGCGCTGCGCGAATAGCCAATAGCCAATAGCCGATGCGCTACCGGAGAGTGAGCGACGAGTTAGAAACGCGCTCGTCTATAAGCCATCGGCGTTCGCTGCCCCCACGGATCCATCTCCATTCGTCGCCCGTGACCCTCTGCTCAATTGGCTATCGGCTATCGGCTATTGGCTATTTTCCCGGGGCCGTCGTTCTTTCGCCGTAATACTAATCTCCCCCGGCCCGGTGGTCACAAGGGAGTCGGGCGCAACGCTGCTCATCAGAAAGACGTTTGCTCCAATCGTCGACCTGGCTCCGATCACCGTTTCCCCGCCAAGAATGGTGGAATTCGGGTAGATGGTCACCCCGTCTTCGACGTTAGGATGGCGTTTACCACCTTTCTTAATTTTCCCTTGCTCGTCCTTCTTAAAGCTGCGGGCCCCTAAGGTCACACCGTGATAAAGCTTCACCCGATTTCCAATCTCGCAGGTCTCCCCAATAACGACTCCGGTTCCGTGGTCGATAAAAAAATATGCCCCGATTTTTGCGCCTGGATGAATATCAATCCCGGTTCGGCTGTGGGCCCATTCCGTCATGATCCGCGGGACTAGAGGCAGCTTCTCCAGGTACAGAATGTGGGCGGCTCGCTGAATCGCGATCGCTTCGATGCAGGGGTAACTGAGGATTATTTCCTCGAAACTTTGGCTGGCCGGGTCGCCCTCGAAGGCGGCCTCCACGTCGGTGCATAAGAGTTCTCGTACCCGGGAAAGTTGTTCTACCAGGTGCAGAACGATCTCCTCCGCCCGTTTCGCTGGGCATTCAGGCTCTTGCACCCGCAGACTCTTGAAAGCCTCGCCGCGGAGACGTTCAGCGAAATTCAGCAGCCGGCTTGACGATAACGGATTCATCCGTTTCGACGCGATCGGTTCTTCGTCATGGAATCCAGGGAACAAGATCTGCAGCAGGTCCTCACAAATTTGTGCCACCGCTCCCTTCGAAGGCAGATTTAAGCCATCGATGTTGTTGATACCCCCGATTCGGTTGTACGAATCGAGAAGATCATTGAGCAGCGCCAGGACGCTTTTTTCCATAACTCCGGAGCGTAAGGTAGTTTTGCCGGAGGTGCCAACGGCATTCGCAGGATTTTCTGCGGGTTCAATCGCGCTGCAATACACGAGCCCCTTGGGAAGGACGTGTTAAGATCGGCCTACATTTCGCACCGGTAACGCTCAAATATCTGCTCTGCATCTTCTCGATAATTTCCGGGGCCAACTCGGAGCGAATCAATGACACGGTAGATCCACCAAAACCGCCCCCGGTCAATCGTGACCCGATGACTCCATTGGTGGTTTTTGCGATCTCGACCAATGCATCTAGATGGGAAGTACTGTTTTCGAAGTTATCTCGGGAGCTCTCATGGGAGGCAAACATCAATTGACCAAAAGCCTCCACATCTTTTGCCAGCAAGGCTTGGCGCCCGGCGAGCACCCTTTCATTTTCACCGGTAATATGTAAGGCACGCCGCTTAACCAAGGGGTCTAAATTGCTGCTTAAAACCTGAGCAGTGGTGGCATCGCGGAGGGCAGGAACATGAAGGGCCGCCGCTGCTTCCACACACTGTTGTCGTCGCTCGTTGTACTCACCTCCGGTCAAGGCGTGCGGTATGCCTGAATCAAGCAGCAGTAAGGAGATACCGGGCGGGAGTTGACAGGTTTCTGCAGTTATCGAACGGAAGTCTAGGAGAATCGCCTTGTTATCCTCGCCAAACACCGATGAAGCTTGGTCTAGAAGGCCGCACTTTACTCCGACGAAATCGTTTTCTGCTTTCTGACATAGCTGGGCGATTTTCATGGGCGCTAACGACCAACTAGCTAAATCGATGGCGGCGTAGGCGGTAGCGACTTCGAACGCTGCTGAACTGGAAAGTCCGGCGCCAACGGGTAGATCACTAGCGATCTCGATCCGCAGACCATGGCTAGGCAAACCCGCTGCCACTAGCTCTCGGATCACGCCGAAGCAATAGTTAGCCCATGGCTCTTCTACCGATGACGAAATTTCATCTAGATCGGCGATGGCCGTTCGTTGATTGGTCTGTGAACTAACCTCAACCGTCCGCTCAAGCAGTCGATGAGCGGAGGCCGTAACACCGCGGTCGATAGCAGCGGACAACACCACACCTTCATTGTAATCAGTATGGTTTCCAAGTAGTTCGACTCGTCCGGGCGCGAAGGCTATAACGCTGTTATGCATGGATTTTGCTAGCCTGGGTTGAGCACAAATTCGTCTGCATTTTGCGCTGCGCAGGCTTTATAGTTCTATATAGAAAGGTAAGATTGTCATACAATTACCCGAAGTTTTCTTGCAAATAGAACAACGAAGCATAATTTCTGCCTGTGAAATTATCCTCCGCCTCATTGAGAAAAGCAGCCGAGATTCAAGAACGTATCGAACGTTTGGAATCAGAGTTGGACCATATACTGCAAGGCGAAGCAGTACCTAAAGCGATTGCTCCAAGCCCAGCGGCGGCAGCACCTCGACTAACCCGAAGAGGCACGCGCGGGCGATCGACTAGATCTACTGCCTTAAACGGACGTGGCCGTGGCCGCCGATCAACTTCACCCAGCGGGCCATTAGCTCCTGCGGTTGTCCGAGTGCTAAAATCGCGCGGTGCGCCAATGGGTGTGTCCGATATTTTGGACGGACTGATGTCCAACGGTTACAAATTCAATTCTCCAGAACCGAAAAAGAATCTTTTCGCCCGGATCTATCGTTTGAAGGGCGTCAGACAAGTCGGTCCTGGTAGATTTGCGGCCGAATAGTAGAACGGCAGATCCAGCTGCCCCGGGATAGCGGGTTACTTAGGTTTGTAGCCCGTAACCGCTAAAACAGCGTTTAGCGCTGTCTCAAGATTGATGGCTCTGGCCCAGTAGCGCCTTGCGCTAACTGCCCAGCCAACCAGTCAACGGACAGAAGAGCGCTTTTGGCTGCCGTAAATGACCGTTCAACCTCATTGGCACCGGCAACCAGGCTCTTTTCTCTGATCGTTTGCCGTGGCCGATCTCGGTTCGTCTGTCGCACTTACGAGCGATGCAGATTGGCAATGCGGCGCGCGCTATTCACGGTGTCGATCTGGTCAATCGACTTGTCGCGGCGGATGGCTTTAATTCGCGGGAAACGAAGTGCCAACCCGCTAGAATGTCGGTCGCTCGGTTGAATGGAGTCGAAGGCGACCTCCAAAACTATCTCCGGCACTACTTCATGCAGCCGGCCGATCTTACGCGTGGTTGTCCGTTGAAAGTGTTCCGTCAGCTCTTCGATCTCAGCGTCAGTTAAG
>Ga0209240_1000265_pt1 | contig 21656 bp, 20 predicted proteins | sample GraSoi_2013_80cm_FD_185828 | JGI IMG/M metagenome (GOLD analysis project Ga0209240, IMG submission 185828) | Grasslands soil microbial communities from the Angelo Coastal Reserve, California, USA - Sample 9_17_2013_80cm (SPAdes) (version 2) | ecosystem: Environmental > Terrestrial > Soil >...
CACGCCGGGACTACTTGCGGACGCGGAACCGGAGGATGGTGACGTCGCCCGACCGTGTGCTGCTGACCGGTTCCAGGTCTATCCTGGCGAGGCCCGAGGACGAGAAGCGGATGCCGTCGCCGAGCAGCACCGGCAGTACATACACCAGGATCTCGTCGACGAGCCCCCGCTGCAGGCACTGGCCGGCCACGTCGGCGCCGAGGATCTCCAGGTTCTTGCCGCCAGCAGCCGCCAGTGCCGTGGCGACCGCTTCCCCGATGTCGCCGGTGAGGTACGTGACTTCCGGGTCCGGCGGCTCCGGCGGTCTATGGGTGAGGACGAAGAAGGGTCCGGAGAAGGGGTAGTCTGTGCTGCCCGGCTTGTCGGCCTCCATCTTGTCGCCTACCTCCCAGGTCCGCCGGCCGATGAGCATGGCGCCGGTGGCCGCCGCGATCTCCGGGAACTCGTCCGGCGCCACGAAGTCGAAGATCCAGTCCATCGCGTGGCCGGGACCGGCGATGAAGCCGTCAAGCGACATCGACCTGTTCACGACCACCTTGCCGTTTCCGGTGCTCATATCGCTCATCGTGTTCCTCCGAAGAACCTTGGATGTTCCCGCGATCCGTTCCGGCGCCTTTGGGCCCGTCGATCCACAGTCACAGCCGCCAGCACCGAAGACACTAGCCCGCCTACCACCGTGATCGGGCTCTCCGCCGCAACGGAGCGGACAGCAACGGTGACAGCAACATCAGCGACCAACGGCTGTCAGCGTCGATCGGCGACAGCCCAGGATGCGAGGGACACCGGACCGGCGCCTGGCGCATGCTGCGCGGCCGGTCAGATAGCTTCAGAACGCGCCGTCCCTGCCCATCAGGAAGATCAGATTGCCGCCGCCATCAATGGGCATCAGCCCGGCGGCCCGGCGGTGGATGTGGAATCGGCCTGGCGGCCGATTCACGTACTAGAAGATCTGCGTCGGCGCTTCCCCCCAGCCCGGACATCGGAATGTCCTACGCGCTGTCTGATGTGGCCGCCACCTCAGCCAAGGATGTGTGGGCCGTCGGATCCGCCCCTGAGGGCTCGTACAAGGCGCTGATCCTGCACTGGAACGGCCGGAGGTGGACGTGCGCTCGGATCCTGCAAATACACCACCCCAAATTCCCAGAGCTGTATCTCGCTGCCGTCAGCGCGTCATCGGCGGACAATGCCTGGGCTGTGGGCAGTTACTTCGATTCAGCCCATCGAGCCTTGGCGCTGCACTGGAACGGACACACCTGGAAGCAGGTCATGACCCCCCAGCCGGGCCCGGTGAACAGCCTGGAGAATGTCGCCTTCATCCGGCAGTCAGGCGCCGTCTGGGCGGTCGACGCGCAGGACGGCAATGACCTGCTGTTGCGCTGGAACGGCACAGCCTGGCACTAAGGGCCATCGTGCCGCACGCAACGGGCTGGGTTAGTCAAATTTACTCAGCCAAGAACGAGAAAGCAGGTCAGCGAGCCGCCCGCCTTCCGCGCCCCCGATCGTGTCACAAGTCAGGTTGCACAAGCGCTGTCCGGCCGGGGGCGCGAAGACGAGTTTGCGGCAAGTCACTCCGCCGGACATCTCGGTCTTGTTCCAGGCTTCCGGCCGGCATCGGAAGCCGATCGAGTTCATTGCCCAGACGACCGAAGCCTCGTTGATCGAGGTCACGCGGACCTGAAGGTCGATGACATCCTTGGCGGCCAGGCCGGGCACCGAGGTAGAGCCGACATGGTCGATGGCGACCGCGTCCAATCCCCTCGTCGACGCCACCAGGAGCGAGCACCTGCTTGCAAATCGCCGTCTCGACCTGCGCCGTCACTGTGGACCTGGGCGTCATGGCATCGGGGAGTGTCGTGAGAGACCGCAGTGGACCCTGCCTAATGGCACGCTAATGACACGCCGGTCCCGCTGTGGCAGCGGTATTAGCGGTCTCGGTCATCGCGGTGGCCGAGTAGCGGTCGCCCTGGACGATGGAGTGGTGACCACCAGGTCTCGTCGCCGCGGGTGGCGTTGCACCTGACCTTGACATGGCCGCCGCGTGCGTCCTGCACTGCGGGCAGTCGCATCGTTCCCAGCTCACCTTGGAGTGATGGTTTGAAGCTGACCGTTGACCGATGCGAGCCAGGACCTAGAACGCCCCGTGGCTTCGGGCAGCGAAGTGGTACCCAGCTGTGGCCGGTTCAGGCGATAAGCAGGCGAGCGCCAAGCTCTGCCATCTCGAGATCGACGAGGTCGCGGTTGCGTTCGGCCCACCGACCGGATGCGAGGTCATCACGGAGGCTGTGCACTGCCCTCTGCTCGGCGTCCGGCCCGACTCTGGCCCACACCGATATTCCGCGACGGACATGATCGTCCAGGTATGCCTCGGGCCGGCGCCAGTAGGCCTCGTAGAAACCGTCAGCGCAGTCCCACGGGATGGGCACCGGTTCCATCCTGGCTCCGATCGCGCGGGCCAGCTCGGTCAGCGATGCCAAGACTCTGCAGGCTCTCAAGGCAGTGGCCTCGGGCAGGTAGTCGCGAGTCAGCCAGAACCGATCAGGGTCACTGGTGTCGAACGTGAACACCACCACGCGGCGAGCAACGCGCCGCATCTCGCGCAGGCCCGCGATCGGGTCCTGCCAGTGATGGATGGTGGAAAAAGCCATCGCGGCGTCGAAGGACTGGTCCTCGAACGGAAGGCTCTCCGCGGCGGCAGCCACGCACGGCGCTGCGTCTGCGGGACGCTGCGCACGCATGAGCGCCGACGGTTCCACCGCGAGGACGTCACGGTCGGAGGGCTCGTAGGAGCCGGTGCCAGCCCCGACATTCAGCAAGGTCCGCGCATCGCCGAGCGCAGCCCAGACCCGCGCCGCGATCCGCGGCTCGGTGCGCCGCGTCACGGTGTAAGTGGCTCCGATGGTGTCATACAACTGCGCGCTGGACATGACACTGCCTTCCTGGCTGTCACCACCGCCGTCCCCGCACCGCGCGTGTGGCCCGGGTAACGTGTCGCTGCGCGGGGGTGCTTGTCGCTTGCGCACCATTTCATCACGGTTCACCTGGGCTGTCCGCGCCGACTCCAGGGCCTCGGCGGCGTAGCGATCCTCCAGCGCCCGGATGTCGCCCGGTTCCGCGATCTCCGTCCGGCCGGGATAGCGGACGAAGATCGTGCCTGCTGGGTATCCCTTGGAGCTGGCCCCGGGAGTCGTGACTGTCAGGTCCTTGCGCAGCGTGAATGCCCGCTGGCCGGGCTGCGGCGGCGCAACGGTCACCACCAGGACCGGGTGGCCGGACTGCATGAGGATGCCTCGGCAAGGCGTTCCGGCTGTCTCCCGGCAAGCCGACGTGGGTGTCCGTGTGAGACTCGGCCGCACTCGCGATTGAGTTCGCACCGTGACGGGCATGGTATGTCGTCAGCCGGGCGCCATGACCGGCATTCGCCGCTCACGCAAGCGCACGCTGGGGTCGCCTGAAACCAGACCCAGAGACGGGAGGAAGGATTATGACCACAGCTGAGCAGCGCGGTCGCGGCGTCGCCCACTCGAACTCGCCGAGAGGCTCACCTTCCTCGCCGACTGTCTATACGGCAGCCAGGAGCAGCCCCTGGGTGACTGTGCCCACCTCGCGCTAGACGGCGGGTCCCTGACATGACAAAACTCAGCCACCGCCGGCATCCCCGGGATCAGGCCTGCGCCTCACGGTAGGTGCGGCCTCGGCTCCGGGTGGTTCCTGAAGACCACCAAGAGAGGTCAGCATGAGTGCACGCCTGGCGAACAAGACAGCCCTCGTGACCGGCGCAACCAGCAATATCGGCCGAGCCATAGCCGTCGCGTTCGCCGCGGAGGGGGCGCAGGTTGCCGCTTCTGGCCGCAGCCACGAGCGTGGACGGGAGGTTACAGAGGAGATCCGTGCGGCGGGCGGCCACGCCGACTTCCTCACCGCCCACCTCGACGGCTCCGCGCGGGCGTCGGAAGACCTGGCGCACGAGGCGGTGCGGGTTCTCGGCGGCCGCATCGACGTGCTTGTCAACAGCGCCGGCATATACCCCGGCCTGTCGACTGCCGCCACCGACGAGGCGATCTTCGACGAGGTCTACGCCGTCAACGTCAAGGCGCCGTTCTTCCTCGTTGCCGCAATCGCCCCGGCGATGGCCGAGAACGGCGGCGGGGCAATCATCAACCTCGGCTCCTGGATCGCCCGGATCGGCATCCCGGTCGGCTCGCTGTACAGCTCCACCAAGGGTGCCATAGAGACGCTGACACGGGCTTGGGCAGCCGAATTCGGCCCAGCCGGGGTGCGTGTCAACGCCATCTCGCCAGGCGTGATCCGCCCGCCTACCCCCCGCCGGCCCGATGGCGCTGCCGACCGCTCGGCCGCGCCGATGATGCGCGGCACGCCGGCCGGCGACAGCGGCACGCCCGCCGCCATCGCGCCCGCGGCTGTGTACCTGGCCAGCGATGAGTCCACCTTCGTCCACGGCACGGTGATCGACGTCGACGGCGGCCGGGCGAATATCGCCGTGATAGCTACGTGAGCGACATCCGGCCACGAATACCGCCCGACCGACCGACCGACTGGAGACGTGCGTTTCCCCGCACCTTATCCGCCGGAGCCCCCAGGGCCAGGCGGAGTGAGCAGCTTCCGGGCGAAGCTCCTGTGGTTCACACCCTGCCCGGCCGGGCACGGTCCCGGTAGCTGCCCTTTGCCGTGCCTGTAGTGCGACATTGCTTGCACCTATGGTCGCATTCCAGCAGGTCGATCAGCATGCCCGGCAGCTGACGGCTCCGCAATGCCGTCTATCACAGCAAATGCCTGGTTCGCCAATCTGGCGAAGGAGGTCCCGGGATGGGTGCCATGAAAGTGCAGTTGCCGGCCCGCTCGCTGGGCACCGGTGGGCCGCGGATCACCGAGGTCGGCTTCGGCGCTCAGGGGATCGGCGGCCGCGGCTACGGGTACGGCGCGAACCCGCAGGGCGACGCGGACTCGGTGGTTGCCATCAAGCACGCGGTCGAGCGGGGCGTCAACTGGGTGGACACCGCCGCCGGGTACGGCCTGGGCCACTCCGAGGAGGTGGTGGGGCGTGCCCTGCGTGAGATTCCGGCCAGCGACCGGCCGCTGGTCTTCACCAAAGGCGGCCTCCGCTGGTTCGACGACGATCTGTACCGGGAGCCCGTACGTGATCTGCGGCCGGAGTCGATTCGCAGGGGGGTGGAGGCGTCGCTGCGGCGTCTGGGCGTGGACCACATTGACCTGTACCAGCTGCACTGGCCCGACGAGATCGGCACGCCGGTCGAGGAGTCCTGGGGCGAGATGGCGCGGCTGGTCGGGGAGGGCAAGGTCCGCCTGGCCGGCGTGGCCAACTTCGGCGTGGGGCTGCTGGAGCGGGCGGAGCGCGTCCGCCACGTCGACGGCCTGCAAACGCCGTTCTGCGTGCTCAGCCGGGAGGCCGGTGCCGAGCTGATCGGCTGGGCCAGGCGAAACGGCACGGGCGTGATCGTCTACAGCCCGATGCAGTCGGGCCTGCTCATCGGCCGCTTCTCCCGCCAGGAACTGGCGGACCTGGACGACAGGCGCCACCAGGACCCCGAGTATCTGGAGCACAACCTCTCGCGCACCCTGGCGCTGGTCGAGGAACTGCGGACCATCGCGGCCCGGCTCGGCGCCACGCTGCCAGAGCTGGCGGTTGCCTGGACGCTCAGCTGGCCGGGGGTGACCGGCGCCGTCGTCAGCGGCAGCCGCTCGCCCGAGCAGGTGGACGGCTGGGTGAAGGCTCCGTTCCATCCGCTCACCCCGCACGACCTTGACGACGTGGCCCAGGCGCTGACTGCCACCAGTGCTGGGCGAGGGCCGGCGCGTCCCCCGGCGTAGCTCCGCTACTCGGCTTTAATTAGTAGCTCGTTACTACGCGAGGCCGACGCGGCGGACACCGTGTGGTGGTCCCGTGGGTGTGCCGCAGTGAGCCGAATTCCTTCAGCCACACTGCCGCTATGCCCCGGCCGTGGCGGATCATCAGCGCGGAGCCTCGGCCGCCTGCCCTGGCTACCCGCTGCGGCCGGCCAACTGCCGGCCTGACGGCCGGGGAGCCATGCGGACGCCGTACACGACACCCCGGGCGAGCGCATTCGGAGCCACGCCCGGGCCTCTGGCGCCATGCCGTCATCTGATCGCCGGCAATGAAGTTGGCCGGCGTCGGCCTCGACTAAGCAGCAGATCCCGGCACTGCGGAGTTCCGGTGACCCATCCGATGGGTCACTAAGGCACGATCACCAGGGGGACCGGTGAGTGGCGGGCCAGGCTGACAGGGACCGAACCGACCACGCGGTGCATGGCATGGGACGAGCTCCCGACCACGATCGCCACCCTCTCGCCCGCGTCCGCATCGCGGAAGGTCTGAGCCACCGCGATCAGCTGGTCGGCGATCAGGCCCTGACGCCGCACGAATCCCCAGCTTTCAGAACGGCCGCGCAGCCGCTCGCCGACTTCGGTACGAAGCGCCTGCTCGACCTCGTCGAAGTTGAGTTCCATTTCGGCCAGGGCAGCGGCGGACACCACGCCCGCGTAGGGTATGTGCGCCACATATACCACCTCGATCCTGCCTGCCCGGCTCTGCAGCAGGCTGACCGCAGCATCGAGCGCCCGGCCTGCGGCAGCAGACCCGTCATAACCGACGACAAGGTACAAGTCCCGAGCGGGCGGCGCGGCAGTGCTCACGGAGGTCAACACTAATCCCAGCGCATCGAGCCGACCTCGGGGTTCCGGCCGTCCCAGCCGAATCGTTCGGCGCCCGCCCGGTAGCACTCGCGCGGCGCATTGCTCGACCAGGTCCGGCCGAACAGGGATCGACCTTGGCATAGTTCCGCAGCCGGAGCTCGACCGGGTCGACCCCTAGACGAGTGATGCCTTATTGATCATGGGGTGTGTCGTTACGTGACGGCACTGTACGTGAAGAGCGTCGCGAGGGTCGTCCGCGCCTGCGTCGGCCACTGGGTTGAGTCGTGCACGGTCAGCCGGTTGCCGTCCCCCGTGCGCCACAGTCGCGAACAGGCCGAGCGGGTTCCTGGTCTCCGCTGCGGTGGTGAACTCCTGGTCATAGGTCGCCTTGGCGGACGCGAGCGCGGCGGCGGTGACTTCGCCGCGAGCGCGCGACTGGGCCCATCCCCACAATGGATGTGGGTGCCGGCCCATGGCATGTCGTCCCGGCGCGGGCCATGATTGTGATCAGGTGGACGCGAGCCTGCGCGCAGCCTGGCGCCGGACGTTCACACGTAACTTATGTGAGGTCCGCCCGGGCGCCTGAGGGTCCGCCGCTGATGAATGGTGCTCCGCACAATGATCCACCCGCACCGTGAAGACGACGAGGCGAAGGAGCGTACCGGCGCTGGCCGCGTGCTGACTGTGATATTGGCGCGTACTGGCTGTGATGCTAGAACCGGCGGCCCGCACGGGGTCGTCTCCTAAAATCTCATGGGAGAGGAAATAGCAAGTGGAGAATACGAACGAGTTCTGGGCGAATGTTAGCCTGGTTGCTGTATCTCCAGTGGCGATTGCCGCTGGATTCGCCAAAGGTGCCTATGACGCCTCGACTGATAACGGGGCTTTCAGTGAAGGGTTCAATGCGGCAGCAGGGCCAATTATGAGAGCGGCCAAAGAATTCGGCGCCGAGCACGGAACGACTATGACGAAAGGGGTAATTACCGGCGCTGCTGGCGCGCTCGGAGCCCGCCTCGTGCGCGAGGGGTTCAAGCACCTAAGAATTTAACAAGCTCGTGATGATCAACACCTCCCGCCGGTGGTGCTCGCGGCTTCCGCCGCCAGGACGCCGGCCTTCGAGAGGCAGCATGAAGGGCTTGCTTCTGGTGCCGGATCCTCCAGCGCGATCGCTGATGCCACCACGGACATGGCCGTTGGGCAGGCGGGTCTCTGGCCCAGGCACGGGGACACGCACCTGCGGCTCGTCAGGCGTGGATGCGCGGCAGCCTCTCGGCCCACGGTGCGGCCTGCTCGAGCTGACTGGCGACCCTCACGAGGACGTCCTCCCGGCCGTACCCAGCCACCAGCTGCACGCCTACCGGCAAGTCGTCCGGCGTCCAGTGCAACGGCAGGCTCACCGCCGGCTGGCCGGTCATGTTGAACTGCGCCGTATAGGGGATGAAGCTCGCGATGCGCCGACCCTCGGCCTCCTGCCCCGCCGCGGTGAACCAGCCAAGCTCGGGCGGCGGAGCGCCAAGGGTCGGCGTGAGCAGCAGGTCAAAATCATCCCACCAGGTCGCCATCCGCCTGGCCCACTCACCGATCCACTGCCTGGCCTGCAGGTACTCAACGGAGCCGAGTGCCCGGCCTGCCTGCCGGTACGCGGCGTTGCGCGGCTCGATCTCGGCGTCGCCGATCGGCCGGCCCAGTGCCGCCTCAAACGCGCGGAACCTTGCCTCGGTATCGGCGGCGATGATCGCCGTGAAGTACCTGGTAAATTCGTGCTCGAACATCGCAGCCGGCCAGGACTGCGCCACATGGTGGCCGAGCGACTCGAGCAGCCGGGCGGCCGCGGCGACGGCGGCGCGGCACTGCGGATCATCCAGAAACCGCTCGTCCCCGGCATGGTCAACCACGCCGATACGGAGCCGGCCAGGATCGGCTCCCACCTCATGCGCGAGCGGCCCGGGCAGAGGCGGAGCATAGTACGGCTCTCCAGGCATCCGAGTGCTGATCACATCGAGCACGCCCGCAGCGTCGCGAACCGTCCTGGCTACCGATCCATCGATGGTGCCCCCAGCCCACCCTTCTCCGATCAGCGGGCCCTGGCTCACCCGGGCGCGAGTGGGCTTGAGCCCGACCAGACCGCATTCGCTTGCCGGGATGCGGATGGACCCGCCGCCGTCGTTGGCATGCGCGACCGCCACCATGCCGCTGGCTACCGCGGCCGCCGACCCGCCGGAAGAGCCGCCGGTCGAATGACCGGGATTCCACGGGTTCCGGGCGGCGGGAAAGCTCATCGCCTCCGTCGTCACCGTCGTACCGAACTCCGGCACGTTGGTCCGGCCGACAGCGACGAATCCGGCCGCGGCGAACATCTGAGCGAGGAAAGACGTCACCGGCCAGGCCATGTCCCTCAGGGGGCCGATGCCGAACGCCGTCGGCTCTCCGGCGACCAGGCAGCCGAGATCCTTGAGCAGGATCGGCACGCCGCGGAACGGGCCGCCGGGCAGGTCGCCAGCCGCTTCCTTCCTCGCCAGGTCGAATCTCGTCCTGATCACGGCATCCAGGTGAGGATTAAGGCACTCGATCCGGAAGATGGCGGCATCGACGAGTTCAAGCGGGCTGACCTCGCCGCGGCGAACCAGGTCGGCCTGCGCGGTCGCGTCTAGCCAGGTGATATCTGTCACCAGCCCAACCTATGCCGGCAGCTCCGTGACCGGCGACACGTTCGGCCGTCCGTCCGAGGAAGAGTTGCCCTGGGACGGCATCCGGACGCCACGATCGACGCGCTCGCGCTAAACGCCATCGGTCGCGTGCCGTGGTGGCCGCCAGATCAGAACGAGGTGAGCCTGCACCACGTCCTGGTCCGCGTCGCCACCGATAAAAGCCGGCACGCCGGTCAGGCCGATATCATCCGGGAACTCATCGTCGGGACGGTCGGTTTGACGAAAGAGAGCACGCCCGGCGCACCACTGCGCCGAGTTCCCCAATCAGTCACGCCGGGATCGACGGTGATGACCTTGTCGAGCAGAGGCGTACGCGTTCACGCTCGGGTAGCCAGAGATGACAACGTACTGGTCAACCAACTCCAGTGGCACAGAGAGCGTGAGCTGCCGCCTGTGGCAGAAGATGGCCCTTCGGCTCTTAGCCGACCGGCACCGGTCTGAATGCCGGTCCGATAGGTTGGCCGCGTGGTGGAGCTCAGCACGGAACGATTGATCATGCGCGGCTGGCGGGAGTCCGATCTGGCCCCGTGGGCCGTAATGAACTCCGATCCGGAGGTCCGGAAATTCCTGGGCCCGCTGCTGACCGTCGAGCAGGCCTCGGCTTTGGTTCTCAACTTCCAGGACGACCTGGACCGCTATGGCTTTGGCTTCTGGGCCGTGCAGGTCCGCGCATCCGGCGAGTTCGTCGGCTTTGCGGGGCTGGACACCGTGGACGACGAGATGCCGTTCACCGGTATCGAACTCGGCTGGCGGCTGGCGCGCCCTGCCTGGGGCCACGGATACGCCACCGAGGCAGCCCTGGCCGCGCTGCGGTACGGCTTCGACGTCATGGGGCTGCCGGAGATCGTAGCTGTCACCATGGCACTGAACCTGCGCTCGCGAGCGGTAATGGGGCGGATCGGCATGACCAGCGACCCCGCGGAAGACTTCGACGACCCAGACGTCGACGAGGTCCCGCTACGCCGGCATGTGGTCTACCGAAAACTGCGCGTACCTGGAAACTGACGGACGTCGTTTGTCCTCGACCTCAGAAAGTGCGTCAGCCCATTCATTACTCCCGGCAACGCCCGCGCCGCCCAGCGGCAGGTGCGGCTGGGGACGCTGGCTACCGGGCTCAGCTCGCTGCTACCGCTCGGGTACTCCTGCCGCCGGCTCTTCTGCCTGCGCGCTAAACAACTGGGCGTAGTCATAGGCGGCCTCGGGCTTCGCGCGCACCGCGGCGTCGATCCTTCTGGCGTCCTCGCCGACGAGGATCCGCCAGGCCCCCGATCGCACCCCGTCGAGGATGACGGTCGCCGCCTCGGACGCGCTGACCGGCGCCTTGTCCCGGAAGTCGGCGTTGGCCCGCACGAGCATCTGGCGCAGCTCGTCGGCTGACGCGCCCTCGGCCAGCAGGCCGGCGCTCACCAGCTTGGCCTGCGTGTCGCCGGGGATGAGCTCCTCAAGTTGGGCGTCGCTCATGTGTTGCGGCGCTAGCAGGCCGCGGGCGCGGAAGCTGTTCTCGACGATGTCGGTGCCAACGTGCCCCGGCATCACGACGGCGACCCGGACCTGGGGCGCGTGGACGCGGAAGTCCTCGATAAGCGCCTCGGAGAAGCCCCGCACGGCGAACTTGGCCGTGCTGTAGGCGGTGTTAGGCATGCCTGGGCCCAGCGATGCCCAGAAGCCGTTCACGCTGCTTGTGTTGACCAGGACGCCGTCCCCGCTGGCGATCAGCAGCGGCACGAACGCGCGGGCGCAATAGTAGACGCCCCACCAGTCGATGGCGAACGTGCGCTCCCACTCCTGCCGGGAATCGCTGATGAAGCTGCCGCCGCCGCCGATGCCCGCGTTGGCGAAGACCAGGTCGACGTGATCGCTGGCATGCTCCTCGAGCAGTTCATCACGGAACCGCAAGACCTGCGCCTCGTCGGAGACATCGCACGCATGGGCTGTGACCCGCACGCCAGGCGGGGCGCCCGCCCGTGCCACCGCCGCGGCCTCCGCGACGGCGTCCGCGTTCAGGTCACAGGCCGCGACCGAGCATCCCTGCGCCGCCAACTGGCGGACGAGCTCGCGGCCCATGCCCGAACCGCCGCCGGTCACCACTGCCAGCTTCCCCGTGAACGAGTCCACAGCCATGATGGTTGCCTGCTGTGCCACTGCTCGTCAACGCTCCAGCGCGCCTGCAGCTCACCGATTCGCCCGCGTAACACGGATACCGCTGAAGTCTCTATGGGCAGGCCAGATTGCCCGCAGGGGATGCCGAGAACTTCCCGGCCGCTGTGCGTGATTGCTTCGAAGAGACCCGCATTGTCGCCGCCCCGGAGACGCTGAGCTCGGGTCAATGACGAGGAGTTCCTGGAGGTGCGCTGGCATGCACTACATGAGTTGCCAGATGAGGTGCTAAAGGTGTCACCGCCGCCAGCCAGCGCTCGTCAGGCATCACGCTGACCGAGTCGGCCAGAGCCCAGGCGGATGGTTTAAGGCGTGCTGGGCAGGTCCCGCCGCACGGGAACTCGCCGAAGCATTCTCAAAGCCGCCTTTCCTGTATCAGATGGACCCGGCGGCCGCCGCCGGGTCCTGGACGAGGCGCAATCCGCGCCGATCGACAAGCTGCCAGTCGACGAGGAGTGGATCACGGTGCCGGCAGCGGCAGGCGACGTGCCCGTTCGCATCGTCAAGCCGCAGGGAGCGGCCGGCATGCTCCCGGTGGTGGTGTACATGCACGGCGGCGGCTGGGTGCTTGGCAACGCCTGCACTCATGACCGGCTCGTGCGCGAGCTGGCCGTCGGCGCCCGGACCGCGGTCGCCTTCGTGGAGTACACGCCCGCACCGGAAGCGCACTACCCCGTCGCGATCGAGCAGGGTTACGCCGCCACCCGTGGATCACCCGTAACGGCACGTCGAAGGGACTTGACTCCAGCCGGATGGCCGCGGCCGGCGAATCGGTCGGCGGCAACATGACCGCGGCGCTGGCGCTCATGGCCAAGGAACGCGGTGACGTCACCTTTGTGCAGCAGTCGATGTACTACCCGGTCACCGACGCCGCCATGAATACCGCTTCCTACGACGAATTTGCCACCGGCTACTACCTCAGCCGCAAGGAGATGGAATGGTTCTGGGACTCTTACGCTCCCGACCCGGCACAGCGGACCCAGATCACCGCATCGCCGAACCAGGCCACCGCCGAGCAGCTCGCCGGGCTGCCGCCCGCCTTGCTGACGGTCGACGAGGCCGACGTGTTGCGCGATGAGGGCGAGGCCTATGCCGCCAAGCTCCGAACCGCGGGCGTCCCGGTGGCGACCGTCCGCTACGACGGCACGGTCCATGACTTCATGCTGCTCAACGTGCTGTGCCAGACCCAGGCCGCCCGCGCCGCCATCGGCCAGGCCAACATGTTCCTGAGCAGAGCACTCGGAACCAGCTGATCACTCAGCAACGCTATGAGTCACGTGATGAGGGCCTAGGGCCGGCCCTTGGACTCTGGCACCAGACCGCCAGCAGCGGTGCCGTCTCATTACGGCAACAACCTGCTCCAATAGTGCATATCTAGCTGATCTTCTCGACCGCGGCGACGGTCAGGTCCGCGAGGCGCGTGAGGACCAGCGCGGCGAGCTTGAGGGCGTCAGGCGCCGGGGCGTACTGAGGGCGGGGAATGGCGATGACCCGCATGCCCGCGGCGGCGGCCGACCGCATCCCGTTGCTTGAATCTTCGACCGCCGTGCACGCGGATGCTATCCGACCGAGACGTCGCGCAGCCTCGGAGTAGACATCGGGCGCGGGCTTTCCCCGGCCGACTTCATCGGTCGACGCCGTCGCCTCGAAGAGCCCGCCCCACCCCGCTGCGGCGAGCACGGAGTCGATGAGCCTCCGCGGCGACGAACTCGCCAGTGCCAGCGGCCACCTCGCGGACAGGCGCCGGAGCGCGTCATCGGCGCCGGACATCAGCGGAAGGCCATCGGCATAGCGGGCGGCCATCCGATCGATGACGACGTCAGCGACCTCATCCGGCGGCAAGTCAACGCCGAGGTCCGCGCTGAGGTAGCTCGCCCATTCAGCGGTGCTCATGCCCAACAGGCGCGCCTGTGCGTCGTCTGGCCAGCGACCGCCGCGCTCCCGGACGAAACCGCGGCGTACCTGCTCCCACACCGGTTCCGAATCGATGAGCACGCCGTCGAGATCAAAGACAACCGCAGCGGGCCGGCCAGCTACCCGCATGCGCGCAACCGACGTCGTCGCATCGTCATCCTCTAGTCCGTCACAGCTTCCCGCGATTGCGCCCAGTCAGGATGATCTGTGTGACCAGGTACGTGCTCAGGCCCAGTTTCTGGGCTATCTCATCCGGCCGCAGCCCTTGCTCGTTGTACAGCAGCGCGAGTTTCTGCTGTCGGAGGCTCCATGGCCTCCGTGGTGCCGGACGCCGGGCTGAGCGATCATCTGGCTGCCGCCGCCGCCGGGGCTGGGGCTGGGGCTGGGGCTGCGTCGGGGATACCTCGGCAGGGCGCGCATCGCGGTGATTGCCCGATGAGGGGAGCGACGTGCCGAATGACCCCCGTCGCTGGTCGTGATACTTGCCGGTGGCCAGGTCGGCCATAGTCTGCTCGTCCAGTATCAGGTACTGTTCGGCCGCCTTATTGACCCCAACCGCTACCATCGTCAGCCCTTTGGCGTTCTTCTCCTGACATTCAGCGGACATGCAGTAGTTGTATTTCGCAGCCCGCTCGGGGTGCAGGTCTGCTCCGCAGGTTACGCACTTCTGCAACACTGCTACCTCGTTCTCCTATCAGCTCTGGCATAACTGCCGATGCAGCAGACCGGCGCTGCATGCCGAACCACTTATCAACATGGATAGAACTCCCGATATTCCAGCCTGTGACAGGCTTGCAGGTATGGAACCGACCAGGCACCTGGACTGCTGACCTGCAGCATCACCATGTCGGTCGACGGCTTCGTATGCCGGGCCCGGCACTGCCGCCCTGACGTCAGCCGGCGCCTACATCATGGGCCACAACATGTCCGGTCCAGGCCGCGAGTGGGATATGGCCTGGTGCTCTACCGGGTGGAGCGGTAGTAACAAATCGCCAGGCTCAATTCCGGGAACGGGCCGCGGGCACTGGGCCCGAAGCCCGTTCCCGGGCTTCAAAGGCCAGCCGGCCATCCCTGACGTCCACAACTACCTCTCGGGCGGGCGTGATCTGGCCGGCGAGGAGCATCCGGGAGAGCTGGTTATCGACCTCTCGCTGGATGGCACGGCGCATCGGCCGCGCCCCGAATTCGGGCTGGTAACCATGCTCGGTCAGCCAATCGATCGCGGCGGGCGTGAATCGTAGCGTCACGTCCTGAGCGTGCAGGCGGCGCCGCGTTTCCTCCAGCATGAGCTCGGTAATCTGGCGCAACTGGGCCAGATCAAGCTCTCGGAAGATGATGATCTCGTCGATCCGGTTCAGGAACTCGGGGCGGAATGCCTCGCGCAGGCGGCGCATCAGCTGGTCGACCAGCGCGTCTTGCTGGGCAGAGGTCGAGCTCTCCGTGCTGCCAGCGAACCCCAACGTGGTTCCGCGCCGGGTGATCAGGTCGGAGCCCAGGTTGCTGGTCATGATCAGGACGCTGTTCTTGAAGTCGACTGTCCTGCCCTGGCCATCGGTGAGCCTGCCGTCGTCCAGGACCTGCAGCAGGATGTTGAACACGTCCGGATGGGCTTTCTCGATCTCGTCGAGCAGGACGACCGCGTACGGCCGCCTCCTGACTGCCTCGGTGAGCTGGCCGGCCTCTTCATATCCGACATAGCCCGGAGGGGCACCGACCAGGCGGCTCACCGTATGCCGCTCCTGAAACTCGCTCATGTCCAGGCGGATCATCCTGCTATCCGCGCCGAACAACGCCTCCGTCAGCGCACGCGCCAGCTCGGTCTTGCCGACTCCCGTCGGCCCGAGGAACAGGAAACTGCCAACGGGGCGCTGCGGATCGCCAAGCCCTGCGCGGGACCGCCGGACCGCTTCGGCGACCGCGGCCACCGCCTCGTCCTGCCCGATGACGCGCTGGTGCAGATGCTGCTCCAACCTGAGCAGCCTGTGCTTTTCCTCCTCGGTGAGCTGCTGGACAGGCACACCGGTCGCGCGCGAGACGACCTCGGCGATGTCGTTGACCGTGACCTCAGGCACCGCGGTCTCGTCCCGCCCATGCATCTCGATCTGCCGGCGGATGTCGCCGATCTGATCGCGCAGCTTCGATGCTTGCTCATACTGCTCGCTCGCGATCGCCTGGTCCTTGTCCCGCTTGAGTTCCTCGGCCCGCGCTTCGAGATCACGCAGATCGGTACCAGGCGTCTTCGTCCTTAGCCTCACCCGGGCACCAGCCTGATCGATCAGATCGATGGCCTTGTCAGGCAGGAACCTGTCCGAGATATAGCGATCCGACAGCTCCACGGCCGCGACCAGAGCCTCGTCGGCATACCTGACCTGGTGGTGCGCCTCGTACCGGTCGCGGAGGCCGCGCAGGATGGCCATGGCGTCGTCCACGCTGGGCTCGGGCACCAGGATCGGCTGGAAGCGCCGGGCGAGGGCCGCGTCCTTTTCGATGTTCTTGCGGTACTCATCGAGCGTGATCGCGCCGATCACGTGCAGTTCGCCGCGGGCCAGCGCTGGCTTGATCATGTTGCCGGCATCCATGCCACCCTCTGTGCCAGCACCCGCGCCGACAAGAGTGTGCAGCTCATCGATGAAGATGATCAGCTCGTCACTGCGCTGCCGGATCTCGTCAATGATCCTGCGCATGCGCTCCTCGAAGTCGCCGCGGTAGCGGGTCCCAGCGACCACTCCGGAGAGCTCGAGCTGTACGACACGCTTGCCCTCCAGCATGCGCGGGACCTGGCCATCGGCGATACGCTGCGCGATGCCTTCGGCGATCGCCGTCTTGCCGACCCCCGCCTCGCCGATCAGCACCGGGTTATTCTTGCCCCGCCGGGACAGCACCTCGATGGTCTGTTCGATCTCGCCGTCGCGACCGATCACTGGGTCGATCCGGCCCTCCCTGGCCAGGGCAGTCAGGTCACGGCCGAACTGATCAAGCGTGGGAGTAGCGGACCTGCTACCCGGTCCGGGCGGCCCGCCTTGTCCGGGCGGAATCGGATGGGCGGCCAGCGCGGCCTGGAGCGCTTCCGGAGTCACCCGGGCGCTGGACAACATGCGGCCAGCCGGCGAGTCGGAGTTGATCACCAGTGCGAACAAGATGTGCTCGGGCCCGATATAGGTAGATCCGAGCGAGCGCGAGATCTGATGCGCGTCCAGTAGCGCACGTTTAGCGCCGGGCGTCAGCTGCGGCGGCTCGGCCCTGCTCTCGCCCTGGCGTTCGTGCGCCTCGATTGCCCTGGCGAGCTCCTCAGGATCCGCGCCGGCCCGGGCCAGCAGCTGCCGGGTGGGATCCAGCGTGGCCGCCGCCCAGAGCAGATGAACGGTGTCCAGGTCCGTTCCGCCCAGCTCGGCTGCCTTCGCGGCTGCCGCGCCCAGCAATTCGCGGGCCCGCGCACTCATCAGCCGCGTGATATCGACCCGCTGCGGGCGCGCCGATCCGGCGCCGGCACCGTAGATGCGAGCAAGGAAGTCATCAAACGGGCTCGAACCGAAGCCCTCAGGCCCGTAGAAGCCGCTGTTCATCCTCGATCCCCCGGATCCCCCGATCGGCTTACCCGTGCGGCACTTACAGGGTTGTGAGTACCCCGTGAGCTGGGCCGGATGCCTCGGCCGCGGCCGCCCCTGCCCGGGCCCGGCCGAGCCGCCCATCCCGACGGCATGTCACGTCCCCTGGTTGCGCGGTGTCAGTGTGGGGGGAGCAGGCAACGAGGAAACGTAACAGATGAGCGACACTGAGGTACTGGCAGCCGCCTTCGAAGAGCACCGCGATCACCTCCGCGGGGTGGCCTACCGGCTGCTTGGCTCTACGTCCGACGCCGAGGACGCGGTCCAGGACACCTGGCTGCGGCTGACCGGCGCGGATACCAGCGAGGTGAAGAATCTCGGCGGCTGGCTGACGACGGTCGTCGCGAGGGTAGCGCTCAATATGCTTCGCTCGCGCCGGTACCGGCAGGAAGAGCCGGTCGGCGATTCCTGGCCGGGCGCAGCCGAGATGGCGGCAAGCAACGCCGTTTCTACAAGGGCAGCTGGCGCTGGCACGGCCAGCCAGGCCGGCGATCCAGAGGACGAGGCTGTGCTCGCCGACTCGGTCGGCCTCGCCCTGCTGGTCGTGCTCGACACGCTCACGCCGGCCGAGCGGCTCGCGTTCGTGCTGCACGACTTGTTCGCGATGCCGTTCACCGAGGTAGCCGCCGTGCTCGGCCGCTCTCCCGAGGCGACGCGGCAGCTCGCCAGCCGGGCTAGGCGCAGAGTACGCGGTGCCCCAAGCCCTGATCGCGCCGCCGACCTCGCCCGGCAGCGGGTGGTGGCCACCGCATTCCTCGCCGCCGCCCGCGGCGGCGACATCGCGGCGCTCGTCTCGGTGCTGGACTCCGACGTCAGGCTGACCGCCGATGCGCAGGCCAGCCCGTCAGGCAAGCCGGTGCTGCTGCGCGGAGCGGAACTAGTCGCCAGCGGCGCGATCGCGTCCTCGGTGCGGGCTGGGCGCTCTCAGCTTGCGCTGGTGGACGGAGAGGTGGGCATCGTGTTCGCGCCCGCAGGCCGGCTCCAGGTCGTGCTTGCGTTTACGGTCGGCGCCACGGGCCAGATCACTGCCATCGATGTGATCGCCGACCCCGACCGGCTCAGACGGCTGCGGCTGGCAGTCCTCCCAGACCTGCCGTGAGGATTCCTCGCGTGACCTCGGGTCGGTGCCCGCAGTGAGCTAATCGGCTGGCCTTAGCCAGTCCTCTGTGATCGGAGAGCCAGGCGGACCGGCCATGAGCCAGCTGCTGAGGGCATGGATGAGCGGGCCCGGGTTCTTGCGCGAGCGCGGGAAAGCCCGGCTGCTGGTGAAGAGAATCCCGGTGACGGCCGTGCCACCCTGCGCCCCGCGAAGCAGGATCGGCCTAAAGTCTTTAACGTTCTCGGTAAGCAACCAGCGGCGCTCATTGACGGCCCAGGTGAAGAGCTCGCCCTCGGTCATCGCCCTAAGGTCGGATCGCTCTGTGACGGCAATGACATCGTGGCCAAGGCCGCGCAGGGCAACAGCGAGGGCAGGGGAGAACATCTCATCCAGGATGGGACGGGCGCGAATCGGCGAGGTCATGCGATGAGCCGCTGCTGGACGCGCCAGGCTTCCTCAGTGCGGGCAGAGGCGTCATCGGCTTCGGCTATTTCGGCGTCGATCTCGTCAGGAAAAGCCGCGTAATAGCTCATCGCAATCGCGATCCGGCTCGCATCGATCGCGAGTACCTCGGCTGCGGCGTCGAGTGCTGCTGGACCGCGTTCGTCGATCTCGCGGAGGAACTTGACGATCTCCCATACATCTGGACCGTAAGCAAGCGCGGCGCGACGGCCCGACGGGCCGTCCTTGAAGATGACGCCGGGGTGATCGGCCATCCGCAAGCCCTCGTCAATCAATCGCTGCGCCAGGGCTGACGTCGTACCTGACGTCGCGTTGGCGCGGCGACGCAGCCTGGCCAGCAAGCGATCATCGAACCTGATCGATAGCGGCGTTGTCATGCACTACATTGTAGCACAAGTAATACGCTGAGCCGTCAGCGAGTCGAGCCGGGGCCGAAGGCGTAGATCACCCAGACTTGGCCGCGCGCGAACAGCATCCGGTGGCCGCCCGGCAGGGTGAACTTCGTCCCGCCGTTCTTGGTCGGCCGCGACCAGGACGCGTGGTAGGCCCGCCCGTTGCGGAGCACGACCGCCTTGCCGTGACCAACCGTGACCGCGTACGGGGGACGAATGCCAAGCTCGCGGAAGACTGAGGTACGCACCCTGGTGTACTGGATCACAACGGTGCGCCCGCCGAGCAGGTGGCCATCGGCCGAGCGGGCAAGCCGGCCGTCCATCGACGCCAGCCAGCGGTGCTGCTTGTGCGACCACCAGAACGTGAAATGCGCTGCCCGGTAAGAAACGCTGTAGGAGTGCGCTCGCTGGCCACCTGGCGGAGCCGATCCGAATCTGAAGCCGATATCGCGCGCCAGGCTGGCGTGCGGTGCCTCGTGCAGCAGCGTTCGGGTGCGGGCGTAGAGGTTGTACGGAGCGACCCGGCTGTTGTCGCGGAAGTAGCCGCCGACACGGCCGGCGTAGAGGTCGGCGATCCTGGCATGCTCGACGACCGGTAGCAGCGCGGGCTGCGCGCCCGAGAAGGCGAACGCCGGCTTGCCGAACTGCCTGAGCAGCTTGACGTCCTCCTCGCGTGAGCTCCGGACCGGCCCGACCACCGGCGGGATGCGCGAGGAGAAGACAGCCATGATCCGGCTAAGCCCGCCTTCCACCGGCAGCAGGTAGACGATGTCCGCGTCCTGCAGGCCCGTCGGCGGCCGGGCTTGCACGACGTTGTCGATCTTGAAAATCAATTCTCGCCGGAGATACTTGATCCGCTCGCCGGTAAACGGCGAGGTCAGCGGCCGCTTCACGTGGTGACTCAGCCTGGCCGACGGGGTGGTCGATGGTGCCGGCCGCCTTGCCGCGGGCGAGTGGTTCCCGGTCAGCACCACAGCTACGGCTGCCAGGATCGCCAGTGCGATCGCCGAGCTGCCAGCCGCGATCACCGTCCGCCGGATGGAGCGTGCCGAGGATTTCAAGTGACCGAGGCTACCACCGCTGGCCAGGGCTAATCCTTGCGAAGGATTGTTTCCTCGATCTCGGTCTTCCTGGCCGGCGCGAATGAGCACTCGGTTTCGACCGCCTGGAAGCCGGCCTTCTTGACCACCCGCAGCGAGCCGACGTTGTCGTTGGCCGCACGGGCGTAGGGTCATCGGCGGTGAATGCGGCGATCCGCACCGACTGCGGGTCGCGCATCTGGTCGAACAGCGCGTCAAGGTCGCCGTCCTCGACCGGCCGGAGCGGCGATAACTGCCACGATTTGATGCGAGCCAGGGCGACGCGGCGCGATCCCAGATCGGTCAACTGGCCTGCCGCGCCAGGGCAGGGGCCGGGCGGAACTCCAGTTCCTTCGGGTCGACTGGCCCGCGGTACAGCGCAGCGTCCTTGAAGTAGTGCTGCCGCAGCCGCCATGGTGCCCGGTCACCCTGGCGCGGCAGGGTGTGCCGCGCACGCTCGAAATACCCGGATGTCAAGTCGATGAGTGGCGTCGTCGCAAGGTGCCCCGCCGGCAGCCTCGGGGTGACGGTCGCATAACCGTTCTCGCTCATGTAAGCCAGCAGGCGGCTGACGTAGCTGGAGACCAGATCGACCTTGAGCGGCCACGACGCGTTGGGATAGCCGATCGCGAACGCCATGTTGGGCACGCCGTCGAGCATCATGCCCTTGTAGGCCACCCGGCGCGAGACGATGACCTGCTCGCCGTCGACGGTCACGTCGATCCCGCCGAGCGGGAGCAGGTTCAGCCCCGTGGCGGTGATGATGACGTCCGCCTCGAGCAGCCCGCCCGACCGCAGCCGGATTCCGCCCGCGGTGAAGGAGTCGATGTGGTCGGTGACGACCTCCGCCTTTCCCGACTTGATCGCCGCGAAGAAGTCCCCGTCAGGCACCAGGCACATCCGCTGATCCCAGGGCTGGTAAGCCGGCGTGAAGTGCGTGCCGATGTCGTAGCCGGCCGGCAGCCGCTTGGCGGCGCCCCGTTGCAGGATCGCTCGCGCCCTGGCCGGGTTCTTCCGGCAGAAGCTATAGATCGCGGTGCCGATCCGCGCGTTCTTCCACCGCACGGCCGAATAGGCAAGAGCCGGTGGCAGCACCTTGCGCAGAAGATCGGCGACCGGGTCGCCGCCAGGCAGGGAAAGCACGTAGGACGGCGACCTTTGCAACATCGTCACCGTCGCGGCGGTCTCAGCCAGGGCCGGCACCATCGTGACGGCCGTGGCCCCGCTGCCGATCACGACGACTCGCTTGCCGGTGACGTCGAGATCGGCTGGCCACTGCTGCGGGTGCACCAGCGTGCCCGCGAAGTCGTCCTGTCCTGGCCAGGTGGGTGTATAACCCTCGTCGTACCTGTAATAGCCGGAGCACAGGTAGAGGAAGCGACACGTCCGGTCGCCGCGCGCGCCGGTCTCGGTGTTCTCGATCGTCACCGTCCACCGCGCGTCATCGCCTGACCAGTCAGCCCGCACGACGCGGTTGTGATAGCTGATCCGCTTATCGACGCCGTAGGCCGTCGCGGTGTCCCTGAGATAGCGGAGGATGTCGCCGCCGC
>Ga0209240_1000268_pt1 | contig 21517 bp, 22 predicted proteins | sample GraSoi_2013_80cm_FD_185828 | JGI IMG/M metagenome (GOLD analysis project Ga0209240, IMG submission 185828) | Grasslands soil microbial communities from the Angelo Coastal Reserve, California, USA - Sample 9_17_2013_80cm (SPAdes) (version 2) | ecosystem: Environmental > Terrestrial > Soil >...
ATCGGAATCGCTGGTCTAACCGGACGTTCGAAATCGACGGGCGATGCCACCTACACGGAACGGCTCAAAACCGGCGCGGGACAGTTTAAGCGGTTAGCCGAATCTTGGGCGCGCCGAGTTCTTCGCCCCACCAGTCAGGGGTTCGACGCGCCTCCTCCTAGCTCCTAGCTCCTAAACTGATTACTGACTCACTGATTACTGATTACTTTTTTTATCTTGGATAGGGCGCTTTCCTCGAACGCACGGCATGGCCGGTCGGGGGGCGTTGGCCGGAAGGTTGACGTGACGCCGGCTGCGTGACCGAGGCATCGACGATTTTGGCGTGGGAGGGTTCGCCTTCGGCCGGTTTTACCGTTTCTACTTCTCCGCCACGTCTCCGGACTATTTTCGCTGCGACGGTGAAACACATGCTCCGGTAAGGGTTCGTGCCATCATCGACGAGGACAAGTCGCTTACCGCGGAGATCCTGACGTCCCTTTTTCGTCGGGGCCAGGCCAAGGTTTAGGAGCATGGATTCGGCATGCGTCTGAGCGCGTTTCCAGGACATAGCAATGGCCGGCAAACTAGGTCCGCTAAGCGGCAGCCGCCACAAAAAAGTCTGATTAAGCGACAGTTACCGCTGGAGATATCGCTCGAGGAGCTATGCTGCGGTCCTTCCAGTATTCTAAGAGGTAGGCGACCACAAAAGCGATCACGACCTGGAGCAATAAAAGCAAGGTGGCGAATGCGTCGACGGAATGGTGACGGACGCTGATCCAGCCGGCCACAAAAACGGATAGGCAAATCTGGGTCGAGAAAATCGGCAACATATTTTGGCCGACAGCGCTCAGCGGGCGCAGATACTCTCTCCACCGGCCCAGGTAGGGCATCGCTTTTGCCACGAACCATGCTACCAGGAAGAAATTCAGTAATCGCAGCGGACCTAGGTGCCATTTGTCCAGGAACCGGAAATTGCCGCTGGCATCGAAATTCAGGTAAGCGCAGGTCCAGCGGCTAAGGGTAAACCCGATCGCCAGAAAGAGAAGGACCACTTCGGTTCGTGGGGAAAACCGAAGCAAGGATTTGCCTTGTTGGAGCGAACGACCAAACATCAAGCCTGCCATCCACAACAACTGCCACGAGAAAAGGTCGAACGGCCCGATCTGGACGAATGCTTGGTCGCGGACTGGAGCCGTGAGGAATTCTCGAACGTTAAACTGTGACAATAGCCAGAGGCCGACACTAGTGGCGAAGACCGGCCTCCAACCGACGCGGCCGGCAATCCAAAATGCCAACGGTGTAACCAGCGAAAAAATCACATACATCGGAAGGATGTCGAGCAATGGCGGCTGAAATAGAAGCGCTACCGACCCGGCAACCGCTGACGTAGGTGAATCGAAGAATTTGCTTAGGATATAGCGAATACCTGGGACCGAGGCCAAGAAGAGGCTGCCGACGGCAAAAACAACGAACAATGTAATCAAGTGAGCTCGATAAATTCGCAGCGCTCGCTGCAACGTGGCAGCTCGGGCGGCGGCGAAGCCGAGCTTGTCCCGGCGTTGTTGGAAAACTAGCCCGGCCAACAGAGCAGAGATGAAGACGAAAGCCTCCGCGGTCGAGAAAAAGCCAATTGGCTGATCGGTGATCTGCCGCAAAGGGGAGGGTGAATGGTTGGCGACCATCATCAGCAGCAAAAACCCGCGCAGAACATCCAGTTCTACCATCCGTTTCATAACGCTCAGAACTACTCCCATGGCACTTCTTGTGCCAAATTGCTTAAAGTCTTTTTTTTCCTCGATGACTCGGGCTTCAAGCCCGTGAGTCAGGTTGTAAATATCCCTTTTTCGATTGCGTTTTGCCACCGTCCTTTTGGGTGACCCGCCACCACTGCTGACGGATAAGGGCATGCTGGGTCACAACAAAAGGTTCGCCGTTCGCGGTTCGCAGTTCGCCGTTCACGGCTCGCAGTTTGCGGTTCACGGTTCGCAGTTTGCGGTCGGCTGTTCGCGGAAATAACGGCGTTATAGGCCCACATCATCGATCTATAGACGCGTGGACGTTACCGGCGTTCGCTCTGACAGACTGAACGGCCGCCGGCCAACGGTGAACGGCGAACTGGAAACTGCGAACGGGGAACTACTGGGTGGCAAGGCGCTTGGGAAACTCATCCCGCAAGAATTGCGCGATATCGCGTCGCAGAATCTGGTAACCGTCGGAACTGAGATGGATTTGATCGTTCTGGAAAAGGGAGATGTTCAGCTTTTTATCCGGGCCAAGCAGATCGGAATATAGATCGATAAAGTCGCACCGGGGCTGTTGACTAATAAACTCTCGGACCAAATCGTTATACCGCTGGATATTGGCCAAAAAACGGATTCGAGCCGGACAGGCCTTTACCGATACGAACGCGATGTATGGCTTATCGGAACCATCGCGCAAAATATGGAACAGCTGGCAGAAAGAGTTGAAGGCTTCCTCGGCTGGTGTACCTAACGCTAGATCATTGTCGCCGGCATAAATGACAACGGCCGAGGGCTTGAGAGGAAGGATCAGGCGCGCCGCAAAAGCGACGCAGTCGCTGATACAAGCCCCGCCAAAGCCGCAATTCAAAACTTCGTAGGAGCTAAAGTCTTTTTCCAATGATTTCCAAAGCCGGAAGGAAGAACTGCCGTAGAAGACGATTGGGCCGGGGGGCGGATCGAAGATTTTGGCCTCGAGCCGCTCAATATCAGGCTCGAATCGGTTGCTATCCGACTGCCCGAACGCGGCGATGGGCTGAAGGCAAATCAGCGTCAACAGATACGTGGCGGCGCCAACGAATACAAAACCTGGCTTTAACCGACTCTGGCGAAACATTGTTCTTAATTGGCGTACTTCGGGATAGCGTTTCGCCGGAAGCAAAATGGCGCTCCGAGAAATCGCACCAATTTATACGGGCATAGTTATCGGGATGCAAGCGGACACGGATGACATTTGAGTGGCAATTTCGCTATACGGGCGGTCGGGGAGTATTGGAGTGATGGAGTGTTGGAGTGTTGAAGTGTTGGGGTAATGGGACGATGGGGCGAGGATGGAGAACATCAGCACCTGTTGTTTCGAGACGGTTCCGTATTCCAACACTCCATCACTCCGTTTGAACGGAGTCGAGGACGCGGATGAGCCGCAACCTTCGCTTGCCGCGTCGGAACGGATCCCCTAGAAGAGACTTTCTATGAGTCTTTTTCAGGCGATCATCGATTCCACCTCAAACCCCCAGCACGCCGGGAGCAACTCGGATCTCCAAGGGCTGACGAACCTGGCTCAGTTGATTCCGGGCGTGCAGGACACAGAACAACACGTAAAGCCGATTCTCGATGTATTAGGACCGCATCTGCAGGACGTTTTAAACAACCAGCAGCAGACTCAAGGACAGGCGGCCGCTCAGCAGACAGTCAGCAACTTGTCTCAGCCGGGGGTGGGGGTACAGGAATTACAAAATCTCTTTGGAGCGGATCGCTTTAGCGGCATCATCGGAGAGATTGCGAACCGAACCGGTCTAGACCAACAAGTGATTCTGGGCGCGTTACCGATCGTGGTGCCCATCATCATGAAACTTTTGGCCGGGGGTACGAACCAATCGGACTCACAGGCGCCGAACCAAGTACTAAACAGCTTCTTAGGCGGTCAAAACGGAGGCGCGCTTTTAACCGAGGCGTTTAGCTTGGCGTCCCAGTTCATGAAGCGCTAGGGACTTTCGGATTAATAGCCGCGAAAAGGCGCAAAAAACGCAAAAAGGAAGAAATGAAACAGAAGAACACAGAGGTCACGAAGAAGGAAATTTTTCGACAGGAGGTAACGAAGGAAACGAATGATGAGTCTTTAGCGGCTTCTGGGCTTTTTACCCTTCGTTGCCTTCGTTTGCTTCTGTTAAAGAATCGCCTTTCTGATCTTTGTGTCCTTCTCTGTTTTTTTGCGTTTTTTGCCCCTTTTCGCGGCTATTCAATTCCTAGCGTTTGGCCTCAACCCTTTCCGCGATCGATGACCTTTCGCTCTAGGACGCTTTTGCTGCGGAGCGGCAAATAGGCTGCTGAGGTGGGGAGAGCCATTAATTGGAAGAAGCCGGTGGCCGAAATGCGGGTTTTGTCTGCTTTGATCGCCTGCACCGTCAACTTAATTACCGCTCTTCCATAAGGGGTTGCGATAATATCTCCTGCATCTGCGTAGGCCGTGAGCTCGCTGATCGGGTGGGTTGGGTTGCCGAAATCAAAAAATAGCCACAGGACGTACGGGTTATGGGAGGATTCAATGCGGTACCCCTGAGATTCCTTCGTTTCTTCCAGGCATGCTTTCCAAACTGCGGCTGTCTCCACCGGTACCGTGCGGAAATAGGTGAGCGGCTGGCCATCTGCTGCGATGAGGTTTGAGACATCCGCCAAGAATGCCGCACAGATGGCGGTGATTGTTGCCAACGATGGCATCATGCACCGGGTTCTTACCCGAAATCAGACGGTTTTGCGATACCGCTTTCACTCTCTCGTTTGCCCTTTTGGCTAATTCCCTCGTAACATTAGGCTATTACCCTATGAAAGCCGCTGTCTTACAGGAGATGGGACGCTCTCGGCCGTACATCGAATCACGACCGTTGATCATTGAAGAAGTCGCTTTGGAACCACCGGGTCCAGGTGAACTACTGCTGCGGATTAAAGCCACGGGGCTTTGTCACTCCGATTTGTCCGTGATCAATGGGGATCGCCCGCGACCTGTTCCGATGGTGCTGGGACACGAAGCGGCTGGTGAAGTTCTTGAGTGCGGCGATGGCGTTACCGATCTGCGGCCGGGCGATCAAGTCGTCCTAGCATTTGTGCCGTCATGTGGAGCGTGTGTTCCTTGTATGGAAGGACGTCCTGGGCTCTGTGAGCCGGCTGCCAAAGCGAATGTAGCGGGTACCCTGTTGTCCGGAGCCAAGCGGTTGTCACGGTCCAATGAACCCTTGTTTCATCATTTGGGTGTCTCAGCGTTTGCGGAGTTCGCGGTGGTTTCTCGCCGTTCTGCCATCAAAGTGGATAAGGCGCTGCCGGCGCACGAAGCAGCGCTTTTCGGTTGTGCGGTAATGACCGGAGTTGGGGCTGTGGTCAACACGGCGAAGATTCCGGCGGGGTGCAACGTTGCCGTCGTTGGTCTGGGCGGCGTAGGTCTATGCGCACTGCTGGCCGCCAATGCGGCGGGAGCAGCGAATATCATCGCCATCGACATCAACCCCAATAAGCTTACGGTCGCGGCCCTTCTGGGTGCGACTCAGACTGTGTTAGTCGGTCCCGATACGATCACTGAAGTACGCGATCTGACCGGGGGCGGAGTGGATTTCGCATTTGAAATGGCCAGCTCCGTACCCGCTTTAAAGCTGGCCTATGATGTGACCAAGCGAGGCGGCACCACGGTGACCGCTAGCCTTCCCCATCCGACACAACAATTGGCGATCTCACCGGCTCAATTGGTGGCAGAGGAACGGACATTGAAAGGGAGTTATGTCGGTTCCTGTGTGCCGGCTCGCGACATCCCACGGTACGTCGCTCTCTATCAGCAGGGTAAATTGCCGATCAAAAAACTCCTAAGCGAAACCGTTACTCTGGAAGAGCTGAACGAAGCCTTCGATCGTCTGGCGGATGGAAAGTCGATACGGCAGGTGATGGTGGTGGGGTGAAGGGTGGAAAACACGCTGCAAGGCGTGGCGCGGGGTAATCAGTAATCAGTGGGGCAGTAATCAGTGGGGCAGTAATCAGTTTAGGAGCTAGGAGTAGACGCGTATGGGCGTGACGGCGTATCGGCGTAACGGCGTCCGGGCATCAGCCCGAGACGCTCGAGCGGAGAGTTCACTCGGAGCGCTGCCCTTTCAGATCTACAAAATCCGAGAAAGGGCTGAGAAATTTTGGGCTGGGTCATCGCAGGGGCACTATGCCGATACGCCGTCACGCCCGCACGCCGATACGCGTCTCCTCCTAGCTCCTAAACTGATTACTGCCCCACTGATTACTGATTACTTTTGGCCGCTGCTCTATGGGTTCTTTCTTCTCCACCGCGGGGTCTTACGCTTGAGGTGTTAGTCGGAGCTCCCACGTCTCAGACGTCACGCGGGGACCGAAGTCTTCGTGACTGGCGGTGGCGGTCAGCTGAAAGCCGGCCTTTTGGTAGATCGCGCGAGCGGCAGTCAGGTTATCGTGAGTCCAAAGCACGATCTTTTTGTAGCCCGTTTCTCGGGCAAACCGGATGCATTCCTCGACTAGACGTTTGCCGATACCAAGGCCGCGCGCGGAGGGTTCAACCAGTAGGAGGCGTAACTGCGCAATTCGTTTCGATCGTTTCACTAGAAATACGCAACCCAGGATTTCACCGGACCGTTCAGCCACCCAGCAGCGTTCGGTCCCGGAATCATAGTTCTTGAGAAAGCTGGCGACGATTTCCAGCACTAAACGTTCGAACCCTTGATTCCAGCCGTACTCTTGGCTGTAGAGGACAGCGTGCCGGTATGCAATCCAACTGACGTCACCAATGCGATGAGTCCGAATAACATATGGCTCACTGGCGGCCGGTGAATCTCCCAGCGCGGATTGGATCTGCGACATCGCTTGCAGGACACCCGCTTTTTGAGGATCGGTTAGTGCGGCTAACAGGGATCCGGCTTGTTGTTCCGAACGCGAGGCGAGCGCGCTTTGCGCTTTTTTTCCCTTTGGCGTCACTTGAATGAGCCGCTGGCGGCCGTCTTGCTCGGCCGGAGCTCTGCGGATGAGTTGCTGTCCCTGTAGTTTAGCCAGAATCCGGCTGAGATAACCCATATCGAGGCCGAGGCCGGCGCTGATTTCGCTGGCGGTGGTTTCTCCGCGCTGCCCCAACTCGTACAGCACCCGGGCTTCCGTCAAAGAAAACGGGCTCTGGAGATAACCTCTTTCCAGGACGCCAATCTTCTGGGTGTAAAATCGGTTGAACCGGCGGAACGCAGCGATGCGTGTGTCCGCCGGGGACTGAGTAGGCACGAAATCGTTCATGGTAACGGTCAGATAGTTGATAGAGTCAACTAAATGGTTGCTTTAGTCAAATATCCGCGAGCGCCTGCTCGTCCTAAAGGAGCTAGGAGGAGACGCGACTGAACCCCTGACCGGTGGGGCGAAGAACTCGGCGCGCCCAAGATTCGGCTAACCGCTTAAACTGTCCCGCGCCGGTTTTGAGCCGTGCCGTGTAGGTGGCATCGCCCGTCGATTTCGAACGGCCGGTTAGACTAGCAATTCCGATGATTTGATAAATGCCCGGCGATGTCACGCGCACGGAACGGCTCAAAACCGGCGCGGATTAGTCTAATAAGATGCATACATCTTGGGCGCGCCGAGTTCTTCGCCCCACCGAGTGTTTCGCCCGACACGCTCCTAGATCCTAGCTTCTAGCTCCTCCGCACGAGCAGGGGCTCGTTCCGCATCCGGCTGCAACGTCAACTGCGGCACCAATTTCCCGGTACGGCCTTGGAGATAGATGAGGAAGTAAAAGAAGCCCATGGCGAACTTCTCTTGTAGCGTTCTCGGCGGATTGCCTCCGAGCACCGAGTTGACCACACCCACGATGTTCAACATTTCCTTCGGATGGAGAAAGATCTCGATGAACTCTTTTGTGTACCAGGCCGAAGAGAGTTTCAGGTAAGAGCGGAACCGTTTCTGCACTGCCTGTTCGTAACGACGATAGGCTGCATCTTTTTTGGCCGGATCGGTCAATACGCGGTTGATGGTTTCACCCGCTTTTTCGCCCGAGTAAATGGCGATGTAGATCCCGCTGCTAAAGACGGGGTCGATGAAGCCGGCAGCGTCCCCAGCCACAATCCACCGATCTCCGGCAAGCTGCTTTACCGCATAAGAGAAGTCGGCGGTAGCAAACACCGGCATATAACGAGTGGTGTTCTCTACCCATTTTCGGACTTCCGGTTGCTCTTCGATGGTGCGAGCGAGAGCAGCTTCCGGCGAAAGCTTGAGTTGCTGATATTTTTGTAAATCCATCACTACACCCACGCTGATCTTGCCGTCAGAGATTGGGATCACCCAAAACCAAGCATCACTACCTCGAATCATCCGCGTGTAAGCGTCCTCTGGGTCATTCGATTTGCTGGTTCGTTGAAAGTAAGAGTAGACGGAAAACTTCTTAAGATGGGGGAACTGCTCTTTTAGTTGGAAGCGATTGGCCAGCAGGCTGCTTCTGCCGGAGCAGTCGATCACGTATGCGGCCTTGGTCGGGAGCGGATCATTTTTGCAATGGAGCGTTACCCCATCCGAGTTGAATTCGACTGATTCAACCTTGGTCTCTTCTCTGACCTCGCATCCTAAACTCTGTGCGTGTCGGAGCAGGATGTCGTCAAAAGTCATGCGGTCGATCTGATAGGCGGTTTTCCAACGCGGATTAAGCGCGTTACGGAAAAAGAATTTTTGCCGGGCGCCGCCGCAGGCCGAAACGATCTCGCCGCCGTGCTTAGTCAAAAATCCAGCCTGATCGATCTTCGCTTTAACGCCTATTCTTTGCAGCGTGTCCTGGCTGGCCGGTATCGTGGATTCACCGACCTGAAATCTTGGGAATTTTTCTCGCTCGAAGATCACGACGCGACGTCCGTGCCTTGCTAGTACTGATCCGGCTACGCTGCCTGCCGGACCCCCGCCGATGATTGCGACATCAAATTCGGAAGACATTTTCATCGCAGAATAGAGGAGGAGTGGCCGGGAGTCGAGGGGCTAACTATTAACTAGTAATCGGTAACCAGTAACCAGTGATCAGTGATCCGACGTCGCCAAGGCTATGTCGGACAGGTTGGTGATTGGCCGTTTTCGCTCGTGGGATATGCGACACCCAAAAACCTCCTGGCTCTAAAATTTGTCCCATAACCCCCGAGCTCATTCGTCGTTTCTGTGAAAAGAAAGACACCAACTATGCAAGTACAAAAGATTACCCCGTTTTTGTGGTTCGATAACAACGCCGAGGAGGCGATGAATTTTTATGTCTCGATTTTCAAAAACTCCAAGGTCTTGAATATCAATCACTCCGGCAAGGCAGGCCCGGGAGAAGATGGGACCGTGATGACCGTACACTTTGAATTGGATGGCATGCGATTTGTGGGACTCAATGGCGGTCCGATGTTTACCTTCTCAGAGGCGATTTCGTTCTGGGTTTACTGTGACACTCAAAAAGAGATCGATGACTTTTGGGAAAAGCTCACTGCCGGAGGCGGCGAGCCGTCAAAATGCGGCTGGCTAAAAGACAAATTCGGGCTCTCTTGGCAAATCGTTCCCTCGATTCTACTAGAGCTTCTAGATGACAAGGATCCGGTGAAAAGAGACAACGTGCTGAAAGTTGTTTGGGAGATGGAGAAGCTTGATATGCGGAAGATGCAGGAAGCGGCGGCGAAGTAGGAGTACAAGGAGTACAAGGAGTACGAGGAGTACAAGAATGCTGCGGATATGAGGTAGACGGCGCTTCGGGAAAAAAGTCTCGCGGTACAAAAAATAAGATTGCCGGTACGAAAACCGTTCCAGCCAATCGACGGGGACCGGCTTGACTCCTTGTATTCCTCGTACTCCTTGAACTCCTTGAACTCCTTCCCCTACCCAAGCGGCCGCCCGGCTGCCTGCAAGAACGGAGCGAGTTCAGTGACCAGGTCCCCGAAAGTGGAAAAGTCGACTTGCTGTTGGCCGTCGCTGAGGGCTTCTGCGGGATTTGGGTGGACCTCGATCAGGAGGCCGTCTGCGCCTACGGCAGCAGCACCTCGGCAGAGGACTTTGACTAAATCCGCTCGCCCGCAACCTTGGCTTGGGTCGACAATCACGGGTAGGTGCGACTCTTTCTTGGCGATGGCGACGGCAGCCAGGTCAAGGGTGTTACGGGTATAAGTCTCGAACGTCCGTATACCGCGTTCGCAAAGCAGGACGCGAGAGTTGCCGTTAGCGAGCAGGTATTCCGCCGCTAACAGCCATTCCTCAATTCTCTGATTCATCCCGCGTTTCAAAAGAACCGGTTTTCGGGATTTAGCGCATTCGATAAGGAGCTGGAAATTCTGGGCGTTGCGCGCACCGATCTGTAGGATATCAGCGGCTTCGGCGACGTGCTCAACGTCGCGTTCGCTCAGGACTTCGGTGATGATCTTCAGCCCGGTTTCCCGGCGGGCTAGATCCAAGATCCGCAGGCCTTCTTTGCCCAGACCCTGAAATTCATAAGGTGAAGTTCGAGGCTTGTATGCGCCGCCTCGCAGGATACTAGCGCCGCGTTTCCGGACGGCGCGGGCGGTTGCCAGCAGTTGTTCTTCGGATTCCACACTGCACGGGCCGGCCATAATCACGAAGTTTTTCCCTCCGACCTTAACGCCATCGACATCGATCACAGTATCAGTTTCAGCGGATTCGCGGCTCACGAGCTTGTAACGCTTCTGTACTCGAAGAACTCGCTCCACCTGCGGTAACGCATTGAGCGATTCGAGGGTCTGATGAACGCGTTCGTCACCGATAGCAGCGACGACGGTTTGTAAAGCTCCCCGGATAGGATGGGGAGTGTAACCGAGCTTTTCTACTTCGTCGATCACGCTCTGGATCTCCGTCTCGGTCGAATGGGGCTTAAGAATAACAATCATGCGGAACCGTTCTGATAGCACGGGAAGGGCAACGCGAGCAAGCGCGTGGCCAAAAAGTAATCAGTAATCAGTAAGTCAGTAATCAGATCGGAAGCAGCAAACCCGCCAAAGGGATGTCTGTACTGATTACTGATCTACTGATTACTGATTACTTTTTGGCCACCTCTCACGACTCGATGAACCCCCCTTGTGCTCCTCCGCGGAGACCGGTATGATCCTTGCTCCCCCCATTTCAAACCTTTATGAGTGATCCCATCACGGCCCCCACGGCTGAAAAACCGTCTTCCAATCTCGTCCGGCGTCCACGTTTCTTACCGCCTATTGGCTCTCGCGGGTATCATCTGCTGTTGGGAGCTGTGGCCATTCTGATCCTTGGTCCTCTGGGAGGCATTACGGCGGCTTTCATGAATTTCTCTATTGGGTTTTTCGTCGGTGGCCAAGTTTTGGCCGGGATTCTCGGTAGTGCGGTGACGTTAGGGTATGGCTCAGATGGGAAGCACGGCGCCAACTATATTCAGACGATGGCCGCTTCTGTGGCGGGCATGTGCGGCATGGCGGTGCTGGCGCAGGCGATGGTCTGGCTTGGGTTACCCCAACCGCCAGCTTGGCAGCTGGTTCTATACTTTCTCTGCATCGGGATGTTCGGGGTTGGCGTGGGGATGCTTTACACACCGATCCTGGTTGATCGAATGGAACTTTTGTTTCCGTCCGGGTTTGCCGTCGCTAATATTCTAAGGGCGCTTTCTGACAGAGAGCTGCTCAAGCGCTCAATCGCGAAGTTAGCCAGCGGAATGGCAGCTGGTTACGTCATCGGAGTATCTTCGCTCAATATTTCCTGGTTTACGCGTTTTGGTCTCTCGAGCGGGGGTGTAGCTATCCTCGAGAAAGCGAGCATTTCGGCGTCCACCTTAGGCGCCGGCATGATCGTAGGTGCGCGCATCGCGATTCCGGCCCTCGTAGTTGCCCTTATCGGCATCTGGCAGACCCCGCATCTGATCAGCATGGGGTGGCTTCACCCTAACGATCCGTTTCGAAAAATCGGTTTTATCATTTCACTAGGCTCGATCCTGGGTGCAGCCATCATCGATATTATCCTGATTCTGATACAAGCTGTCCGGCGGTTCATAGAAAAGAGTGCGGAGGCGGCGGCCCCGCAGGAGGATTGGAAACGAGTCAACCAGGTGGGTCTCATCGTCTGGGTGTTGTTCTGGGGAACCGGCATTGTGGTAGTCGGCAGCCAAGTGCTGCATCAACCCTGGTTTTTCCTGGCGATCGCGGTCCTGCTTTCTTTTCTGTTTGTTCTGGTTAACGGCATATCTCTCGGGATCTCGGATTGGAACCCGATCTCCAGTGCGTTTGTGTTGGGTGTCTTTTTGATGGCGGCCCTGGGATTGCGCGACCCAGGAGTCGGTCTTTTGGCCGCTTCCATCCTCCTGATTGCCTGTAGTGAAGGCGGCGATATGCAGCAGGATCGATCGACAGGTTGGCGATTGGGTACCAACCGGGTAATGCAATTTCGCTACCAAGTTATTGGCATTACGATGGGAGCAGTTCTTGCCGTTGTCTTGGCCAAGCTGTTCATGAACGCGTACCCGATTTTGACCCAGGATCAATTCAGCAATCCGCATCTGCCAGGAGCCGAGAAATGGCAATCTGCGATGACTTACAAATTCGTGGGCGCCCTGAAAGGAATTACGACGGCGCAGCCGCAAGTGATGGCAGCGCTGCAATTTGGGATTGCCGTAGGACTCGCGATTGGGATCCTTCGTAAGCTCATCAAGACTCGCCCTCAATACAAACAGTTCGTAGCGGGATCGCGGACGGGAAAGGTAACAGACTTTCTTCTGGATGCCGTATTTCTCTCTAGCCCATATGCATCCTCTTTTGGCGGGTTTGTTGAGCTACCGACGGTTCTTTGGTGGACCGCTGGGGGTGTCGTGGCTTCGTCATACAACGGGCTGACGTCGGCTCTGTCTACGCGTCGGGCGAAGTCGAAGAATGCGGACGAATCCATGGGTCTTCCGGCAGAATGCGCCACCTCTGCCGCCGAGGGCTTGCCCTCGGATATGAGCACTACTTCTCTCGTGGGTGGAGGACTCATCGCGGGGGATTCGTTGGCGGCGCTGAGCGTCGGGATTTACGGACTCCTGCATACGATGCTGTAGCGGCTCCGCCGGCTCGCTTAGGCTCGCCGGCGGAATGACAGATGACAAATGACAAATGACAGATCGGGGCGCGGCCCACGAGGTGAACGGGCGTCGATTTGTCATCTGTCATTTGTTCCGGCAGCCGCCGGATCATTGCGCGAGCCTAAGGCGAGCGCAGTTGCGGAGCACCGATTCTCGTTCTAGATCTGGGCGTGCAAGATTTTACGGCGGGTGGGATACACGCACTCCATGCGGCGTTTGCGTCATCCGGGGATGAGGAGTTCGATCGGCGAATCCGCGAATTATTGGCGGATTGGGGAGTCACGGCATCCCCGGAGCTGATCGCAGAAATGATCGTAACGGCTCTGCGGATGGGTCGTGATGCTGTTCCCGTGGCAGATCTGAAAATGATCAATCGCTCGCTAAAAGAGCTAAGAGCCGCATCCAAGGTTTTTGCTCCTTACCAGGGAGTTCGCAAGGTCGCCGTCTTTGGGTCCGCCCGTACAGCACCAACCGCTCCTGAATTCATCGCGGCCGAGCGCTTTGCATCATCGATGCGAAATCAGGGGTATATGATCGTGACCGGAGGAGGGGACGGGATCATGGGAGCGGCGCAGCGGGGTGCAGGCCGCGAGCACAGCTTCGGCCTCAATATCCGGCTGCCGTTCGAACAGCGAGCCAACGAGATAATCGATGGAGATCCGAAGCTCGTGAACTTTAACTATTTCTTTACCCGGAAGCTCAATTTCTTGAAGGAAAGCCACGCCTTGGCGCTGTTCCCGGGTGGTTTCGGGACGATGGACGAAGGGTTCGAGTGTCTGACTCTGATGCAAACCGGAAAGGCACGAATTATCCCGATGGTGTTGATCGACGAGCCCGGCGGCAACTACTGGAAAACGTGGATTAATTTTCTGCATGACCATCTCCTGAAAGAGGGGCTGGTTTCGCCGGATGATTTCCACTTATTCAGCGTCACGGATGATGTTGAGGCCGCGGTACACGAAATCGTAAAATTCTATCGCAATTTTCATTCTTATCGTTGGGTTGGAGATCAGCTCGTCTTTCGGTTGCAACATCAGTTGACCGATAAAGCAATTACCCGGCTGAATGAGGAGTTCGCAGATCTTTTTGAGCGCCGTCCATTAGCGGTGGCGAACCCGTTGAAAGCCGAAAAGAATGAGCCCGACATCCTGCATTTGCAGCGATTAACCTGCGGTCCGCACCGGCGAAATTTCGGCCGGATGCGTCAATTGATCGATGCGATCAATGAAGCGGAAACGGCGAGCGCTGAACGGTAGGGATGAGCTCCCGCTCATCCGATGATAGCGGCTCCTGAAATGGTCCCTACTGGTGGGGCGAGGCTCCCGAACGTCCTTTGACCTTTCGCGAAGGAACTGCATTTTCGTGATACACAAGACGTTGCTAGGCCGATGCGCGCGCCGAGCCGTGGGTAGCGCACCGACGGCTCGGCGCGTCCATTGGCCTAACAACGTCCTCGGCAATAGAACATCCGTCGCCTTGCACATCCGTTGCGGCCGTTCGGGAGCCTCGCCCCCCTATGGTGCGGAGTCTCATTCCCATCCAACGGATGAGCGGGAGCTCATCCCTACCGGCTTACGCTGCGCTACGGCCGGTTTGCTGGAGGATATAATCGTGAATGGTATTGACCGATGCGAGCGCGACGCGAGCGACGTCGGAATTCGGTACGCCCACGCCGAACGCTTTTTCAATGCTGACCACTAGCTGCAAGGCGTCAATCGAGTCTAGGCCGAGGCCGTCTGGGCCAAAAAGAGGCATGTCGTTGGCGATTTCTTCTTTCGGAGTTCGGAGCATAAGGTTCGTAATCAACATGTCCTTAATTTGCTCCTTGAGATCTTCTGATGACATAAATAGGGACGACCCCGGCTGGGATCGAATAGATTTGGCGGATTAAATTTTTAATCAAGCGTAAAGTTACCAAAGAAACCCTGAAGAAGGATTAAAAAATGGCGGCTGGCAAGAAGGTTCGCCTGGACAAGTTGTTGGTTGATTTAGGTCACTTTGAGTCGCGGGAACGTGCGCAACGATCGATCCTGGCGGGGCAGGTCCTCGTGAATGAGCGGGTCTCAGACAAACCTGGCTTATTGGTCTTGCCGGAAGCGCCGATTCGAGTCGCGGAGCGCGAACGCTATGTGAGCCGGGGAGGGCTCAAGCTGGAAGCGGCTTTGGATTTTTTCAAAATCGATCCATCCGGATGGCGTTGTCTGGATATCGGCGCATCCACCGGCGGGTTTACTGACTGCCTTTTGCAACGCGGGGCCGCGCACGTCGTGGCGGTAGATGTTGGTCACAACCAGCTGGCCTGGAAGATCCGATCTGATCCGAGAGTAACCGCCATCGAGGGCGTGAATGCTCGGTTTTTAACCGCGGACCAAGTGGGGATGGATTTCGATTTAGCTGTCGCCGATCTTTCTTTTATCTCTTTGACCCTAGTGTTAGATAGCTTTCTAAAGCTCTTGCGGCGCAACGGCGAGGCCATCGTGCTAATTAAACCCCAATTTGAATTGGATCCCCAGCGAGTCGGTAAAGGCGGCATTGTTCGGCAAGAGACCGATCGCTTGGCTGCGGTTGCGAAAATTGAAGAGTTTGTGGTGCACCAATTGGGCCGGGAATGGCGCAGTGTCATACCTTCTCCGACCTTAGGCACGAAAGGGAATCAGGAATACTTAGCATGTCTTCGTTGACCTTAGGCCTGTACGCGCATTGGCGGAAACCGGGAGCTGCGAACTCGTTGCAGGCTCTCTGCGAAGCCATGGAAAGAGTCGGGATTAAAACCCTTTTCGAAAGAAATTCGGCGGAATTGCTTGGTCGTCAGGGACTGACCTTGGAAGAACTCCGCGATCAGGTCGATTTTTTCATCACGCTAGGCGGTGATGGTACCTTACTCCGGTTAGTTCGCGATCTCCGCGGCAAAATGAAGCCGGTGATGGGGATAAATTTCGGTTCGCTCGGTTTCTTGACGGGGTTCGGCGGCCCCAGTTTCGATGACGCCGCTAAGGCGTTAGCGTTAGGGAACTATCGCTTAGAAGAACGGACGATGTTAGAGGCCAGTGTGCCTGGCCCCGATGGAGAACTCATCTCGCGCGTCGGATTGAACGATGTGGTGGTGAGTCGAGGCGAACGATCTCGGCTGGTCCAAATTGAAGTGGCGATCGATCATATTTGTCTCACCGAGTACAACGCCGACGGGTTAATCGTGGCGACCTCAACCGGGTCGACCGCTTACTCGCTTTCCGCAGGCGGCCCAATCGTGATCCCGAATTCCGGCGTATTTGTCGTGACTCCGATTTGTCCGCATGTACTGACCAATCGATCGGTCGTCGTTTCCAATCGTTCGACGATTCGTCTGAAAGCGAGTCGCAGCGGTGATCAACCGATTTCTCTGAGTATCGACGGACAAGAGCCGATTCATTTCCACGCTGGCGACGAGGTAATGGTCAAAGCCGCTGACACGGTCCTCCCCTTGGTGTTACCAAGCCATCTCAATTTTGCCGACCTCCTGCGCGCCAAACTGCGCTGGAGCGGGACCGCGATATGAATCGGATCAGAGAGATTTTGTTGCCGAAGCAAATCTTGCTGAACGTCAAAGCGGCGACTCGGGAAGAAGCGATAAAAATCGTGATCGATTCGCTAAAGGGTGACAATCGAATTATCGACTGGCCACGTTTTGAGACCACCCTGTCAGAGTGCCAACGCAGCAGTAAGATCAATATTGGGCTTGGATTGACCATTCCGCATAACCGCACCAACAGCGTAACCTCGATGGTGATGGCGTTCGGGCGTTTGGCGCAACCGATCCGTCGTGGATCCGCAAGTATTCGGTTCGTCCTGGTATTTGGTATCCCGGAAACGATGGATGCAGACTACTTGCGGCTGGTTGGTGTCCTGATGCGAGCTTTCCGAGACCCTGAACTGCGCAAGACGCTAGAAACGGCAAAAACGCCTGAAGAGGTGCTGTCTGCCTTTGAGAAGGGGGAGACGCGGCTGGCGTGACAGGTGGTGGCTGACGGGGCGACTAGCGACCGATTTAGAAGTGGCGATAGAGTAATCAGTAATCAGTTGGTCAGTAATCAGTTCAGGAACTAGAGGACCATGAGCGTGCCACCGACTAGCTCAGTATCTAGGCAGAGCGAAATCGCATTAGTCTCATGAGTCCCGTAAGTCCCATCCGTCTTCGCACCCCTCATCTTTCTCCCTACCCCGCGAATTACCACGCCCATACGCCTCCTAGCTCCTGCACTGATTACTGCCCCACTGATTACTGATTACTTCGCCGCCATCGCTCGTGATGTCTTAGCTTGCCTGCCGCATGCCACTTGCGCACATTGGCCAATGAATCGTTTTTTAGCGATTGCGTTCTTGTTCGTATTGACGGCCGGTGTACCGGCTGTTTTTGCCGCTGGGAGCCGGCCGATGCCCGTACCGCAGGTGCAACAGGTGCCGCAGAAGACACCGGATGCGGTGGCCCCCTACAACGAAGGTGTAGCCCTGATGAAGGCGAAGAAGTTTGCTGCCGCCCAGGTTAAATTCGAGGAAGCTTTGAAAGCGAATCCGAATATGGCTGACGCGCACAATAATTTGGCTTTTTGTCTCCGAAAACAAAGTCCAGAGAACTTCGCCAGTTCGCTACAGCATTACAATACCGCGCTCCGGTTGAATCCCAAGCTAGCTCGAGCATATGAGTATCGTGGGGTACTTTTTGTGGAAATGGGCAGAAAAGAGGACGCAGAAAAGGATCTGGCCACGTTGAAACAGTTAGATCCGAAGTTGGCTGTCGCTCTTGAGACCGCAATCAAAGCGGGGAAGGATACGGATTATTGAGAGGTGGAGGCTCGTAGAGCGCGCCTCGCTTCCTACGTCGCTAAAGCTAAGTAGGACAAGTGCGAGGCCGGCAGCTGCCCCATGCGCGTCAACATAAGGGATCAGTTGTGTAGACCCCTGGCGCGGTAGGGCGAAAAACTCGGCGCGCCCAGGAAGGCATTGACTCCTTCAGATTACTCCGCGCCGGTTTTGAGCCGTTCCGTGCGTGTGCCAACCCCACGAGGCTTTACAGATGCGCGAATCGTTGACCGCACGGGGAAGTACGCACCGCATCGAGGTGGCACGTCCACGGCGCGGCTCAAAACCGGCGCGAGACAATTTAGACGGTTAGCCGAACGATGGGCGCGCCGAGTTTTTCGCCCCACCGGTCAGGGCCTATCGATTTTGACGTTCGTCCGTTTCCAGCCCAACACTCCATCCGGCAAATCCGGCGGCATCGAAGTACGAGGTGTCGCCGACTTTTTGTAAAAGGACCACAGTCTGCTTGCCATTCTTGGCTGGGGTTGACGCTTTCTTGGTATCAGCCGACTGGACCGTGGCCGGACCATTCAATAGCGCTTCCTTCAAAACTCGTCCCAGGAGGTTACCTTTATGTGGGATCTCGAGTTTTAAGATGGCCGCGACAGTCAAAGCAACATCGGTATTTCCAACGGGCGCTTTATCCTCGAATTGCTTCTTAAAATCAGGACCGTAAGCGGCCATATTGTTGAAGGTATCTGCTCGGTTGAAACTCCCATGCATTCCTTGACCCTCTTGCAGGGTAGTATCGCAAATCGTCACCGCGCTCAGGAGCGGCTTTTTCGGATCGATAGCAAAACTGCGGAAGTTGATGACCAAATCCGGTGTCGGCAGGCGAGTAGCGCCTTCGAGGTTAACATCCGCTAAGGTGAGTGCGCCCGGGACATCTCCGTAATGCGAGCTCACGAACAGGCCGCTCACGTAGTCCTGAGCAACCAAGAAATCAACGACTTGTTGCAATCGAGCGGAATCGTGGTCGGGGAGGTAGATGAGATCTGAACCGCCGTTGGCGGCTACGATGACCTTGGCATCCGTTGAATCGTTAATGAACCCGTCCCCGCCGATTAGCCCGTCCCCGGTCGAAGGTCGTTCCTCTTCGCCATCCTGCGGTGTTTCCGAATTAGTCAGTACGATTTTGTAAGCTGACTTTCCGTCCCGGACCGTGATTCTGTCGGGATCATACAACTTCAGCTTAAGAGCGTTAGCCAGATCGATAGCCACAAATCCGGGTGGAATCCAGCCCGGCCGCACCTCCGGTCTACCGGTTCCGTCTCGGTAGGTCCGACCAATAGAAAAGCTCTTTGTCGTGCTCTGACCGGAGGCTTCTAACTCATGCTTGGTGATCGTCGAAAAGCCGTGATCGGAGGTTACAAAAATGTCCGTGTCCTCACTCAGGTTTACCGCCTTCAGATATTCCAAAATCTGGCGCAGATTGTTATCAGCATTCCGCACCGCGTTGCGAGACGTAGGACCATTGATTCCCGGCTGGAGGCGGTTGAGGCTGTCGCCCTCGTAGTGTTGGGTTCCGTCCGGATCGCGTGACCAGAACACTACAACGCAGGGTTGCTTAGCTTGAACGAAAGTAGGCAGAACGGCGTTGGTGAGACAATCGACGAAATATTGCTGCTGCACGAAATTTGGCGCTAAGGTCCCCGGTTCGTCGTTGGTGCCGTAGTTACTGTTGTCCTGTTGGGTCTTGGGTTGATTATTCGTCCTGTCGGGGGCCGCGAGGCCGAGTCCGGCTTTCTTCAACGCCTCGATGATTTTCGGATTCAACGGGATGCCTCCGAGTTTCCCCGTACTATCATCAATAATGACGGTCGCCGGGACTGGCACCTTGCCATCCTGGCGAGCGGCAGCGGCGACATCTTGGATCAAGGTTGGCCCGAGTTTGCCGATGGCCGCCGTGAGAAAGCCGTTCTGGCGGGCGTATTGCAGCAGGGTTTGTTCATCCAGATAGTTGCCGCCGAAATGTTCATCGATGCAGCCCAACACCGCGTCATTCTCGATAAAAGGAGTCTGGGTGTAAGGCACTTGTACGCCGGGAACAGTAGGAATCGGAAATCCGGGATAAAGCGTGTTACTAAAATCACCCGTGTCGCCGAGGTAGTGACCGGTGGCGATAGCTGATGCGTTCGGAGTCGTGAAGGTAGGAAACACGGCGTGACTGTTCGAAAAATCTGTTCCTTGCCGCCGCAGCTCATAAAGGGTCGGCGCATCCTCCGGATTAACCGAACCGTTCCGAAGCCCATCGGCTACGAAGATGATCACATTACGGGAAAATGCCGGCGTCGCGAAAAGCGCCACCCCCGTCGCGCCCACTAGCAACCGACCTAGTCTCGAACCGAGGCAATTAAACAACCGCTTATAAACTAAGCCAGCCATAGAGGGGTTTTAAGTTTTAAGTTTTAGGTTTTAAGTTTTAGGTTGTAGGCTTTATGTCGCAAGTCGTGGTTCCACGCCTTTAGCGGGGGCGTTGATCATCTACGGTTTGGACGCGTACGACGCCTAACTTAAAACGTAGAACTTAAAACCTGAAACTTATAACCCACCGGAAGTAGTTACAATTGTGTTACGGAAAAACGATAGATCACGCGATGATAATGTTCCTGACCAGGCTTTAGTTCGGTCGACGGAAACGAGGGCTGATTAGGCGAATCGGGAAAGTGCTGAGTTTCGAGGCACATACCCGCATATTTGTTATAACGGACCCCACCTTTGCCTGTGACCGTGCCGTCGAGCAGGTTGCCGGAATAAAATTGTAGGCCGGGTTCAGTGGTAATGATCTCTAGCTGCCGGCCGGACCCTGGGTCGACGATGGTTGCAGCCAAAAAGAGTTCGCCCGGATTCTTCTGGTTCAGTACCCAGTTATGATCGTACCCAAAACCATAAATCAATTGCTGGTCTTTCTCCGCGATGCGGCTGCCGATCGGAGTTGAAGTGCGGAAATCGAATGGCGTTCCGGCAACGGATGCGAGTTCTCCAGTTGGAATCGATTGAGCATCGGTCGGCGTAAAACGGTCGGCGTTGATTTGCAGTTTGTGATCCAAAATACTCTTGGTACCGTCGCCGGTAAGATTGAAATAGCTGTGGTTAGCCAGATTGACCACGGTAGGCTTGTCGGTTGTTGCTCGGAGCTCGATCTCGAGTCCGTTGTCATCGGTGAGCGTGTATGTGGCCGTGGTTAGCAAAGTACCGGGATAACCTTCTTCTCCGTCCGGACTTTCGCAGGCTAACTCTAATTGGCTAGTACCCCTGGGCACAGCCGTCCAAACGACGTTGTCGAATCCCTTTTTACCGCCGTGAAGGTGATTGTCCCGGTCGTTGGTGGCGAGCTGGTAGGTGACTCCTCCAAGGCTGAATTTGCCTTTTGCGATCCGATTAGCGTACCTCCCGACGATCCCGCCAAAATAAGGATTCGGGTCTTGGTAACTGGCTAGAGAGTCGAATCCAAGAACAACATCTCCGAGCCAGCCTTCCCGGTCCGGAACTTTGATTGAGATCACCCGGGCGCCGTAGTTGGTAATCTGTACTTCCGCGCCCTGCTTGTTTTTCAGGGTAAAAACCTCTGTTCTCATGTCGGAGATAGGTAAGGGTGAAAAGCGAAAAGTGAAAGGTGAAAGGTTGGGGGCATAGGTGGTGAAAGGTGAAAGGTGATTGGTGATTGGTGATTGGTGATTGGTGGGGCGAGGCTCCCGAACGTCCTTTGACCTTTCGCGAAAGGAACTGCGTTTTCGTGAACGCAAGGCGGTGCTAGGCCAATGCGCCTGCCGAGCCGTGAGTAGCGCACCGACGGCTCGGCGCGTTCACTGTCCTAACAACGTCCTCGGCAATAGAACATCCGTCGCCTTGCGCATCCGTTGCGGCCGTTCGGGAGCATCTACCAACAGGG
>Ga0209240_1000269_pt1 | contig 21496 bp, 18 predicted proteins | sample GraSoi_2013_80cm_FD_185828 | JGI IMG/M metagenome (GOLD analysis project Ga0209240, IMG submission 185828) | Grasslands soil microbial communities from the Angelo Coastal Reserve, California, USA - Sample 9_17_2013_80cm (SPAdes) (version 2) | ecosystem: Environmental > Terrestrial > Soil >...
ACGCACCAATGAGGCCTGCCGTAAAATTGAAGCTCTGCTTGCCCAAACTCCAGGAGTGCGATACACGACCGCGATCGCCGGGTACAGTTTGTTGAGCAATGTGCAAACTACGTATAGCGGCTTCTTTTTTGTAACTCTGGATTCTTGGGGAGAGCGGAAAAAGCTAACTGAGCAATATCAAGCTCTTAAAGGGCTGCTTAATCTGAAACTCCTCCAATTTCCGGAAGGGACAGTATTCGGATTTTCTCCTCCGGCGATTCCGGGAGCCGGTGTAGCTGGAGGTGTGACCTTCGTGCTCGAGAATCGCATCGACAAAGGTGCGGAGTTTCTAGCACACAACGTTGATATGTTCCTGAATGTCGCCCGCAAGCAGCCTGAGGTAGGGCGAGTGATTACGACACTGCTCCCCAGCGTGCCGCAGGTTTATTTTGAGGTCGATCGGGCGAAAGCCCTTAGCCAAGGGGTAGCGCTGACCGACATCTACAACACTCTCCAAAGTTTTCTGGGTGGCTCTTTCATCAATTACTTCAACCGGTTCGGGCGTCAGTGGCAAGTGTACGTGCAGGCCGACGGCGAATCTCGGACCCAGGCCGATCAGGTTGGCCAATTCTATGTCAGAAACCGAAATAACAATGCCGTACCCCTTTCGTCGGTAGTGCGCGTTCGTAGACAATTCGGCCCTGAATTTACCATGCGCTACAATTTGTATCGCTCGGCTCAAATTCAAGCTATCCCGGCGCCAGGCTACAGCTCGGCCCAGGTGATGAGCGCTTTGGAAAGAGTCTTTGCTCAGACGATGCCCGCGGAGATGGGATATGACTACCTGGGCATGTCATTCCAAGAGAAAAAGGCTCAACAGGGGGCCCCGCCGGGAGTCGTCTTCGCTTTATCTTTGTTGTTCGTATTTCTGATTCTCGCGGCTCTCTATGAGAGTTGGTGGCTCCCAGTGAGTGTGCTCCTGAGTACACCGGTCGCGGTTTTTGGTTCCCTAGGTGCGCTCTATCTGCGCCGGCTGGTCACTGGTGCATTTCTGCCGCCCATTTTGGTGCAGATCGAGAACAACGTTTATGCGCAGATCGGTCTGGTCATGATTATCGGTCTGGTGGCCAAGAACGCCATTTTAATCGTCGAATTCGCCAAGGCTGAGTATGAGCGCGGGGTTAAGCTGGTAGATGCGGCTCTGGCCGGTGCGCGTTTGCGGCTGCGTCCGATTGTGATGACGTCGCTCGCTTTTATCGTTGGCTGTATCCCACTCGCACTCGCTTCGGGGTCGGGCGCAGTCGCTCGGCAAATACTGGGTACTGGGGTAATCGGAGGAATGCTCGCAGCCAGCCTGCTAGCCATTTTCTTAATTCCAGCCGGCTTTTGCATGGTCGAAAGCACGGCCGCTTTTGTAAAACCCAAGAACCGCGACCGCCATCAACCTCCACAGTAAAAAACCCGTACCTCCCAAAAAACAAACACCCAACCCGTAACCGTTGTGTCCAAGTTTTTCATTAACCGGCCCATCGTCGCGATCGTTATTTCTGTTCTAACGGTCATCGTTGGCGGAATCTCGACGAAGGTTCTGCCGGTTTCGTTGTTCCCGGAAATCGTCACCCCTCAGACCGTGATTACCGCCAACTATACCGGCGCGGATGCGCGCACGGTGGAACAGGCTGTGGCTACGCCGATTGAACAGCAGATGAGCGGTGTCGACAACATGAACTATATGTATTCGGTCAGCGCTAACAGCGGCCAGATGGTGTTGACCGTCGACTTCGACCTAGCGTCGGACCCGAACACCGATCAGATCCTTGCGCAAATGCGGGAAACGCAAGCAGCGTCCCAGTTGCCCGCCGCAGTGAACAATCTCGGCGTCACCGTGCAAAAATCGTTAGCAGCTCCGCTCATGGTCATCGCTCTCTATTCGCCAGATGGAAGCCGGGATGCGCTCTTTCTGTCGAACTATGCCTATATCAATCTGAATGATGCGCTCACCCGGGTGCGCGGCATTTCTAACGTGCAGATCTCGGGCGCCGGACAATATGCAATGCGCTTGTGGCTGAAACCGGATCAACTGGCCAGGTTAAGCATGACCGTTTCGGACATAGTGAATGCGGTCCAAGCGCAAAATACGGTTAATTCGGCAGGTCAGATTGGGAGTGAACCCGTTCCCCGCGGGCAGGAATATACTTATACCGCGCGAGCGCAAGGACGTCTGGTTAGCCCCGAAGAGTTCGGCAACATTATTTTGCGACAAGAAACTGGCGGCGGTACGGTGAGGCTTAGAGATGTCGGACGGGTAGAGTTCGGCGCTCAAGCGTACAACACCAAAGGCAGGTTCAATGGGAAGCCCGCTGCGGTGGTGTCGCTTTATCAGCTTCCTGGTACCAACGCGTTGGCTGCTGCGGACAGCGTCAAGAAACTGATGGCCGAGCTAAAACAAAGGTTTCCTCAAGGTGTGGATTATGTGGTCTCGCTGGACACAACCAAGCCGGTTACAGCCGGCATTGAGGAAATGATCAAAACTTTGGTGGAGGCGCTCTTTCTAGTGATCCTGGTCGTCTACCTCTTTCTGCAGAGTTGGCGGGCCACCCTCATCCCGTTATTAGCCGTGCCGGTTTCATTGATCGGCACTTTTATGTTTTTTCCGCTGTTAGGTTTTTCCATTAACACACTATCGCTGTTTGGACTGGTCTTGGCTATCGGCTTGGTAGTTGACGATGCCATTGTGGTAGTCGAAGCGGTCGAACACCATATCGAGGCTGGACTCTCTGCAAAGGAAGCCAGCCTTAAGGCGATGAAGGAGATTACCGGCCCGGTCATCGGAGTCGCGTTGGTCTTAGCATCGGTCTTTGTGCCGACCGCTTTCATTCCGGGAATCACCGGGAGACTCTACCAGCAGTTTGCCGTGACCATCGCCATCTCAGTGTTGATCTCGGCTTTCAACGCCTTGACCCTTAGCCCGGCGTTATGTGCTCTCTTGCTGCGGCCGCGGCGGAACGGGACAGGGCCCCTGGGAGCCTTCTTTCGCTGGTTCAATCAGATCTTTGGACGCGCCACCGAAGGGTATGTCCGGATTTCGGCTCTCTTCATGCGGCGGACCGGGCTAGCCATTGCCTTGATCGTGGTGTTTGGAGGCGCTGCCTTCCTGTTTGGTAAGGAGATCCCAACGAGCTTCCTGCCGGATGAAGATCAGGGATATTTCTACATCAATTTACAACTTCCCAAGGCAGCATCGCTGCAACGCACGGAAGAAGTTTGCCGTAAGATCGAAAACCTGCTGTCGCGGACGCCCGGAGTTGCTTACGTCACCACGACTATCGGCTCCAGCTTACTGAGCGGAGTCCAAAGCACCTACGGCGCATTTTTGTTCGTGAGCTTGGCTCCATGGAAAGAGCGTGAACAACGGAACGAACATTATCAAGGGATCAAAGCTGAGATTAACCGGGAACTGGCTCAATTGCCGGAAGCAATTGCTTTCGCTTTTTCGCCCCCGGCGATTCCTGGTGCGGGTGCGTCAGGCGACATTAGCTTCGTGCTGGAAGATCGGTCCAACGGAGATGCTGACCTTCTCTCAAGAAATGTCGACGCTTTCCTTAACGCGGCCCGGCAACGACCCGAGCTAGCCCAGATCAGTACAACGTTCCAGCCTAACGTCCCGCAAACCTATGTCGACGTGGATCTGGATAAAACTCTGAAACAAGGCATCGCGATCAGCGATGTCTACCAGGCCATCCAAGCCTTCATGGGCGGAACTTTCATTAACTATTTCAACCGGTTCGGACGTCAGTGGCAGGTCTACGTCCAGGCAGAAGGCGAGTATCGGACGGACGCGAAGAACTTGGGAGAGTTTTATGTCCGTAATGGGCAGAACGAGATGGTCCCGTTAAGCACCGTCACCCGAATCGAGCGACGCTCAGGCCCGGAGTTTACCATGCGTTACAACTTATATAGCTGCGCCCAAATCAATGTCGCGGTCGCTCCTGGGTATACTTCGAATCAGGCGATGGCGGCGCTGGAGGAGGTTTTCGCAAACACCATGCCGCCGGAGATGGGGTATGACTATCTGGGAATGTCGTTTCAGGAGAAACAAACCCAACAAGGTGTGCCGGCGGTAGCTATATTCGGTTTTTCGCTATTGTTTGTGTTTCTGATTTTAGCCGCGTTGTACGAAAGTTGGTCACTCCCATTCAGTGTGCTATTGAGCACGCCGATCGCCGTTTTCGGAGCATTTGGCATGCTCTATTTGCGTCGGTTAGTAACCGGGATGTTTCTGCCTTCGTATTCGGTCCAAATCGAGAATAACGTCTTCGCCCAGATCGGGCTGGTTATGATCATTGGACTGGTTGCCAAGAACGCCATTTTGATCGTTGAGTTCGCTAAGGTAGAATACGAACGGGGTACTCCCTTGGTAGACGCAGCACTCGCCGCTGCGCGGTTGCGGCTGCGTCCAATCTTGATGACCTCTTTTGCTTTTATTCTCGGCTGTGTACCTCTCTGGCTGGCTTCCGGTTCCGGCGCGATCGCCCGGCAAGTAATGGGTACGACGGTTATCGGCGGCATGCTCGCTGCCAGCGCCATCGCGATTTTCCTGATTCCGGCCAGCTTCTATCTCGTGGAGAAGTTAGTAACCATTAGGGGAGGCCCAGCTTCGAGAAAGGCCTGACGTCAAATTTTTACTACTCCGAGGTTTTTCCTCCAAAACAAAACCAGCAAACAAAAGTTAAAACCAACAAACATAGTTAATCGAATGAAGGCAACCAAAGCTATCCGGCATCTATTTATCATCGGGACTGCTATCTTTTGCTTTACGAGTCTCGCCATCGGTCAGGCCATGGAAGGGTTGCAAATGAAAGAGCTTACGGAAAAGCTTCAGCTAAATGAACAACAACAGAAAGCACTAACTCCTATTGTGGCGCAACGGGACAAGGCAGTGAAAGCGCTGATGGGCAACACCTCCCTGGGTAAATTGCAAAAGCTGCGCAAGGTCCAGGAGATCCAGACCAATTTCCGCGCGCAGGCGGGCAAAGTCTTGACCCCGGAGCAGACCAAGAAGTTAGAAGCTTTGCAAGCGGAACGGCGAGAGAAACTACTCGGGAGCTAGCGCTTTTTGTCGCAACGTTTTGCGGTCGATTTTACCGGTAGGCCCGTGAGGTAAACTATCGGTGAACATGATTCGAGCCGGCACCTTATAGCCGGGCAGCCGGCTCCTCACAAATGCGATTAGCTGCGACTCCGTCACCGGTGGGCTGTTCGGTTGGAGCACAATATAGGCCTGTGGAACTTCGCCACCAAAGGTGTCCGGCACACCGATGGCGCCTACCTCCAGCACGGCCGGATGTTCATACAAAGTTCCTTCGATTTCAATGGGTGATACTAACCCGGCCTCATTCTGGATAATCTCCGATTTGCGGCTCACGAACCAATAAAACCCCTGTTCGTCCCGGTACGCGAGATCGCCGGTGTGAAACCATCCATCGATGATCGTTTTTTGGGTAAGCTCTGCATCTCGCCAGTAACCAGAGGTCATGCTGCCTCCCCGAACAATCATTTCGCCTACCTGACGAGGAGTGGAAATCGTGCGACCCGAATCATCGATGAGGGAGAGCTCAATACCAGCGATGGGTTTACCGATCGAGCCTATCTTTTTCTCGCCGTATGGAGGATTCATGCAGTAAATCTGCAGCTCGGTCATGCCGCAGCCTTCAGTGATCCCAACCCCGAAAATCTGCTTAAACCGTTGCTGGATGGCCGCCGCCATGGCTTCGCCGGCAGAGAAGCAAAAGTTCAGTGATTTAACATCATAGGCGCCGGCCTCCGGGCAGTTGACGAGATCGTTGTACAACTTAGGAAAGCCGTAAGTTTTGGTCGGTTTATACGTTTCTATGGCCGCCAAAACGGCGCGCGGTTCGAACTCCGGTAGCAAAACACAGGTCGCTCCAGACCGATGGAACGGTAGAATTTGGGAGCCGAAACCGATCAGATAACAGATCGGGAACAAGATCAGCGTTGTGTCTGCCGGGGTAATAGCAATCTGATCAATTTGGAGTTCGGTGGCCCGGGCCAGACTCGCATGAGAGTGCATTACCGCTTTTGGTAGACCTGTTGTCCCTGAGGTGTAGTAGATGGCTGCTGCAGCGTTCCCGGACGGTGTTTCTGCTCGTGAATCCGGCGTTGCGTCCAGCAGTTCTTCGAAAGGCCTGACTCCTGCGAAGTCAGCGTAACGCGCTGTCAGGTAGTAGTGTTTAACTTCTGGGAGCGACGGCCGGATCTTTTCGATCTGCGAAAAGAGGTTGGGTTCACTGACAAGAACTCGAGCACCACTATGATTAATAGCATACTGGAGTAACTCTGCGGGGAAGCGGACGTTCAGTGGAACAGCGATAGCGCCTATTTTGAAACAGGCATAGTAACAGAGCACAATCTCCAAGCAGTTCGGAAGAAGAAAGGCGATCCGATCGCCCGATCGAACTCCCTGTTCAAGAAGCCCAGCCGATAAGCGTCCAGTAAGTGTGCAGAGATCGGCGTAGGTATAGCTCTTCTCTTCAAAAACTAAGGCCGTGTTCAGGGGGACCTTAATGCCGGTATTGTCTAGGAGTGAATCCAACATATGTCTCTTAATGTTCTGACTTCACAACGGGAACGTGACTGAAGCCGGAAAGTTTTCAAGGAGGTCACGTTTTTGCTGTTTCTCCACGGCGCAAACGGATACAGCTCGAGAGTGAAAACTGAATCGGTCTGAGGTCTGTAGAGCCAAATGGTTAACTGATAGGCGAAAGAGTTTTCCGATCGCTATGCGGGCGGCAACAAAAGAAAGCGCAGTTGGCTTACCTGCCACCGTGAGCACACAGAGTGCCACCGGCTTAGCTATCCTGTGCTGGCTATTGGCGGCCGGCGTTTACATTGCTGCCAAGGTCGTAACCACAGAAATGCCGCCGTGGGCACTCTGTTTCTGGCGCATCGCTATTGCCGGGCTAATCTTGCTTCCGATAACCCGCCGGCATTGGTCTGTGATGATCAGCCTGGTCCGACAACGGTGGCTATCATTGCTGATACTCGGAGGAGTGGGGTTTTCCATCTCGCCGGGACTCATCTATATCGGGCTAAACTATACCACTGCGATTAATGCGGGACTGATTATCGCGTTAATGCCGGTGATAACGATGATTCTGGCGCGCTTCTTTTTGAATGAACCGGTCGGTACGTGGCAATTTGTCGGTTCGATTGTCGCGTTTATTGGAATGGCCATCATTGTGACACGAGGTGATTTGCTGGCCTTGCTCCGACTGGATCTAAACACCGGGGAGCTCTTTGTTGTTTGTGCCGCGATTGCTTTCGCCGTGTATACCGTTCTCTTGCGCCGAGCAAAGTACGAACTACCGGGTTTGCCGCTCTTAGTGCTGCTTTTAGGAGGGGCAGCTGTGATGACCACTCCGTTTTACATTTGGGAACTTTTCCACGACGACCGGACTGCTCTGAACGCAAAAGGATTGTGGGCGTTGCTGTACACCGCCGGGCCAGGCGGTGCTCTCATGTATTACTTATTCAACCTGAGTGTCCAGGCTTTGGGCGCGTCTCGGGCTGGCGTCTTTCTCTATCTGCAAACTGTGTTTATCGCAGTTCTGGCTTACTTCTTTCTTGATGAACGTCTGCTTTCCTACCATCTGGTTGGGGCGTTCTTCATTCTTGTCGGTGTTCTCTTGGTAATGTTACTCAAGCCCGCCGCCCGCACCGTAACTGAACCGGCCAGTCGAAAATGACCGAATCCTCTGAAACAAAGGGGCCTGCACCCATGGAGGGACACGGAGCCTATAATCGAAGTTCGCTAGTGCAGGCTGCGGGTTCATCGCCGGCGGTTCCGTTGCTTGAAAAAGCAGCTCAGCAAGTTTCGTTACCGGCTGCTCCTGAGCCGGTCGTGATTGTCGACTATGGCTCGTCCGAGGGGCGGAACTCTCTCATTCCGCTGAGTGTGGCTATTGGCATTCTTCGCGACCGGATCGGTCGCGAGCGTCCGATCTCGGTCGTGCACACCGATTTGCCAGGTAATGATTTCGACGCCCTTTTCCAGATGCTGGTTTCCGATCCCGGCAGCTATCTGCGCGAAGATCCCGCGATATTCCCGTCCGCCGTCGGACGATCGTTCTATGAGCAGATTATGCCCACGTCGAGCGTGACCCTCGGTTGGAGTTCTTGGGCGGTGCAATGGCTTAGCCGAGTACCGGCGCTGATCCCCGATCAAGTGCAAGTAGCCTATAGTCGGGATGCGGCGACACGAGCAGTGTTTTCTCGTCAAGCTGCGGAAGATTGGCGGGTTTTTCTCTCGCATCGCGCTGCCGAATTGAAGCCCGGAGGCCGGCTTGTGATACTGAGCATGGCGCTCGATGACCAGGGGGATTTCGGCTACCGAGCACCGGTCGTCGCCATTTATGGTGGTCTCGAGGACTTGGTTGGGGAGGGGGTGATAACCGCAGCGGAGATGCGCCGCATGGTGATCCCAACTTTTGCCCGGAAGCGCGAGGACTTCACTGCGCCATTTGCAGAGACCGGAAGTTTCGCCGGGCTTTCTGTCGAAGAGTTCGAGATCTTTTACGGAGAGGACCACATCTGGCAAGAATTTAAAGTGCACAGTGATCCTGAAATCTTTGGTGCGCGCTGGGCTACGTTCTCCCGAGCCTCTGTTGGTCCAACGCTCGCCGCCAGTCTGGAGAATAGCAGCGCACGCGCAGGAGAATTTCTTGAGCGATTGGAGACCAGAATGGCCGCCCGTTTAGCAGCTGCACCAGAGAGGACTTCTATCCCTCTCGCAAAGATGGTCCTGTTAAAAGATCGCGATAGGCTACTTATTCAGTGAACTCACGCGAGCCGCCTCGGAGTTATTGGGCGAAAGTGGCAAGCGGTGCGCGTGTCAATACCTGGTTTAAGACTGTGTTGAGCATGACTATTTTAGATGTGACCTTTTTTATTTTATCCCTTCCAAACCGCCGTGCGCTGGAAGTTTATTCGTATTCGCCCAAGTAGCGCCCAAGAATCTCGTGCCACTCCGGTTCGGCGAGCCGTGCGAGCAAAGATCGATTGATGTATTCGCGCAACGGGCTGCCTTCCTTAACCCCAAAACCATAGAGTTCTTCGTCCAAATGAATCGGTAAAACGACGAGTGCGTTCTCGTAATCGGTGTGGATAAGATAGTAGAGAATCGGTGCATCGTTGATGACGGCATCGATTTTGCCGCTCTTAACCGCGGGCAAGAGCTGTTCAGCGGGCATGGTCTTGAATTTGAGATGATTCATTCTGGCGTACTGCTCAGCGGTCGTGTCCGGCGCCGTTCCGATGCTCAAACCGCGTAGATCTTCCGGAGTCTGGATCGGTTTTGGGCTGCCCAATTTCTCGGCCGTGAGCAGAGAAGCCATCGTTGCCGTGAATATGGAGATCATTACTAAACTAATGAACATCCACGCTACTGCTACGATCCGCCCAAGCAGAGTCCTCGGGTAAAGGTCACCGTATCCAACCCCCGTCATGGTTACAGCCGACCACCAGACGGCGGAACCGATTCCTGGGAGTCGTTTACCCCGCCCACCAAAGTGAGCAGCGTTCTTGCTTCGCTCGCAAAGCCAAATTAGGACTGACGTTGCGAGCAGGATGCTCAGAATGGAAAGGACGATTTTTAACACGTGTCCTGAGAGCAATTCTTTTAGCAAGGGGAGAACTAAATTCGAATTAGGAGCAGCATCCTTTGCCCGCATCGCGACACGCAGCCCAGAGGTGAAAAAACGATGAGTAAAATCGATCTGCTCTTCGCGTTCCGCTGTCACCGTAATCGGGCCGATACAAACGTCGATCCAACCGTTCATTAACGCATTGAACCGATCCGCAACGGGGATCTCCTTGAACTCAAAATCGACTTTGAGATCGGAGGCAATCTCTCTCCAAAGATCAACACTGATGCCGGTCCATAACCCGTCCGCTTGCCGGATATTGAAAGGTGCCGCGGAATAGACCCCAACCGTTAGTTTATGCCACGTGGGCGACGGGTTCCCGGCCAGCGACGCTGATTCTGCATGGATAGAGAATAAAAAAATGCAATAAAACAGAAGTATCAGAAGCACGTTTTTCATGTCTTTTGATTCGATTGGCGGTTTGCTCGATCATTTCCTGGACGCCGCTAACTACTTGACCGGATTCGGTCCAATTAAGGGTTCAAAAGCCCTCAACAAAAAGATTATTGATCTGGTTCCGAAGCAGTTCTTCCGCGACGGCCATTCACGGTCTAAGGATCCCTACCTTCGACTACTCGAAATGACGGATTTCATCTCAGGTATCACCGATTCGTATGCATTAAGTCTGTTTCGCAGTTCCGGCGTATCTGGACGAGCGCTTGCTTCTCTATCATCTAACCGGTGCTTTTTTCATTCTAGTCGGTATTCTGTTGGTGATGCGGGTAAAAGTATCGCCCGGCCAGGTGGGCAATGATACCGCTCATTCCTTAACCCCACCGGACGTTATCCCGCTGACCAAGAATTTTTGGCACAGCAAAAAAACCATGGTGATAGGAAGCCCGCCTATTACGGCCAAGGCGGCAAACCGTCCCCACAATTTCTGCTGTTCATAAAGGAAAGAGTTTGCGCCTACCGCCAGAGTCCACGTGTCGCTGGTCTGGAGGACGACGGATGCGACCGGATATTCCGACATCGTATAGATGAACGATAGAACAAATACGACCGCAAAGATGGGTGCACTGATAGGAAGAAGGATGCGGACAAAAGTCTGGAATTGGGATGCACCGTCGATGCGCGCGGATTCCTCCATGCTGGCCGGGACAGTCTGGAAGTACCCTTTGATCATCCAGATATTGACCGAAATTCCGGCCAGATAGATGGCAATCAAGCCGGGGATAGTATTGAGCCCAATGAATCGAATATGTTGCCCGATATAGTCGAGAATTACATAATAAGCGACCAGTGAAAGGACCGCTGGGAACATTTGCAGAATAAGCAGTGCTCTCAAGATCGAACCGCGGAATTTAAACCGCAACCGGGCAAAGGCATAAGCGGCGGTTCCAGATAGTAGTATGATCCCGAGAGAAGAGCAGCCTGAAACCAGGACCGAATTCCAGAGCCACAAAATAGGCGACGGAGAAGCTTGGAGCATTCGGGTTTCTCCGGTAGCTGCATTCACCAGTTCTCGATAGGGGATGCCCAAAACAAATTTCCAGTGCTCTAAGCTCAGTTGATCCGGATTTATCCAGAGGACGCTGGGTGGAAATTGCCCTTTCCGAAGGGAAGCGACTGCGACCATCGCAAAAGGAACTAATACCAGGATCACAATGAAAATAAGGCAAGCGTGAGCCAGAGCCTTGCGTATTCGAAGCTTCGCTTGGGGTTTCATATTTTGACGGTTCTGGCGCTGAGACGAAGATTGACCCACGCCAACGCTCCCACGATGAAGAAGAGCAAAGTGGCGATGGCGCTCGCTAATCCGTAGTTGGTGCCGGAATCGCGGAAAGCGAGATTGAACGTATACGTCACTAACAGATCAGTTTCGCCGGCTATTCCACCTCCTATCATTCGGGGACCGCCAGCGGTCAACAAATAGACTAAAGCGAAGTTATTGAAATTGAACGCAAAACTGGCGACCAACATTGGGATCAGCGGCGGGAAAACCAGGGGCAGCGTTAAATGGAAAAAGTCCGTTAACGGATTACTCCCATCCAGAGCACTAGCTTCATAGATCGTCGCAGGTACGGATTGCAGCATGCCGGTGCACACCAGCATCATGTATGGGTACCCAAGCCAGAGATTGACGAGTAAAATCATGGCGCGAGCGGCCCAAGGGTTAGTTTCCCACTCAGGCGTAAACAGGTGTAGCCCTCGCAGGACTTCGTTCACTGCGCCGAAGTCCTGACTGAAGAGACCTTTGAAGATCAGAATGGATAGCAACGAGGGAACAGCGTACGGTAAAATAAGCAAGGTCCGATAAAGCTTACGATATCGAAGTTCCTTCCATTCCAGCAGCACGGCCAGAAACATGCCGATCGTTAGTCCGCCGAAAACTGACAGTGCAGAGAACAACACGGTCCATACAAAGATACGTAAGAATGGACCCTGGATTCTTGGGTCAGTCAGAATTTGCGCGTAGTTCTCGAGACCGTTGAAGGTCTGGAATCCGACTCCAACCTTATCGCCTCTTTGATTAACAAAGTATCCTTGGTTGAAGTCCGGCCGAACCAGCGAACCATCTTGCAGATTGGTCAGCGAACCGTCCGCATTGACCTGCCAGAGACGCTGGCGCGACCCGAACTTTTGTAAACCTTCCAGGCCGACCTGGGCTCCGTCCGGTAGCCTAAACTGGCGACCCCGCAGGAGCATATAGAATTTCTCTCTAATAACTTGAGCAAACTCTAATGCTTTGCCGGGCGGCGTTGCCTCTCGATTCAACGCGGTTAGATTGGATGGCGGCTCGCCCGGATTCGATTCTTGGCCGGGCTTTAAATCTAAAGTCTCGGAAATGAAACGGCTGGCGGAATCCTTATCGTCTTCCAGGTAGAGTTCAACGCCTCCGTTCTCCAGACGGAAGAGTTTGTAATTATAGGAGACTTTACCAGAAGGAAATGTTTCCTGCGCAAAGAGGCTCAGTGCGCGGTCGTAAGGTAGCAGATGGGAAGAACTATATCGGGTTACACTGACAACGACGGTATAGATCAGGGGAAAAACGATGAACAACCCGAATCCAAATAGACCGGGAAAGAGATACCGGTACGCCTCCGTCCGATTGCTTGAATAAATGTAAATCCCGAGACCGATTACGATCAGAAGACCCAGAGCAATCCAGATGCTGCCGCTCTCATAAGCGAGAAAATCGAGATAAAGAGCCGGCAACGCGAATAGCGCTACCAACACATGACGGATGGAGAGCGATGATCTAGACGTTGGAAACGATTGTCTTAACAGGTTCAAGACCTTTCCCTCACTAGACGAAACATCGTCAGCACAATAGCAACCTTGGGTCGGTCCGTGCTAACCATGAAATGGTTTAAGAAAATAGCCCTGGGCTATGATCTTTAGCCGCTTCGCGGCAAATCGGACATGCAGCCGGTTTATTTCCTTCGACCATTTCACAGTCACGTTTCACCTCTCACTTTTCACCTTTCACTTCTCCATATTCTTTTTAGCATCCGCTAACGCAGCTTCAGGACTAGCTTGCCCATTAGTCGCGATTTGAAAGGCCGACGCCATCGAACTCCAGAATTTGCCCATCTGCGGAATATTTGGCATTACCACTCCGTTTTGGGCGTTATCGTAGGTAACCTTAATCAGCGGATTCTTGGCGGCCATTTCGTCGTAAAGCGATTTCAATGCGGGAACGCCAATCGGCACGTCCGCATCGATGATTTTAAGACCGTCAGCGGTGCAGACATATTTTTCGATGAACTGGGCTGCCAGGTCCGCATTCGGTGTGGAACGATTGGTGAGGGCTGTGAGCACTCCGACGAATGGTTTACCGGGGTTTCCGCCAACCCCTGGTAACGGCGCTAAACCAAAATCGATCCCGTTTTTCCGCAGATTTGCCCAGGCCCAGGGCCCGCTGATCATCATGGCCAGCTCGCCGCTGTTCATCTTCTGCTCCATTACACTGTAGGAAGCGCCTTTTGGCATGATACCAGCCGTGATCAAGTCTACTACTTCCTTCAACCCTTTCACTGCGCCCTCGTTTGCCACCCCAATATCTTTAGTATCATAGCTGCCCGCTACCGCTTTGAATGGGTAACCACCGCCGCTAGCCAGGAAAGGCCAGGTAAAATATGGGGTATCATAGTCCCATAGGACAGCGACCACGTTCGGGGACTTCGTTTTCAGCTCTTTGGCGAAAGCCGAAATCTCGGATAGCTGAGCCGGCGGATTTCCGGTGACGTACTTTTTGTTGTAAATTAGGGAGACAGCTTCCAGAGCTAAAGGATAACCCCAGATCTGTTTGTTGTGCGTAACCGCATCCCACGACATGGGAATAAAACCGGCCTTAAAATCGTCCGAAATTGTTAGTGGTTTGAGGAGGCCTGCATCCGCCCATTCCCCGATGCGATCATGTGCCCAGAGCATTATATCCGGGCCTTTACCGGTCTGGGCGGCAGCCTGGAACTTGTCGGTGGCTCCTTCGGGCGCTTCGACCTTGACGGGAATTCCCAAATCTTTTTCAAACTTTTTGCCGACTTCGGCCAACCCGCGGTAGCCCTTATCGCCGTTGATCCAAACCAAAAGTTCGCCGTTGGTCCAAGCGAGCGCCGATAACGCAGACGCCAGGAGAAAAGTTCCGCAGAAGAAGTGTCTGATCATATTTCGGGGGGAAAGAAATGATTTAGCAGAAGATCTCCCTCTTCATTTCGAAGAGGAAGCTCACCAATCTAAAAACGTACACGGGAAAGAACAACGAATCATTTTTCGATTCGGATTCGGTTTGGAAGAAATTGTTCGCCAGGCTCTCGACAGTTACTAATATCGGATCGTGAGATCAGTTACTGAGTATCAACGATTAGCTTCTCCGGTGGTAACTCCTCAGGCACTAGCTTGGCACCATGGTGCTTTGTGGATCGGCTCTCGGGATCTTCGGCGTATCTACGGGATCAACCCGGACGGATGGAACGTATTCAAAGAAGCAGAAGCACCAGGAATTCCTTGGGCGGCGACATCGGCGGGTCAAGAGCTTTGTTTTACGATCGGCGAAGGTGCGAACGATGACCGGTACCTCCGAGGTTACTCGATCGACGGTGGTTTCTCCGAACCCGATCGAGTCGCTTGTCCCGAGTTTACCGGGTCGTATCTAAGCTATGACGGGCAGCATTTTTACTTGAGCCAATGGTACAAACATCGTGTTCTCAAGCTGGACGCCAGCGGGGCTATCCTTAGAACTTACGACGTCGGAGCGGAGATCTCTGGGCACACCATTGTCGACGGAGAGATCTACGTTTTGCGTGGGACGGAGCAGGGGGACGAAGACTGGACGATCAGCCGTTTAGATCTGCAAGCACCGGCTGGGGCAATTGCCGATTTGGCGAAAGTTCCTTTCCAGTGTCGTTCATTAGCTTTTGATGGCACCTACTTTTGGAGCAACCATCGAGTGGCAAATGAAATCGTCCGTTTCGCCCTGCCGGATTAGTGAAGGTGCCAGAGTGAAAGGCCGGCTACATCGCGGTAGCGCGGCGCTCTGGCTAGCCTGTTTTTTCAGTTCGGTATCGATGGCGCAGGATACCCGGCTAAGTGAACAAGACGCTCGACTGAATCGGGCTTACCAGCAGCGGGTTACCCAGTTGAGCCGCAATTCGCAAAAACTGGCCGAGCTGCGCCGCCAGGAATTGGATTGGATCAAGCAACGAGATCAACAATGTGGGAAAGAGGTTGCCTGTTTGGTCGAGGCGACCAAAGCCCGAGCCGATTATCTCGAGCAACAGGTCGCTCAGGAAGCGCCGAAGGCGCCCGGCCAAATTCCTCAGGAATTACTGGGAAAATGGATCATCCGGAAAGTGTTGGCCACCGATACGGTCACTTGCCTGAACAGCAATCAGGCACAGACGCTGGTGGGTACCGAGATCGAGTACCGCGCTGACAGCTTTCGTTGGAAAAATACCACCGTGCGAAGCTCAGGAACGTCAACCAACATGATCGGTGCACAAGAGTTCACTCAAGCGAATTCCGGCAGCGGTTCACACGCGGATTTCAATCAACTAGGGATCGCAGCGTCTGCAGTTAAGCAGATTACTATTAGCCATCCCGATGTGACGATTGCGGAACTCTCGCAGAGTGGCACCGGGGCAGTACCAGGCGAAAGCGTTTTGATAGAAGCGCCCAATACGATCATTTTCGAGATCTGTAGCACATATTTCGAAGCGCAACGGAAGTAGCGGGCTTTGTCCCGAAGCCCCTTCGTCCTCGTCCTCGTCCTCGAACGGCTATTACCCCTGATGTGGAGTCGAAAACGTGGTCCGGTATACGGTTTGTTGTCCCGAAGGGACTACGTGAACGTAGCCAGGCAATTTATTGCCTGGAATTCATGCGAAAACGAAAACCGTCCCGTAGGGACGGTCTGAATGCCGGCCACGACGCGCTTCATCGTCCACCATGAGCAAACCCGGGTCCCGATGATACCGTACCCTGCGGGGACTTGTCGGGCTTTGTCCCGAAGGGACACTAGGACTCAGCCCGGGGTTTTAACCCCGGGTATCGAAGCAAAATAGGTCCGCCCCAACGGGGCGGTAGAGTTGCTTGATGCGATCAGATATCAAACCGATCATAGACCTACTATCCGCCGCCCCTTCAGGGCGGGTCCATACTGTGGATTTACCCGGGGTTAAAACCCCGGGCTGAGTCCTGTAATCCCTTCGGGATTGCGTTTAGCCTACGCCTGACGCCGCCTTCGCCCACTGATCAGATAGATCGCGGCTCGCAGCTCAAGCAATGGATCATCCGAAGGCTCAATGCCATCCACGCGCGGGATCGGATCAAAGATGATCTTTTTCTGCTCTTGATCGTTCTCGGAGACTGGCGCGGTGAGCACGATCTGGCCCAACCGGGTTAAAGGCCGATCCTCAGGCCAATGCACGGTGGCGTCATTGACGTCGTCGCTCTCGTTCGCTAGCTGCGCGAAGACTTGGAAGCTGATCGGACCAGCTGCGATCCGCTGGTTTAGCTCGTCGAAAAGGAAATTGGCGTCCTTGCCCTTGGTAACCTCGGGATCCAAATGTTCTACCCCCGCATCCGGCACAATCCGGTACCGGCCATAGCGGCTCACACCCTCTTTGTTAATAAAGCGCATGGCCGTGACGCCGAAGTAGGTCTCTTTCGCGTAACTGGCTGGGCTTGGTTTTGGCGTCTGCACGAAAGCAAGCGCGGCGGGATGCGAGCCAAGAAATTCTTCAATTGGTTTGGGCGATGGCACGTCTGGACCGCTCGTGGCCAATGCCTTCAGAAACTCGAGAAATTCTTCTCCGGTTCTGGCGGGAAACCCGTCGGTCGAGTGACTAACGATGTCGGTATGTACGTGTTCAGCGAGATGGAATCGGATCGCTAATCCGCGCGGATTCGCATTCGGATCATTGTCTGGCAACAGGGGGATACCTGTTGAACTGGAGAATCGTGCGGTTACTGGGGTCGATTCTCGGGTAAAGTGCGGAGCCCGGGTCAGGGATGCGGCTTCCGGGTCGGGCGTAAGAGTACCGCTCAACATGAATCCGCGAGCGTGCGCTGGTCGAAAACCGGGGTGCAAACCGAAGATGGTATCGAATTGTTTCAGCAGGTCCTGGCTAAGGGAGAGCAGTTTCTCGTCGGTTGGGAGTGGCATATGACTCATCTGTAAGGCGAACGACGCGGTCCGCCAACGGTTTATCTCGTTGAAGCTGTGATCCTTGAGACCTAAACCGGGATGGCAAGGCAGGGTTCCGGGACAATAGGGCTCAGGGGTCGTCGGTAATACCGCGAATGGACGCGAATCTAACCGCGAATGGACGCGAAATAAGATCAACCAAAAGAAAAGACTTCAACCGCAGGTAGGCTCAGATTGATCCGGATAGGGAATCGCCCTGACGAGTCTTTGCCACCTCAGAAGCCTCTAGTCACTTTTCACCTTTCACCTATCACTTTTCACTCCTCTGCCGGCGGAGGAAAGACCTTCTTGAGCGAGAAGGCGTACGACGACTCACCATATTTGCGGAGATGCTCGAGCCGGAGCTTCGCTTCTGAGACAGTTGGAATAGTGCCGGATGGTATCCACCATAGTGCGACATAGATGTCCAACCGTTCGAACCATTTCTCCCGGTGGCGCATGACATCCGCATGATGGCTCCGATAGACAAAGGTCTTGAGAGCTTCAACGGTCTCCCAGACCGACATATTCATCAGGATCATTTCATCATCGTAGGGCCGGATAGCGGTAGCGTCTCCTTGCTCGGTCTGCAGACGCCAAACAAAACCGGGACTGGAGTCTGCTAATGCATTAACCGGTTCAAGCTCGGCGACAAAACCGGCCATGAGCGGGTCGTCTATTGGTGCGCGGACACGCCCGATGTTAATCTGGGCTAGATGCCAGCTAGAAGGAGCAGACATAGTAAATTGGGTTTAAGGGGGATAGAATTGAATAAGGAAAGAGCAGGGTAGCGCAGTTTAGAACCTGTATACCGGTATACAAGCGCCTGCAGATGAGTACACCGAGTCATTTGAAGCAATGCCAGGCAGCTCACGCCGAGATTTTCGAAAACTGCAAGAAAGGAAGACTCCGACCAGCCAGCGATTGCTTGCGCCGCCATCTTTTGGCTGCTGGATCGGTGGTTGCGGAAAGCGCGGCAAAGTTTAGAGCGGAGGTCAACTAACGCCAAAAGGAGAGACGCCCCTTGTTTTGACTACTTAATTAGGGGGGTTACATTTCTGGCCATGTCAAAGATCCTCCGTGAAGTACTCGAGGCAGATGCAAAATACGCCGCGGGCTTCGGTGAAAAGGGCGCCCTGACGATTCCCCCAGCACGTAAATTCGCGATTCTCACTTGTATGGATGCTCGCCTGGACCCGGCAAAATTTGCGGGGTTAGCTGAAGGTGATGCGCATGTGATCCGGAATGCAGGTGGTCGCGCTAGTGATGACGCGATTCGCTCCTTGGTGATTTCCTACAAGCTTTTGGGAACGCAGGAATTTTTTGTGGTCCACCATACCGACTGCGGTATGGGATTGTTTACCGACACGATAATCCGAGATTTGCTCGCCCATAGTCTCGAAACTGCGGTGGTGGATGAGAAAGGATGGCGTGATGTCGGTGCCGGTCCCGGATCCGACGCTGCGGAGTTCATCGATTGGTTGACTTTCACAGACCCAGCTTCGTCAGTCGTTACCGATGTACGGCGCATCCGAAATCATCCTTTGGTGCCAAGCCGAATTCCAATCTATGGCTTTGTTTACGATGTCAGGACCGGCAAACTCATCGAGGTTCCAGAGGCCACAAAGATTGGAGCGGCGAAGAGTTAAGTGCCGTTCAAAAGACTGCGGATTCGCCGGCTCGAAAGTTAGACATCTAGAGCCGCCACCTTCGCTGAGAGGGCCGTAACGCGTCCCTCTAACTTCGCGATGTGTGAGCCTCGCCAGTACGTCTGTCCGCAGCTGGGACATCGCGTGAAGGCGTCATAATACAGGCGGGTCAAAGGTTCCAACTGGTCTATCACAACTTCCTTTTCGGTACGGTTGAGGATACCGTTGCAACGCAAGCAACGAGTGAAAGGGGCGAGAGCTGGTACCAACTCAAAACGCCGAATCGTCTCGACCGTTTGTTCAAATGGATTTTGCGAACGTGGGAAAAATCCGTCCTCAATAACCCGATGCATCAGAAGGGGACGATCACGGGTGAGCAACGCCCGTTTTTCGTGTCGCATGACTTGTAACAAATAGTGATCGTCGGCGTCGTTTTGGTAGGCGACGTCGATACCGAGTAGACGGAGATCTCTGACCAGTTTCCCCAGGTGGCCGTCAGCGATGAAAGTACGGACGCCGCGACGCTGAAGGCGTGATGAAACGCAGTGACGTGGTGAAAAAGGATAAACATCGATCAGGCAATCGAGTTTGATTTGAAAGGAGAACTCGACTGGCTGCTGATTGACCAAGATCAAATCGACTTCGGGATGTGGAATTCCACACGACTCAATAACATCCTTTACGGCGCTCCTGTAATCCACGACGCGTCGGACTGCCTGATCAGGCCGCTCGCTCCGTTTCAAAAAATAATCGAGGCCATCGTGGAACCAGATCACAACGGAAACTGGGGCACTCGACCGGTCCATTGCTAATGGTAACGCCGATAACGGCTTCTGGCTTTACGAAGAATGTTTGGTCTTCAGTTTTATCGAAAAGCAGAACTTTGGGTCTGGCTTCCGTCCTGCCTGAACTGCGTGTTGGGGCTGACCTATCGCTTCGGAACCCGATGAATCGGGCGCGCCACAGGCCTTTAGTGGATCCGGCGCTGGGACGGATCGTCCCGCAGCCGCGCATGCGCGTCAACATAAGCGAACGGTCCTGTACGACCCCTGATTGGTAGGGCGAAAAACTCGGCGCGCCCAGCGTTTGTCTAACTGTCTAAACCGTCTCGCGCCGGTTTTGAGCCGCGCCGTGAACGTGCCACCTCAACGCGGCGCGAACTCCCCGCGCGGTCAACGATTCGCGCCTCTATGAGCACAGTGATTGCAACGGTTAGACCACAATCTCTGGCTTTCTGCGACCCAGCAGCCTACTAGGAGGTAAACCGAAAACTCTTTTGAAATGACGTGTAAGATGGCTCTGGTCGACGAAGCCGACATGGTATGCAGCTTCGCTGATGGTGAACTCGCCTGTGGTCAGAAGTTCCTTCGCTTTTCTCACCCTGGCCTCGATGACATACTCGTAAGGGCTCTGGCAGGTAGACTTTTTGAACAGCCTAGTGAAGTGATGGGGACTCATGCCAACCGTCTGAGCAATCCCGGAAACAGTTAAATCTGCATTCAGTTGATCTTGAATATATTCGATAGCACGGACCAGCTTTTCGCGCGGCAACCCACCATCCTGCTTTTTCGGTCCGAGCACTGCCGCGCTATATTCGCGTAGAAGGTGAACGGCGAGCGCTGTTGATAATGCCTCCCCATACATGCGGTCAAGGGCAGCCCCGGTCTGGACTCCGGCCCGCAATGCCATGGCGATGTGGTGAAGTGTAGGGTCGGTACTTCGTCGCTGCTCGATTAGTTCAATACGGTCTAAATCCAGCTCCAGCCCTTCAGCGACGCGCCTAACCAAAACTGGGTTCAGAGCCACAAAGAGAGCATCTGCAAAAACGCCGCTCTCTACTTTCGCCCGACAGGAAAAAGGCTGATGGCTCGGATAGAAGCCAATCGCGCCTCTCGCCTTGAAGAAGCGCTGAAACCGCCCCTCTTTCTTGAATTCCCAAGTAGTGGAGTGGCCAACAGTGACAGCAATCACATGCCCCTTGTACATTACATCGGCCACTTCAGGGCTAGGCCAATGTTGCTGTTCCACCACGACATCGTTCCATTTTGTGCCAACGCTCGAGAGAACGACCCGAGAAAGGGCGTTGCCAGGCAAGACTTCTCCATTTGTGCGCCAGAGAGGAATACTGTGCGGGTACTTCATTGTAATTCTTCACTCCAAGGTGAATCGGTGTGAAACGTTCGTTGCCAGCTTTGCGCGCCAAGCAGACTTCGTCACTCCTTACCTTCGATGAAGTCAAAAGCATTAATATCAAAGTTTAGGTACCAGGCGGTTTTTTGTCCGAGCTGCCGTAATCGTTGTTTTTAACTGAGAGCTCTTAGTCTCCGCAAGAGGCCCTGGAGTGCCGAAAACGCGACCGAGGCCAGACGTTGGTTGTTCTTAGAGCGGGTTTCTACCAAAGACCGCGCAAAGCTCCAATCTAACCACAATCTTTTCAATGAATCTCTGCGGGAGAACGCAGATTTATGAAGACCAATTCAATCTCTATGGAAATTGTTAGTCAAACTGTATTAGCA
>Ga0209240_1000272_pt1 | contig 21222 bp, 20 predicted proteins | sample GraSoi_2013_80cm_FD_185828 | JGI IMG/M metagenome (GOLD analysis project Ga0209240, IMG submission 185828) | Grasslands soil microbial communities from the Angelo Coastal Reserve, California, USA - Sample 9_17_2013_80cm (SPAdes) (version 2) | ecosystem: Environmental > Terrestrial > Soil >...
CAGTCCTTGCCGAGTGGACGGGTGCCCGCATCCACATCTTGCATATTTCTTCCGCAGATGAGCTGCGTCCACTACACGAAGCCAAGGCCCGCGGGGTCGACATCACCGGCGAGACCTGCCCGCACTATCTCCTGTTCGACGAGCGCGCCTATACCGATCATCGCTCGATCATCCGCGTCAACCCGCCGGTTCGGGAAAGGTGGCATCAAGTCGGTCTCTGGGATGGCCTGCGTGATGGCACGATCGACATGATCGCGACCGATCATGCCCCGCACATTCCGGCTGAGAAATTGCGCAACGACATCTGGACCGTAGATTGCGGTTTTCCCGGGGTCGAGACGCAGATGCCGCTCATGCTGACGCAGGTTCGGGCAGGGCGGCTGTCGCTATCCGACTACGTGCGTCTGACGTCGACCAAGCCGGCCAAGGCGTTCGGCCTCTATCCCGCCAAAGGAGCTCTGCTGCCGGGCTCGGATGCCGATATTACGCTCGTTGACCTCAACCGCGAGGATACGATCGCAGCGGCTCAGTTCCAGTCCCGTAGCAAGATTACGCCGTTCGAAGGCATGAAAGTCACGGGCGTACCGATGCACACCCTGGTACGCGGCCGTTTCGTCATGAAAGACCGACAGATCGTCGGCGGCACCAGAGGATGGGGACGGTCAGTTCGTCGAATCCAGCGCATGCCCCCGCCGCAACCCAAAAACAGCGATCAGACGCTGGTGGCCGTGACGCGGGGGGTGGGCGCAGCCGCGGCTGGCCGCAAAGAAACGGGCGAGGGGTGACGGCGATGGGCTGAACCCATCGAGACCCCTTCCTTGGGCCGGTGACGGTCCGGCGCTCTTCGAATGACTGACCGAACTGCCCGCGAAGGAACGACGGCGTCGCCCTGAAGCCGATTGCAGCACCACTCTAGGAAGAAATCAGCGGCAGATGCGAGCACTGGTCTGCCCCACGTCGCCGGCAGGCATGGGGCTTGCAGGGTCGGGCGAGCGCGATGCGCGCCGGCGCCCCGGGCGGCCACGGTCGATCCATGAACCAAATCCGCGCTGACCAAAGATTGAGCTTCGTGCGCCCAAGAAAGAAGCAGCGGGTTGTTTCGCTTGCCGCGACGCCGCAAGCCGTGGACATCGATGTCGCGACGACGGCGTTGCTCGTGGTCGACATGCAAAATGATTTTTGCCATCCGGACGGGTGGTTTGCCGCCAAGGGCATAGATGCAAGTCCGATCGCGGCCGTGCTGCCGATGATCGAGCGGTTGACGTCAGCGTCCCGCGCCGCCGGCATTCCTGTGCTTTGGCTCAATTGGGGCGTAAGAGCGGACCGCGCCAATCTGCCACGTCTGACCCTTGCCAAGGGGCGTGCCGGCGGCACGCCGACTTACGGTGACCGCTCGCCCTCCGGCCGCGGCCGCATCCTGGTCCGCGATGATTGGGGCGCCGCCATTGTTGACGATTTGACGGTCGATGCCTCCGACATCGTCGTACACAAACATCGAATCTCGGGCTTCTGGGACAACGAACTCGACTCGGTACTGCGTCAGCAGGGAATCACCACGCTGCTTTTCGCCGGCATCAACATCGATCGCTGCGTTTTTTCCACGCTGCAGGACGCAAACTTCCTCGGCTACGACTGCGTCCTGGTGGAGGATGCTTGCGCGACCGTCTCCCCCGATTTCGTCCGCGACGCAGTGATCTTCCTCGTGCGCCAGCTTCATGGCGTCGTGGCAAAAAGCGACGCTCTTCTTTCGGCGATCGGAAAACCGGGGTCCGGCGCCCCTTCCGCTCGAACCAGCAGGGCCATGACAGGAGTGCGCCAATGAATTTCCGTCCAACATGCATATGTCCCGCGCTGCTCGGCGTGCTCGTATTCGCCGTTCCGCTCGCTCTCGCGACCCCGGCGAGCGCACAGACCAAACTCAAGCTGGTGCTGAACTGGAAGTATCAGGGCCCGCAGGGGATGTTTTTTCTGGCGGAAGACCGCGGTTACTACAAGGCCGAGGGTCTCGAGGTCACGCTCGACCAAGGTAACGGCTCGGGTGCCGCGGTGCCGTTGGTCGCGAACGGCACTTACGACGCTGGCTTCGGCGACATCAATGCGCTGATCGAGCTCGCGGCCAAGAAGCCGGAGGATGCGCCGATCGCGGTCTATGTCATATTCAACCAGCCGCCGTTTACCGTGGTGGTGAAGGCTGAGAGCGCGATCAAGTCGCCGAAGGATTTCGAGGGCAAGACGCTCGGCGGTGCCGCCAACGATGGCGCGCTCAAGCTGTTCCCTGCCTTCTGCAAGCTTGCGAAGATCGACTGCAGCAAAGTCAATATCACCAATATGCAGCCGAACTTGCGCGAGCAGATGCTGATGCAGGGACAGGTGGACGGGGTGTTCGGCTACCTCAACACCATCCGCTTCTCGGCCAAGCTGATGGGCGTCGAGGACAAGCAACTGCGCTACATCAATTACGGCGACTACGGCATGGATCTCTATTCCAATGCCATTATCGTCTCGCGGAAGCTCGCGAAGGAGAAGCCGGAGGCCGTGCGTGGCCTGGTGCGAGCCGTCAACCGGGGAATTCTCGACTCGCTCAAGGATCTGGACGCGTCGGTCGCCGCGGTGGCCAAGCGCGAGCCGCTGATCAAGGTTGGCGTGGAGCGCGAGCGCTTCGAGGCCACCCTCAAGGACGAAATGAACCATCCCGAGATCGCCAAGATCGGGCTGGGCAATGTGGATAGCGCACGCCTCAAGAAGTCGATCGATATCCTCGTCGATGCCAACGCCCTGCCGCGCACGCCATCGGTGGACGAGATCTTCACGCCGGCCTTCCTGCCGCCGGCCGAAGACTTGCCGAAAAAGTTGTTCTGAGTGCAAGCAAATCACGATCGGCGCTCGCGGTGGACCGCAGAATCGGCCTAGACAGCGATGGGAGGAACGGTCCGAGGAACGACGCGAGCATGGACCTGATGCTCACAGGGCGCGTTGCGGTGATTACCGGCCCTGCCAAGGGGATGGGCGCGGCCATCACCATGGCCTTTGCGGCGGAGGGCGTGCGCTTGGCCTTGGTCGGCCGCGACACGGCCGCGATCGAAACGGTGGCGGCGCAAGCGAGGACGGCAGGACGGGAAGCGATCATCGTGCCCTGCGACGTTACCAACCCGTTGCAATGCGAGCACGCCGCTGAGGCGACCAAGCGCGCCTATGGCCGCATCGACATCCTGGTCAACGTCGCCGGCGGTTCGGGACCGATCGGCAAGAGCGGCGTCGAAACCTCGCCGCAGGAATTCGAAGACATCGTCACCCTCAACATGAACGGCTGTTTCCACGCCATGCGCGGCGTGCTGCCGACCATGATCTCGCAACGCTACGGCAAGATCGTCAATGTGGGCGGCACCTTCGGCCTACGCGGGCGCGCGGGGCGCATGGCCTATTCCGCCTCCAAATGGGGATTGCGCGGCATCACCAAGAGCTTCGCGCTCGAGCTCGGTGCCTACAACATCAACGTGAATTACGTTGCGCCGGGCATGGTCGACGGCCCGCGGTTTCGGGACAAGGTTTGCGCCGATATGGCGGCGCGTCTCGGGATCACCATCGACGAGGCGGCCAAACGCCACGCCGCGGATTACGCGCTTCAACGCATCACCAGCGATGACGACGTCGCCAATGCTTGCTTGTTTCTCGCCAGCGATGTTTCGCGCCAGATCACCGGCGTCGACCTGCCAGTCGATGGCGGTTGGGCGATGTTGTGAGGCGGCGTGATGCTTGCTCCTGCTTCCGGCTCTCGCGCGCATGCCGATGCCTTCGTCGAGTTGCAGAAGGTGACGCATACATATGGTCGCGGCGACAAAGAGGTGCGGGCGCTCGAGTCGACGGATCTGCGCATCGAAAAGGGGGACTTCATCGCGCTGGTTGGTCCTTCGGGATGCGGGAAGTCCACCATCCTCAAGCTGGTGACGGGTCTCATTAACGCGTCGAGCGGCGTTGTCTTCGTCGCCGGGCGTGAAGTCACAGCCGAGCCGGTTCGGGTCGGGATGGCATTTCAGAACCCGACGCTGCTGCCATGGCTCACGCTGCGCGACAACGTGATGCTGCCCTTGAAGATCGTCGCGCCGTTCCGGCAGGAGTACCGGGCCAAGCGCAGGAGCGAGTTCCGCGACCGCGTCGATGCCCTGCTCGCACAGGTGGGACTTGCCGGCTTCGCGGACAAATATCCCTGGCAGCTTTCGGGCGGGATGATGCAGCGCGCCTCGCTCTGCCGTGCGCTGGTACACGAGCCGCAACTGCTCATGCTCGATGAGCCGTTCGGCGCGCTCGACCAGTTCACCCGCGAGGAGCTGTGGGGGATCATGCAAGAACTGTGGATGACGCGGCGGCCGACCGTCCTGCTCGTCACCCACGATCTCAAGGAGGCCGCATATCTCGCGAACCGCATCTGTGTGATGCAGGCGCGGCCCGGACGCATCATCCAAGAGAGCGTGGTCGGATTTGCGCGGCCGCGCACGATCGCGCTGTCCTACGACCCCGAATTCGTGACGCTCACCCAGCGCTTGCGCGAGTTGATCATGCGCCCCGCGAAGGAGACGGTGCAATGAACCCGCAGCTGCGCCGGCGCTTCGCTTCGGCCGCGCTCATCATCGGCTTCTTCGTGGCGTGGGAGCTGCTCTGCGTCGCATTCGGCATCAAGGACATTGTCCTGCCGCGGCCGAGCCAGATCGTCGTTACGCTGGCACAGCGCATGCCGGCGATTTGGCCGCACGCGCTGCAGACCCTCTATACCACGCTGGTCGGCTTCGCCCTCGGCATCCTTGCCGGCGTGTTTCTCGGCGCCCTGGTCGGCTCATCGAAGCTTGCCTACGACGTGGCATATCCGTTGCTCGTCGGCTTCTCGAGCATTCCGAAGGTCGCGGTCGTTCCGATCTTCGTTCTCTGGTTCGGCGCCGGCACCATTCCAGCCGTGTTGACCGCGATGATCCTTTGCGTCTTCCCCATCGTGGTGAACGTCGCGACCGGCCTCGCCACCACCGAGCCTGAGCTCGAGGACGTCATGCGGGCATTGAAGGCGAGCAAGTTCGACATTCTGTCAAATGTGGGGTTGCCGCGCACCATGCCGTATTTCTTCGCCTCCCTGAAGGTGGCGGTGACGCAGGCCTTCGTCGGAACCGTCATTGCCGAAACGGTCGCGTCCAATCGCGGCATCGGAAACCTGATGATGATCGCGAGCTCGAGCTTCGACGTGCCGCTCGTGTTCGCCGGGCTCTTGATTCTCGCGGTTCTCGGCGTCGCACTCTACGTCGTCTTCTCATTCATCGAGGTCCGGGTGACGGGATGGGCCCATCGCAAAGACGAATTTGCGATGGGCTGACCGTTCTGCCGCAACCACAGGAGCGTCATATGCCCTTGCTACGTCGTCTCGGCGCATTGGCCATCGGGCTCGTGCTGTCCCTCGCCGGCGCCGCTGCCCAGGAGCCCACCAAGATCCGCTTCACGCTGGATTGGAAATACCAGGGCATCCACGCCTACGTATTCTGGGCCCAGGAGAAGGGCTATTTCAAAGCCGAAGGTCTCGACGTCGATGTCGACCAGGGGACGGGCTCGGCTGCGACCGTGACCCGCATCGCTTCGGGCACCTATGACGCCGGCTTCGGCGACATGAACGCCATCATTCAGCTCGCGGGGACGAAGCCGCGCGAGCAACCCGTCATGGTCTATATGGTCTACAACAGGCCTCCCTTCGCGCTGATCACCAAGACGTCGAGCCCGATCAAGACGCTCAAGGATGTGGTCGGGCACACCATGGGCACCCCTGCCGGCGGCTCGGCCGGTCAGTTGTTTGCTCCGCTTGCCAAGATAAACGGCATCGATCCGGCTAAAGTGACGGTCGTTAACATGCAGCCGAACCTGCAGGAGCAGATGTTGCTCAACGGCCAGGTCGACTTCTCCGCGGTGTTCACGGTCACGAGCTACATCAACCTGATCGGGATGAAGGTCGATCCTGACAAAGACATCCGCTGGCTGTTCTTCTCCGATTACGGGGTCGACCTCTACTCGAACGGCATCATGGTCTCGCAGAAGCTGTTGAAGGAAAAGCCCAAGGCAGTGGCCGGCCTTGTCCGCGCGCTTAATCGGGCGATCATCGAGAACGCAGCCGCGCCTGACGCCGCGATTGCGCTTATGATGAAGACCGAGCCGCTCATGAACGGCGAGCTGGAGAAACAGCGACTCCTCTATACGTTCAAGACTCATATCGTGACGCCGGAAACCGACGAGATCGGCATCGGCGACATCAAACCGGATCGCATGACGAAGGCCATCAAGCTCCTGGCCGAGACCTACGGGCTTGCCGGCACGCCGACGGTCGCGGATGTGTTCGACCGCGCGTTCCTGCCGTCAAAGGACGCCCGCACGCTCAAGCTCAACATGTAGGCCAGGTCGCCGCATCGCACCGAGGCGGCTCCCGTCACACCAGAGCGGCCTCGTGCCGATCAGTCGCCCATGACCCGCCGCGCCATCGTCCATCGCATCTCGGCCTTCGCGCCCGACGACGTGAGCGGCATCGAGGCGGCTATTGCTTCGCAACGCATCGACCCCAAGGGGGTCATTGCGGTGCTCGCCAAGACCGAAGGCAACGGCCTGGTCAACGACTTTTCTCGCGGTCACGCGTCGCTTGCATTGAGCTTGCTGTTTGAGCGGCATCTTGCGACCGACGAGGCGGCGCGAGTCTGCCTCGTCATGTCTGGAGGCACCGAAGGCGCCATGGCTCCCCATTGGCTGGTGTTCGAGCGCGCTGGGGGCGACGGGACTGAGGGCCCGTCGCTCGCGATTGGTCGCGCCACCACCCCACCACTCCCATTCGAGCATCTCGGCCGGCTGCTCCAGGTCGATCAAGTGGCCGCAGCCGTGCGCGCGGCCATGCGCGACGCAGGCATCGATGATGCGGCGGACGTGCATTTCGTCCAGGTGAAATGTCCGCTCTTGACCGCAAGGCGGGTCGCCGAGGCCGACCGCCGCGGCGCCGCCGTGGCCACCCGTGACACGTTGAAGTCCATGGGCCTGTCGCGCGCCGCCAGCGCGCTCGGCGCAGCGGTGGCGCTCGGCGAAATCGATCGGGCGGCGCTCTCCGAGACCGACATCGGGGCGAACTGGTCGCTGTGGTCCGGCCGCGCCAGCGCTTCGGCCGGCATCGAACTCATCAACCATGAGATCGTGGTGATGGGCATGTCGCCGTCCTGGTCGGGGCCGCTCTCGATCGATCATGCCGTCATGGGCGACGCGATCGACGTGGAGCCGGTGCGCGCCGCGCTCAAGCGCCTCGGTCTCGATAGCGCCGGGCAGCTGCCGCCGGCGCAACGCGGACGGCTCGTTGCTCTGCTCGGCAAGGCCGAGGCCAGCCACGACGGACAGCTGCGCGGTCACCGCCATACCATGCTGGACGATTCCGACATCGCCGCCACGCGCCACGCGCGCGCCTTCGTCTGTGGAGCGCTCGCGGCTCTTGTCGGGCACGCCGAAATCTATGTTTCCGGCGGCGCCGAGCACCAGGGACCGGACGGCGGCGGACCGGTTGCGCTCATCGTCGATCGCGCCGCATCGTAGCTGCCCCTGCGGCGTCCAGGATGGTCGAATGCGAGAGCACGACCAAACGCGGCGCGATGCTTGCTCTCGCGCTTGCAGGGGGAGGGACCGCCAGCGCCGATCATTCAACGGCCCGAGCCCGTCAAAACGGAATGTAGATCCGGTCGAATTCGAGCTCGGTCGAAACCATGCGTTGATGCGCCGCATCGAGCCAAGGTTGCAAGCGTTTGACGCGTTCGGAGATGGCGGCGAAGTCCCGGCGGAACCCGGGCATCACCGCCTCGACGGCATCATAAATTTCGTCCTCATCGATCGTCGTGAGGCGTCGGTCGCGCACGACGACCGCTCCATCAACGATGACATGGCGCACGCCGCGCCCGGCCTCGACATGAACGAGCTGCCGCACCGCGCTGTTGAGCGGAGACCAGGTCGGGTCGCTCATGTCGATCAGCGTCAGGTCCGCCTTGTAGCCCGGCGCAATCCGCCCGATGGCGTGGCCGAGACGCGCGCTTTCGGCTCCGGACTCGGTCGCTGCCCGCAAGGCGGCCGCGGCCTGCGGCGGTCCAGGCAAAGGATCGCTCGCCGCGGCAAGGAGCGCGAACAGCTTCATCGCCATGAACATATTCTGTGCGTCCGAGCAGCTGCAATTGTCGCAACCGAGACCGATGCGCACGCCGGCATCCTGCAAGGCGCGAATCGGCGGGATTCCACATTTCATCTTCAGATTGCCTTGCGGATTGAGCACCACGCCGGTGCCGGTCGCCGCCAGAAGATCGATCTCGTCTCGCGCGAGCCAGACGCTATGTGCAAGATTGAGCAGCGGATCGAGGGCTCCTTCGGCGGCGAGCCGCTTGATGAGCGAACCGCCATGCTCGGGGAGCGTGAGGCGGGCCTGCAACGCCATGCCGCGCGACTCGTAGATGTGGGAATAGACCGGGATATCGTAGCGGCGGGCAAGTTCCATCGTGCGCGCCATGAGGGCGCTGGAGCAACGCTCCGGCGCCGAGGGACCCAGCGCCCAATGCACGCGCGGGCGCGGTGGCGCGGTGAGGCACGTGCCCTCGAAGTGCGCGAGTAGGTCGAGCTGACGCTCCGGCTCGGCCGCGCTCGATAGGAGCGGGTGCAGGTCCTTTGGAAAAATGTCCTTCCAATAGGGGATGGTTTCGAGGCCTTTGCGATCCGCGTATTGCAGGCTGAAGACCACGCGGATGCCGATCTCTTTGTAGGCCTGCATGACCGCATCGAGATGCCGGCTTTCGAACGGGTAGAGGGTCAGCATGTCCTGGATCGTGGTCATGCCGGAGCGCAGACATTCCAGCGCGCCGAGCAGAGTGCGCGCGCGTACCTCTTCCACCGAGCGGGGCGGATATTGCGGCGGCAGCGCGTAGAGACGCCAGGTTTCGAGCGGCACTTCTTCCAGCGTGCCTTTGGCCAGCACGTCGTGCGAGTGGTAATGCGCATTGATGAAGCCGGGCAACACGAGATGCCCGCGCGCATCGAGCTCTTCGATCGGGGCGTCCGCGACCGCGGCAAAGCGGGGCGCGATGCCGGCGATCTCGTTTCCGGCAATCGCGATGTCGAGCGTATCCGGCTCGTGCCAGTCGGCGAGCGGCAGCATTGCCCGGCCGCCACGGATGATCAGCGTGGTCCCGGCTGGAATAGATTGAAGGGACATGGCAGTGACGAGACTTATTTGAGCGGGATGCGCTCCTCGCGCGGCGGGAGAAAGCGGTCGTCGTAAATCTCGGCCAGCTCCGGGATGCGCGTCAAGCCGAAGGCCTTGCCGACTTGAGCGATATTCCGGGCGAGACGCTCGCGATCATAGGCGCCGATTCCGTCCTTGCGTGTCGTCGGCGTGACGATCTGATGGCTACCAAGCCAGGCCAGTCGTTCAGCCTCGATATCGAGCTTGGCAAGCGTGTTGTGCTTGCCCAGCGATATCATCGCCGCCTCCGGGTCGGCGATGGCATCGCGCCAGCCGCGCGCGGCAGCCCGCACGAAGGCTTTGACCGCGTCCGGCCGCGCCTGCAAGAAGGCGGGGTTGGCGAGGAAGGCGTTGCCGTATACGTCGAGGCCGTTGTCGGCGTAATAGATGACGGTGGCGTCTTCGACGGCGACGCCGTTCGCTTTCAAGTTGAACAACACGGTTGAATCGAATCCCGTCACCGCGTCGACTTGCTTCGTGAGCAGCATGGTGTCGCGCAGTTGCGGATTGAACTGGCGAATCTCGATGCGGCTGGTGTCGAGCCCGGCAATATTCGCCAACGCCGGAAACATGCGCGAGGGCGCGTCAGCCAGGCCGCGGCCGAGGATGCGGCCGTGCAGATCGGTGAGCTTTGCGATCCCGCTGCTCTTGAGTGCGATCACCGCCTGCGGCGAGCGGTTGTGAAGAATGAAAACGGCCTTCGGCGCAATCTCGGGACGGCGCGAGGCGAATTCGACGAGCGTCGAGATATCGCCGATCCCGATATCGGACGCCTGGCTCGCGGTGCGTGTGATGGCGTCGGCCGAGCCTTTCGACGGCTCGATGGTCACGTCGAGGCCGAGCTCACGGAAATAGCCGCGCTCCAGCGCGTGGTAGAATCCGGCCGCGCCGCCATCTGCCGCAAAATTGAGCACCACGCTGACCTTCGAGGGGCCTTGTGCTGAAGCGGGAATCGGCGAGACAAGAAGCAGCAACAACAACGCAAGCGCGGATTGTGCGGCAGTTTTCATGCGCTGCCTTGAAGCCTCGGGCTGCAGGGTTGTCAACACCGGCACGACTTCGCGACAATCTCACTCGAGTCGCCGTCAGCGGCAAACCAGAACACGATCGCGGACTGATTGCAATTGAGATACGCCCTGTGTGGCAAGAAGCCGCCTGCCGATCAGTTTGCCAACGCCACGCACTCGATTTCGCAACCGTTGCCGAACCGAAGCTGCATCGACCAGGCCGTGCGCGCCGGCGGATCAACCGGAAAGAATTCGCGGTACACGCGATCCATTTCCGCCATATCGGAAATATCGGCCAGAACCACATGCACGCGCACGACGCGCTCAAGCGACGAGTCGGCGGATTCCAACATATGTCGCATATTGGAAAGGGTCGTTCGGATTTGCTCTGCAATCGGGCCATGATTGCGCTCACCGGTCCGTGGATCGATCGGACCCATGCCCGACAGGAATATGTAGTCGCCGACGCGGATGCCGGGAACATGGGGTAGGTTGGCGCCGCGCGAGACGTTGAGTCGGGGATTCTTCGGTTCAACAACTGAGCGTGGCAACTTCTCGGTCATTGCATCACGCCAACGCCGTGCATTCGATGATCACTTTCACGCCGTCGGGAAGGCGTGCGCCACAGACAGTGCGGGCGGGCGGCGGGTCGGAAAAGAAGCGGGCATAGACCTCGTTCATGTTGGGCGCCTCCAGCATGCTATGCAGCCACACGTTCACTTTCACGACTTTTTCGAGTGATGAGCCGGCGGCCTCCAGCAGCTGCTTGAGGTGGGTAAGAATTTGCCGAGTCTCGCTTGCCGTCGTACCGCGCACGCGCTCCCCCGACTGCGGATCGATCGCGGTGAGGCCGCGCACGAAGAGAAAGTCACCGCCCCTCACCACCGTTGATACCGCCTGGCCGAAGCTACTCGCCGTATCGGGTGCGTGCACCGCGGGCACGATTATTTCCCGTCTGGGAGACATCGCAGGGTCCTGGAACCGTCTCAAGCGGCTGCGATGACGTCGAGCTCGACCTTGAAGCCGGCCTCGATCTGTGCCGCCCATACGGTGCGCGCCGGTGGTCCGTTCGCCACGTATTGCCGATAGACGCGATTGAGCACGTCGTACTCGATGCTGTCGTAGATCAGCGCGTGAACTTGCACGAGCCGGTCGAGTGATGAACCTGCGGATTCCAGCAGTAACTTCAGATTGCCGAAAATGACCTGCGCCTCGCTGGTGAGCGTCCCGTGCCGACGTTCGCCCGTTTGCGGGTCGACGGGCAGCATGCCGGAACAGAAGATGAGACCGCCGGCGCGGATTGCCGGCGACTGGTGGTGCCCGTAATGCTGCCGCAGATCGAGCCCGGTCGCCGGCGCAGCGATGACGTCACGCATTGCGGTTCTTGCTCGCTCGCATCAGGTGTGCGCAGGCGCCTGATCAATCCGAGAGCTGCGCGACGCCAGGAAGCAGAAAGCGCTCGATGTTGCCGCGGGCCGGGAGGTCGCCCAGGCCGACCAAGGCGTCGAGCAAGGCGTTCATCCTGGCCCGAGAGATTTTGCCGGTGCGATCGAAGAAGTTGTTCTTGCGAAAGAAATCGTAGGACTTCTCGACGTCTTCCGCTTTCTGGCCGCTCACCGCCACGAGAATTCGAACGACGTCGGCACGATTGTGATCGTCGTAAAAATACTCAATGCTCTTGGCCTGCGCGGCCAGCACCCGCCGCAGGACGTCCTGATTGCGGCCAGCCCAGGCCTTGTTGATCGCTGTGCCTGAGAATGGCAGCTCCGGCGCGTATTCGACCGTCAGTCCGAGATCATTGTAGCCGGCGGCCTGGACCTGGAAATTGGACGGGGGCAACAAAAGCGCCGCATCGACCGCGCCGCCCAGCAGCGCTTGCGCGCGCGCGGTGGTCGCGCCGGCGTATACGAAGTCGTAGTCACCGGGCTTGAGACCATGCGGCGCCAGCATGCGTTCGGCATAGGTACGGGTGATGTCCTTGGCGCCGCCGACCGAGATCACCTTGCCCTTGAGGTCTTTGAGGCTCTTGATGTTCGACTTGGCCATCATCGCATAGGGCGGGGCTTGGACCTCAAAGCGTGCGAGCGCGAGCGCCGCGCCCTGATCGACGGCGCGGATCGGATCCACCAGTCCGGTGGACATGGTCACGTCGAGCGAGCCAGCCGCCAGCTGCTGGATGACCGCCGCGCTCGCCGGGACGTAGATCAGATCCGGCTTGACGTTCTCGGCTGCGAAGAAGCCCTTATCGAGCCCGATGAACACCGGCCATAGATTGGCCGAAGGCGAGCCCACGGTGCCGATGGTGACCGTGTCCACCGCGCCTACGGGCGCGACCGGTATCAGCGTGGCCACGACCAAACCCAGCGCGGCACGTCCGAGTGTCCTCATTGTTCGCATGATTATCCCCGTATCCATCAGGTTGCGGCCCAATCGACGACAGCGGGTCGCGGCGCTGTCCCAGTCAGTCGCGCACTCCATATTTATCCTGCAAAACGGATGCCACGTTGCCCGCTCGAAACAAAATTAGGGTAGACAGAACGTCGCTCGCGCGATTAGTCATAAGTTCAGAATCCGAAGCGGCGGGAACAACGCGCGCAGCAGGAATTGCGCGCTGCCGTGGCGCGGAAGGAAGTCTGTCGGTTCTTTTCGAATGCACAAGCTCCAATTGACGCTGGCCTGTGGCCGTTATGATCGCACCCAACCGCTGATCGACGGAAGGGTGCGGCCCGAAGGCGTCGATCTAACATTTCTTCCTCTGCGCCCAGGCGAGACCTTTTGGCGTATGCTCAACCACGGCGAGTTCGACGTTTCCGAAATGTCGCTCTCATCTTATACGATTTTGCGCTCGGAAGGCGATACGCGCTTCATCGCGATTCCCGTGTTTCCGTCCCGGATCTTTCGCCACTCGGCCCTCTATGTGCGGGCCGACTCGCCCATCGAGATCCCGGAAGACCTGAAGGGCAAGCGCGTGGGTGTGGGGGACTACCAGATGACCGCGGCAGTTTGGGTCCGCGGGTTGCTAACGCACGAGTACGGCGTCAAGCCCGAGGACGTCGTGTGGGTCACCGGCAAACCGATCCGCTCCATCAAGCCGCCTGACGGCATTCGGGTGGAGTCCATTCCGGGCGATACGACGCTCGAGGCGATGCTTGAGCTCGGTAAGATCGACGCGCTCGTTTCCGTGATGATCCCCAGCGGGTTTGGCAAAACCGTTCGGCGGCTGTTCCGGGATTCGCGCAAGGTCGAGATCGAGTACTACAGCAAGACCCGCATCTTCCCGATCATGCATACGCTGGTGCTGAAGACCAGTCTTTATCAAGAGAAACCCTGGCTCGCGGTCAGTTTCTATCATGCCTTCTGTAGGGCGCGCGACATGGCCGAGCAGGCGATGTACGACACCAATGCGTTGACGGTCAGCCTTCCGTGGGTCGTCGACGAGGTGGAAGCAACGCGCCGGCTTTTCGCGCCGCGGATCTGGGACTACTCGGTCGAAGGCAGCCTTCCGACGCTGAATGCCCTGATGACCTACCTCGACGAGCAAAAGCTCTCGCAGCGCAAGATGAAGGTCGATGAGCTCTTCGTTCCCAATATCAGCCCCGGTCTCATCGATTACCTTCGCGCAACAGGAGAAGGCTGACGGGCGACGATACTATCGAGGCGATGCGTCGGTGGGTCGCGACGGCAAAGCGCTATTTCGGCGGCATTCGCTCGGCCACCGGCGGGAGGAACCGATCGGTGTACACGGTCGCCGGATCGGGGCTGACCGGCAGCTGATAGGCCGTCACCATCGCGTCGATGGTCTTTTGCAATTTCTCCGGAGTGACCGAGCTGAGGCCATTCTTCATCACGTGCTGCGTGTTGGTCAGCCCGAGCGCAATATCGAGGCGCACCTTCTCGATGTCGAGCTTCATCATGGGATCGCTCGCCTTGAGAACCGCCAAGGCTTTTTCGGGAGACGCGATCGTGTCCTTGGTTCCCTGATTGAGCGCCTTGACCACGCCGCGCACGGTTTGCGGGTTTTCGTCGGCGAATTTTTTGGTGGTAACCAAGGCGAGGCCATACATGTCGGCGCCGAAATCCGAGTACTTGATCACGAACAGATCGTCGAGCGTAAAACCGAGTTCCAGCGCGGCCGGTATGTTCGAATTGGTGAACCCGCCGGTGCCGTCGACCTCGCCGCGCTTGAGCATGGGGCCGAACAATTGCGGCTGCACCGCCACCCAATTGATCTTGACGTTCTCGGCGTTGGCCGCCTTGAGCAGGATCGAGATCGTGTCGTGCACGGCGGTGCCCGGTCCGCCCGCGATCTTCTTGCCGTCGAGATCGCTCGGCTTGCGGATACCGGCAGCCTTGCGCGTGATGACCGCCAGCGGCGACTCGTCGAAGCTGACATAGACGGCGAGGAGGGGCGAAGCCGGATTTGCGGCGTTGAATCGAATCATCGAGGGCAGGTCGACCCAGCCGAACTGGTAGACGCCGCCGGCGACGGCGACGGCGACGTTGGTGGCGCCTTTTCCGGCGTCGATGGTGTCCACGGTCACGCCGTCGGCCTTGAAGTACCCCTTGTCCTGCGCCACGAAGAACGGCGCGTGCGTTCCCTGGATGATCCAATCCATCATGATCTTGACGTTCTTCGTTTCCGCCTTGGCGGCGACGACGGACGCAACGGCAAAGACGAGGGACAATGCAACGAGCCGGCGGAGCGTGCGAATACTGAAGAATGTCTGCGCGTTGCTGTCAGAACGGACTTCGATCATTGATTGCCTCCATCCGCAGCAGCCGCTCATCATGTTCGATGAAAAAACGCCAGCGTATTCAAGTTGGCATGGTCGTCAACGATCGCTAGCATCGGGTCCATGCCGTCGATTTCGCTTCAGCTTTTCACTGCGTACTGCACTTCGTCAAAGCACGTTTCGTGCCAGCCTATCTCGCCATGGCCGCATTGCCAGCGGGCAACTTCTGCGAGCGGCGCTTTTTAAGCCGCTATGCGAAACGCTTTTCGTGCTCGCACGCGGAAACAAAAGGTCTGCAGACGACGGGTGATCGCAGCATGGCATGACTTTTGTATTTGCACCCTGATGGAGCGACGGCGGCTCGTGTAAATGCGCGCGACCATTCGCCCCGCAGCGGCATCGGGCGTGGATCGCGCAACGCGTGACGGAAGAGTTGCAATGCACCTCGTCGACCTCGACCGCGTCTCACTGCGCTACGGCGAAGATGCCGACGGCACGCTCGCCTTGCACGGGACAACGCTGCAGGTCCGCGACGGCGAATTCGTCGCCGTGGTCGGTCCTTCCGGTTGCGGAAAATCCACCCTGATGAAGGTGGTCACCGGGTTGTGGCCGCCCACCGCCGGCGCGGTCATCGTCAGTGGCCGCGCCGTGACCGGACCCTTGAGTATCGCCGGCATGGCGTTCCAGAATCCGACGTTGTTGCCGTGGCGGACGACGCTCGCCAACGTCATGTTGCCGCTGGAAATCGTGCAGCCGCATTGCTCGAGGCTCAGGCGCGAATGGGCGGCCTATCTGGCGAAGGCACGCGATCTCCTCGCGCTGGTCGGGCTGAAAGGATTCGAGGATCACTTTCCCTGGCAGCTTTCCGGTGGCATGCAGCAGCGGGCATCGCTCTGCCGGGCGCTCATCCACGATCCCACCCTGCTCATGCTCGACGAGCCGTTTGCCTCGCTCGACATGTTCACGCGCGAGGAGCTGTGGCTCGTTCTGCAGGATCTGTGGCTAGCCCGCAAACCTACCGTCATCCTGGTCACCCACGACCTGCGCGAGGCGGTCTTCCTGGCCGATCGTGTGCTGGTGATGAGTGCGAGGCCCGGCCGCATCATCGCCGAGCGCGCGGTCGCTTCGTCAAGACCGCGCAAGCTCGACATGACCTATGAACCCTACTCGGTTGGACTGGTCCACGAGCTGCGCGAGCACATCAGCGCGGCGCGATCGGGCGCAACCTGACGCGAGGATAACTGCGTGGCCACGACCGGTATCCTCGACGACACGCCCCCGGTGCGGCGACGCAAGCCCTTCTTGCTGCGGCGCAAGACGCTCCGTCACATCCTGCCCTGGGTCGTGATCGTCGGCATTTTCTTGATCTGGGAGGCCGTCGTGCGCGCCTTCGAGATCGAGCAGTTCGTGCTGCCGGCGCCGTCGGCGATCTTCGCGTCCGGATGGCAGTGGCGCGAGCCGATCCTCGTCAACGCCTGGCAAACGTTCATGACGACCGCGATCGGGTTCTTGCTCGCGGTCGCCGTGGGTTTGCTCGCGGGCATCGCGATCGGCTCATCGACCTTGGTGTACGACAGCTTCTACCCGGCGTTGATCGGGTTTAATTCCATTCCGAAGGTCGCGGTCGTCCCCATCTTGGTGATCTGGTTCGGCGTCGGCACCATTCCGGCAATCATCACGGCCTTCCTCATCGCTTTCTTTCCGATCCTGGTGAACGTCGCGGTCGGTATTGCGACCGTTGAACCCGAGCTGCAGGACGTGCTGCGGGCGTTGGGCGCGAGCCGCTGGCAGGTGATCAGGAAGGTGGGACTGCCGCGATCCATGCCGTATTTCTTCGCTTCGCTGAAGGTCGCGATTACGTTCGCGTTCGTCGGCACCATCGTTGCGGAGACCGTCGCGGCCAACAAGGGCATCGGCAATCTGATGCTTGTGGCGTCATCCCGCTTCGAAGTTCCGCTTGCGTTTGCCGGCCTGTTGGTGACCAGCGTCATGGGCATCGGCATGTACCTCGTTTGCGCTGCCATAGAGCGCAGGATGACGGGTTGGGCCACGCGTGGCGCGGACGCTATGTTGCGTGGACAGGGATGAGCAAACGAGGTTGTGGCTGCGCGGTTAATGAGCGCACGTCCTAGTTTGCCGCGGCGATGGCCTGAGCGCGCGCGATCACATCGGGCGGGGAGCGGTAGAGCTGGTCCACCAGCGCCTGCACGTCGGCGCCGCCGACGAAGCCGAGCTCGAGGTCCATCTTTGCGGCCTCGGCTATGAGCTGCGGGTCGCGCATGGCGGCGGCGAAGGCCGTGCGTAGCGCCTCGCCCACCTGCGGATGGAGGCCGGGCGGCGCGACCAGCGGACGGCCCATGGCCTGGCGGGAGAAGATCAGCTCCAGGACTTGGCGGTCGGCGGCGGCGGTCACGAACGCGTCGAGCGCCGGCACGTCCGGCAGCTCTTTGTGCTTGGTCAGGCCGAGCTGCATGACGATCTTGAGCCGGCCGGAGGCGAGGTCATCCCTGTTGCCGACCCGCGCGACGCCCCAGGAATAGCCCACGATGCCGTCGAGCTCGCCGCGCTCGATAGCGAGCATGATCTCCTGCGTGCCCGGATAGCCGGCGATCGGCTTGAGCTTGGTGCCGATCAGCGAATTGAGCGCCACCGTGAAGGCCTGCTGGTCGCCGCCGGCGCCGGTCGATCCGACCGTGAGCGCGGCGCCCGCGAGAATCTCCTGCAAATTCGCAGCGGGCGCGCCTTGCCGGATGAAGAAGCCCGACACCTCGTTGTTCATGCTGCCGAGCCAGACGAAGCTGCGCGCATCGAATTTCGTTTGCGTGGCGCCGATGAGCGGCTCCATCGCCACGCCGCGGCCGATCATGGCGATCTCGGTGCCGTCCTTGGCGGCCGCATAGTAGAGATAATTGGCGAGATTGAGCGAGCCCGCGCCCGGCCGGTTCTGTGGGATGATCGCGGGATTGCCAGGCAGATATTTCCCGAGGTGGCGGGCGATGAGCCGGCTATAGGTGTCGTAACCATAGCCGGTGGGCGAATAGCCGATCATCAGCTTGATCTGCCTGCCGGCAAACGACACCGGCTCGGTTTGCGCCCGCGCCGGAGCGGCGAGCAGCAAGAGTGGCAAAGCGCAAAGTGCCCAGGCGGAAACCGTTGCCCAAGCGCGGTTCAACTCTGCGCGCGACGGCGCATCAATGGCGGCAGCGCGCCTCATTCCGCGGCGCGGGGAAGGCGCGTGACATCGAGATGCGCCACGACCTCGTCGACATGCATGACGTCGGCGTATTTGTGATGCAGGTCGAACAGGTTGACCTTGTGCGTCAGCTCGGCGCGATCGTAGGTGCATTCCTCGACCAGGCAGACGTGAAAGCCGTTGGAATAGCCGTCGACCACGCTGGCGCGCACGCAGCCCGACGTGCTCTCGCCGCACACGATCAGGCTTTGCACGCCGAGTAGCGACAGATGCGAGAACAGCGGCGTGCCCTGAAAGATGCTGGCGCGCTGCTTGAAGATGACGACGTCGGAAGGCTCGGGACGAAATTCGTGATAGATGCCGTAGCCGTCGGAGGGAACGAAGGCCTGGCGGCGGGTCGACTCCGCGCCCGGCGGCCGATTCTGGGGACGGGTATCCTGGGTGCAGTAGAACATCGGGATGCCGGCGCGCCGCGCGGCCGCCAAGAGCCGCTTGGTCGGCGCGATCGCGCGATGGGCGTAGATGCCGCAAGAATTGGGATAGCGCGCGTTGAGCTCGTAGGGCGAGTGCGGCCCGCCGCGATAGACGAGCTCGTAGAGATCGATCGCGAGCAGCGCCGGACGCGCGCCCACGAAGGTCTCGCGCCGCCAGCCGGAATAAAGCTCGAGGTCCGCTTCCGGAATGACGTCGCGCCAGCAATGGTCGTTGAAGTTGTCGATGGATGCCATTCTCGCCTCCCGCTGTTCCCTGGCCGTGACGTCATCGTCCGGCAAATGATAACGCCTTCGGGGCGCGCTCAGAAGACTACCTCTTGCGGCGCCCATGCACTCCCGATTAACGCAGCATCGGGCAAATCTCAGCAATTCAGCCAAAGTGATGTTTGGGCCGTGTGATTACCCGTGTGATTACTTTTTTGCCAGGGTGCTTCGCCGGGCGGCGTAACCAAGAATTCCAAGGTAGATAAGGTCGAGCCCATGATGACACGCTTTGCGGTGGCGACGGCGGCGGTTCTGCTGGGCTGCGGCTCTGCCTATGCGCAAGCGCCCCTGAGTACCTCCCCCCTCCCGCCGCTTGGCCTGACGTCTCCGCTCGGCATTCCAAATGCGCCAGTCGGGCACACCGGAGTTCCCCTGGGTGCGACCGAACTCGCAACGCCAGGCGTGAGCCCGACCACGTCCGGCGCCTCGCCGATGCTGGGCGCGACATGCGGCGGCGTTTCGTCGACGCCGCCGTCGGCCGCCATGGGAAGTTCGACGACCGGTACGTCCCCCAACATGGGAAGTCCGGTGACGGGAGCGTCCGCTGGCATGGGAGGTTCGGTGACGGGAACGTCCGGCACTGCGCCCTTTGACGGCGGCGGTATGGCCGGAAGCACATCAGGCGGTTGTACCGCGTCTGCGACGGCATCTCCGCCGCTGGCCTCGTCGATGGGCCCCGGGTCAACTGTCGGCCCGGCTGGAATTCCGCTCGGTTCGACGGAACTGGGAGGCGGAGGCCTCAGCCCCCCATTCATTGCGCTGAGCCCGAATGCATCGGCGCCCGTGATGAGCTCGCTGCCGCCTCTCAGCGGCATGACCCCGCCCTCGACTCCATCGATCTCGGCGGCGCCGAGCACGCCCACATGCCCGTACACCCAGAACGGCGTGCCTACGATCAAGGGGACGCCGACCACGTTCGGGTCGCCTTTGACAGGCACACAACTGGGCAGGCGGGCAGCCGGCTGCCCCTGACCAATCTCGAACCGCGGGACGTGCTCGCGAGTTCCGTGCTGGGATTGTCGCTACGTGATGAAATGGCAGCGGCAAGCCGGCGTGAGCGCCGCAACGACAAGTATCGTCATGTGTGTCGCCGGTCGCGTGAGACGGTCGAGCGTGATTGGGCACTGACGTAGGCGGATGCAGTTCGTCGACTCGCAAGCGTTGGCGATGCGCCGTCGTCGGTCAATCGCTCAAGCGCACGCATGGCGTATCTGCCTACGAGGGACAGCAGCAATATGATGAACGGAACGTACGTCGCCCAAAAAATCATCAAGAAGGCCATCTTCTTCACCGGACATGAAACGATCTTTAGTGAACGTATGATCGATGGACGGACGTGCTTGTCCGTTTTTGCTGGAATTTTCTTTATCCTCGGCCCAATTTAGGATTGCTCCCATTCCGAATTTGCAGGCGTTGTGTTGCGCGCTTGCTCCGATCCCCGTAAGGAGTTGGTCTTGGCGACCCGCTCCAAGCTGCTGCGTGAGTTTCTGTGCCGACAGCTTGAACAAATGCCGGTCATTCGGCGGGGGGTGCCTCTGATTGCCCGGCCTCTGGCCGCACGGCCGCTGGAGTCCTTCTCCGGAACATCCAGGTCTGCAGCCGGTCGAAGTAGATATAGACGACCGGCGTGGTATAGAGCGTTAGAAGCTGCGATACAGCGAGGCCACCCACGATGGCGTAGCCGAGCGGCTGGCGCAGCTCGGCCCCATTCCCTGTTCCCAGCATCATCGGCACTGCACCGAGCAGCGCCGCCATGGTGGTCATCAGGATCGGCCGAAAGCGCAGCGTGCAAGCCTTGTAGATCGATTCTTCGGCCGTCAGCCCCTCTCTGTGTTCCGCCTCTTGAGCAAAATCGATCAGCATGATGCCGTTCTTCTTGACGATACCGATCAGCAAGAGGATGCCCACGATCCCGATCACGCTCAGATCCAAGTGGACCGCCATCAGCAGCAACAGCGCGCCGACTCCTGCCGACGGCAGGGTCGAGATGATGGTGACGGGATGGATGATGCTTTCGTAGAGGATGCCCAGGATAAGGTAAATCACGACCAGAGCTGCGAGGATCAGCAGCGGCGTGCTCTTAATGGATTGCAGGTAGGCCTGGCCGTTTCCCTGAAAGCTGGTCTGCAACGACAGAGGTTTGCCCAAGTCCTTCTCGACCTGCTGAATGGAAGCGACGGCTTCCCCGAGCGAGGTTCCTGGGAGCAGGTTGTACGAGATGGTCACTGACGGAAACTGGCCCTGATGATTGACCACCAGCGGC
>Ga0209240_1000274_pt1 | contig 21195 bp, 16 predicted proteins | sample GraSoi_2013_80cm_FD_185828 | JGI IMG/M metagenome (GOLD analysis project Ga0209240, IMG submission 185828) | Grasslands soil microbial communities from the Angelo Coastal Reserve, California, USA - Sample 9_17_2013_80cm (SPAdes) (version 2) | ecosystem: Environmental > Terrestrial > Soil >...
ACCGGCGTCGCCTGGGAGATCGGGATATTGGCCGGGCTGGCCGACATCGGCATCGACCTGACCGATGCCGATCTCGTCATCGGCACATCGGCGGGTTCCATCGTCGGCGTCGACGTTAGGTCCGGCTTGGGGCTGGCCGAGCTGTACAAGGTGCAGACACGGCCACTGGGAGCGGGTGACGTCTACGCCAGGATGGGCCTCGGCGTGCTGGCTAAATATGTCCGGGCGATGATCCTCAGCAGGAAACCGGACGTCGCGCGGGCGCGCGTCGGCGCCATGGCACTGCGCGCCAGGACCGAGTCCGAGGAAGAGCGGCGGCGGGTGATCGAGTCCAGGCTGACGACATCCGAGTGGCCTGCCGGGAGGTTGCAGATCACCGCCGTCGACGCCCTGACCGGGGACCTTGTCGTCTTCGACGCGGCCAGCGGCGTGCGGCTGCTCGACGCGGTCGGCGCGAGCTGTGCCGTACCCGGCATCTGGCCGGCCGTGACCATCAAGGGCCGCCGTTACATCGACGGCGGCATTGCATCGGCGGCCAACGCCGACCTTGCCGAAGGATGCGGCAGCGTGGTCGTCATCGCGCCGCTCGGCTCTGGTTTCGGTGCGATGGCGAGCCCGGTCAAGCAGGCCGCGAAGCTGGCTGAGTCGGGCGCACGGGTGAGCTTGGTCAAGCCGGACAAGGCCGCATTGCGAGCTATCGGAAGGAATGTGCTCGACCCGGCGCGCCGGGCCGACTCCGCTCGCGCCGGGTACGCGCAGGCCGCACTGGTGGCCGACGACGTCAAGTCCGCCTGGTCGGCCAGTTAGGACTGGTCCGGCGCGGCTGTGCGCCTGATCAGACCGAGCGCCTGATCAGACGGCGTACTCGAGCAGCGGCTGCGCGCGGCTCGGGTGCCGCAGCTTGGACAGCGACTGCTTCTCCAGCTGCCTGATCCGTTCCCGCGTCAGGCCCAGAGCCTTGCCGATCTCGTCCAGCGTGTGCGGGTTGCCGTCATACAGCCCGAACCGCATGGCCATGATCGTCGCCTCGCGCGGCGTCAGCGCGTCAAGCGCGTGCCGCAGCTGGTCTGCCATCAGCTGCCGGTCCACCAGCTCGGACGCCTCCGGCGCGTCAGTGTCCTCGATCAGGTCGCCGATGCTGGTCTCGCCGTCTTCGCCGATCGTGGAGTCCAGGCTGATCGGCTGCCGGCTGGTGCGGAGCAGCTCCTCGATCTGGTCTGGCGTGCGGTCCAGCTCGACCGCCAGCTCCTCCGGGGTCGGCTCGCGGCCGAGCCGCTGGTGCATATCCCGCTCGACCCTGCTCAGCTTGCTCAGCATCTCGAGTACATGTACGGGCAGCCTGATCGTCCTGGCGGAATCGGCGAAGCCGCGCTGGATCGCCTGCCTGATCCACCACATGGCGTACGTGGAGAACTTGTAGCCCTTGGTGTAATCGAACTTCTCGACCGCCCTGATCAGGCCCAGGTTGCCCTCCTGGACGACGTCGAGTAGCGACAGGCCGCGGTCGCTGTACTTCTTCGCGACCGAGACAACCAGCCGCAGGTTGGCTTCCAGCATGTGCGCCTTAGCCCTGCGGCCGTCAGCCGCCGCCGCCTCAAGGTCTGCACGCAGGTCGTCCGGCAGGTCCGCATCGGTATCCAGCTTGTGCTCGGCGTACAGGCCAGCCTCGATCCGCTTCGCGAGGTCGACCTCCTGCTCAGCCGTCAGCAGGCTGGTGCGGCCGATCGACTTGAGGTAGGTGTGCACCGAGTCGCCCATGACGGAGGTCTGGTCGTCAAGGTCCACTTCGGTGTCGTCGTCAGCAACCGCGGCGAGCTCGGCCGTCGTCGTCGTCGTCTTCCGGCGGTCCTTGCGGCCGCGAGGCCGGCTGGACGGGCCGCGTTCGTCCCTGTCGGGCCCTGTGTCGCCGACGTCACCGAGCAGGTCGGTGTCGTCGAGCTCGGCCACGATAAGGTCCGGCCCGTCAAGCTCGATCTCGGCGAGGTCCGGCACGGCGTGAGTCACTTCGGAAGGCTCCACTTCAGAATGTCCCTGGCCGGCCGAGCCGGCGGGCGCTGCGGCGGAAGGATCACTCGCCTCGTTGCCGAGCTGGACTCCTTCATCGGCAAGCTCGCGCAAAACCGCCCGAGCTTCTGCAGGGGTAACGTTCGCCTGCTCGAATGCGTTCCGCAGTTCAGGAAGCATTAGGTATCCCTGGCGGCGTCCGCGCCGGACAAGATCGTCGACATACGTCGCAGCGGCCTCGTCATCGCGACGCGCCGGGAGCGCGGTTGCAGTCCTCGGCATGAGACACCTCCGTTCATGTGCGCAGCAATTACGCAAACTCCTGGCCCGCGATCGGCAGTACCCAAGAGGCTCAGCACTTGGTATTGTGCAATGCGGGCGCTACGTATAACGCGCGACGGGTCTTTTTGTTTCCCGCGCGGCGCTAGCGTGCCGGGATATCCAGGTTGCGTCCATCGCCAAGTTGCGGTCGCGTCAGTCGGCGTCCTTGCTCGCGATGTCCCTGATCAGCTGCCGGTCGGGCTTACCGGATGCCAGCATCGGCAGCTCCGCGAGGACCACCACAGCCCGGGGTGCGGCGTACCGGGGCAGGCGGTCAGCGACGTAGGTCCTGAGCTCGTCCAGGCTCGGCGGCCGGGTCGGATCCGCCGCGATAATCATGGCCGTCACCCGCTCGCCCCAGTCGTTATCGGGGGTCCCCACGACGACCGCGTCGCGGACGGACGGGCAACCGCGAAGGATCTGCTCGACCTCGATGGCCACCACCTTCTCGCCACCAGAATTGATCACGTCATCTGCCCGGCCGCGCACTGTCAGGCGGCCGTCTGCGTCGAAGCCGCCCAGATCCGACGTGACGAGCCAGCCGCCGTCGAGCGCGGCGCTGGTCAGCTCGGGAGCCAGCCGGTACCGGGAGAACAGCACCGGCCCGCGGATCCTGATCCTGCCGTCAGCGCCGCTAGCCACCTGAACATCGTCGAGCGGCACGCCGTCATAGACGCAGCCGCCGCATGTCTCGGTCATGCCGTAGGTCGTGACCACTCGCGCGCCAGCGGCAGCGGCTTCGGCCAGCATCCCGCGCGGTACCGCGGCACCGCCGAGGAGGATGCGGCGGAATCCGGTCAGCGGCGCGCCCGCGTCGAGCAGCCTGCGCAGCTGAGTCGGGACAAGCGAGACATAACTGCAACGACCGCCCCGCTGACCTGCATCGCTGGCGAGCATCCCGGCATCGACGCGGTCTCGGACCACGGGCGTGGATCCGGCCAGCAGCGAGCGGACGAAAATGCCAAGACCGGAAATATGGTGCGCCGGCACGCAGCAGAGCCACCTCTCGCCCTGAGCAGCGCCGAGCCTATCCAGCGACGCTCTGGCCGAGGCGGTTAGTGCGGTGGCGGTGAGCTCGGCGCCCTTGGGTATCCCCGTCGAGCCCGAGGTGGCCAGGACCACGGCCACGTCATCGGCGACCCCTGGCGATGCCGGGCCCTCGGGGGCGCTCCGGCCGGCGCTGGCCGGCCTGCGGCGACCGGCCCCTGGGGGCCGTTGAAAATCCTGGGCTGTCTCCACCTTGGCCGGAGCGAACGCCGCGATCAGCTCATCGAGCCTGGCCCGCGGCAGGGAAGAATCGAGCGGCAGGATCGCGGGACCGCTGCCGTCCAGCGCTGCCGCGAGAGTCTCGAGGAACCGCCCGCCATCTGTGCCGGGCGGCAGCAGTACCGCGTGCAACGGCCGGGACGTCACGGACGTAAGGTTAATCGGCGGATTCATGCGGCATAAGCGAGGGGGAGAATTGATCGACTGGCAGTCGTCCGGGCCGGCTCCAGGACAGGAGTACACCGACATCTGCTACGCCACGGCCGAGGGGATCGCGAAGATCACGATCAACCGCCCTGAGGTCCGCAACGCGTTCAGGCCGACGACGCTCTTCGAGCTGCAGCAGGCGTTCACCGTGGCCAGGGACCACCCGGGCATCGGCGTGATCATCCTGACCGGCGCGGGCGACAAGGCCTTCTGCTCAGGCGGTGACCAGCGGATCCGCGGCGACGACGGCTACGTCGACGACCATGGCATCGGCAGGCTGAACGTGCTCGACCTCCAGGTGCAGATCCGCCGCACGCCCGACAAGGCCTTCTGCTCAGGCGGTGACCAGCGGATCCGCGGCGACGACGGCTACGTCGACGACCATGGCATCGGCAGGCTGAACGTGCTCGACCTCCAGGTGCAGATCCGCCGCACGCCCAAGCCCGTCATCGCGATGGTGGCGGGGTATGCCATCGGCGGCGGCCATGTGCTGCACGTCTGCTGCGACCTGACGATCGCGGCCGACAACGCGGTGTTCGGCCAGACTGGCCCCAAGGTCGGCTCTTTCGACGGCGGATACGGCAGCTCGCTGCTCGCCGCCACGGTCGGGCTGAAGAAGGCGCGCGAGATCTGGTATCTGTGCCGGCAGTACAGCGCCCAGGAGGCACTGGCGATGGGGCTGGTCAACACCGTCGTGCCGCTGGCCGACCTGGAAGCCGAGACCGTCAGATGGGCCCGTGAGCTGCTGGCGAAGTCGCCGCTCGCGCTGCGGATGCTGAAGGGTGCTCTGAACGCCTACACAGACGGCGCGGCTGGGCTGCAGCAGTTCGCCGGCGACGCCACGCTGCTGTACTACATGAGCGAAGAGGCTCAGGAGGGCCGGGATGCCTACGTCAACCGGCGTGCTCCCGACTTCTCCAGGTTCCCGCGCCGCCCGTGACCCAGGTCGAAGGCAGTCAGGTCAACGGGGGGCACCGGGAGCTTCTGGCCGGGCTGCTGCCCACGCTGCGCGCCTTCGCGATCCCGCTGCGGACCAGGTTCCGCGGTATCACCGTGCGCCGGGGTGCCCTGCTGCATGGGCCGGCGGGCTGGGGCGAGTTCTCGCCGTTCGCCGAGTACGGTCCGGCTGAGAGCTCCCGGTGGCTGGCCAGCGCGATCGAGTCGGCGGCGATCGGCTGGCCGGCGCCGGTCAGGAGCGCCGTCGGGGTGAACGCCACGATTCCGGCGGTCGGGCCGCAGGCCGCTTACGACATCGCGGCCAGGTCGGGCTGCCGGACCGCGAAGGTGAAGGTCGCCGAGCGCGGGCAGGGCGAGCGCGACGACCTCGAGCGGGTGGCCGCCGTCAGGGACGCGCTCGGCCATGACGGGCGGATCAGGGTCGACGCCAACGGCGGCTGGGACACCGAGCAGGCGGCCAGCATGCTGCGGCAGCTCAGCCGGTACGGCCTGGAGTACGCCGAGCAGCCGTGCGCCACCCTGGATGAGCTGGCCAGGCTGCGCCGGCTGGTGGACGTGCCGCTCGCTGCTGATGAGTCGATCCGCAAGGCATCGGATCCGCTCGCCGTGCGCGCGGCGGGCGCCGCCGACATCGTGGTGCTGAAGGTCGCGCCGCTCGGCGGGGTGCGAGTGGCGCTGCGGGTCGGAGCCGAATGCGGGCTGCCGGTGGTCGTCTCCAGCGCGCTGGAGTCCTCCGTCGGCCTGGCCGCGGGTGTCGCGCTTGCCGCGGCACTGCCCGAGCTGCGCTATGACTGCGGGCTCGGGACGATGCAGCTGCTGACCGGGGACGTCACGAGCCGGCCGCTGCTGCCGGAAGGCGGGATGCTAGCAGTGGGTGCACGTGAGGTTGAGCCGGTACCTATCGCCGCGTGGGAATGTGATCCGGCACCCTGGCGCCTGCGGGTGCTGGCCGCCGCGGAGTTCCTCGGGTGAACCCGTCCACCGCGCTGGCCGCCACGCTCGTCGACGAGCTGATCAGGTGCGGGCTGAATGAGGTCGTGCTCGCCCCTGGTTCGCGGAGCGCGCCGCTGGCCATCGAGTTCCATCGCCGGGCGCAGGCAGGCGACCTGCGGCTGAGCGTACGGATCGACGAGCGGAGCGCCGCCTTCTGCGCGCTGGGCCTGGCCAAGGCGAGCGGGTCGCCGGCCGCCGTGCTCTGCACCTCGGGAACGGCGGCCGCGCATTTTCACGCGGCGGTGATCGAGGCGGACGAGTCGGCGGTTCCGTTGCTGGTGCTCACCGCCGACCGGCCGCCCGAGCTCCGCGGCACCGGCGCCAACCAGACGATCGACCAGTTGCGGCTGTACGGTCCCGCGGTGCGCTGGTTCTGCGAGGTCGGCGTCGCGGAAGAGCGGACCGGGCAGGACGGGTACTGGCGCAGCGCGGCCTGCCGCGCCTGGGGGCTGGCGTCGGGATCCGCCGGAGGCGTGCCGGGACCGGTGCACCTGAACCTCGCGATGCGCGAGCCGCTGGTGCCGGACGCTCCGTTCGCGGACGGACCGCCGCCCGCCGCCGATGAGCCCTGGGGGCGGCCGGATGGCGCACCGTGGACCAGGTTCGGCGCGGCTGCCGAGCTGCCGTGGGCCGAACGCGGTCTCGTCGTGTGCGGCGATGGCGACTACGATCCAGCACCGCTGCTGAGCCTGGCCGAGCAGGCTGGCTGGCCGGTGCTCGCCGAGCCGTCGTCCAACGCGCGGCGCGGCCCGTGCGCGCTCGGCGCCTACCAGTACCTGCTCGCCGATCCAGGGTTCGTCGCGGCGCACCAGCCGGACGTGATCGTCTCGGCGGGCAGGCCTGGGCTCTCCCGTGGCCAGCTCGGCCTGCTGCGATCGGCCGGTCTCGGCCGACATGTGGTCATCGCTCAGGGGCCTGGCCGGTGGTCCGATCCCGCCAGGAGCGCGACTGCCGTGGCGGTTAGCGTCCGGCTGGCCGGGCGGTTGTCCGGGCCAGAGCCTGATCGGCCGTCCGGATGGCTGTCGGAGTGGCTGGAGGCGGACCGCGCGACCGCCGCCGCCGTGGACGCGATCCTGGATACCGATGACTTGCTGAGCGAGCCGAAGCTGGCCAGGGACCTGGCCGCCGCGCTGCCCGACGGCGCGCTGCTGTGGGCCGCGTCCAGCCTGCCGATCAGGGACCTCGACCAGCGGATGATCCCGAGGTCCGGGCTGCGGATCCTGGCCAGCAGGGGAGCGAGCGGCATCGACGGCCTTGTCTCGTCGGCGATCGGCGCCGCTCTCGCGCATCAGGCGGCTGGCGGTGGCCAGGCCGTCGCGCTGCTCGGTGACCTGGCGCTGCTGCATGACGCGCCCGGCTTGCTGGTCGGCACCGGTGAGCCGCGTCCTGACCTCTGCGTGATCGTGGTGAACAACGACGGCGGGGGGATCTTCTCGATGCTCGAGCAGGCCGCGTTCCCCGGTCCGTTCGAGCGAGTCTTCGGCACGCCGCACGGGACCGGGATCGCCGATCTGGCCGCTGCCGCCGCGTTGCCGTACCGGCGGATCGAGCTTGCAAGTGAACTGGCCGAGGTGCTCTCCGCAGCGGCGGCGCCCGGATCGGGCCTCAGCCTCGTGGAGCTGCGCACCGAGCGCGCCGGCCAGGCCGCCCTGCGGCAGGGGCTGGAGGATGCCGCTGCCGCCGCGCTCAGGTGATCCTGACCCGCGGGTCGAGCGCCGCGTAGGACATGTCGACGATGATGTTGGCGACAACGACGAAGAGGGACGCGAGGATGACGAAGCCGATCACGACCGGCTGGTCGCCCTGGCTGATCGAGGTGATCGTCTCCTGGCCCAGGCCCTGGAGGCCGAATACCACCTCGACCACGAGCACGCCGCCGAGCAGGGCGCCGATGTCGATGCCCAGCTGCGAGACGACCGGGGTCAGCGCGGAGCGGACCGCGTGCCGGAACAGGACGCGCCGCTCGGAGATGCCCTTGGACCGGGCCGTCCTGATGTAGTCCTCACCCATCGTGTCGAGCAGCGAGCCCCTGGACAGCCTGGTGTAGACGGCGGCCTGGACGATGGCCAGGGTGATCCAGGGCAGGATCATGGCGCCGAGCCAGCCGACGGGATCCGCGGTGATCGCCGTGTAGCCGGTCTGGATGAAGCTGATGCCGTGGTCGTTCAACTGGACGAACACGAAGATGATGAGCAGCTCGCCAACGACGAACGTCGGGGCCGAGATCCCGGCGAGCACGCCGACCGTGGCGAACCGGTCGAAGAAGCTGCGCGCCCGAGTGGCGCTCAGGATGCCGACCGAGAGCCCGGCGATCAGCCAGAGCGCCATGCCGCCGATGACGACCGAGATAGTCGGTGGCAGGTCCTGCTTGATGACTGTCGTGACCGGCTCCTGCAGGAAGAAGGACTTGCCGAGATTGCCCTGCACAAGGTTGGTCAGGAAATGCCAGTACTGGGCCGTGACGGGCTCGAGGATGCCGGTGAGGATCCGGCGGAAGAGGAAGCGCGCCATGCCCAAAGCTCAGCCCTCCCCGCCCGCCGGCACGACGAGGCCCATGCCTAGGTCCGCGTCCTGGCCGGCCTGACCGCGGCGCTTGCCGCGCTTGCGCCTGGAGGCCTTGCTGCCGGCGAAGATGCGCTCGGTGCGCGGGTCCATGGCGTCCCGGATGCCGTCGCCGAGGAGGTTGAATGCCAGAGTGGTGATGAGCAGGGCGGCGGCCGGGAAAACCACGTACCACCAGGAGGTCTGGTAGAAGCTCTGTGCCTCGCCGAGTATGTTCCCCCAGCTCGGCGCGGGCTCGGGGATGCCGATGCCGAGGAAGGACAGGGTAGCCTCGAACGTCACGGCGGTCGGGATGTAGAGGGTGGCGAGTACGAGGACCGGGCCGAGCAGGTTCGGCAGGATGTCGATGAACATGATCCGCCACGGGCCGGCGCCGATCGAGCGCGCGGCCTCGATGTATTCCTTTTCTTTCAGCGACAGGGTCTGGCCGCGCACGATCCGGGAGATCCCGGCCCAGGAGAAGAACGTGATCACACCGATCACAATGGCCAGGCTGGGGTGGAAGACGGCCGCCAGGGCGAGGGCGAGCACGATGAACGGGAACGCCAACGCGGCGTCGATGACCCTGGCGAGAAACGTATCGACGAGCCCGCCGAAGTAGCCGGCGATCAGGCCGATACTCACGCCGGCCACGGTGGCGATCGCAGTGGTGAGGATGCCCACGAATAGCGAGATCCGCGCGCCATAGGCGATCCGAACCAGCAGGTCCCGGCCGATCTCGTCGGTGCCCAGCAGGAAGCCGTGGGTCCCTGGGCCGACCGGTTGCCCGGAGGCGTCCTCGCCCGTGTTAGGGAATGCGACGTCAACGCCGTGCCCGGTCGCGTGGGCGATCAGCGGCGCGGCCAGCGCGAAGAGGATGACCAGGCCGATCACGACGACCGAGATCACGGCGACGTTGTCGTTGCGGAGGCGGCGCCAGGTGAGTTGCCATTGGCTGCGGCCTTCGATGGCTTGGGCGGGTGCATCCTGCACCGCGGTGGCCTGGAACTGGACTTCGGTGATGCTCATCGTTGTTGCCTCCGGTCCGCCCGGGCGAGGATCTCGCCCTCCTGTACTGGGAAGTGGCAGGCGGTGAGGTGGGTCCTGGGGTCACTGGCCTTGGCTTCCAGGGCTGGTTCGTCAGTGGCGCACAGATCCTGGGCTTTGGGGCAGCGGGGGGGGAAGCGGCATCCGCTGGGGGGGTTAATGGGGGAGGGGACGTCGCCGGTGAGGATGATGCGCTGGCGTTCGGCGGCGGCGTCGGGGTCGGCGGCGGGGGCGGCGGACAGCAGGGCGGCGGAGTAGGGGTGGCGGGGGGACAGGCCGAAGTCGGCCTGGAGGTCGGCGAGGAGGTTGAGTACCTGGGCCTGGATGGAGACGTCGAGGGCGGAGACTGGTTCGTCGCAGATGATGAGCTTGGGGCGCAGGGCCAGGGCGCGGGCGACGCCGATGCGCTGGCGCTGGCCGCCGGAGAATTCGGCGGGGAACCGGTTAAAGTGCTCGGGGTTGAGGCCGACGCGAGCCATCAGGTCCTGGACGGCGCGCTTGCGCTCGGCGCCGGTGGCGGTCTTGTGGACGGCGAAGGGGTCGCCGATGATCGCGCCGACCCGGCGGCGGGGGTTGAGGGATCCGTAGGGGTCCTGGAAGATCATCTGGATCTCGCGGCGGACCGGCTGCATGGTGCGGCGGGACAGGTTGGTGATATCGCGGCCCTGGAAGTAGACCTTGCCGGAGGTGACCGGGATCAGCCCGGCGATGCACCGGGCCAGGGTCGACTTGCCGCACCCGGTCTCGCCGACCAGGCCAAGCGTCTGACCCCGCCGGATCGTCAGCGACACCCCATCGACCGCCTGCACATGCGCGACGCTGCGGCGCAGCAGGCCGTTGCCGTGGACCGGGAAGTACTTCACCAGGTTCTCGACCCGGACCAGCACATCGTCATCGACACCCGGACCGGTGATAAACGGGTCCACTGCCGTACCGCTCAGCGTCTCGCTCATGCGATCACGCTTCCTTCTGATTCGGGGGCGGCGGCGATGGCCTCGGCGACCTGGGCGGCGCGCTGACTGCGGCCAGCTTCGACGGCGCGGGTGCGGAGGCGTTCGGCGTCGTCGGTCAGGCCGATGGCGGCCGCCGGGAGCCAGCAGGCGGAGCGGTGCTCGCCGGCGTCGCCGACGGGGAAGAGTTCGGGCTGGTCGGTCAGGCAGCGGTCCATCACGTAGGCGCAACGGGGATGGAACGCGCAGCCGGGTGGGAGCCGGATCAGGCTGGGCGGCTGGCCGGTGATGGGGCGGAGCCGGTCGCCGGCGGCGGCGGAGCTGTGCGGAATGGATTCGAGCAGGCCCTTGGTGTAGGGGTGGTGGGGCTGATAGAAGATGTCGCGCTTGGTGGCTTTCTCGGCCGCTCTCCCCGCGTACATGACCATGACGTCGTCGGCGATGTCGGCGACGACGCCGAGGTCGTGGGTGATCATCAGCAGGGCCGTGTCGGAGTCTTGCTGCAGCCGCAGCAGCAGGTCCAGGATCTGGGCCTGGACGGTGGCGTCCAGCGCAGTGGTGGGCTCGTCGGCGATGATCAGCTTGGGGTTCAGCGAGATGGCCATGGCGATCATGGCGCGCTGCCGCATGCCGCCGGAGAACTGGTGCGGGTAGTCGTTGACCCGTTCCCGTGGACGGGGGATGCCGACGTGGCCGAGCAGCTCGATTGCCCGCTCGGTAGCCTGAGCCTTGGTGACCGACTTGTCGTGAGCCCGGATCATTTCGCAGATCTGCCAGCCGACCTTGTACAGCGGGTGCAGGCTGGTCAGCGGGTCCTGGAAGATCACCGCGATCTCCTTGCCGCGGATCTGCTGCAGAGACTTCTGGTCTAGGCCGACCAGGTTCACGCCGTCGAAGACGGCCTGGCCGGAGATCTGCCCGCCTGGGGTCAGCCCCAGGAGGCTCTGGGTCAGCACCGTCTTCCCTGACCCGGACTCACCCACGATCCCCAGCGTCCGGCCCCGCTCCACCGAGAACGAAACCCCCCGGACCGCCTGGACGACGCCATCAGCAGTCGGAAAACTCACCCGCAAATCCGAAACCTCAAGCAGGCTCATCGTTCTTCCTCCACAAATCGGTCATAGCGTTAGAGCCCACCCTCGCGAGACTGCTGGTTGCGCGAAGTGTAATCCGTGACGTACCTAAACGATATTCGCGATAGTCCGGCGCGTAGGTGATGGCTGTCGCGCCGGCGTTCTGCACGCGCGCGCTGGTGTAGAACGGCGCCTGCTGCTCAATCAGCGGCACGATCACAGCGTTCTGCATGACCGTCACGTCTGCCGCGTGCCACAATGCCGCGGACTGCGACAGCGGTGCCGCTTCGGCCTTGGTGATCTGGTTGTCCAGCGTCTTGCTGCTGAAGCAGCCGTAGTTGTTGGTGTTGAGCACGCACCGGGTACGGAACAGCGGGTCCATGATGGTGCGGCCGTTCGGGCCGAACCAGTCAGGGATCCAGCCCGCCTGACCCATGTCCCAGGTGCCCGGCTTGTTATTGACCGGGGCGTTGCCGAGGTCGACGAAGAAGCTCGAACCCGGCTCCGGCTTGCCAACCAGGTTTACCCCGCATGGCTTCAGGCTGGCCTGGATTGCCGCGAAGACCCGCTGGTTGACGCTGTCGTTCGCGTACAGGTAGGTCAGCGAGACGCCCTTGGCGTAGCCCGCCGCAGCGAGCGTCGACTTGCACTTGGCGGGGTCGCCCTGGCCGTTCTTGTCCGGGTACAGGTTGTAGGGCTGGTAGCCGACGTTGCCTGGCGGGATGGCCGTGCTGATGACCTTCGCCACAGCGGGGCCGCCCAGGGCCTTCACCACGGCGACCTTGTTGATCCCGTACTCGATTGCCTGGCGGACCTTCAGGTTCTTCATCGCGCCGCCGCTATTCGGGCTGCGGACGTTGAACACCGTGTACGGCACCGTCGAGCTCCACGGCCAGACCTTGAACTTGGGGTCGTGCTTGGCCAGCAGGGTCGGGATAGCGGTCGGCTCGACGCCGGTGTCGTCCACCAGGTCGTAAGTGCCGGTCTTGCCCGCCTGCATGTCGGCCAGCTGGGTCGCCGCCGAGGTCACGCCCATGGTCATGGTGATCGAGTTGACGTACTGGTGCCGGATGGAGTCGCTGGACTGCTTCCACGCCGGGTTCTTCTGGAAGACCATCGACTTGTTGGGCGTGTACGAGGTGATCTGGTACGGGCCGTCCGAAATCGTGTGCAGGCGCAGCGGCAGGCTGTCCGGCACGTACTTGTCGTACTCCGCCGGCCTGGCCGAGGTGAACGGCATCGCCAGCATGTAGATGAAGTCACCCGCCGGCTGGCTCAGGTTGAATACGAGCGTCGAGGAATTCGGAGCGCTCAGGCCTGAGATGTTGTGCGAGTTCTGGAAGTTCGCGATGTTCGCCGCGGTCGGCTTGTTCGACTTCTTGGCGAAGAACGCGGTCTCGGCATCGCAGTACTGGGTAAGCCCGGCGATGGTCGAGCTGAAGTAGCCCAGGTTGCCGACCGGGCTGACCGGGTTGCAGAACGCCTTGTACTCGCGGATGAAGTCCGCCGCGGTCACCTGCCGCGCCGGGCTGGTGTTCCAGTCCACGCCCGGCTTGATGTGGAAGGTGTAGGTCTTGCCGCCGTTGCTGACCGTCGGCATGCTAGTCGCCGCGTCGGGAACCGGGGTGATGTCCTTCTTCCAGCCCGCAGAGGTGAACGACGGGTCCGGCACGGTCGGATAGGCCATGAGCTGGCGCGTGTAGGCCTTCTCCAGGATGTAGTCCGCGGTGTAGTACGCCGGGACGGGGTCGAGGTGGTCGGGGCCGGACGCGGCGACGATCCTCAGAGTTCCGCCGAAGACGGGCTTATTGGCGTTATTACCTCCGCCGGTTCCGCCCGAATTCGAACTGCTGCAGGCTGCGAGGCCGGCCACGGCCAGCCCTGCCGTCGCCAAGGCGGCAATTCGATGGATCTGACGTGTCATGAGCAAACTCCTTCTAGCCTGGGGTTTCCACAGGCAGTCCGTATTACCTTCTGTGGGTACACGGAATTCAACCCGCCGTCTACCGGCGGCGGTGAAGCGGTCGCGGGCATTTACGCAACCGCAATCACCCCGTGACAATCAGAGGGCACCAGACGGATAAATCGGGCAAGTGCCGAGATCTTACCATGACCATGACCTTGACCATCCCGGCCAGCCGCGAGCGCGCTCAGCGGGCCTGACCCCAGCGGAGCGGCGCAGCAGGCGGCACCTGGCCCTAGCTAGCCGTTGTTCAGCCAGACGTTCGTGATATCCGGGCCGCCGATGTTCGGCTGGTACACGACCGCCGAGGTGCCGGCCTGCTCCACGTTAGCGCTCGAGTACATCAGCAGTTGCTGTCTCAGCAGCGGGACGATGACCGCGTTGCTCATCACGTTGTGGTCAGCCTTGCCCCAGAGCGTGCCCGCCCGGCTGGTGCTGGTCGCCGACTCGGCCTGCTCGATCAGGCTGTTCAGCTGAGCGCTGCGGTAACAGCCGTAATTCGTCGTGTTCTGCACGCAACTGGCCTGGAACATCGGCGCCAGGATCGTGCGGCCGTTGTCGCCGAGCCAGTCAGGGAACCAGCCCGGCTGGGCCATGTCCCACGTGCCCGGCTTGGTGTCGCCCGGCGCGTTGCGGAGGTCGATGAGGAACCTCGAGCCTGACTCCGGCTTGCCGTTGAGGTTGACTCCGCATGCCCGCAGGCCCGCGCGGACCGCTTCGAATATCGCCTGGCTGATGCTGTCGTTCGGGTACAGGTACGTCAGGGACAGGCCATTCTTGTGCCCGGCCCCGGCGAGCATCGACTTGCACCTGGCCGGCTCGCCCTCGTGGTGGTTGGTGCTCGGGTACAGATCGTAGTTCTGATAGCCCACGTTCCCTGGCGGGATCGCCGTGTTGAGGATCTTGGCGACGGTCGGCCCTCCGACGACCTTCTGGACGGCACCCTTGTTCACCCCGTACTCGATCGCCCGGCGGACCGTGAGCTTGCCCATGGCGCCGCCGTTGTCAGGGCTACTCAGGTTGAACACGATGTAGGGCAGCAAGTTGCTGCCCGGCCAGGCGCGGAACTTGGGATCGTGCGTGGCATCGAGAGTCGTGATCTCGCTCCCCGCGATGCTGGTGTCGAGCGCCAGGTCATACTGGCCGGTCTTGATGTCGTTGAACTGGGTCTGCGCGTCAGAGACGCCAATCGTCACCTGGATCGTCTTCAGGTACTGGTGCCGGTTGGGGTCAGTGGACTGCTTCCACGCCGGGTTCCGCGACATCGTGATCGACCGGCTCGGCACGTACGAGGTGATCTGGTAGGGGCCATCGGAGATCGTGTGCTGGTCAAGCTCGAGGCTGTTCGGCACGTAGTCGTCGTATTCCACCGGCCTCGCGGAGGCGAACGGCAGCGCCAGCATGTAGATGAAATCGCCGGCCGGCTGGATCAGGGTGAACTTGATGGTCGATGGGCTCACCGCGGTAATGCCCGAGATGGCATGCGTGTTCTGGAAGTTCGCGATGTTAGCCGCCGTCGGCGCGTTCTTCTTGCTCGCGAAGAACTTGACCTCGGCGTCGCAGTACCGCTTCAGGCCCGCGATGGTGGCCGTGTAGTACAGCGGGTTCCCGACCGGGCTGACCGGGTTACAGAACGCCTTGAATTCCCGGCTGAAATCCGCAGCGGTCACCTGACGCGGCGGGTTGGTGTTCCAGTCGACGCCCGGCTTGATGTGGAAGGTATAGGTCTTGCCGCCATCGGTGATCCCGCCGTTGGACGTGGTCGGGATCGCGGTCGCGACGTCAGGTGCCGGCGTGATGTCTTTCGTCCAGCCAGACGAGGTAAGGCTCGGGTCAGGAACGGTGGGATACGTCAGCAACTGCCGCGCGTAACCACGCTCGAGTATGTAGTCAGCGGTGTAGTAAGCCGGGACCGTGTCGATGTGGTCCGGTCCGGACGCGGCTATGAGCTTGAGCGTTCCGCCGTAGACGGGGCTGGAGCCCGAGGATGTGCTGCCCAATGAACTGGTGCAGGCGGCGCTGAGTCCGGCCGCTGCCAGGCCAGCAATCACCGTCATGGCAATCCGCTGGAAACGACGTGTCATGGGCGGGCTCCAGTAGTCTGAGTAACTGCGTGTAATTAAAGCAGCACACTCTGTAACTACCTGCGGCCGGGCGGGACCTATCTGCCCTTCACCGACCACGGCCGCCAGCCTTTATGCAACCCAGGTCCTTCTGTGACCATGGGGATAACGGAGCGCCTGAATTAGCCTTCCAGCGCGTACCGCATCGGCCAGAACTTGGTCTGCGCCTCGGCCACCTCTGCGGGCGGGTCGGAATCGGCCACGATGCCGCAGCCAGCGAAGAGCCTGGCGTTTCGGCCGGCCACCAGCCCGCAGCGCAGCGCGATGCCCCATTCGCCATTCCCCCTGGCGTCGACCCAGCCGACCGGGCCGGAGTAGCGGCCGCGGTCCATGCCCTCGAGCTCGCGGATCAGCTCCATGGCCGCCTCGGCCGGAGTGCCGCAGATCGCGGCGGTCGGATGCAGGGCGGCCGCCAGCGCGAGCGCGGAGTGATTCGCGGCTTCGGCGGCCGGGAGCTGGCCGTCCACCCGCGTGGCCAGATGCTGCAAGTTCGCCAGCTGCAGCAGCGATGGCTGCTCGTCGACCCGCAGGTCGGCGCAGAGGGGCTGGAGCGCAGCGCGCACGTCAGCGACCGCGTAGTGATGCTCCTCACGGTCCTTCGACGAGGCGAGCAGGGCCGCGCCAAGCGCGCGGTCTGCTGCAGCCGTGCCGCCGCGCGGCATCGTCCCGGCCAGGACCAGCGAGTGGAGCTGGCGGTCGGTCCGGCGGATCAGCAGCTCGGGAGTCGCGCCCAGCAGCCCGTCGCAGGCGAAGGTGTAGCAATCGGAGTATCGTCCGGCCAGCCTGGAGAGCAGCACCCGCGCGTCGATGTCAGCAGCTGCCGTCGCATTCAGCTCGAGGGCGAGCACCACCTTGCGCAGGCTGCCCGCCGAGATGGCCGCCACGGCTGCCGCGACGGCGCGCTCCCACTGCGGCGCGGTCAGGCTGCCGTCCGCCCAGCGCACAACGGTGGGCGTGACCGGCGGTGGGGGAACGGGCAGTCCGTCCGGCGCCGGTTCAGCCCGCACCCGGTCTGCTGGCCCGATCGTGGTGAGCCAGGCCGCACCGTCCCGGCGGCCAAGCACAGTGCTTGGCACGACTAGCACCGACCCATCCGAGGCCGGATCGAACGTGAAGCTGCCGAAGGCAACAGGGCCCGAGCCAGGGACCGCCACGTCGTCGGCGACGCGCGCGCTGTCGAAAAGCTCGCGAAGCCATTTCTCGCCGGTCACGAACCTGTCCTGGCCGGCCGGCAAAGTGATCTTCGCGGCGGTGCCCCAGCCCACTAGGCCGTCACCGCGCCGTACCCAGGCCAGCGCACTGGGCTCGGGAAGACGGTCGATCAGGTCGCCGGGATCTGCGATCGGGATTGTCCGCACGTCCAGGCGGCCTGGCGTCCGTTCGGCCGCTTCGTCGTGCTGATGCCCCACGGCAGACAACTTTACGTGCGTGGCCTTCGTGGCCATTGCACCGGTTCTGGCCTGGCCGCATCGCAGCTTGGCGGCGGGCGGTGCTAGAGCAGGGTGAGCTGGACTCCGTGCTGGCCGTCCGTCCGCGCATCGTCTGCGGCCCGCGTTACCGGCGGCGCCAGGTGTCGCAGCCTGCGCGCGGCTGCCGGGGTTGCGCTGCCCACCGCGTATTGCGCCGCCAGTTCGGCGACGGAGGCCGAGATCCGCCGCTGGTAGTCCTTGGGGGCGTAGGCGCCTGAGCCGTACAGCTGCCGGTACCTGGGGACAAGGTCGCGATGGTGCTCGGCCAGCCAGGCCAGGAACCACTCGCGCGCGCCAGGCCGCAAATGCAGCACGATCGGCGTGACGCTGGCCGCGCCCGCGGCGGCTATCTGCCGGACGGTCTCAGCCAGCTGGCCGGGCGAGTCGGTCAGGAACGGCAGCACGGGCCCCATCAGGATCCCGCATCGCAGCCCCCGGCCGGTGATAGCCGAGCAGGCGTCAAGCCGCCGCTGCGGGCTCGGCGTGCCAGGCTCCACCAAGGCGGAGAGGTCGGCGTCGGCGAAGCCGACGGAAATGTTCAGGGCGACCGACGTGACTTCCGCGGCCTCCTCGATCAGGTCGAGGTCCCTGAGCAGGAGCGTGCCCTTGGTCAGGATGGAGAACGGGTTCCTGGCGTCACGCAGCGCCGCGATGATGCCGGGCATCAGCCGGTACCTGCCCTCGGCACGCTGGTAGCAGTCGACGTTCGTGCCCATCGCGATGTGCTCGCCGGACCACCGCGGCCTGGCGAGTTCCCTGCTCGCCAGCTCGGCCGCGTTCACCTTGACGATGATCTTGGAGTTGAAGTCAAGCCCGGCGTCGAGGTCGAGGTAGGTGTGCGTGTTGCGGGCGAAGCAGTAGACGCACGCGTGCCCGCAGCCACGGTAGGGATTGATGGTGTACTGAAATGGCATCCTGGAAGCCGCGGGCACCTTGTTGATAATCGACTTGGCGTACACCTCGTAAAACGTCATGCCGCGGAAGCCGGGCGTGTCGAACGTCCGAGCGACAGCATCCCGCCCGAACAGCGCCGGCTGCGGTCCGAGGCCGGCGGCGCTGCGCGGGCCGGGCGCTTCCGCGCCTGGCGTGCCGGAATCGCCATGGCCTGCACCGCTGCCAGCCTGACTGGCTGGCGGGCCGGCGTCCTCGTCCAGGCGCAGTCCATCCCATCGCATACGAGTACTATAGAACAGGAGTTCGAGTCCATCAACAAAGATATTCTCGTGGCTAGCCTTTGGTCATGCTGAGGTAAATAATCGTCCAACAGGGGTTAGTAAGAAAAAGTCCCGTCGCTCGGTCGAGCGGCGGGCGGCGGCGGAGGTGACACGTGGCGCTTCCCATGGATGAGCAGCGCATCCTCGAGGAAATGGAGCGCATGCTCGCCGCCGACGATCCGAAGCTTGCCGCGCGGCTTGCCGCGTTCGGCCAGCCTGGCTTCGGGCACGTCCTGCGCACGAGGCGGGCACGGGCAACCATGTCGGCCATGGCCCTGGTCCTGATCGCGGCCGTCGCCGCCGTGATCTTCATGATGAGCTCGTTGCGGCCCGGCGGCGCCACGAACGGCACCGGGCAGCGGTCGGCGCAAGTGGCGACGCCGCCACCCGTGCGGCCGGCGAAGACGGCTGAGCCCCGCGTCAGCACGTGCGCCGCCACTCTCGCGCCGGAGTGCGGCAAGCAGTGGACGCCGGCCAGGCCCCGGCCGCAGTCCGCGAACCTGGCACCCAGCGGCTAGCAGCGGCCCGCCCGGCACAACCGCTATTCTCCTGCCATGCCGCCGCACGAGGATCAGATTGAGGGCGTGACCCACAGTGTCGTCGATGTCGGCGGCCTGTCCATGCACATCGCCGAGGCAGGCACCGGGCCGCTCGTGCTCCTGCTGCACGGCTTTCCCGAGTCCTGGTATTCCTGGCGTCATCAGCTCGTGGCGCTGGCGGCGGCCGGCTACCACGCGGTGGCGCCCGACCAGCGCGGTTACGGCCGGACCGGCGGCCCCGACGATGCCGAGTCCTACACGATGCTGCATCTGGTCGGCGACGTCATCGGGCTGATGGACGCGCTCGGCGCTGAACAGGCTGTGCTGGCGGGCCACGACTGGGGCGCACCGGTCGCGTGGAACACCGCGCTGCTTCGCCCGGACCGGATCAGGGGCGTGATCGGCCTGAGCGTTCCCTACACGCCGCGCGGCAGCACGCCCCCGGTCGAGATGCTGCGGGCGCTATTCACCGACGGCTTCTACATCTGTTATTTCCAGCAGCCGGGAGTCGCTGATGCCGAGCTGAGCCGTGATCCGCGGGAAACGTTCCGGCGCCTGCTCACCGCCGCTTCCGGCGATGGTCAAGCAGGCGGGGTTCCGGTCGTGCCGCCGGGCGGGAAATTCCTTGACCTCTGCCCTGAGCCCGCCGAGCTGCCCGCTTGGCTAACCGAGCGCGACATCGAGGTCTTCGCCGGAGAGTTCACCGAGTCTGGTTTCACCCGGCCGCTGAACTGGTATCGCAGCATGGACCTGAGCTGGGAGCTGATGGCGCCGTGGCAGCATGCCATCCTTCGGGTGCCCGCTGCCTACCTGGCCGGGGACCGCGATCTGGCCGTGAGCTTTCTCGGCGGCCCTGCGGTACTCGATAACCTCGTGAGCGTCGTGCCTGACCTGCGGGATGCCCGCCTGCTGGCCGGGTGCGGCCACTGGACCCAGCAGGAACGTCCCGGCGAGGTCAGCGAGGCTATGGTCAGCTTCCTGGCCCGGCTGGGCTAAGGGCCAGCTCGTCGCGGATCTCCCGCCAGAGGTCGCGGTAGTAGCGGGCCGCCTGGCTGCGCGGCGCCGATGCCGTCACCGGAACGCGCTGCACCGACATCCGCTCGATCGCCGACAGCGCCGGTATCGCCGTCGCCGCCACGTCGGCGCGGCAGGCCGGCAGTTCCTCGGCGATCTCGCGGTGCAGGCGCTTGCGGCGGTCGATCATCGAGAAGAACGCCAGGATGCGCGGCCGGTGCCGGTCCAGCCCGGCTACGAACTCGGTGAGCTGATCAAGAGTCCGCACCGACAGCGTGGTCGGGATGAGCGGGACGAGCAGGAGGTCGGCAGCACGCAAGACGTTCTCAGAGAGCAGCGAGATGCCGGGCGGGCAGTCAAGCACGACGAGGTCAAATTCGCCCTGCAGCGGGCTGATAAGCCCGCGCAGCCGGGATTTGCGCTGGCTATCGAGGTGCAAGTCGAGATTGCGGTAGGTGAAGTCCGCAGGCAGCAGATCAAGGTTGTCGAAGTCGGTGGCCTTGATCGCGTCGTCAACCTGCCGTCTTCCCGCGATCAGGGCCTTTCCGCCGCCCTTGACCCGCGGCTTGACCCGGAACAGGAAGCTGGCCGCCGACTGCGGGTCAAGATCCCACAGCAGGACCCGGAATCCGTCCGCAGCCGCAAGGCAGGCGATGTTCACCGCGGCAGCCGTCTTGCCGACGCCTCCCTTGATGTTGTACGCCGCGATGACCTTCATTCCCCCACCCTCACCGCCCCGGCCGCCCTCACCGCCCCGGCCGCCCTCACCGCCCCGGCCGCCCTCACCGCCCGGCCGTCCTGGTCAGCGCGGCGATCCTGGCCTGGCCGCGCGGGCTGGCGAAGTCCGCGAACCGGCCGGCGAACTCACCTCGCGCGCCGCGCTGCCTGACCGCCAGCGTCGCGGCGATCTCGCCCATGGCGAGCATTGTCTCGGCGGGGGGAGCTCCTTGCAGCGCTTGCGCAGGTCGTGCAGTGCCTGCGGGGGAGAGCTGGCGTCGATGGCGCCGCCGGAGCGCAGCACCCGCTGGTGCGCGCTGGCGATGCGGCGCGCGGCGAACTTGCCGGTCGCTCGCCGGCCCGGCGAATCGGCCACGCCGTCGAGATCGTGCGGCCAGCGGCTGGCAAGCTCAGAGAACCGGGCGGAACGCAACCCCCTGGCGAGCTGCCGCTGCGAAGCGGCCCGCTGCCTCCTGAGATACTCACGGAACGGCCAGAGTTCCGTTTCGGTCCCCGCGATCAGCTTGGCGGCCATGGCGCTGTAGCCGAGCAAATACACGTCGAGGTCACGGGTCGGCGTGGTCAGATCGCCGAGCCACTTGAATTCGGGCCGGTACTGTCCGACCAGGCCAGCCGGCAGGACTGACCCGGCCAGCTTGAGCACGGACCTTGACCGCCGGACGGCGACCCTCAGGTCGTGCAGGAACTCGGTATCGATGTCGCGGATGGTGCCTGGCACATTGGCCAGCGCCGTATCGAAGAGCCTGGCGAGGACGGTGCGGACGGCGAGGGCCGCC
>Ga0209240_1000275_pt1 | contig 21184 bp, 18 predicted proteins | sample GraSoi_2013_80cm_FD_185828 | JGI IMG/M metagenome (GOLD analysis project Ga0209240, IMG submission 185828) | Grasslands soil microbial communities from the Angelo Coastal Reserve, California, USA - Sample 9_17_2013_80cm (SPAdes) (version 2) | ecosystem: Environmental > Terrestrial > Soil >...
CGGGGTCTTCGCCTGGGCCCAGAGCGGCTGGGTGTCGCTCGGTGAAGGCGCACAGGAAAGGCGCGCACAAATACTCTGGGTCAGTGGCGAGATGTTCTCCGTCTTAGGCGTGCCTCCGCTCAAGGGACGCGTGTTCACAGAAAAGGACGACCAGCCAAATTGCGGGCTACCCGGCGTGGTGATCAGTTATGCGTTGTGGCAGAGCGAATTTGGGGGGCAAGATTCAGCGATCGGGAGCCGGCTAATAATCGACGGACACGCTACGGAAGTAATAGGGGTAACGCCGCGCAGCTTTTTCGGCCTGGAAGTCGGAAGAGGCTTCGACTTTGCGGCGCCATTCTGCTCTCTGACCACCTATTCTCCGCCCGTGCTCACAATGACCCGCAGCGACATTTTCTGGCTGCGCGTCGCAGGCCGTCTGAAGCCGGGCGTCACGATCGAGCAAGCCTCATCTCAACTTAGCGCCATGAGTCCGGGCTTTATTGAAGTCACGCTACCCACCGGCTACAGCTCCACGGCGCTCGATATCTACAAGAACTTCAGGCTCGCCGCGTATCCCGGAGGAAACGGCATTAGTTGGCTGCGTCAAACGTACGACACTTCGCTCTGGCTTTTGCTCGGGACTACCGGATTGGTGCTGCTCATCGCCTGCGCAAACATCGCGAATCTCATGCTTGCCCGGGCGAGCACGCGCCAGCGGGAAATGGCCGTACGGTTGGCGCTCGGAGCCTCGCGCTGGAGGCTGATCCGGCAATTGTTGGCGGAAGGGTTTGTGCTTGCGGCAGCCGGCGCGGTTTTAGGGATTGCCCTAGCGGAAATACTTAGCAGGAGCTTACTGAACCTTCTCAGCACAGGCAACAATCCCATCAATCTGGACATCAGCCTGGAGTGGCGAGTGCTCCTCTTCACCGGTGTTCTGGCGATTTCGACATGTGCTTTCTTCGCACTCGTCCCCGCGTTTCGCTCTTCGCGCGTGGAACCTGGGACCGTATTGAAGGGTGGAAGCCGGGGAACGACGGCAGGCCGCGAACGCTTCTCCTTTCAGCGCCTGTTGGTCGTTTCGCAAATTGCCGTTTCGATGGTGCTGCTGGTCGGCGCGCTGCTGTTTGCCAGGAGCTTCTGGAATCTCTTGACGGTCGACCCAGGTTTTCGCCAAAAAGGAATTCTGATTACTTACGTGGACTTAACACGCCTGGCCTTGCCGCCCGAGCGATACGTGCCCTTTATCCGCGATTTGCTGGCGGCGGTAAAAACCGTGCCGCAGGTGGAATCCTCCGCCACTTCGACGCTCATTCCCTTGAACCCCAGCAGCACTTGGAACCTCGGAGTGCGTGTGAATGGCGCCGAGGGCGCATCCAAATTTGCGTGGGTCAGCCCGGAATACTTCGAAACCATGGAAATTCCTCTTCTGACCGGGCGCGGGTTCAACGACCGTGATACGCAAACATCGCCGCACGTGGCAGTGGTCAACGAGGCCTTTGTGCGCAGGTATCTGGCTGGCATGAGTGCGACCGGAAAAACCATCCGCACGAACGCTGAGAGCGGTTATCCGGAGACGGAATATGAAATTGTTGGGGTTGTGAAAGATACAAAATACACGGACCTGCGCGAACCGACCCCGCCGATGGCTTTTGCCCCCGCCGACCAGTATCCCGACGTGCGTCGGTGGGCCATCATGTTCACACGATTCTCATCGCCGCCGTCCGTCGCGATTAGCGCGGTGAAGGAAAAGATTAGTGCGATAAGCCCGGCAATCAAGATGGAGTTCCATCTTTTCCAAAGGGAGATTGAGAACGGCCTGAACCGCGAGCGCCTGATGGCGCTGCTTTCGGGATTTTTCGGGGCGCTGGCGGCGCTTCTGGCGATGATTGGATTGTACGGGGTAATTTCTTACATTGTGGCGATGCGTAAAAATGAAATCGGCATCCGCATGGCTTTGGGCGCGAGCCCCGGAAGTGTTGTTGGCATCATCGTGGGGCAAACGCTGACGCTGCTCGGCGTGGGTGTTGGCGCGGGCTTGGTGCTGGCCATGGCCGCGGCAAGAGGCGCCAACTCGCTGTTGTATGGCTTGCAAGCCAATGATCCACTCACGCTGTTGAGCGCGGCGGGATTTTTGTCCGCGGTGGCGCTGGCGGCCAGCTACATCCCCGCGTATCGTGCTTCCCGCGTGGATCCGATGAACGCGCTCCGCTATGAGTAGAGCGCTGGCCGGCGCTTAGCTTTTTACAATCGGTCGGACGGATATTTCCACTTCGGAGCCTTCGGGCAAATCTAGAGGATCGAGGGGAACGAGAGCGCCGTTGCGGAAACGCGCGCGGATTTTGCGGGGCTGCGCGGGATGCGGCTTTGCTACCGGCGCATCCGACTTCATTCGTGATGGCGCGCCGGAAGTCTCGTCCAGCGCTTCATTTGCTAGCGCGTCTGCTTCGGCGTTCTGCTCGCGATAGACGTGTTCGATTTTGAAGGAATCGAAGGTCTGGGCCATTTTGCGGGCGCGTTCGAATAGAGGGCGCAGCTCCGGGCTTTTTACTTTGTACTGGCCGCGCATCTGGCGCACCAGCAGCTCCGAATCGCTCTCCACGCGCAGCGCGCGGATGCCGTGCTGCTGCGCGTAATCGAGCGCGGCGATCAGGCCGTAATACTCAGCGACGTTGTTGGTGCTGCGGCCGATATATTTCTTTAGTTTCGCGACGACTTGGCCGCGGGGATCGCGAATCACGACTCCATAGGAAGCTGGGCCGGGATTTCCGCGCGAGCCACCGTCGATATTCGCTCGGTATGCCGCCGTTGCGGAGGTCGGAGCATTCGGTTCGGGTGCCGCATCGGCGAAAAGTCTGGCGCCGCGATTTGCTGGCGGGGGCTTGAACATTACGAGGAACTGGATGCGGAAGAAGCGGTGCTGCCGGAGCCGGTTTCCGGATTGGGCGCGGGAATAGGCTCGAGCGAGTAGAGAATCAAGCCGCAGCTTTCGCAGCGAAAGAGCTCATCGTTGGCATCCTGAAGGAGTTGCTGAAGGATGTGGGGTAGGACGCGCATGCCGCAGCCGCGGCACTGACCGTCGCGAGCTTCGGCTAGCGCGATGCCGTGATGGCGCTTGCCAATGCGTTCGTAAAGAACGCGCAAATCTTCGGGAATGGGTGCGATGGCGGGCTCGCGTTCGGCGAGGGCCGCGTCCAGCTCTTTTTTCTTGGCGGCGTGCTGCGTGTGCAGGTCCTTACGTTCGGCGGCGATGGATTGCTCCGCTTGCTTGAGCGCGGTCTCTGCGGATTTCAAGCGGCGGTCGGAATCTTCTCCGGCCATCATGATTTCTAGCTGACGGTCTTCGGCCTTGGCGACTTCCGCTTCGGCGTTGGTGATTTCGTGCTGCAACGCCTTGTAGGCTTCGTTGGTTTTTACCGCGCCGCTCTGCTCGCGGTATTTACGGGCGCGCTCTTTCCACTGCTGCACGTCGAGCTCGAATTTCTTGCGTTCGGTAAGACCGTGAGTATGAGCTTCGCGCGCGGCGGCGACGGCGTTGCGCGCCCCGGTCAGTTTCAGGTCGGCATCTTGAACGCGCCTGGGGAAAGCGTCCAGCTCCGCGCGCAGCGCAGCAATGTGCTGGTCAATGGTTTGGAGATCGAGAAGGCGCGGAATTGCAGGGTGCATCCAATTCAAGTTTAGCACAGGGCTGCGTTCGGAAGCGCCGGGCGGGGAGTTTTAATAGCGCAAACACGCACTCATGGGGTCAGGGAAACTTTCCGGAAGAGCGTGCGCGCATCACCAATCGACATATACCGTTGCCGAATCACCGCAGGAACAACCGATTGTGTTTCCACGCCGTCCAGGCTTAGGTGGCATCGGAACTGGAACTGGGTGGGCGCTTCGTTCACGTTTTGGCGCAGATACCACACGCGGCTAACTTTCTTCTCGTTGATGGGCACTTCAATACGGCTGCCGCTTTTCCCGATATCTTCAGAAATGACCGTGGTTCCCTGGTTTGAAACGTAGTCGATGCGGCTTAGCCTGAAGTCGCGGTCGGCAGTGAGGACAAGATATTGCTGCCCCGGAGGCTCGCCCCGCACTTCGAGAAACGGCCTGGATGGCGCCGACGATTGCGCTCGTTGCACCGTTGGTATGGACTCAGGTCCGCGCTTAGACTTCCGTTCGCTGCGTTGGCGGAATTCTAACTCCTCAATTTCCTCTTCAAGCTTTGCCAAGCGCCGTCGAAATTCATCTTCATCAGTCGGCTCGGAAGGCCATCGCTTCTGAACATAGGCCCCCAGAACTGCTCCGGCAATCGCGCCGAGCAAGGCCCCCACCGCTACTGGACCCGTTCCCACACCGCAAGTATATTCCCGCCGCGCGTCAGCGTGGTACTGCATTGCTCCTAAAGTCCCAAAAGCGAAGGGCACATGTTGGCGAGGCCACGGACAGAGCTGGGCGCATACGGGACGTTGACCGGTTTTGCGACACTGCGTCCCAAAAGCGGTCGGTCACAGAGTGTTATTTTGGCACTGCTGCCGGACCTATCTGCCGTGTTTTCCACTACATAGGTGCGAGGCGAGCCGTGGTGCTCGGACTGCCACCTAAACCGCCGACATGAGCGCCGCACGTATCGCCCTTTGCGTTGACGCCCCTCCGCGGGGCCAGCGGAGTTTGCTGGCCCAGGCGCGCGGTGGAAACCCTGAGGCGTTCGCCGAAATGGTTTCGCCGTACATGGCGACGCTATACCGCCGTGCACGCGGGCTCACCGGGAACGCCGCGGATGCCCAAGACGTTAGCCAGGAAGCGGTGTTGAAGGCCTGGTCGCGGCTGGAACAGTTTGCCGGGAAGCAGGACGAATCGACCGACGATTTTCGCGCGTGGATCTCGCGGATCGCGGCAAACAGTTCGATCGACTTATTGCGCCAGCGCCGCGATGGAAAAATCACTTCGCTGGATCAGCACAAGGGTCAAAGCGACGAGACGCTTGGCAGCAGCATCGCCTCAGAGCAACAGGATCCTGAAGAATGCTGCGCGCGGCGCGAGATGGGCCGGCTGCTGGCGAAAGCCATCGTGCAACTTCCGCCGGACCTGCGGCAGGCATGCCTGCTTCGCGATGTGCTGCACTATTCGACGCAGGAAGCCGCCAGCCGGCTGGGAATATCCGTTGTGGCCGTGAGGTTGAGGCTGTTCCGCGCGCACCGCCGGCTGCGCGAAAAACTGCAGGACTCACTACGGCCTGCGGCGGGTCGCGACAGCATGCTGGTTCGCGCGCGCCCGGACTACCGCCACCAGCCGGCAAGAGGATTCGCTACATTGGCTGGGCCGGAGTACGCCAGCGGCGATTAACCAGGCTTATCGACCAGTCTTATGGTCTAGGCTTCTTTGCCAGCCACTACCTGGGCGTTATTCGCCGCGGTTTTTTGGCGTTGACATGCACGGTTCGCGGTGCTACAAAAAGCGCCAAGACATGCCCTCTGGTGGTAAGTCTCTTACCGCATTGCGGCGACATCACGCGAGTGAGGAACCAGACCTGCCTGGCAGGGCAGGCCTGTTTTGCCGCTGAGGGAGTGTCCGCAACACCCCACCACCCCGGGAGGTGAGAACCTTGTGTTTTCACCTCCTTTTTATTTTCTCTCCAGACGAACTAAACTTTTAAGGACATCCGGTTTATCCGATGGCGCAAAGTCCAAGCCAGCCTCCCCTGCTCGCGCTGAATCACGTCACGGTGATGCGGGGAGAGTATGCGGCGCTGCAAAGCGTTAGCCTGCGCGTCGAAGCCGGCGAGCATGTGTGCATTCTTGGCCCGAATGGCTGTGGCAAGTCCACGCTAATCAAGACGATCACGCGAGAATGCTATCCGGTGGCGACCGAAGGTTCCTCCATCGCGATTTTTGGCCGCGAGCGGTGGAACGTTTTTGAGCTGCGCTCGCTGCTGGGCATCGTCTCCCCGGATCTGCTGGCGTCCTGCACCAGCGATGCGACCGGGCGCGACGTGGTGCTCTCCGGCTTTTTCAGCAGCACGCGGATTTTTCCGCACCACGCGCCGAGTCCCGAGCTACTCGAAAAGACGGACGTGGCGCTCGCCCGCCTGGGGATTGCACACCTTGCCGGGCGACCGGTTGCGCAGATGTCCTCCGGTGAGGCCAAGCGCACGCTAATCGCACGCGCGCTGGTGCACGAGCCGCAGACACTGCTCTTCGACGAGCCCAGCAATGCGCTGGACATCGGCGCGCAGATGCAACTGCGCGACACCATGCGCGCGCTGGCGAACGGCGGCTTGGGCATTCTCCTGGTTACGCACCACGTTTCGGAAATTATTCCGGAAATCGAGCGGGTTGTGTTGCTGCGGGAAGGCCGGATCGTTGCGGACGGGCCAAAGGAAGCCATGCTTACGTCCGAGAGGCTTTCGGCTCTATTCGGAGCCAACATTCAGATCGCGCGGCGCGACGGCTACTATTCCTTGTTTTGAAACGGAGTTGCGAGGTAGATCGGCTTAGTCGTGAGACTTGTTGCCGCGGTGGCTGGCCACCGTGCGCGCTTCTGGGGAACGGGGCGTCCAGTCTTCAGGAGGGAACGCCACGCGCCAGAATGCCGGCCGCGGCGACGAAAATTCCAGTCCAATTTCCGCTTTGCCCGCGCGCACCGGGCCAAGGAACGCCACATGGCATTCCTGTTCTTCTTCTGTGCGCTTGTGTTGCAGGAAAACTTTGCTGCCGCTGGTGAGCCGCGTTTTCATGAGCACCAGCGCACCGTGGGCATTGATGGCCAGCGTTTGCGTCTCTTCCTCGATGCTCTTGCCCTGCACGTCTTCGCCGCGAATGCGCACGGCCACTTGCATTAGCACTCGCTGGCTGCGGCGTCGCGCGATTGGGTTCATGGATGCATTTGGGCCTGACCCATCCCTATCTCTCTCTTTCCACTATACCGGGGCACACAAAATTGTCGAGCGGCTTGCAGGCGAGCGTATCCAAAAATGTCACCGCTAACTTATAACGTTGGTGTTAGCTACGTTGCTCGATGGGCACATAGTGGCGGGTGTCGTGGCCCAAGTAAATCTGCCGCGGGCGGGCAATCTTCTGTTCGGGATCGAGCAGCATCTCTTCCCACTGCGCAATCCAGCCGGAGGTGCGCGGAATGGCAAACAGAACGGGGAACATGGTCATGGGGAAGCCCATGGACTGATAGATCAGCCCGGTGTAAAAGTCCACGTTGGGATACAGCTTGCGCTTGATGAAATATTCATCTTCCAGCGCGATGCGCTCGCATTCCAGGGCGATTTCCAGCAGCGGATTCTTGCCCATCAAGTCGAAAACTTCGTAGGCCACTTTCTTGATGATGCGGGCGCGCGGGTCGTAGTTTTTGTACACGCGATGGCCGAAGCCCATCAGTTTGGTCTCACCGGTCTTCACGCGCTTGATGAATTCGGGCACTTTCTGGACCGAGCCGATTTCCATCAGCATGCGCAGCACTTCTTCATTCGCGCCGCCGTGCAACGGGCCGTATAGCGCTGCGATGGCGGCTGCCGTCGCGGAATAGGGATCGACATGTGAGCTGCCAACGTTGCGAATCGTGCTGGTCGAACAATTCTGCTCGTGATCGGCGTGCAGGATAAAGAGAACGTCGAGCGCGTGCTCTAAAGTCGGGTTGGGCCGGTAGCGGCTTTCCGTCGTGCGGAACAGCATGTTCAAGAAATTTCCCGGGTAGCTCAGCTCGTTGTCGGGATAAACAAACGGCATGCCCAGCGAGTGCCGGTAGGAAAACGCCGCAATCGTAGGCATCTTTCCAATCAGCCGGTAGGTCTGCTTCTTGCGCGATTCCGCGCTGAAGATGTCCTTCGCATCGTGGTAAAAGGTCGAAAGCGCGGCAATGGTCGAAATCATCATGCCCATAGGGTGGGCGTCGTAGTGAAAGCCGTCCAAGAATTTCTTGATGCTCTCGTGAACGAAGGTGTGGTGCGTGATGTGGTAAGACCAATCCTTCAACTGCTCGGAAGTGGGCAGCTCGCCGTGCAGGAGCAGGTATGCGGTTTCGAGATAGGTGCTTTTCTCGGCGAGATCCTCGATGGGATACCCGCGATATCGCAAGATGCCCGCATCTCCATCGATGTAGGTGACCCGGCTGATGCATGAGGCCGTGTTGTTGAACGCGGGGTCGTAGCTCATCATCCCAAATTCCTTGGGATCGACCTTGATTTGCCGCAAATCGCTTGCCCGGATGGTGCCGTGCGTGATGGGAACCTCGTAGCTCCGCCCGGTGCGGTTGTCCGTGACGGTCAACGTTTCGCGAGCCGAGGGTGTACCCTCAGCTTTTCTCGTGGTTGTGGCGGTCGGAGCAGAATCCATTGCACAAACCTCAGGACGCAGCGGCAAAATTCGACACTATCACTCTACACCCAAAGGGGGATTCGCGGAAATGGGACCGATAGCGTGGCTGCGCCAACAACTCTATGAATCTAAAGGAATAGCAGGGTTGGGGCGCTTTCCGGCGCGGGCGCGAGATGCGCCTCTTGACAATAGTCGTGATAACGAGTATTATGCGGGACATGGCGCCGGCTCCCGCCCGTGCCTTGAAGCTTCAGAGCGGCTGCTTCGCGGACGGAAGCTTCTCCGAAGGGGGCAACATGATCAAGATTCGCAAGGGCAACGAACGCGGCCATGCCGATCACGGTTGGTTGAATACGCATTTCAGCTTTTCTTTCGCCGAGTACTACGACCCCAAGCACGTACACTTTCGCACCCTGCGCGTGATGAACGACGATCGCGTGGCCGGCGGCGGCGGCTTCCCCATGCACCCGCATCGCGACATGGAAATCGTCACCTATGTGATGGAAGGGGCGCTTGAGCATCGCGACAGCATGGGCAACGGCTCGGTGATCAAGCCCGGCGACATTCAGTACATGAGCGCGGGGACCGGGGTGACGCACAGCGAGTTCAACGCCTCGAAAACCGAGCCCGTTCACCTGTACCAGATCTGGATGTTCCCGGAAAAGCAGGGATTGAAGCCTGCTTACGACCAGAAGAATTTCACGGAGGCTGAGAAGCGCGGCAAGCTGCGCGTGGTCGCGTCACCCGATGGCCGGGAAGGCTCCGTAAAAATCCGCCAGGACAACGAACTCTACGCCACGGTGCTGGGCAAGGGCGACTCGGTCAAGCACGAGCTCAAGCCTGACCGCCACGCCTATGTGCAAGTAGCTCGCGGCAGCGTAAAGCTTAACGGCAAAGAGCTTGCCGAAGGCGACGGTGCCGCCATCTCCGCCGAAAAATCCCTAGAGCTCACCGGCATCAACAACGCCGAAGTGCTGTTGTTTGACTTAGCGTAAAGTGCAAGGCAACGCGTGGAGTGCGGGAAGCGCCAAACGAAGCTACCCCACTCCACGATCAGGCGTTGGGCGCACCAAGCGGCTGAAACGCCGCCTTGAACTTGGGCTTGCGGGCCGAATAGAGCGCGTATCCTGCGCCCACCAGGCCAAATAGGAGTGACAACACACCGTTGCCCTTGCTCTCGATGTCCCAGAGGTGCGCAAGGATGACATTCAGCAATTTGCCGGAGAATGCGACGTTCTGATGCTTCATGACAATTAATGTGTAGAAAATGGCGTCGCCAAAGAGCACGCTGGCAACCGTCAAGACCGGGATGATGATTTGACCGAAGCGTGTCACTTTCCCGGTGCCCTTCAAGACGCCGGCGGCCACAAGGTATCCGATGAGAATCGCTCCGTAGAGAAAAATGTAATTTAGGGAGTAAGCCACCAGACCCCAAGCAAGGCCGCCCAGCGCGGCAGCGGCGATACCTAACACGAGCCCATTCGGATAATTCGGCGTGATGGCTTCATAGTTGACTGCGGCTTGATCCAGCTCCTGCCGCACCTTTTCCTGGCAGGTCGCACAGATAAACATGGGCATCCCGTTCAGCAGTGTGAGGGACTGGGTGGAGGTGGACGCGCATTGCTCGCAGCGCCCGTCGAATGGTGTGGTCACCGGCTTGATTGCCGTTCGCAGATCCTCAACGAGCTTGGCAACTTCTTCGGCTTTGGGCTTGGCGAAAGCATAGTTCCATTCCCAACGCACGAAGTTACTCCCGATTGCGCCTAATTTGCCCTTCTTGATCGCCGCGTCTTTCAGCGCTGATTTCAATCGCTCAGGCTGCTCGAGCTTTTTGAAGCGCAGGAGGATTACCAGGGTAGCGGTTCGGCCCTTTTGACTGAATCCGATGGCCGTCACGTAGTTATCGCGCGTGCCTACAGCGCTGCCTGATTTTTTGTTCCATGGGCCTTGCTGCGGATAGTGCCGCAGACCTGCCAGATTCGCTACTTGCTGCAAATATTCGTTTTCTTTCATGGACTGGGCTCCTCCGACCCGCGCACATTCACGCACGTGCGATAGGGTTGCCGGTAATGAGAAATGAAAATCAGTACTCCTATGCTCGCAACAGGGATTTGTAATCGAAATAGGACGAAAGGACAGGTGTACCGAACGCATACTGTTCGTTGGTCGGGGCGCGGCGGGTTTATTGACCTGGTGTGAGAAGCACCTCGCGAATGCAAAGCCTTCTCTGCACTAGCCCATGCGAGCGCTGCCGAAGCGCAACTACTCTAGTTAGTTTTTCGCTTTTTCTTTGGGCCTTGGAGTTCGGCGGCCGTCTTGATCAAAGCGGGAATCGAGAGGCCAACGTTGAAGGCCACCAGGGGTGAGATCTGATTGGAGATGTCGTAAGCCAGCGCAGCCACGCCGCCCATGGCAGCTAGGCCAAGAAATTGGGACCAATAAATCCAATCGAAATCGGGTCGTTCGACCGCCGAGGATTGCGACATCAGATGCAACCGGAGCAAGTTGATGGCGAGTCCGCCGAAGAAACCGAATGCGAAAGCGGTATAGCGGTGATCCCAAAAACTCACGCGACTTTGTCGGACAGCGCGCTCAGGATTCGGGTACCAAGCCCCTGTGTCTCGCGGTAATGTTTGCGAGTTGTGTAAAGATTGCGCCCTGATTCGTCCGGAATGGACGATCGGATGATCTCGCCGTTTAATTCTTCAAGAACCTGACGCACATTGGACGCTGAAAGACCGGTCTGTTCCGCGACACCCTCTACCGTGCGCCACTCATAATTTGGGTCTTCGAGGGCGCTTACGACGATGTTTCTGCGGTCTAGGTCCATCTGCGCGTTCGGATTTCGATTCTCACTCATAACGCCTTCTTCCTTCCCAATTATGAAACTCCGTATCGTCGAGGGCAAGTAGTTTGTAGGAGCGTTGGTTACTAAAGCTCGACGAAACGACATGGAATAAATGGATTTGCCTCTTTAGCCGCGCGAGCGCTGAAATTCGCGCATGAAGTCGACCAGCGCCTGCACCGCGTCGAGGCCGACCGCGTTGTATAGCGAAACGCGCATGCCGCCGACCGAGCGGTGGCCCGGGGTACCGACCAGCCCCGCAGCCGCTGCTTGCTCGGCGAATTTCTTCTCGATGGCTTCGTCGCCGCCGGCCACGCGAAAGACTACGTTCATGCGCGAGCGCGAGGCTTTCTCGACCGGGCAGGAGTAATATCCGCCGGCATCGATCGTGTCGTAGAGCAGCTTGGCTTTGGCTTCGTTGCGCTTTTCGATGGCGCTGATGCCGCCTTCGGCGTCCATCCACTCCATTACCAAGCCCAAAATGTAGACCGCAAACGTGGGCGGCGTGTTGTATAGCGAGCGCTCTTTGATATGGGTTCGGTATTGCAGCAGCGTGGGCAAGCTCTTGTCCGCGCGCTCGGCCAAATCCTTGCGCACGATCACCACCGTTACGCCGCTTGGCCCCAGATTTTTCTGTGCGCCGGCAAAGATCAATCCGAACTTCTTTACGTCAATCGCGCGCGACGCGATGTCCGAAGACATATCCGCCACCAGCGGCGCGGCGCCACTTTCCGGCATCGTGTGCCACTGCGTGCCTTCAATCGTGTTGTTCGTGCACATGTGCACGTACGAAGCGTCCGGCGACAGCTTGATTTCGTCTTTGCGCGGCAGGCGAGCAAACTTCTCCGCCTCGGTCGACGCCGCCACGTTGTGCAGCACGCCTTTCTTCAGTTCGCCGAGCGCCTTCGCGGTCCACATCCCGGTGTGCAGCAAATCCACCGGCTTGCCCGGCAGGCACAAATTCATCGGCACCATCGTGAATTGCATGCTGCCGCCGCCCTGCAAAAACACTACGGCGTACTCTTCGGGAATCGCCAGATGCTTCCGCAGACCGGCCTCCGCGCGCGCTGCGATGCCCTCGAACTCCGGCGAGCGGTGGCTCATCTCCATCACGGACATGCCGCTGCCGCGCCAGTCCAGCAACTCCTCGCGTATGCGCTCCAGCACCGGCAAAGGCAGAGCCGCCGGCCCCGCATTAAAATTGTGTACCCGCTTCACGCCGCGCCCCGCAACTGTAGAGGTTCCCACGTTTTCCTTTCCGCTCGGATCGAGATCAAAAAAGTAAGCTCAATTCTGGTAACAAGTATCCCAAGTTACTTCACCCAGGCGCAACCAGAGCGAATTCGACGCGGCGGCGCATGGGGTCGATGCGCTCCGCGCGCACGCGGACGCGGTCTCCGTGCTGCCAAATCAGCTGCTTCGGTTTTGCGCCGCGACCTTTTCCTGCGCTTGCTCCGCCGCGGCGCTTGTCGCTGGTCGGTAGCGCCACGATTGCGTGATCCTTCTCGCGATACACGCAGCGCGCGCCGGTCGCTTCCTCCAGCGCGTTGACGGGGAGCAATCCCTCGACGAAGACGTCGAACAATTCCACGAAGCACCCGTACTTCTGCACGGAAATAATCAGCCCGTCGTACTCTTCGCCGAGGTGCTCTTCCATGAATTGCGCGGTCTTCCAATCCATCAGCTCGCGCTCGGCGCCATTCGCTCGGCGCTCCGCTTCCGAGGTTTCCTCGGCTATTTCCTCGAGCTGGCCGTGCGAATACACAACAACTTCCGCCCCACGCGGAATGTGCGGCGTCGCGGGCGCGGCTTCCTGCGGATGCTCGAGCGCCCACTTCAGCGTGCGATGCACAATCAGGTCCGGATAGCGCCGGATCGGCGAAGTAAAATGCGTGTACTCGTCGAATCCCAGCGCAAAATGCCCCAGCGAATCCGCCACATACCGCGCCTGCTTCAGCGAGCGCAGCATCAGGTACGAAATGATGCGCTCCTCCGGCTTTCCCGCAATTTTCGCCAACAGCCGCTGGTAATGCTGCGGCGTAATGCGCAAGTCCTCCGCCGCGCCCGGCAGCGCCACGCGCATGCCGCGCTCGCGGCCCTTGCCGTACGAATCGGGGCGCCCCGCTTTCGCCGGTGACGGCACGCGCCCGTGGCGCACCGCAATCTCCCGCTGCTGCAAATTCTCGACGCCGAGCGAATACCCAAACGCGCGCGCCAGTTCCTCGAATTCCAGCACCTTGCGCGCGTCCGGCTTTTCGTGCACGCGATGGAGCGCGGGAATCCCCCGCTTGAGCAAATATGCCGCCACCGCGCGGTTCGCCGCCAGCATGAACTCCTCGATCAGGCGATGCGCGATGTTGCGCTCGCTGCGCGTGATATTGATCATGCGCTGCTGCTCGTCGAACTCGATTACCGGCTCCGGCAAATCGAAATCGATCGAGCCATGCTCGTTGCGCCGGGCGTTCAGCAGCAGCGCGAGCTCTTTCATATCGCGAAAATGGTGCGCTAGCGCGGCGTAAAGCGCGGTCGCCTCGGCATCGCCCTCCAGCACCTTGTTTACATTGGTGTACGTCATGCGCTCGGCGGACTTGATGATTCCCGGCGTCATCCGAGCGCCGCGCATGTGTCCCGCGGCGTCAAACTCCATCAGCGCGCTCATCACCAGCCGGTCTTCGCGCGGCTTCAGCGAGCACATGCCATTGGAAAGCGCTTCGGGAAGCATGGGCACCGCGCGATCCGGAAAATATACGGAGGTCCCGCGCAGCCGCGCCTCGCCATCGAGCGCGGTCAGCGTGCGAACGTAATGCGCCACGTCCGCAATGTGCACCTGCAAGTGCCAGCCGCCGTCCGCGCGCCGCTCGACGTACACCGCATCGTCAAAATCGCGCGCGGTCTCGCCGTCAATCGTGACGATCGGCAAGTGCCGGAAATCCTCGCGTCCCGCCCGCTCCGCTTCGCTCACCGGCAACGCGCGCTGCTCCGCCTCCTTCATCACTTCCGCGGGAAACACGTGCGGGAGATGGTGCTTGCGAATAATAATTTCGGTGTCGACGCCAAGTTCGCCGGGCCGCCCCAGAATCTCGATGACGCGCCCGGTGGGCGCCGCGCCGCCTTTCGGATAGCGCACCAGCTCGACGTTCACCACCGCGCCGTCGAGCTCTTCCATGCGCGGAATGCGCCGCCCGCGCAGGCTCCGCTCGTCTGCGCCGCTGAAGCCGAGCTTCTTCGCCAGTCCCGGGGTCAACTCCATGCCGGGAGGGATCTCGATCGCATGCTGCATCCGCGCGTCGTACGGCAGCACCGTGTTCCCGCGCGCGCCGTAGCGAAACAATCCCACGACTGTCGGATGCGCCCGCCCGAGTACGCGAATGACGCGCCCTTCGGCACGCTGCGTATCGCCGGTTCCGCTCACGCGCTGAATCCTCACCAGCACGCGGTCGCCGTGCATCGCGTCTTCGATCCCGTCGCGCGGGATGAACACGTCGCGATCCAGCCAAGGGACCGGCGGATCCGGCACAACGAAGCCGTATCCGTCGTGATGCAGCACCAGCCGGCCTGTAATTTCGTTGCGGCTCGCTATGCCGCCGCTTTCGCGAGCGGTCGTGGGGCGCGCATCCGCGCCTGCTGCCCGCGTGCCTCCGGCCTCTCTCGCGGTTCCACGCGGAGGATGGCCGTCCCCGGTGGGTTTCTCGCGCCGGCTCGCCAGCCGATAGCGCCCTCCAGGCAACTCCTCGATCGCGCGCCGCTTTTTGAGCTTGGACAGCATTTTGTAGAGAGCGTGCCGGTCGGCCTTGCTCATGTGCAACGCCGCGGCAATCTCGTCGGTGGAGGCGGGTGCGCTCCTAACTTGTAGAAAACGCAATATGTTATCTGGACTAAGCTGTGAGGGGCGCGGCATAGGAGGGCAGTTCAGCGGTCTTCCACACAATTCTACCTACTTTTTTTCGTTGCACGTGAAACTTTTTTCGGCGCACTGGGGTTTCATACGCAGGCCAACACACGACCGGCTGGCCGCCCTCCGTCAGGCTAGCCGGTACTTCCCGGAAACGGGAAAACCAAAGGGAGGCGGGAAGACCTGGCCCGCCTCTCTTTTTTTCGGGAACTCTGTGCTCTCTCCGTGGCCTCGTGTTAAATCCTTTTCTTTGCTTTCTACCGCGCCACTGTACTCAAAAACGGATAGTGGGTGGCCGCTCCCATAAAAAACAGCATCGGAAACGAAAGCCACAATGACGTTCGCGCGGTAAGAAATCCCCAGCGCATCAACCGCTCGGCTTCCGCCGGCATCGGCGTGCCCTGCTCGGCCGCCGCGCGCGTCCATGCAATCAATCTCTTCTGCACGCGCCAAACCACGCCCCAGGTATTTAGCAGCATCACCAGGCCCAGCCCGCCCCCCACGCTAATCGCGAGATGCCCGTTAGAAACGTTTGCTCCGCCATTCAGTGCCAGCACAAGCCAAGAAGCTGCAATCACGATTGCGCTGATCCCAATCGTCCGCACCCACACCGAATTGCGAATTCCCTTGGCGGGAAGCTGCAAGAGATAAATTCCCTCATACGCCACCACCCACACCAGCACCCACCACCCGAACCAGCGCAGCGCGAGCCCCGGGTTGCCCGAATTGCGCGCGTCGGAAATCAGCAAAGAAAAAAAGTAACGCATGCCCACAATCACCGTGACCACCGCCGACCAGCGGAACCACGCCATCGCGCGCGCCATCAACACCGGATACACCTTCACGCGCACGCCCGGCTCCAGCGCTTTCATCGAAGGCGTAAGCACAAGATTAAAAAAGTACAAAAGCCCGATCCAGATGATCCCGAAAATAAAATGCAGCCACCGTAGCGCCATCAATTCATTCGCCGCGGCATTGGCAAGCAAAGTGAAGTGCGGTTTCCACTCCGGGAACGTCGCCAGCAGCCATAAAGACATGCGCGAGCCTCCGCTAGATCTACAGATAATTGACGTGGATCTTCAAATCGAGCCGCCCGCCCTCATAGCGAAATGAAGCCGCACCGAACTTGGGCGGCCCCATATGGCCTTTCGCGTCGTTCGACGCTCCCACTCCTTCGCGCGGCATGCCGATGAAATTGGTGTCTAGCTTGCCATTCGAGTTTTCGTCATGCACCACCGACACCGCGTAGGTCCCGGGCGCGACTCCGGTGAAACCGCAAATCGCTTGGCGGGCCGCAATGTTCGCGGTCAACCGCGCAACCGCCTTATCCGCTTTCTTAGGGAAGGCCTCCGCCGACGAATACAGCGCGCACAGCATTTGCCCTTTATCGCTCCGCAGGCCGCTAATCTCAACGTGAATCACGTTTTCCGCCGGCGGCGGCGTCTGCCCGAATGTTGCGAAGGCCGCAACCAGCGCCATCACCATACAAACCGATCTCCAGCCTGCGTGCATGCGCATCATCATCCCTCCCGTTCCTTCTTCTGTCCATAACCCACGCCGCATCACCCGGATCTCTCCCTTTAGCTACTACGCCTGTTCTCTAGATTTATTTCTGCGGCGCAAAGTGCTTGCGCACCGCAGATTACAGTGTGGGAGGATTCGGGTCCTTCGGGTCCTGGTTCGCGGGCAGGGGTTCACCGCGGAAGGGCAGTTTGAGTTTCTTGGAAATCTCCGGCCAGAATTCGCGCAGCGCGTCGAAAGCCATGTCTTGGAGGATGCTGGAGGCCACTCGCTGCGCCGCGGGACCGAACCCGCGTTCGTTGTCCGGGTGATAGGTATTGCTCAGCACGACGGTGCTGGTCGTGCCCAGCCACTCGGAAAAATTGAACATGCGCGCGCCATCATCGCGGTGAGCCACGACCGAGTGCTCCACCGCGTGGAGCAAGCGCCTCCCGGCGTTGCCGTGCGCCAGGCGGTAGTAGCGCGGGTCCTCCGAAAATATCCAGGGATACGCAAACTCCTTAAAGAACCTGGAGGAAGCTTGGCCGGTGTATTCGGCGCCGAAGCGCCTCCCGTACCCCTCAGCGCCCTGCCAATAACTGGGGTCGGTGTCCTGCGCTTGGTCAAGCCCCGCGTTGAAAGCGGAGTCGAGAAACGTCACCGGGTCAACGGAATCCTGGAGGAACAGAACGAATTTACCTTTCAAGGTAAGCGTGCACAATTTTGCGCCGGGCTTGTAGCGCGGGGGCTGCACTGCCTTGCGCTCCAAGGGCCGGGCGAAGGTGCCAACCACCTTCTTCAGAGGCCCGTCATAGTCTTCTATCTGCACCATCGGCGGCGGCTCAATGCAAGGCGCCGCCGCATTCTTCCTGGCTTCCTCCAGGAATGGCGCGGCGTCTTGCGCTGGAGGAGTAGCCGGCGCGGGCGCCTGCTGGGCACTAACCGCGCCGCCAGCGAGTCCGGCCAGCGCCGCGAAGAAAGATATTCCTGCCAGTGTACGAAAGCGAGTTCGGTTGCCCACGGTCCGCCTTGAAGCCTATCATTTTTGCCCACGAGACTCACGACACGCAATTTGCTTGCGCATGGCACAAAAAAAGCGGGGCGCTTTCGCGTCCCGCTTTGCGTTGCCCTCGCTTTGTCTTGGCGATGCCTCAGGTCTTAGCGATGGCCACCGCCGCCACCACCTCCACCGTGGGATCCCCCGCCTCCGCCGCCGTGAAAGCCTCCGCCACCGCCACCATGGAAACCTCCACCGCCATGCTCACCGCCTCCGCCGCCACCATGCATGCCAACTTCCATTCCATGAGCGGGGCCGCTGTGTCCGAACCCGTGCCCGAAATCCCCGCCATGGTTGTGCGCGAACTCACCGCCACCGCTGTGCCCGAAATCGCCGCCATGGCCGCGCCCGAAATCGCCACCATGATCGAAGCCGCGACCGTGATCGAAGTGAGCATAGTAATGGTCACCGCCACCCCAGTGGTGGAAGTCATGATCAAAATGTTCATGGTGGTGGCCGTAAAAGCCGAACGGAGCAAATCCCACGAAGAAGGGCGAATAGAAGCCCCACCCGAACGAGCTGTAGTAGACCCCATCTCCGGGAATATAGGCGTAGGTGTCAAAGTACGGATCCCAGTCCCAGCCGGAACCGTACCAATTGCCCATGCCGTACACTTGCGCCTGATCTATGTTCGCTTCGGCAACGTACGAGGACCGCAGGCTGCTCCAGTTGTAGAGATCGTCCACCTGTTGTGTGTCGAATTTCATGGGTTTCAGCGAAGCGTTGGCGCCAAGTGAGACCTGATGCTTGCTCTTGACCTGAATATCCTTGTCCATGTGCCGAACGACCGCCTCGCCTTCGTACACTCGGATTTGATTGTTATCGGAGTCGAACTCGTACAACCCGGTTTTGGTAATAAGCGCCGTGTCGCCGTTCTGTACGATCATCAGATTATTCTGCGCGTGAAGCTCCGCGATTTCGATCATCGCGCGTCCCTTGTCCAGACGAAGTTCCATGTCGGTCAAGCTCGGCGAAATCATGGTTACGGAGCTGTTGTCATCGAGTCTGAAGAAAGCGCCCGGCGTCAGAAGAATCTCTGCTTTGCCGACTTGCGTATCGAGCGATTGACCCGGCTGTACTTCGGCCGAACCTATCGCTTTGGCATCGAGGGACTGTCCCGAGATAGAGACTTGTCCTTCGACATAATTAACGGTTCCTGGGCGTGCTGGGTTTGCGCCAAAAGCCGGCGCAGACAGAGCCGCAGCCAGGACGATACTTGTTCCAATTGCGATCAACCTTGACTGCCGCATAATTTTTGCCTCCAAACGATTTGATGCGGGGCATACAACGCCCGTTATCCAAATCGGAGGAGAGATGGTTTTTTAAGTATTTTTATCATCGTAAATAGTGTCATCCACGCGTCGCTTGTGACCGACTGCTGTATTTTTGGTGTGCGCAGATAAACGCCAGTTAAATCCACGCTGTTTTAGGGCGCGCACGATGACGTAATCGAGAACCTGAGCGATCAGAAGCGTCTTTCAGGAGCGGTCATAATTCAACTAAATGTCGATGTGGGAAGAAAAGTCGAAAAGTGAAGTGGACCTGAATCCAAGCATTGAGTAACTGGTCTACGAATCTTCCACCGCGAGCATGAGCATTTATGCCTGCGCCGCGCAGCGCGGCGGTTTTGTGGTTCTTCACATTTATGATGTGCGTCGTCGGAGCACAGCCAAAAATCGCTGTGCCACTTAGCTCGCTAGCGGGTTTCTTGGCTGGCGCGGATTTCTTGCCAGCGGCGGGGGCGGCGGTTTGCTTGCAGAACTTTTTTGCGGAGGCGGATCGATTTGGGAGTGATTTCTACGAACTCGTCGTCGGCTATGAACTCGATGGCTTGTTCGAGGCTTAGTTCGCGGTGGGGGATCAGGCGGATGGCTTCGTCGGCGCTGGACGAGCGCATGTTGGTTTGCTTTTTTTCCTTCGTGACGTTGACATCCATGTCTTGCTCGCGGGAGTTTTCGCCGAGGATCATACCTTCGTAGACTTGGATGGCGGGGCCGATGAAGAGCTCGCCGCGCTCCTGGATATTCCACAGCGCAAACGCGGTGGAGACGCCGGCGCGATCGGCCACTAGTGCGCCCGTGGGACGCAGCGCCATTTCGCCGGCATAGTCCATCCAGCCATCGAAAATGGAGTGAATCAGAGCGGTGCCGCGCGTGTCGGTCAGCAACTGGCTGCGCAGACCGATTAAGCCGCGCGAGGGGATTTTGAAATCCAGGCGCACACGGCCGGAATTGTGATTGCTCATCTTGAGCATTTCGCCGCGGCGGCTGCCAATGGTCTCGAGAATGATGCCGATGAAATTTTCCGGGACGTCAATCACCAACCGCTCGAGCGGTTCGAGCTTGCGGCCGTTTTCTGTGCGCACGACGATTTCGGGTTTGCCAACCATTAATTCAAAACCTTCGCGGCGCATGGTTTCGATCAAGATGGCGAGTTGCAGCTCGCCGCGGCCGAGCACGCGGAAGGATTCCGGCGTGTCGGTATCTTCGACGCGAATGGAGACGTTGGTAAGCAGCTCTTTTTGCAGCCGGTCGCGGAGATCGCGCGAAGTGAGATAGCTGCCTTCCTTGCCGGAGAGCGGGCTGCTGTTGACAGTAAAAATCATGGCAAGCGTTGGCTCGTCGATCAGGAGAGGTTCGAGCGGCTGAGGATTGGCGAGATCGGTGATGCTTTCGCCGATCTGGATGCCTTCGACGCCGGCGATGGCCACCAGGTCGCCTGCGAAAACGCTTTCGGCTTCATCGCGTTCGAGTCCGCGGAAGGTGTACAGCTTGGTGATGCGCGTGGAATCAAGCTTCCCGTTCAGCTTGCTGATGCCCACGTCGGTGCCGCGCTTGATGGTGCCATTGAAGACGCGGCCGATGGCGATGCGGCCGAGAAAATCGCTGTAGTCGAGATTCATCACCTGGATTTGCAGGACGCCTTCGGGATCGCCCGGAGGCGCGGGGATGGACTTGACGATGGTCTCGAAGAGGGGAAGGAGATCTTTGGAGTCGTCGCCGACTTTGCGATGGGCGACGCCGTCGCGGGCGTTGGTGTAAACGACGGGGAAATCGAGCTGGTCTTCGGTGGCGTCGAGGTCGATGAAAAGGTCGTAGATTTCGTCGAGGACTTCCTTGGGGCGGGCGTCGGCGCGATCGATTTTATTGAGCACGATGACGGGAGGGAGCTTGGCGGCGAGGGCCTTTTGCAATACGTAGCGGGTTTGCGGGAGGGGGCCTTCGCTGGCGTCGACGAGGAGAACGACGCCATCGACCATGCGCAACGCGCGCTCGACTTCGCCGCCGAAATCGCTGTGGCCGGGCGTGTCGACGATATTGATCTTGGTGTCGTGGAAAAAGAGCGCGGTGTTTTTCGCGAGAATGGTGATGCCACGCTCGCGCTCAAGGTCGTTGGAGTCCATGACCCGCTCGACGACGGCTTCATTGGCTCGGAAGATGCCGGATTGCCGGAGCATGGCGTCGACGAGGGTCGTCTTGCCGTGGTCGACGTGGGCGATGATGGCGATGTTGCGAATGTTTTGGCTCATGGTGCGAAGACAAAAATAGCTGCTGAATGTGACCAGCAGCCCGTACGAAAATCCCCTTTTTTAGTTTCGATCG
>Ga0209240_1000276_pt1 | contig 21177 bp, 19 predicted proteins | sample GraSoi_2013_80cm_FD_185828 | JGI IMG/M metagenome (GOLD analysis project Ga0209240, IMG submission 185828) | Grasslands soil microbial communities from the Angelo Coastal Reserve, California, USA - Sample 9_17_2013_80cm (SPAdes) (version 2) | ecosystem: Environmental > Terrestrial > Soil >...
GAACGCCTTGGTGACCTGGGAAATCGTGAGCATGGAGCGGTCAGTTTAAGGTGAAAAGTGAAAAGTGAAAGGTGAAAGGCGGTCGGAGAGAACGGAACTCGCCTTAGGCTCGTTCCGGATGACAAATTTGGACCAGTGTGAACACGCCAACAATTTGTCATTTGTAATCTGTCATCTGTCATTCGTTAACGAGCATCGGGCGAGTTAACGCGCGTATTGTCGTCGAAGCTCTTGTGATACATATTGTTTCACGATGAAGACCGCCACCGTAAGGCATCTCCGAAACAATTTTGCTCAGATTGCTAAGTGGCTCAGGGATGGCGAAGAGGTCGTTATCACTTCGCGCAGGAAGGTCATCGGCCGGATCGTCCCCGAACCATCGGAAGAACGCACTTTGAGGATGCCTGATTTCGCGGCCCGAATTCGCGATGAATACCCTCACCCGCAGATTTCGGAAAAGGAATCGGCAGCGTTGCGTCACGAGCTCCGAGGTGAGCGATGAAGAGCTACGCTGATACCGGGTTCTTGGTTTCCCTTTACATTAATGAAAGGACCACGACAGCTGCAAATATCGCGGTGCAGTTACTGCGGCGACCGCTCCCATTGATCCCTTTGGCCTACCTTGAGCTGCGGAACGCCCTCCATCTAGCGGTGTTCAGAAAGCAAATTAGCGAAGCTACGCGCCAGGCGGCTTGGCGAAGAATCGAGCTCGACCTCAGGAACGGCATTTATGTCGAGGCTGCAATCAGCCAGCTCGATCTCCACGAAAACGCGGCTCGGCTGGCGGAAAAATATACCGGTACTTTGGGCACGCGGACGCTTGACCTTTTGCATCTGGCAGCAGCTATCCTCTTGGAAGCCCGGCAGTTATTAAGCTTCGACGAGCGACAACGCCAAGCCGCAAAGCGAGAAGGATTAAAGGTCCTTCCGGCTTAACACATCGGGCGAGTTAATGGGCCTGACCAGGGTAAGGGACGTCGCCCTTCAGTCCCTTCCAAATGATCCGGTTAAAAGCGTCTGGATCACCGAGGTTGTCTTCTTTGGAGAAATCGAATTGGGCCGTTGCGGCGGCCCAATAAGCAGCGTTGTGGGTTGGGTGTAATGCTCCTGTTTTGTTAGCAAGCGGTAACCCAGTATCCTTGAGATAGTTTGAAGGTTCGGCCTTAAATTTCCAGGTCTCCTGTTTCAGATCGAACACTTCGGCCATCGGACGCGCGGTTGCGGTATGGATATTGAGATGCTCGGTCCCCAACAGATCTTCTATGGTGCGGAGAACATTTACCGTGGTGTAAAATTGGGAGACGACTTGCCCTTGTTTCACAAACGGGCCGACCACGTAGGCGGTCGAACGATGACAATCGACGTGATCAGCACCGTTCTGGGCGTCATCCTCAACCACGATAATCATCGTTTCATGTTTGAAAGGGCTAGCCGCAACTTTCTCGACTAACCTGCCCACGGCATAATCATTGTCAGCTTGTTGGCGTTCGGGAGTATTAATTCCATCAATCGCCTTTTTGAAAGAGCCCATGTGATCCGCCATGAAGCGCACTAGGCAGAGATCCGGCAATTGGCCATCGCGAATAAACCGGTCGAATTCCCGTTCCCATTCGATCTCCCGCCAATAATCCGGGAAAGCGCTGTCAAAGCCTCGGAAGTAAGGGTCTGTCCGCTCCATTAGTGCCGCTTTCGTCGGGTACGCGACCTGGAGTTTCTTATCGAATGGGTGTCGTTCGAGCGGAATCTGGTCGGGAGGCGGTTCGTCGTATCGACTTAAATCGCAGAAAAAGCCGTAGTTACGGACGCTCTTTCCGGCTCGCAACGCCACATTCCAGACATAACCCATTCCCTCCTCGGTACTGGTCGGGCCGTCCGGCGCCGCTACGTCCGCAGTGCCCGGCAACAGATCGGGGTCTTCCGGATTCAAGGGATTGGCTGCTGCCCGAGCGGCTAGAGACGGTAGTCCGACGTTGATGTCCCGGTTGGTTCCCTCAAAGTCGTAGGTCATACCTCGCCTCGCATAGCCGAGAACAACCGCTTTAACACTAAAGTCGCTTTCACGGCCCGCCGTACTCCAAGGCCAGCCGTTGGCACTGACGTCTCCGGAATCATAGAAGTTATCCAGACAGACAAATTGTTGAGCCAAATGATGGAAATTTGGGGTAATCGCCGTGCCGAACTGGATAAGAGAACGATCGCCATTCCCGCGATCCAGATCCCCTAAAACCTGATCGTAGGTTCGGTTTTCCTTCACGATATAAATCACATGCTTGATTTTGTACCTAAGAGTGCCCATCAGAAAACGATCGGAATCGGCCGGTTTAACCGAGAATTGATTATTCTCAGCCACGGTTTTGGTGGTCTCGGCCAGCTGTTCCTTAGTCGGGATCGGGATGGTCAAAAGGGACGAACGCAAGAGTTCTAACACGTATTGGTCTGGATTCTTGCGGTCAAAATACCCAGGATTCGGGCCGGTCAGACTCTTCCCGTTAACGACATAGAGCCGCTGACCGTCTCCACTCGCGGCCACCGAATTCGGATAAAAAGTGGTCGGGATTAGTCCAACGACCTTGGGTTGTAGAGCGGGACTCTTCCCTTTCGCCGAGCCTTCCGATGACGACTCTCCTTTCGCTGAAGCTCCGGAGAACAAGTTCCCCTTCGCCGAGGCTTCGGAGAACAAGTCGACTACGGCGATGCTATTGATGCCTCCTTCCGTGACATACAGGGTACGTTCGTCGGAAGAGAGCGCGAGACTATTGGGGGAAAGCCCACGGTAATGCAGCAGCCGATCCGGCACCAACTCCGACGGACCGGCGATCTTTATCGATTTTGCTACCTTGTTAGACTGGGTGTCGATGATGTCGACGCTATCGCTGTTATCCTCAGCGACGAACAAATAGCGCCCGGCGCGGTCCAACACCATGCGATTCGGATTACCGTTCACTTTGATCCGAGCCACCACGGCAGCCTTCGTTGACTCGCCGCCCGGCAACTTGCCCAGATTGACCACGACGATCTCGCGATCGCGCACGCTCGAGACGTAGGCCACATCGTTCCCTTTGATCGCCACCCAGAAGGGGTATTCTCCACCCGGCTCTCCCTGGTGAACGGAATCAATTTTTCCGGGCCGGAGATCGAGCTCTTGTTTAACTTCCTCCCCGGAAACATCGACCATGGAAATAGAATCGTTTTGGATGTTAGCAACCACTAAAGTCTGCCCATCCGCCGTCACCGCCAACCCGGCAGTCACGGGTAGGGTTTCTTTCCGGCGCAGTCCGTTGCCGCCATTATGATCTAACGAGACGGTGGTACCTTCTTCCTGCCAGGAACCGTTTTTCAGTAGGAAGATGTGAATGTTATCGTCCTTGCCGCCTCCCAGATAGAATTTTTGTCCGGACGGATCGAAAGCGATTCCCGCGAAGGTATTGGGAACCCGGATTACCTGTTTTTGTTGAGGTTGTTCGGCAGACGTATCGAATACGAAAACGTACTGATCTGTGTAGAGCGTCTTCTTATCGCCGGTGGCAACGCTGACCAGATTATGGCCACTGGTTAGCACCAGAAGCGTCTTCTGGTCGGGACTCAGAACCGCGGTGATACCGCCTCCAGCTACGAAATCAGGGAAGTCCGACAAACCCGGATTCAGATCTATAATCTTTGCGCCGGGTGCGCCCAGCGGTGAGATGGTTTCTCCGGTTGGAAGCACCTGGCGCTCCGAGGTGAAGTTTGGTTCTTCCTTCGCGGATACGGGGTATGTGGCTAAACATATCCCGCCAGCTAACGTCAGACTCAATACCCATTGCTTGGTCTTCATCGCGCAGATGGAATAGCCGCAAAAAAGCGCAAAAAACGCAAAAGAAAAAGAACGAGAAACCGGGCGAAGCCTTTGTCCGCTACCAGTTATACCGGAATGCTGGTCAGCCCCAGCGGTTTAGCAATAGAGCCAGCCTCGCGCTTCTTTTTGCGTTCTTTGCGCCTTTTTGCGGCTATTCCTGTCTTTCTACTGCCTTAATTCCCCGCCTGCGCTTTTTCCGCGGCCAGATGTTGCTGGAACTTCTTTACCTTCGGAGCGACTACCAGTTGGCAATATCCTTGAGTGGGATTCTTGGCGAAATAGTCTTGATGGTAGTCTTCCGCCGGATAGAAGCGTTTTAATGGCACAATCTCGGTTACAATCGGGTTTGACCAATCTTGTTGGGCCTGGGCTTTGACCTTTTCCACGATCTGTTTTTGTTCGTCGTTCTGGTAAAGGACGATGGAACGATACTGAGTTCCGATATCTGCGCCCTGGCGATTCAAAGTCGTTGGGTCGTGAGCGTAAAAAAATTTACGGAGCAGTTCTTCGTAACTGACCTTGGACGGATCAAACTCGACTTGGACTACTTCAGCATGTCCGGTCCGGTCTGAACAAACCTGCTCATAGCTAGGGTTATCTGTGTGTCCGCCGGCGTAGCCAGAGGTGACCTTAACGACGCCAGGCACCATCTTGAATTGGGCGTCAAGACACCAAAAACAGCCGCCTCCAAATACTGCGGTTTCAGTCCGAGTCACATTTTGAGCGTCGCTCATATCGATAAATAGTGGCGTCATGCTGCTGAGAAAACAAGCAGCGAGGAATTTCAGGGGTCGCATAGGGGTTGACGGTTCGCAGTTCGCGGTTCGCCGTTATGCTCTACCTTAAGTGCGTGCGAACCGTGAACCTTTTCAACTTACTTCTTAAATAGGGGCAGATATTGGCCGTAGCCTTCCTCTTCCAGCTTCTCGACTGGAATGAAGCGAAGAGCGGCGGAATTCATGCAGTAACGCAGCCCGGTTGGTCTTGGTCCATCATCAAAGACATGCCCAAGGTGCGCGTTACTCTTGGCGCCGACTACCTCATCTCGGATCATTCCATGGGACGCATCCCCTTTAGTAACAACCGCGTTGGGGTCGACCGGTTTGGTAAAGCTGGGCCAACCTGTGCCGGAATCGAATTTGTCCTTTGAAGTAAACAATGGCTGCCCGGAAATGACATCGACGTAGAGACCCTCTGCGTGATTGTCCCAGTAAGCGTTATTGAAAGGGGGTTCGGTCCCCGCTTGCCGAGTTACATGGTACTGCTCGGGTGTCAGTTGACGTTTGAGTTCTTCTTCGGAAAGATTTGACATATCTTTAGGGTGATTCGTGGATTGGCCCCAGGCCAAGCCGGGACCCATTAAAGTAGCGATACCGGCAAAGAGACAGAGCTTACGGATCATAGCCTACTTAAAAGAGAATCCGAGCCGCCTATTTATTCCCGAGCACCGCTGTCGGGTTAACGTCGGACTGGGAGGGTGGCGACGCAAGTCCGGATGGGGAGTGGTATCCAGGCAAACTCGTCCTCGTGCTCGTGCTCGTCCTCGTGCTCGTGCTCGTCCTCGAAAGGTCAGGGGCGTTGCCGCGGATGGGACTTATGGGACTCATGGGACTAATGGGTCGCATAAGTCTCATAGGTCCCATTGGTCCCATTCGTATTCGCGGGCGGCGCGTTGCGTCACCCACCGCGGGGTCTTCACACCAGCATATCGAGCACGAGCACAGCCTGCCCGACGTAGCTTTTGTTCTTGTAGACTGTTAGCCCCCCTGGACAGCGAAGTCGGGAGCACGATGTAGGGCGCAGCCCTACAACCCTATTTCGAGAACGTCCTTTTGGACGGACGGGTATCCATGTCGAATCGCTCCGTATAGAAGCGGAACTGTTCTTCGATGGCCTCGGGTTGGAATCCGAAATCAGCCAGCGAATAGACGTGGCGGCCAAATTTTCCTTGGGGGTTTTCGGCTAAAAACCGTTCCATTTTGGCCTCGGCCTCAGGGGTCAGATGTTCCCCAAGTCTGGCATAGATCCGGTTTACCACTCCCATCGGGTTTCGGACCAAATCGAGATAGGCAACATCGGTGCAGACACTCGACGGAAGGCGTTCCGTGCTGGCGAAGAATTTGCGCAGGTTCCTCGCGCAGTAATCCACGGCGCTTGGTCCGACCTCGTACGGATTAATGTTGTAACTGAAGGCGCCTTTCAGCGTGACGATCAGGTTCGATAGCGAAGGCAGCACCTGAATCGGATGGCGATAGGTATGAATGATGTGAGCATCCGGATAAACGTCTAAGATCGCTTCCACCGAACGAAGATGGGCGGGCGCTTTCAGCACAAACCGGCGCTCGTCCGTTCCGGTACGGATGTGTTGGAGAAAGCGCTTGTGAAAGGCATAGACGCCGTGTTGGTCTTGTTCCTCCAGCCAAGACTCGTACCCAGGCAGATCGAACATCGTATCGAATTCCTCGCTCATGAAGCAATGACTCATGATCGCGACGCATTCTTGCGGGAGCTCGGCGGCGACGGGATGTATTTTCTTAAGTCCGGGTACGAGCAACTCGAACCAGCGCAACTGGTGTTCTGTGCGGCGAATGCGACGACGGTTGTCACCCTGCGCGGCTGATGGATAAATGACTTCCCAGGTCAAAGGAGCGGCAAACCTTTCGGTGTCCTGGGCGAGCAATGCGTGCAACAGGGTTGTGCCCGTCCGCGGTAACCCGGTGATGAATACCGGCTTAGGAGTTTTCCGGTGGGAAATGCTGGGGTCAAGCTTCCAATCCAGCTCGAGATAAAGCCGATTGCGCAACAGTTGGACGACATGTTCGAAGAAAACGCATCGGCCGAGCGCGTTCAGCTTGGCTTCTCGTTCGACCGATTCCAAAAGAAATGCCATCGACTCCAAAAACCGATGGTCACCAAAATCGTTTAGGCCGGTCTGTCGTTCAGCGATCGAAAGCAGGGTGCTTACGTTTGGCAGGCGTCCCGCCCGGGTCACCCTTTCAAAAGCCATTAAGAATCCATTACAGAGCCGGCTGAAGACGCTTCGTGATGAAAGCGTCGCTCTCCTCTGTTTCTCGGAAGACCTGAAATTCGCCACTGAATGCGGTTCCATGAATAGTTCCCCGGGAAATTAGAGAACTGACCGTACCAAACTGGCAACCGGCAGAATCGAGAGCTCAAGGGCCCTCAAACCCAAAGTTGAGATCATTTCGCTATAGAAATGTATCACAAGGGTGCCCCGGTCACAAACTATCCAGATGGATGAACTTCCGCTCATGCTAACGGTCGGGATGTGACCTTGTCCCGGAGGGAGTGAATGAAGGTAGCCAGGCATCCCGCGTCCGCGGGATTGCCTGGTATCCGCGCAAAAAACGGGAACCGTCCCTATAAGGGCACGGTATGATTGGGTCCGACAGGCGTGCGACGATCAGGACGACGAATCAACCGTGGGTAAGGATCAGACCGTGCCCTACGGGACGGATTCTCGATTGAACCTGTTCCAGGCAATAAATTGCCTGGACTTCGGCGAGCTCAGTCGAGTCGCTACCATCGTGTGATCCCTGCGGGACAAAAATCGCTATCGAGCTAAGAGCTTCACCAGCAGGTCACTCAGAATCAGCTTGGGTTCGAGCTGGGTAGTTACCAGCCGAATATTGGCGGTGAGACAATCTTTGAGCCCTTGCTGGAGTTCCTCAATTGAGAATCGATGAATTTCGCAGGCTGCCAAGCCCAATGCATAGGCATTGACACTGCCATCCTTTTTCTTAGGGAGAAAAACCAGCGACGATTCGGGGAGCCGGCTGATCATTGCTCCGAACTGAAAAGGCGCTTGGGGAGGCCGCAATCCGTGACTTTGGCAAAGCTCCTTTGTAGCCAGGAGGTTTCGCATGGTGGGGATAATCGCGGCGAAAAGAATGCCGATCGCGGTCTCACCTTGGAAGAGAAGCTGTTGCAGCAAATCCAAAGCTTCACGCAGATTGCGGCGACCGATCGCGTTGCTCAGCTCCCAGATGACGCCCGTGGCAGTTTTAGCGACCAGGCGACGAACAAGGTCCAAGCTGATTTCCCTGGGGCGCGAAGACGTGGCGCCGTCCCCGCCGAGGAACAAGTCGATTTTCTCGATCTCGTTTTCGATCTGCCGCGAATCTGCCCCGGCCAATCTGGCGAAAGCCTCTAATGCTTCGGGCTGGAAACGAAGGCCTCTCTCGCTCGCCACATGTTGAGCCATACCCTCCACCGCCTCTTCCCAACCGGATTTGCTGGTATCAATACGATCGAACTGCTCGAACCGTCCCAATTTCGAGATTGTCTTATAGAAGGAACGCCGTTTATCCACCTCGGTAGCGCTTAAGAGCACGGTTACATCCGGTGGCAGATCCTCGGATAGAATCTCTTTTAATTGTTCGAGGGCGGTCTGTACCTGGGTAGAACGGCCAATGACCGAATCGCCGAGGAAATTGACATCCTTCAGCCAAACCAACTTTTCTGAGCCAAAGAATGGGAAAGTCTGGATCGCCTGCACCGTTTCATGGATCCGGCTGACGGCTTGATCCACATTCTCGGCCGCGCCGTCGAGAAGATCGACTCCGAAATCCCCTGCGTCTTTGGGCGCTAGTTCCTTAGCCAATTCATGGGCGCGTTTCTTTACCGCGCCTTCATCGGAACCAACTACTGCAAAAAATCGTACATTGGCCGCTGGGCGCTTTGTCTTCCGTTGGGTAGCCACTGACTTTCGGATATTGCATGCGAAGGGGAGGAGTACAAGGAGTTCAAGGAGTACGAGGAGTACAAGAAGAAAAGCGCGGATTCTAGCTCCTGACTCCGCTTTTGGAACTCCTTGTACTCCTTGTACTCCTTGTACTCCTTGTACTCCTTGAACTTCGCCTATCTCATCAAGACCACCGAGGCGTTCTGGATGCGGATTTCGTGGATGGCGCGGGTACCACCGAATTGATTGGCGCCGGTGAGGATCATGTTGATAGCGGGTTCAGCCTGGGATTTGAACCGTTGTAATGAGGGTGCATCGAGCGGGTGACCATCCGCATCGACGCTGTATACGTTCAGGGTCACATTTTCGCCGGTGACAATAGGACGCAGGAAGACGTCGGTGTTGATGTACTTCGTGTAGAACGGAACCAGTTTGACCGGCACGCTGAGCTGGACCTGAATGCCGTTTTCCCGAGTGGTCACCGTTGCGCCTCCTGCTAGAAACCCAACTTCCGGCGACTTCGCCAGAAGTGTATTGATCTCTGCATCGGACAGGACAAGGGTCCGCACCGAGCTATCCCGGTTAAAGTCGTCCCATTTCTTTCGAGCTGAAACGTAGACCTGCTGATTGACCGCGAGGGCGGGTGGCCTGGCGGGCCGATCGGCCGTGGCTGTTTGGTATAAAAGAAAGACCAGCGCGAATACCGCGAGCACTAGGACCAATACAACCGAACCTAAGCAGCCGAGGCAACCACAGCAGCCGCATCCGCTGCGTTGGGACGGTTGGGACATTGCGTATCAATAGCTCAATAGAGCATGCGGCCACAATGCTCGCAGTAAACCACCTCGCGCGCCAGCTTTGCCCGATGCACATTTGTGGTGGTGTTCTTCATGTGGCACCCCATACAAACTTCGTGCTCGATCGAAACCACCGCATTTCCGCCTTTCGATTGAAAAATACGCTCGTAACGCTCCAATAATTCTCTATCTGTAACCGCAGCCACCGCGTTTTGCCGGGCAGCCTTAGTTTCTTCGAGTGTCTTGGTTAAGACCTCACCCTTCTGTTTAAGCCCCCCGAGTTGTTGCTGAACTTGAGCTTGTTCGGTTTTGAAATTAGACTCTGCGCTTTGGATTTCGCGAGCAGCGGTTTCGCCCTGCTCCATCAGATCGATTTCTTGATCTTCGATTTGGTTGATCTCTCTGTCTAGACGACCAATCTCGTTGCCTAGAGCTTGGAACTCATCGTTTTTGCGGGTTTGAAACTGCTGGGTTTTGTACTTCGCGATTTGCTCGCGCCGGGTGGCGGCGTCCAATTCCAGCTTTTTTCGTTGTACCTCAGTCTCTTTCGCGTGCAGCCGGTTTCGTTCTAAGGCTGCGGTGCGGTCCTGAATTAGTTGTTCCAACCGGTTTCGCTCGTAAGGAAGCGTTTGGAGCTCGTTTTGAAGCGCTTTGATATTTGTGTCGTGATCCTGAATGACCAAGAGCTGTTCGATTTCAGCCAGCATCCTGGGCCTTACCATAGGTATTGATGACAGTAGTTCAAGAGTTGGCGGTTGGTAGTTAGCGGTTTGCGGTTTGCCGTTAGCCGTTGGCGGTTGGCCCCGAAGGAACATCGTGCTCGTGCTCGAAGGGAAGTCATAGCGTGATCTCGAAGCAATGTTCCCATCCCGAAAGGCTCCCGCGTAGCCGGTTAGAGGTGCTTCCAGGCGGATCTTATCGGGAACGAGTACCCGGGGTTAAAACCTGGTTAAAACCCCGGCCTGAGTCCTTCTCGCCCCTCCGGGTCTAACCACCAACCACTAACCGCTAACCGCTAACTGCAAACGGCAAACCGCCAACCCTAATACACCTCGACCGGGGAACGTTTGCCGTCGTCGGGGCTGCGTTGAGCAGCTTTCTCTTCGCCGAGGGTTGCCACCCTCAGGTCCCAGACCTGTTGGTCCAGCTCGCGGAATCGGGCTTCTGAGAAAGGGGCCGGAGGCGTTAGTTGGAATTTGAAACCGGCTACTGCAGCCAAGGCGCGATCGATGATCTTGCGGTCGAGTTGGCCAAGAATGCCAATCGCTTCTTCAGCCATGGGGACTCGATGGCAGATCATCGCCATATCGTTGCCGGCTGCCATTGCGCGTGAGATGGTTTCGGGGAAGCCAGACTCATTGATGATCGCGCCCATATCAAGGTCATCGGTCATGGTTAACCCAGGGAATTGCAGGTCCTTCTTAAGAAATCCGTTGATGACGTTCGTAGAGAGAGACGCGGGTACTTTGTCTGAATCGAACGCAGTGTACCAAGCGTGCCCTACCATCATGCTGCTGACCTTTTCCCGGAACTCCCGAAAAATCGCCAGCTCGCAGTCCTCCAGTACAGCTCTGGAGCGGTCAATTCTTGGCAAATCATGATGGGGATCGAGTCCCGCCGCGGCATAGCCCGGAAAATGTTTGCCGCAAGTGAGCACCCCAGTCGATAGCAACGCCTGATTAAAGATGCCGGCAAATCGGTTGACCTGCTGAACGCTAGTTCCCCAACAACGGCCGCGGAGCGAATTATCTGCCTCATCGTCAAATGAGATATCGAGGACCGGGCAAAGATCGAGGTTGAAGCCGAACAAGCGCAGGAGCTCACCGGTCAGCTCACCGTGAGTCCGGATCAGAGATTCGTCACCTTTGTCCCGGAGTTGCTGAGCGTTCGGGGGCTCGTCGCCGATTATCTTGAGGCGAGAAACCCGGCCACCTTCCTGATCGATGGCGACGATTGGTTCTAGTTGGCTCAGTCCGCGAAGGTCATCGACCAGCTGCCGGAGCTGCTTAGCGGATTTTACATTCCGTCCAAACAAGACAAAGCCACCCGGCTGGATCCGCTGGAATAATTTTGCCGTCTCCAGATCTAGCTCCGGCATGGGAACTCCCACCAGCAGCAGTTGACCCAATTGGTTTCGTTCCATAGGCTTGAGGGAAAATGATACGGGAACGCCGAGCGTTGACCATGATAAAAAATCGAGCAACAAATCAACCGCAGATTAACGCAGATGTACGCAGATAGATTCTTGAAAGCTGGCTCCCGGATTTTACAGCGCCTTATCCGCGTTTATCCGCGCTCATCTGCGGTTCGGTGTTTCTTCGCGGGTTGCATCCAATTGCAGCTTGGCAGCTGAAGGGTTTATGAGGATTGGTATTTACGGCGGCACATTCGACCCGGTTCACCACGGTCATTTGATCCTAGCTCACCAGGCGTTGGAAGAGTTCAAACTGGATCGGCTGGTTTTTGTGCCCGCCGCCGAATCGCCTTTCAAGATTCACAATCACACCGCCCCGGCCACCGATCGTTTGGCCATGCTGCAATTGGCGATTAGAGGCGAAGACCGTTTCGAAGTGGACCCGCTCGAGATCGAGCGCGGCGGGGTTTCGTACTCTATCGATACGGTGAAGATGTTCCGCAACCGCGAGCCGGAAGCTGAGCTTTTCTTCCTCGTCGGGGAGGATAATGCTTACCGTCTGACCGAATGGCATCGCTTTGAAGAACTGAAGAAGATGGTCGGTTTTGTCGTTCTCAGCCGTTCAGAAGACTTCCAGTCTCCCGAATATCCGGTGGTGCAACGAAGGATTGAGATCTCATCGACGGAAATCAGAAACCGGGTTGCGAACGGGGAATCGATCACTTATCTGGTTCCGGAGTCGGTTAAACGTTATATTGAGCAGCACCAACTTTACCATGGAGAGCGCGTATCGGCCCTGAGGAGTTAGCGCGCCAGTGCGCGGGGCTGGCGGGAGATAAGAAGGCGGAGGATATTGTTATCCTCGATCTCCGCGGCCTATCTAGTTTCACCGACTATTTCGTCATTTGCTCGGCGACCTCCGAACCGCATTTAAAGGCGGTTAGCTCGGGTATCCGGGAGGGTTTGCATAAAGACTACGGCCTATCCCCATTGGCGGCAGATGGATCACCAACCAGCCAATGGATAGTGATCGATTACTCCGACGTATTGGTGCATATTTTCCACAGCGATAAACGCGAATTTTATGCGCTGGAGAATTTGTGGAGCGACGCCCCCCGGCTGGCGTTGTGAGAAGTGAGAAGTGATTGGTGAGACGTGAGAAGCCCGCTATGAGCAAGCTTAAACTTTCTACAAGCTCAAGCCGAGAACGCGTCGAACGGTGAAAGGTGAATGGTCGGCGCAGATGAACGGTTCGACCCACCGGCAACGCTAACTGCTAACCGCAAACTGTACCCCCCTATGTTCCCCCAGCACAAAGCGATTACTCGACTGCTGTTGGATGATGACCTGGCCACGGTCGAGTTGACCAAGCAACAACTTTTGGAAGGAGGCGCTAAAAACATTCCCGACCTCCTCGATCTCATGGCCGGCGCCAACGGTAAGCTCGGCAAAATCATTCGTGAGCTCGTAACCGCGATCGAGGTGACCGACGCCCGTGAAGAATTCACCAAGACCTGCCGTTCTATTTCGTCTCTCGATGATCTCGAAGAGATTTGTTGGTTGCTGGCGAAAGTCTTTCTCCCCGGTATCAATCTAAGCCGGTACCGGGGGTTGTTGGACCAATGGGCAGATGAGGTAAGGCGCCGCAGTGAATCATTGGAGTCTGAAGCCGATCAGCTTGGGTTTCTTCCCGAGTTCTTTGGCGCTTATCTGGGCTTTCGAGGCAACTCTGACGACTACTACAGTATTCGAAACTCGCTGTTACCTTGCGTCATCGATTCGCGACGGGGAATACCGACCTCTTTAGCTTTGATCTATCTTTTTGTCGGCAGACGGGCCGGCCTCGAAATTACCGGCGTGGATCTGCCAGGGCATTTTTTGGTCCGTTACCATGAGCAACTGTTCGACCCCTTTGAAGGTGGCCGGATTCTGCGCTATCAAGATTGTTTGAAGGCTCTTCATGATAAGAGAAACGAATCGATAGCCGCCATCTCAGCCGTAGTTTCACCCAAAGTGATCCTCGCACATATCCTCTCCAATCTGTTGTATATTCTGGAACACGAAGAACATCACGAGCATCGCGGGATGGTGTCTAATTGGCTGTCTTTGGTTAAAGAAGCATGACACCCTCGGCCGACGTAGCTAAAGGGGGAGACGGGGCGAAGTCTGCGCCTATTAGTGTCGAGGTTATCACCACCGGTACTGAACTACTCTTTGGTTCGGTGATAAACACCCACCTGGCGTTTCTTGGGCTACAACTGTTCTCGCTCGGGTTGCGCATCTCTCGTCAGACCACAGTTCCAGACGGCTACGCGATCCGAGACGCGATTCTCGAAGCGGCTCCGCGTTGCCAACTGATTGTCATCACCGGAGGACTAGGGCCCACGACAGACGATATCACCCGAGAAATCGTTGCGGAGCTAGCGGGTCGTCCCCTCGAATTTGACGAAAGCATATTTGCGAGAATCAAAGAACGATTTCAAAAACGAGGCTTAAGGCTGACAGATCCGATTTCCAGGCAGGCATATGTCCCGAGAGGCGCCCAGGTTCTGCCAAACGATCACGGCACAGCTCCCGGCCTTTATGTCCCGGCGACGGAAGCATTGCCGCATATGATACTTTTGCCGGGTCCGCCCCGGGAGCTGCGTCCGATGTTCGAACAGTATGCAAGTCCCATTATCCGGTCCCTGGTCGGAACCACTGATCTGACGGCCATTATTTTTCGAACCGCAGGCTTAGGCGAATCTTATGCCCAGGAATTGATTGGCGCAGACCTGGCGGCGATCAAGGATCTGGAGCTCGGTTATTGTGCCCGGATCGGTGAGTTAGATCTTCGGTTAGTCGGGTCGTTAGAAAGCGTGCTTAAGGGAGCAGAGATAGTTCGGGCCCGTTTGTCTGAGCACATTGTGAGCGAGGATGGCAGCGAAATGGAAGCGATCGTTGTCCGGCTGCTTACAGAACGGGGAGCAACCGTCGCCGTGGCGGAATCGTGTACCGGCGGTTTGCTGGCTAATCGGTTCACGAATGTTCCCGGCGCATCGGCAGTTTTTCTCGAAGGGAATGTGACCTATTCCAACGCAGCCAAGACCCGTACCCTTGGTGTCCCGATGGAATTGTTGAATAGCGTAGGTGCAGTCAGCAAAGAAGTAGCGCAAGCCATGGCTGAGGGCGCCCGAACGCGAGCCGGCGCTACTTACGCGTTGTCAACGACCGGAATAGCCGGACCCGATGGCGGCACCCCCGAAAAGCCGGTGGGCACAGTTTTTGTCGGGCTGGCATCGGCAGATGGACCTTCACAAGTGGAAAATCTGTTCTTCCCGACCGATCGAGCGACATTCAAACAGATGGTGACTGAGGCAGCGCTGGACCTTTTGCGAAAAGTAATCAGTAATCAGTAGGTCAGTAATCAGTAAGGAGCCAGGAGCCAGAATCCAGGAGCCAGGAGGTTTTGCCTCTTGAGGCGTTATCGGGCGAAAAGCTACTACTTCTTCCATCTCAATCGTTCGGTCTTTGCACAACCGTCACCGAGCGGACCCAGAAGGCGATTCCGGAGAATTTTTGCGCCCTGGGCCAGGGCTTTTGCTGTATCTGCGTCAGGCGCGCACGGAGACCAACGTGTAGACCATCCCAGCACATGCCAGATCACAGGACCTCCTGGCTCCTGGATTCTGGCTCCTGGCTCCTTACTGATTACTGACCCACTGCTTACTGATTACTTTTCGCACCACCACCCCGCCCTACGCCATCAGATTAAGCACGCTTTCCTGCGAGAACTGCTCATAGGGTAGTTCGCCGGTAACAAATCCTTCCCGCATCACGATGATTCGCCGGCTTAGGCTGAGCAGCTCGGGTAACTCCGAAGAGATCATTAACACGGCCAAACCTTGGCAAGTTACTTCATCGAGCAGTTGATAGATTTCGGCCTTCGCGCCGACGTCTACCCCTCGGGTCGGCTCGTCGACGATTAGGAGATCACAACTCCTGGCTAACCATTTCGCAATCGCCACTTTTTGTTGATTGCCGCCGCTCAGTCCGGCGGTGACGGAGTCAATCGAGGGTGCTTTGACGCGCAGCCGTTTAGTCAAGCGCTCGACCTCTTGAATTTCACGACCATGATCCACAAAGCCAAATCGGCTAAATGTGTCGATGTGGGGCAATGAAACGTTGTCCGAGATATTCATCGACAAGACTAACCCCTCTTTTTTCCGATCCTCGGGGAGATAGCCGATTCGATGTTTCATCGACCGATTGACGTTACCCAACGCCATCGGTTTACCCTTGATAAAGATCTTACCGGTAGCTCGCTTATCCAGTCCGAAAATCGCTTTGGCGACCGCGGTCCGTCCCGCGCCCACCAGGCCCGCCATACCGACTATTTCGCTGCGGCGCACGGAGAAACCGACGTTTTCAAACTGGCCCATGGATGAAAGATTTTCGACCCGCAGGATCTCCTCTCCTGGCGTGAGATCAAGATGATTGGGGCGATGCGCGAGCACATCACGGCCTACCATTTGTCGAATCAGTTTTTCTCGACTGAGGTTAGCAACCGCCTCGGTAGCCACATGCCGTCCATCCCGTAGCACGGTTACCGTATCAGCTAATTGAAAGATTTCTTCCATCCGATGCGAGACGTAAATGAGCGTGGCGCCCTTTGCCTTCAGCCGCCGCATCAGCCTAAACAACTGTTCACTCTCATGAACGGATAGCGAACTAGTTGGTTCATCGAAGATAATAATTCGCGCGTTCACCCCCACCGCCGCGGCAATCTGGACCATCTGTTCCTGGCCGGTAGTGAGCTGCGCCACTGGAGTGTCGACGTCCATATCGACCCCGATTTCGTGCATCAATTCTCGAGCGCGTTCGCGTAGCCGGTGTCGTTCAACAAACCCCTGCCGGGTCGGCATACTCCCGAGTTGAAGATTTTCCGCAACGCTGAGGTTTGGACAAAAGGCTAACTCCTGGTGAACGATGGCGACCCCGAGCTTTTGTGCAGCGAGCGGGTCCGTGGGTCTGACCTCTTCTCCTTCGATGCGGATAGTACCCTGATCCGCGGTATAAATCCCGGCAATGATTTTACCCAGCGTACTCTTGCCTGCGCCATTTTCACCCATCAACGCATGGACTGTCCCTTTCTCGAAATCGACAGAGACATCATCCAATGCACGTACACCGGGAAAGTATTTGGTAATATTGTGAACGGAAAGGAAAGGCATGGGGGGCGCGCGTGAAACCTCGGTGGAGATGTTTGAGTGATGGGGGGTGGCTCAAAAAGTAATCAGTAATCAGTGGGTCAGTAATCAGGGAAGACGATCGTCAGTTGCTGTCCTATCCGGTCGCTAACTAAAACTGATTACTGATTTACTGGTCGTTCCCCCGGCTCCCGGAATCACCTGACTCCGGGAGCAAACTTGAGGGGATCTAGTGTTTAGCGCCTACTTCTTGGGCAGCCACTTGTCCCAGTTCTTAGCGAACTCGTCTACGTTCTCTTTGGTGACCGGAAGCAAGTCAGCCTTAACGAAGCTGGATGGTGGATTCTTGTTCTCGGCCGCTTTCGCATAAAGCATGTCTACGGAAGTGGTGCCCCACTCGTAAACCTGTTGGGCTAAGAGCACTTGCACATGGCCGTCACGCAGATATCCGAGCTCAGCAGGAAGCGCGTCCACCGCGACGACCTTGACCGACCCGGGCGCAAACTTGAGCGCGTTGTCAGTGAAAAGCGGCCAACCGCCAACCATGGCCCAGCCCGTGACTTCGGGATGCGCCTGCATGACCGTCTCTACTTCAGCCGCTGCATCTTGAGGGGTCTCCTTGTGATAGAAGGTATCAAGGATTTTGATGTCAGGATAATTCTTGGCCACTTCTTTGACACCTTGCACTCGCTTCTGCAGATTGGGCGCATTCTGGTTGCCGGCTAGGATAGCCACCACACCTTTACTGCCCATCTCTTTGGCCAGTTGTTCCATCACTTTGTGACCGCAGTCGATATCGTCGGTGCCAAAGTCAGCCAACCGTTTGCTCTTGGGAGCATCCGAGTCGAAGCAGACTACCGGAACACCTTTGTTAACCGCGCTATTGATAGCGTCGGTTAGCTTATTAGCGTCTGAACAGCTGACAGCAATTCCGGAGGCGCCTTCGTTAACTAACTGTTCGATGGCTTGTACCTGTTTTTGAGGATCTTCCTCATTGGGCGTACGCCAATCGATTTTGATGTTAGCGCCGTGTTCTTGGCTTAACTTCTTAGCTTCGTCCTCCGCCCCAGTCTTCGCTGCTTGGAAGACGGGATTGTTGTTCGACTTGGCAACAACGCCGAAGACGTATGTTTTTTCGGCAGCAAAACTGGTTGCTGCCAACAAGCCAATCAGGCTTGTAACCGTTAGTGTTACTTTTTTGATCATGGTGTTTTTGGGGGTTGTTAGGAAAAGCTTATTTGACTGAAACCGGAGTATCGCTGGCTTGCACGACCTCTTTCTTGATGTGCGCGGTCTGGGCCAGCAGCCGGCGATCGCTGATCCAGCGATTGAATTGGTCGAGTAGCACGGCGGTAATTACGACAACTCCCGTTACGATTTGGCTGTAGCTTTGGGGAATTCCGATGATCACGATGCCAGTGGCAATCATCTGTAAAATAATCGCTCCTAATACCGCCCCCAGAGCGCTGCCTTTTCCTCCGAATAACGAGGCGCCACCCACCACGGCACCGGCAATGACAGTTAGTTCGTAACCCTGGCCGTCCCCGGAAGAAGCCGCCCCATAGTATCCCAGCGCTAGGACGGCAGCGACGCCGGCGGTGACTCCGCTAATTATGTAGGCCAGCAATTTAACCCTGGCTACTCTGATCCCACTATAGCGGCTAGCAGTTTCGTTACCCCCGATGGCATAGACCTTGCGACCAATGGCCATTCTGGCCAGAAAGATCCCTCCCACGACACAGACCAAGATCATTACAATTAGCGGTACCAAGCTAAGGTCGCCAATTACCCCTTGTCGGACAAAGTCGCGGAACTCTTGGGGAAAGCCGCCAATAGATTGGCCGTTGGTCAAAACAAAGGCGATGCCCCGATAAATGGCCATAGTGCCAAGGGTAATAATAAACGGGTGCACATTGAACCCAACAATCATGATGCCGTTGAGCGCTCCACAAATAAGAGCTACCAAAAGGGTGACCACGACTCCACCTACAGCACCCCCCGGCCCGCCGTCAGAACCAAATTGGTTCATGAACATGGCGCCACCTACCGCCGCCAAGGCGTAGACAGACCCGACTGAAAGATCAATCCCGGCGGTGATGATCACAATTGTCACACCAACCGCCATGATCGCGAAGAAGCTGGTGTCCTTGGCAATCTGGGTCAGGGTTTCGGCGTTAAAGAAGTTATTTACCTTTACAAAGGCCGGCGTTTCTTGACCGGACGCATCCTTTTCCACCGCCCTAGTGAGGTGGCCATCGGGCCCCATAACCATTTTTGGCCGCTGAACCTCACCTCCGAAGATCGACAGTAAGATTCCCAAAACCACGATGACAACTATTAAACCGCCTTCTGGGAATTTGGAGAAATTGAGCCTGAGGGGAGATGACATCAATCCAACCCTATCAATTGGGCGACCAAGTCTGTCAATAGCCTGCATCGCAAAACCAATGCGCAGGCATTGGTTTTGCGATGCAGGCTATTGACAGAGAGTATTTCCGCTACACCGGACCACTCTCCGGCATCCTTTTGCGAAACAAGAGTTACCTAACAGAACCTTATTCCGCACCTGGGCGTCGCAGGCTTAGTCGACTACCTTTACCGGCGTGCCGACCTTCACTTTGGCATACAATGCCTGAGCGACATCAACGGGGAGCCGGACACAGCCATGGGAAGCTGCATAACCTGGTAGTATTCCTACATGCATCCAAACGCCTTCCCAGGTTAAACGCATGGCCCACCTCATTGGTGCACCTTCAAAATGCGTTCCGCTCGGTGCTGCATCGATCAAGGCGCTCACTCCGCCTCTCACTACTCGGCCGCTTGAATCGACGAAATTGCCGTAAACGCTCGAATGATGGTTTGCGTCCTTTTCGAGAACGGTAAAGTTGCCGGTCGGAGTCCTTCGCGCAGCTTTACCGGAGGAAACAGGGCTATCAATCGCAACGTCCTCCCCAATGGTGGCGTATAGGCGCTGACGAGAAAGGGACACTAGAATCGTCATGTTGTCCGAGCTCATCCGGTCGTAAACGTCCCGGTTGATCACGGCAGGCTGTTGCTTACCGAGCAACTGGCTGGGAGGGGCGACCTGGGCCTTCTGCTGCTGCTTAAACCATAGAAAGTCCGCCCGGGCCGGCGTCCAACCGAGTAATAAGAGGCTCAAAACAAGATAAAAATGCCGAGCGCTCAGGCCACGGAATAAGTAGTTCATCTGGTAGTACCGGCTATCGATAAAGGATTTACCCCTGTTTACGCAAGCCTGCATCGCAGACAAATGCACATGCATTTGTCTGCGATGCAGGCTATGGCAGGCGAATGGTTCGTGCCCGCGAGATCGCGGGCACGAACCATTCGCCTGCTATTTTTCCGTAGATTTATAACGAGATTCAAGGGTATTTTGTCTCCGAGGCTACTGGAGTTCTTCGAGGGCCAAGTTTCAAAGAAAACGCGATTTTCAAAAATTCCTTGGGGTCAGAACAGCAGCCGAATGATCCGGCGTAGCCGGAATATTCGGCTGCCATAGCCAGCAAGCCGCCAAATGCATGCGCATTTGAGCGGCTTGCTGGCTGCTTAGCGCGCTGTCCATCCAAGATCCAGCATTTGGGCGCTGCCGCTGATAATCGCCCCGGGTTCGGAACAGAGATACAAGACAAAATCGGCCACCTCAGAAGGTTCGATGAGCCGTTTTATGGCTGCCGGCTCAAGCATGATCTTCTGGATCACCTCGTCCGTCGTCAGGCCATGTTCACGGGCTTGATCCGCAATCTGTTTCTCGACCAAAGGCGTGCGGACGTAGGCAGGGCAGAGAGCATTGACCGTCACTCCGAAGGGTGCTGCTTCCAACGCCACACATCGAGTCAGACCAAGTAGACCATGCTTGGCACTGATGTAGGCCGACTTAAAAGGGCTAGCCACCACCGCGTGTATGCTGGCTACGTTAATGATTCGACCCCAACCGCTCTGTTTCATCGGAGGAAGCAGCGCTCGTATGAGCTGAAACGGTGCAATCAACATCACCTGAATCATCGTGATAAAAGTTTCCTCTGGGAACTCTTCGACCTTGGCAATGTGCTGGAAGCCGGCATTGTTCACGAGGATATCAATTTTTCCCCCGCTCTTTTCGAGAGCAGTGGAAGCAAGGCGTCGGACTGCCTCGGCATCAGCCAAGTCACCGGGCAGAAACTCTGCGCCAATCGCACTGGCTAGCTTTCCTGCGGCCGGATTGATGTCGTGAAGAAAGACACGGGCCTTACAGCGAACAAATGTCTCAGCAATGGCCCGGCCAATCCCGCTTCCGGCTCCGGTCACCAGAACGGTCCTAGTGCTGAAATCCATGCCTGAGTCTTTGGTGGTCTCGGGCTCACGGCAAGTAGAAAGCGTGTCGGCGTATGGGCGTGTCGGCGTGTCGGCGCGGGCGTATGGGCGTATTCGAGTGAGTGCGGCTTCGCGACTAGATGGGACTTACGGGGATTGATGGGATTGATGGGACCTATCGGCTAGCCGTACCCAGCGCGATTCTT
>Ga0209240_1000278_pt1 | contig 21162 bp, 15 predicted proteins | sample GraSoi_2013_80cm_FD_185828 | JGI IMG/M metagenome (GOLD analysis project Ga0209240, IMG submission 185828) | Grasslands soil microbial communities from the Angelo Coastal Reserve, California, USA - Sample 9_17_2013_80cm (SPAdes) (version 2) | ecosystem: Environmental > Terrestrial > Soil >...
ATGATTGCCTCCCTCGCCAGTCGTTGGCGACGAAAGCGAATCACTAAATCCTTTCGAATTGGTTGAAGCGGGCGACTAGTTGCAAACCAGCATGGGAGGCTGCTTGCACGGATCGCCGACTTGAACCGAGTGGCAGCGCCGAACGGATTAGCTCATCAGCGCCGACGCAAGCTGCCGCAGGTTGTGACGGATCAGGTCGATATAGGTGGGGGCCTCGCCTTTGGGTTCGGTCAGCGCATCGGAATAGAGCATGCCGCCGACCTTGGCTCCGGTTTCCTGCGCAATCTGTTGCATTTGACGCGGGTCGGTGACGTTTTCCAGGAATACGGCGGGGACCTTCTGCTTCTTGATCTGACTGATGATGGCGGCGACGTCTTTGGCGGATGCCTCGGCCTCGGTGGACACGCCCTGCGGCGCGGTAAAGCTTATGCCGTAGGCGTCCTGGAAATAGCCGAAGGCGTTGTGGCTGGTGATCACGCGGCGCCGATCAGCTGGGATTTTGGCGATCACCTCGCGCACTTCCCGCTCAAGCGCGTCGAGCTTGGCGAGATAGGCTGCCGCATTGGAGGTATAGACCTCTTTGCCGGCAGGATCGGCGGCGATCAGCGCGTCGCGGATATTGGCCACGTAGATCTTCGCGTTGGCGACCGATTGCCAGGCGTGCGGGTCCGCCCGCCCATGGTCGTGATCGTGGCCGCCGGCACGCTCGAGCGGCTTAATGCCTTGGGTCGCGACCACGATCGGCGCTTTGGTGCCGGACGCTTTGACGAGCCGCTCGAGCCAGCCCTCGAACCCGAGCCCGTTCACGAACACGAGCTTGGCATCGGCAGCCTTTTTGGCGTCGTTGGGCGAGGGTGCATAGACATGGGCATTGCCGTTGGGGCCGACCAAACTCTCGACCGCGACGCGGTCGCCGCCGACGTTCTTCACGAAATCGCCCAGGATCGAGAAGCTCGCAACGACGGGGAGGCGCTCCTGCGCGTGTGCGGGAGCGGCCAGCAAGAGCGCGGCGAGAGCGGCAAGCACGTATCGTCGGATCAGCACGGCTTCCTCCTTTTCATGCTTCGAGATGGCGGCCGGGGAAAGCCTGCCGCACCAGACCACCAACGCGACCGAACAGGAGAGAGGTCAGGTAGAGTCCGCCGGCGACCAAGATGATCGCGGGGCCGGAGGCGACGCCGGTGTGGAACGAAATCAGCAAGCCGGCATAGCCTGAGGCCGCGCCACTCGCCGTTGCGATTGCGATCATCAGCGTGGTGTCACGCGCCCAGAACCGGCCGACCGCCGCCGGCAGCATCATGATGCCGACGGCGAGCAGGGTGCCGAGCGCGTAAAACCCGCTCACCAGATTGAGCACCACGAGCACCAGGAAGGCGAGGTGCGCAGGACCGCCGGCCCGGCTGACCGTGCGCATGAAGCCGGGATCGACGCATTCGATCACCAGCGGCCGGTAGATCAAGGCGAGCACGATCAAGGTGAGGGTGGCGTTGGCGGCGATCATCACCAGGGTCTGATCGTCGAGCGCGAGCACGTTGCCGAACAGCACGTGCAAGAGGTCGATGTTCGTTCCTTTCAGCGAGATGATGGTGACGCCGACCGCGAGCGACAGCAGATAGAAGGTTGCGAGCGCGGCATCTTCCTTGAGCTCGGTGGTGCGCGCGACCAAGCCCGTCAGCAAGGCGACGACGAAGCCGGCGATCAGACCGCCGGCGGTCATAGCAAAGAGATTGAGGCCCGAGAGCAGAAATCCGACCGCCGCACCGGGCAGGATGGCGTGCGCCATCGCGTCCCCGACAAGGGACATCCGGCGCAGCATCAGGAATACGCCGATCGGGCAGGCGCCGAGCGAAAGCGCCAGCGCGCCGGCGAGCGCCCGGCGCATGAACTCGAACTCGGCGAAGGGAGCGATGAAGACTTCGTGGAGGATCGACAGCTGCGTCCGCCTCTCTTTGCATCGTTCCGGGTATGAGCGCTCGGGATCTGCGTCTTGAGCGCTTACGGGCCTGGCTGATTGCCGGCGCGCGCGACTTCGCCGGGCGGCGCCAATGCGGGAGCCTGCTCCTCAGGGCATAGCTCGGCGCGCTGGTCGAAGGCCTCGCACATGCGGCGCGCGACGAGCAGGTTCCCCGGCGTGAGCACGCTCGCAGTGCGGCCCCAGGCCACCGGCTCGCGCGCGAGCAGCAGCGTCTCCGGAAAATTCGCGCGCACGAAATCCATATCGTGGATGGCGGTGAGCACGGTGCGCCGCTCGCCGTGCCAGCGCCGCACCAGATCGAACAGGTCGGCTGAGGTCTTGGCATCGACCGCGTTGAACGGCTCGTCCAGCACGATGACGCGCGCGTCCTGCAGCAAGAGGCGCGCGAACAGCATGCGCTGCATCTGGCCGCCCGAAAGGGTGGCGATGGCGCGCTCCTCGAAACCGGAGAGCCCCACGGCGGCGATTGCTTGCTCGATCAAGCTACGCGAGGCGCGATCGATGCCGCCGAAGGATCCGGCACGCCGCCACAGTCCCATCGCGACCATGTCATAGACATTGATTGGGAAAGTGCGGTCGATCTCGGCCGCCTGCGGGAGATAGGCAATGTTCTGCGGGTTGGGATCGCCGCGCTCGATGCGGCCCGCGAGCGGTTTGATGACGCCGACGATGCCTTTGAACAGCGTCGATTTACCCGCCCCGTTGGGACCGACCACCGCGAGCAGCGCGCCCGTCTCGACCGCGCCATCGAGGTGATGCACCGCCGGATGGCGGTCGTAGCCGAGTGTGAGATTGCGAAATCGCAGCGCGGCGGTCATCGATTCACACTTTCATGGCCCAGACGACGGCACCCCATACAAGCGCAATCAACCCGGCGGCAATCGCCAGCCGCTCGACAACCGACATGCGCAGGATCGACGGCGAAATCGCGGCCGGCGGATGGCCTTGGCCTGGGCTGTGGTCGTGGTGCGGGTGCGGAACGCGCGTGGGCATGGTCGAACCGAGTCGATTGGCGGCAAACGTTACAATGTAACATCCGCGCCCGTCTAGCCCATGCTGGCTGGGCAGCATCGCGTGCGGCGCGTGGCTGCCGCTCGGTGCGCGTGGTTCCTGCGCATTTCGCTTGCGCTCCGTGCGAGCTATGTTGCGGCGGCCATGAGCGAGCAGAAAGGCCGCGTGGTCGCGGTCGGGGAAGCAATCGTCGAACTCGTGCGCGGCGGCGACGGCCGCTTCGGCGTCGGCTGCACCGGCGACACTTTCAACGTGGCGGTCTATCTCGCCCGCGCCGGCATCGATGCCGCTTTTGCGACGGCGCTCGGCGAGGACCCGTATTCCGAAGCGATCCTCGCGCTCGCGGCTGCCGAGGGCGTTGGCTGCGATCTCGTGCTGCGCGTGCGCGGGCGCCTGCCCGGGCTCGTGCTCGTGGACACCGATACCACCGGCACGGGTCATCGCCACGATTGGCGCGCAGAAGCACCTGCGCGGGAGCTGTTCGAACTGCCCGAGTGGGGCCGCGTCGCCGAGGGCGTGAGTAAAGCCAAGCTCGTCTATTTTTCCGGCATCACGCTTTCGATCTATTCCAATATCGGGATCGGCCGCTTCCTGGCGCTGATAGAGATGGTGCGCCAGCAGGGCGTGAAAGTCGCCTTCGACGGAAACTTTCGCCCGCGCGGCTGGCGCGGAGACTTGTCGCGCACGCGCACCGTGTTCTTGGAGGCGCTGAAGCGGATCGACATCGCGCTGCCCGCCTATGACGACGAAGCCGTGTTATGGGGCGACCCGAGCCCGGAGGCGACGGTCGCGCGGCTGCAAGCCTTCGGCATCCCCGAGATCGTGATCAAGAACGGGCCGAACAGCGCGCTCGTGGCGAGCGGCGGGCAGAGCGAATTCGTTCCCGTCCCGGAGGTGGTGGTGCCGGTCGACGCCACCGCGGCGGGCGACAGCTTCAATGCGGCCTACCTCGCCGCGCGCCTATCCGGCCACCGGCCGGCCGATGCGGCCGCCGCCGCGCACCGCTTGGCGGCGCAGGTCATTCGCCATCGCGGCGCGCTGATGCCGCGCGCGGCCGCGGCGGTGCATTGACGAATAATTGAGCTGCCGTTAGCGTTGGCCCCGATGGGGATGGAGTCCCCCGAAACCGCCACCACGGCTAATGACTCCTACCGCTGAAATGAGCGGTGGGAGTCCGTGTCTTGACCCGCCGCAAGGCGGTTTTTTGTTGACTCCTGGTGGAGGGACCCAAGGGGCAAAACGGCGAGGATGAGCATGACAAGCGTGTGGGCACTTGCGGCGTTGTGGCTGGGTCTCGCCGTGATCGCGGGCCTGTTCTCGATCTGGCTGCGCGTCTCCACAGCGCTGTCCGAAATCATGGTCGGAGCCACCGCCCAGTTGATCTTCAGCGCGTTCATCGGGTCGGCCGTGCTCGGGGCTGACGAGGGCTGGGTCAAATTCCTCGCCGGCATCGGCGCGATCGTGCTGACGTTCCTTGCCGGCGCGGAGCTCGATCCCATCGTGTTCAGGCTCAAGTGGAAGGAGGCGGCGGCGGTCGGACTCGCGAGCTTCCTGTTTCCGTTCCTCGGCTGCGCGGCGGGCGCGCACTACGTGCTCGGCTGGGAGGTGATGCCGAGCTGGCTTGCCGGTGTCGCCATGTCCACCACCTCGGTCGCGGTCGTCTATGCCGTGATGCTCGAGTTCGGCTTCAACGTTACCAATTACGGCAAGACGGTGCTCGCCGCCTGCTTCGTCACCGACCTTGGCACCGTAGTCGCGCTCGGCCTCATCTTCGCACCGTTTACGATCAAGACCGTGGTTTTCGTCGCGGCCGGCATTGCCGCTTTCGCGCTGCTGCCTTGGCTCACGCCGCGCTTCTTCCGCCGCTATGGCAGCCGTCCCTCGGAGCTCGAGACGAAATACCTGTTGTTGTGTCTGCTCGGATTGGGGGCGCTCGCGACCTGGGCCGACAGCGAGGCGGTGCTTCCGGCCTACATCATCGGAATGGTGCTGGCGGGAACGGTGGGCAAGGATCACGCGCTGATCCGCCGGCTGCGGACCCTGACCTTCGGACTCCTCACCCCGTTCTACTTCATCCGCGCCGGCTCTTTCGTCTCCGTGCCCGAGCTCGTGGCCGCTCCTGCCGCTTTTATTTTCATGCTCGTGCTCAAAGTCTTCAGCAAGATCGTCGGGGTATACCCCGTTACCAAGGTCTACAAGGCACCGAACAAGGAGGCGATGTATACGACGCTCCTGATGTCGACCGGCCTTACATTTGGTACGATCTCGGCCCTGTTCGGGCTCTCGCGTGGGATCATCGATCAGGGCCAATACTCGGCGCTGGTGGCCGCCGTCATTGCGAGCGCGGTCATTCCGACGGTCATCGCCAACGCCTTCTATCTGCCCCGCCACCTGTTGCCTGCGCCGCGGCCGGAGAGAGAGCCAGAGCCGGCGCAGCCGCGCGGCGTATCTGAGAAGGCTGAGTAACTGCAGGAGGGCGCGCATGTTCGACAAAATTCTGCATGCCAATGACGGCTCGGAGCACGCGTTCCAGGCGCTGGCGCTGGCGCTTGCGGTCGCCAAACAGAACAATTCCGAACTGCACATGATTTCGGTCGAAGAGATCGACTACATGCCGGCCTTCATCGAAGAGGTCAGGGAGGAGACCGGCACCGCCGCGCGCCGCTTTCACGCCGTCCTGCAGCGCGCCCGCGCCATGGCGCACGAGCATGGGCTCAAGCTGCATACGCATGTGGTCGCCGGACATCCCGTGCGCGACATCGTGGGGCTCGCGGCCGAGCTCAAAGTCGACTTGCTCGTCATCGGGGCCACCGGCCACTCGGCGCTCTACGAGCGCATGATCGGCAGCCGGGCCGACCGGATCATGCAGCTCGCGCCCTGCCCGGTGCTGGTGGTGAAGTAGCGGTAAGCCGGAACTGGGCCCCGCGGCGCTTTACGTCATCGCTTCGGTCGGGCTTTCGCTCGGCGGCCTGCTCGCTGGGCTCCTACCAATGCGTTACTTCGCCTGACCCTTCCGCGTGTCGCCTCCTCGGCGCGCGAAATCGCCTCGAGCACGAGTTTTTCGGCGTGCTTCACATCGAGCCACTTCACGATCGTGACCCATTTGCCTTTTTCCAGGTCCTTGTAGTGCTGAAAGAAGTGGGCGATCTGCTCGCACATCATTGGCGGCAGATCGCGGTAGCTGCGCACGTCCTTGTAGAACGGCGCCAGCGCGTCGACCGGCACCGCGATGATTTTTTCATCACGGCCCGACTCGTCTTCCATGAGCAGCGCACCGACGGGCCGGCAGCGCACGATCGCGCCCGGCACGACCTGCACCTGTGTAACGACCAGAACGTCGCAAGGATCGCCATCGGCCGACAATGTGTGTGGGATGAAACCGTAATTCCCCGGATAAAACATAGCCGTGTGCAGGAAGCGATCGACCATCAGCGCTCCCGACGCTTTGTCGAGTTCATATTTTACCGGCGCGCCGCCGAGTGGAATTTCGATGACGGCGTGAATGTCCTTGGGAGGATCGGGACCAATCGAGATCGCGCCAATATCCATCCGAACGGGTCCAGCGCTCGTGTCGTTCCAGGCTTAACCCATGGGAACCAGACCGAGCTTGTCCAGCAAACGCAGGTCGCGGTCGCGCTCGGGATTAGGCGTGGTGAGAAGCTTCGGCCCGTAGAAGATCGAATTGGCGCCGGCGAGAAAGCACAGCGCCTGCGTCTCGACGCTCATGTCCTCACGCCCGGCCGAGAGGCGCACCACCGATTTCGGCATGGTAATGCGGGCCGCCGCGACGGTGCGCACGAAGTCGATCGGATCGATCGCCTCGCCGCGCGCCAGCGGCGTGCCCTCGACCTTGACCAGCATATTGATCGGCACGCTTTCGGGATGCGCGGGCAGGCTCGCGAGCGTTGCGATCATGCCGATTCGATCCTCGGCGCTCTCGCCCATGCCGACGATGCCGCCGCAGCAGACGCGAATGCCGGCCTCGCGCACGTGGCCGAGCGTGTCGAGGCGGTCTTGGTAGGTGCGCGTGGTGATGATGGCGCCGTAATATTCCGGCGAAGTGTCGAGGTTGTGGTTGTAATAGTCGAGGCCGGCTGCCTTGAGGCGCCGCGCCTGGTGTTGCGTGAGCATGCCGAGGGTGGCGCAGGTCTCGAGCCCGACCGCTTTCACGCCTTCAACCATGTGGCAGACCTGCTCGAGATCGCGATCCTTCGGTTCGCGCCACGCCGCCCCCATGCAGAAGCGGCTCGCGCCCGCGCGTTTCGCCGCGCGCGCCTCGGCGATGACGGCGTCGACGCGCATCAGCTTTTCCGCCTTGACGCCGGTCTCGTAACGAGCGCTCTGCGGACAATAGGCGCAGTCTTCCGGGCAACCGCCCGTCTTGATCGAGATGAGCGTGGACATCTGGACTTCGGTCGGATCGAAATGCAGGCGATGAACACACTGCGCGCGATAGATCAATTCTGGAAAGGGTAGCTCAAAGAGCGAGCGCACCTCGTCGCGCGTCCAGTCGTGGCGGACAACGCCGACCGCGCCCGGCCCGCCTTCACTCGAAGCGCTGCGGTCATCCATGGCCGCACCATGGCCAGGGACAAATGCAAAAGCAAGCGGCCGGCAAACCTCAAGCCAAGACGGCGGCCAGTTCGGCAAAATCGGCCACTATGAGGTCGGGCTGATGCGGCGTGTGGCCGAACGGCCGCTTGCGCCGGTCGATGAACGCGGTCCGCATGCCGTACGATTTAGCCCCGATGCAGTCGAAGGCGTGATTGGCGACGAATAGAATGTTGGAGGGATGCTGCCCCATGATCTCGGCCGCGTTCGCGTAGGTCTTCCAATGCGGCTTGAAATATCCGGCCTCCTCGACCGAGATGACGTGATCGAATGCAAAGCCGATATGCGGCCGCGCGGCCTCGAGCATATCGCGATCGCCGTTCGAGAGAATGGCGAGTTTGTATCCCTTGGATCGAAGCTTTTCGAGCGCCCGTACTACATCGGGGAAAGGCTTGAGCTTCTCGATCTCACTCACCAGCCACCGCGGTTCATCTGGCGTGTAGTTGATGCCGCAGCGATCCATCACGTAAGCGACCGCGCGCTCGCCGATCTGCCGATAGGGCGTATGCCCGCGATCGCACAGCGCGTCGATCATCGAATTCTCGAAGTGCGTACGGCGCCACCAGGTGACGAAGCTGTTCGGGTTTCCTGGCCAGCCCTTGCGCTCGAGGAACGGCGTGACTGCCTCGGTGAGGCCCTTCTGCATATCGACGATGGTGCCGTACTGGTCGAAGGCCAACGCCTTGATGTCGCGTCTGAGGGCCTCGGGCGTTGCCATGGTATCTAAAGCGGCAGGAAGCCGGGCAAACCCGACCTCCGCCAATCGATCACGCCGCGCCTTTCATCGCCGCCGTCACCTTATCCGGCGTGTAGGGCACCGACCGCAGCCGCACGCCGATTGCGTCGAACACAGCGTTCGAGATCGCCGAGGGCACGACCGCGGCGGCGGGCTCGCCGGCGCCCCAGGGGCGCTCGTTCGGCCGATCGATCAGGTCGTAGACGAGCTCCGGGATCTGCGGGAACCGCAGAATGGGGTAGCTCGCCCAGTCGAGACTAGTCACCGCAGAGCGATCGTATTTGAGCTCCTCGATCAACGTGCGGCTCAAGGTCTGGATCACGTTGCCGTCGAGCTGGTTTCTGAGCCCATCGGGATTGATGATCTGACCGCAGTCGTGCGCGAGATAGAATTTCGTCACCCGGATGTCGCCGGTCGACCGCTTGACCTCGACCTCGGCTACGGCCGCGATATAGGTGCGCGTCAATTCGTATTTGCAGTAAGCAACGCCGCGGCCGGTGGCCACCTCGCCGCGCTGATCGCGCCGGGGCGAGGGGCGCTTGTCCCATTTTGCCAAGGCGGCGGCGCGGTTGAGCACTTCGATGCCGCGCTTGTCGTTGGGGTCGAGATGTTTCAGCCGGAACTCGACGGGGTCCGCGTTAGCCGCCGCGGCGAGCTCGTCGACGAAGCACTCGTTGGCGTAGGTGTTCTGCATCCGCCCAGGCGTGCGAATCCAGGAGGGACGGAACGGCGTCGATGCGAGCCGGCGGCAAATCGTCTTTATATTGGCGAACTTGTACGGGATCGCCGAGTTCTGGAAAATGTTGCCGGGCGCGATGTCATCGGCCGCCGGCATGCCCGCCAGCGTCGCGGCGACGAGCGGCACGAGGAAACTGCCTGCGGTCTGCTGCGGAATGAAGAACTCCGATTCCCAGGCGGTGATTACGTTCGCGCCATCCATGGCGGCACGAAGGTCGACGAGCGTCGGCGGACCCTTGGGATCCCAGCCGTGCTCGTCGGCGCGCGACCATTGCACCCGCACCGGCCGCCCGACCGCTTTCGCCAGCAGCGCCGCGTCCGCCGCCGCATCTTCGTGGCCGTTGCGGCCGTAACAGCCGGAGCCTTCGATATAGATGCAGCGCACGTTGTCGGCGGGAATGCCGAACATGGTGGCGAGCTGCTTGCGCAGATTGTGGGTGGCCTGCGAGGCCGACCAGGAGGTCAGCTTGCCGTCCTTGAACTCCGCCACGGCGCAGGATGGCCCGATCGAGCCGTGGGTGTGGATGGCGAAGTCGTAAGTAGCGTTCAGTGTCTTGGCGCCCGCCTGGCTCACGGCCTCGGCGGTATTGCCGACATTGCTCGTCACCTCGTCTTTGACAACCTTGGTCGCGCGCACCTCATCCCACAGCTTCGCCGCGTCCGGCAGCATCTGTGATTTCGACCACGAGGCCTTGAGCCTCTGCGCCGCCTTGATCGCACCCCATTCGCTCTCGGCGACGACACCGAGGAAATTGCCTTGGCGCACCACCTTGACCACGCCGGCGACGTTCTTGATTGAGGCCTCATCGACGCTCTCGAGCGTGGCGCCGATCGCGGGCGGGCGGACGACGCGCCCATGCAGCATGCCGGGCACGCGGAAGTCCTGCATGTAGATGAAGCGCCCCGTCACTTTGTCGGGAATGTCGACCCGCGGCACCGGCTTGCCCACCACTTTGTAGTCCTTCGGATCCTTGCCGGCGGCGGGTTTGGCATGATCGAGCTTCAGCGCGAACGATTTGCCCCCGATCAGCTCGCCATAGCTCACCCTTTTGCCGCCGGCGCTGACGACGCCATCGACAACCCTGAGGTCCTCCGTCTTGGCGCTCAGGCGTTTGGCCGCCTCCTCGAGCAGCGCAGCCCTGGCGGTCGCCGCGGCGTTACGCAGCTGCATGCCGCCGACCTGGATCGACAGGCTGCCCCAGGTGGTGCCCTGGTCGGGCGTGAGCGCAGTGTCGCCCTGGACGAGCTTGATCCGGTTGAGCGGCACGTCGAGTTCGTCCGCGACGATCTGCGGCAGTGCAGTTGCGACGCCGGTCCCGAGATCGACTTTGCCGCTATAGACCGTCACCACGCCGCGGGCATCGATCGCGAGAAACGAGTCGACCTCGGTGATCGCGAGGGGCTTGGCCCCCTGGGCGAACGTCTCGCCGGAAGCACCGGCGAACGAGAAGCTGACGACCAGGGCGCCGCCGCGCTTGAGCACGTCGCGTCGAGAAGCGTGAATCGTCATGGCTCCCCTCCCTCACGCACCGGCCGCGCGCATCACCGCCTTGACGATGCGGGCATGAGTGCCGCAGCGGCATAGGTTATTGGCGAGCGCGTCCTTCACTTGCGCTTCAGTCGGATTTTTGGTCCTGGCAAGGAACGCGGCGGATTCCATGATCATGCCGTTGATGCAGTAGCCGCATTGCACTGCTTGCTCCTCGATGAAGGCGCGCTGCACCGGGTGCAGGCGCTGCGGCGTGCCGAGGCCTTCGAGCGTCACCACCTTCTGCTGGGCCGTAAGCGACGACAGCGGCGTGACGCACGAGCGCACCGCCTTGCCGTCGACGTGGACGGTGCAAGCGCCGCATTGCTCGAGCCCGCAGCCGAAGCGAGGGCCGTGCAGCGCCAGGTTGTCGCGCAGCGCATAAAGCAGCGGCATGTCGGGATCATCGATCGTGATCTGGACCGACTTGCCGTTCACGTTCAGTGATTTTCGTTGAGCCATGGTGTCCTCCCGGGCCGCGCCGTGTTGCTCGGCGTCTTTTTGAAGGTTTCCAGCCTAGCAGCGCGGGCGGGACGGCGCCATACGAGCGGCGGGCTTCATCGCCGCACGTCGAGACGGTCTTAATTTCGGGCAACGAACCCGGATGTTGCTGGCGCTCGATCCAGGCTACGAGAGAGTGAAAGATCTACTCCGCCGCCACCCGCGGGGCTTCGGCCACCGACTCGACTTTGGCGGCGCAGTACTTGAATTCGGGAATTTTCCCAAACGGGTCGAGCGCCGGATTGGTGAGCAGGTTCGCCGCGGCTTCCACGAAGGCGAACGGAATGAACACCACGCCGTCCGGAATGGCGTCGTCCTGCCGCGCGACAAGCTCAATGGTACCGCGCCGGGTCGTGACGCGTATCATGTCACCGGGCTTGATGCCGAGGCTGTCGATGGTGCCGCGCGAAACATTGGCGACCGCGCCTGGCTCGAGCGCGTCGAGCGTCGATGCACGGCGGGTCATGGCGCCGGTATGCCAGTGCTCGAGCTGGCGGCCGGTCGAAAGCACGAACGGGAACTCGGCGTCGGGCTGCTCGTCCGGCGGTATGATTTTCGCCGGCACGAGCTTGCCGCGGCCATCCTGGGTCGGAAAGCGATCGCCGAACACGACGTCGTGGCCGGGCTGATCGGGCGCGTCCGAAGGATAGGTGACCGCGCTCTCCCGCTCGATGCGGTCCCAGGAGATGTTGTCGAGGGCGGGCATTAGCGAGGCCATCTCGGCGTAGATCTCGCTCGGATGCCGGTAATTCCAATTCAGCCCGATGCGCCGCGCGATCTCCTGCGTGATCCACCAATCGACTTTGGCATCCCCCGGCAACGGCAGCGCGCGGCGCCCCATTTGCACCTGGCGATTGGTGTTGGTCACGGTGCCGTCCTTCTCGGGCCAGGCCGAGGCCGGCAGGATCACATCGGCATAACCTGCGGTCTCAGTCAGGAAGAGATCCTGCACCACGAGATGCTCGAGCGCAGCAAGCGCCTCGCGCGCGTGGTTGAGATCGGGATCCGACATCGCGGGATTCTCGCCCAGGATGTACATGCCCTTGATCGTGCCCGCATGCACCGCCTTCATGATCTCGACCACGGTGAGGCCACGCTTGGGATCGAGGCTCGTGCCCCACGCCTTTTCGACGCTGGCGCGCACCTGCGGGTCGTCCACGGAGCGGTAGTCCGGGTAGAACATCGGGATGAGGCCGGCGTCGGAGGCGCCCTGCACGTTGTTCTGCCCGCGCAGCGGATGCAGCCCCGTGCCGGGACGGCCGATCTGTCCGCAGATCAAGGCGAGCGCGATCAAGCAGCGCGCGTTGTCGGTGCCGTGCACGTGCTGCGATATGCCCATGCCCCAGAAGATGATCGCCGACTCCGCCCGCGCGTAGGTGCGCGCCACCGTGCGCAGCGTATCAGCCGGAATGCCGCAGATCGGCGCCATCTCCTCCGGCGTGAAGTCCTTGATGTGTTCGGCAAAGGCTTTGAAATTCGCGGTCTGGGCCTCGACGTATTGCCGGTCGTAAAGCCCCTCGGTCACTATCGTGTTGAGGATGCCGTTGAGCATCGCGACGTCGGTGCCGGGCTTGAACTGCAGCATGTGCATGGCGTGGCGCTTGAGAGCCTGGCCGCGCGGATCCATGACGATGAGCTGCGCACCGCGTTTGGCCGCCTGCTTGAAGAAGGTGGCAGCGACCGGATGGTTCTCGGTCGGATTGGCGCCTATGACGATGATGACGTCGGAATTCTTGCACTCGTTGAAGGTGGCCGTGACCGCCGCTGAGCCGATCGTCTCAAGGAGCGCCGCGACCGAGGACGCATGGCAGAGCCGCGTGCAATGGTCGACATTGTTGGTTCCGAAGCCGGCACGCACGAGTTTTTGGAATAGATAGGCCTCTTCGTTAGACGCTTTGGCCGAGCCGAAACCCGCGAGCGCCTGAGAGCCGTCTCGGTCGCGGATCCTTTTGAGTCCGCCGGCGGCGCGGTCGAGCGCCTCCTCCCAAGAGGCGGTGCGGAAATGCGTCCAGGGATTGGCTGGATCGACGACGTCCGCGGCGTGCTTGGACACCCCATCCTTGCGCACCAGCGGCTGCAGGAGGCGATGCGGATGGGTCACATAATCGAAACCGAAGCGGCCCTTGACGCACAGCCGATTCTCGTTCGCGGGTCCGTTGCGGCCGCTGACGTAGAGAAGCTTGTCGCTCTTGATGTGATAGGTGAGCTGGCACCCCACGCCGCAATACGGGCATACGCTGTGCACCTCCCGGTCCGGGAACTGCGTGCGCACATTCGCCTCGTCGAGCAGCGTGGCCGGCATCAGCGCGCCGGTCGGGCAGGCCTGCACGCATTCGCCGCAGGCGACGCAGGTCGATTCCCCCATCGGGTCGTCAAAATCGAACACGATCTTTTCGCTATAGCCGCGCCCCGCCATACCAATCACGTCGTTGACCTGCACCTCACGGCAGGCGCGGACGCAGAGATTGCACTGGATGCAGGCGTCGAGATTGACCGCCATCGCCGGGTGGCTGCGGTCGGGGATGGGTGCAGCGTGGCGGGGAAACCGGCTCGCCACCAGGTTTTGCCGCTCCGCGGTCTGCCAGAATTCCGATTGCGGATCGTGCGCCACGTCCTTGGGCGGCTGGTCGGCGAGCAATAGCTCCAGCACCATGCGGCGCGCCGTCTTGGCGCGATCAGTCTGTGTCTTGACCTGCATGCCGGAGGTCGGCGTGCGGATGCAGCTCGCGGCGAGCACGCGTTCGCCCTCGATCTCCACCATGCAGACGCGGCAGTTACCGTCCGGGCGATAGCCGGGCTTGGGCAAGTAGCACAGGTGCGGCAGCTTGATGCCGAGGCGCCGCGCGGCGCGGAAGATCGTCTCGCCGGCGCGGATGTCGACCTCGCGCCCGTCGATGCGGAAAGTGTTGGGCTTGCGGACGACGTCTGCCTTCATTCCATCACCGAGCCTTTCCAGTCGTCCCCGCGAAAGCGGGGACCCATCGTGCCATACACGCAGGCCTCTGGAATATGGGTTCCCGCTCGCGCGGGAATGACACATGAGAGTGTTGCAACATCAATCACCAAGTCCCGAGCGGCTTCTCCAGCTCCTCCGGAAAATACCTGAACACGCTCATGAGCGGATTAGGCGCCGCTTGGCCTAGCCCGCAGATCGAGGCGTCGCGCATCGCATCGGACAGTTCGGTCAACAAAGCTTTATCCCAAGGACCGGTCGCCATCAGCTTCACCGCCTTCTCGGTTCCGATGCGGCACGGCGTGCACTGGCCGCAGCTCTCGTCCTCGAAGAAGCGCATGAGGTTGAGCGCCACCGCTTTCATATCGTCCTTGTCGGAGAGGACGACAACCGCGTGCGACCCCACGAAGCAGCCGTATTGCTCCAGGGTTCCGAAGTCGAGCGGCAGGTCAGCCATCGACGCGGGAAGGATCCCGCCGGAGGCGCCGCCGGGCAGATAGGCCTTGAAGCCGTGGCCCTCCTGCATCCCGCCGCAATATTCCTCGATCAGCTCGCGCGCGGTGATGCCGGCGGGCGCCAGCACGACGCCCGGTTTGTTGACGCGGCCCGAGACCGAGAAGCTACGCAGCCCCTTGCGCTCGCGCCGGCCGTGCGAGGTGAACCAGTGCGCGCCTTTCTCCACGATGTCGCGCACCCAGTAGAGCGTCTCCACGTTCTGCTCGAGCGTGGGGCGGCCGAACAGGCCGACTTGCGCCACGTAAGGCGGGCGATGCCGGGGGAGCCCGCGCTTGCCCTCGATCGATTCGATCATGGCGGATTCTTCGCCGCAGATGTAGGCGCCGGCGCCGCGGCGCAGATGCATCCGCGCATGCTTGGCGAGCCCGGCCGCTTCGACCTTGGCGATCTCTTGGCCGAGCATCAGTCGCACGTCGGGATATTCGTCGCGGATGTAGATGTAGATTTCCGCCGCCTCGACCACCCAAGACGCGATGAGCATGCCCTCGATGAAGCGGTGCGGGTCCTGTTCGAGATAATAGCGATCCTTGAACGTGCCCGGCTCGCCCTCATCCGCGTTGACTGCGAACAGCCGCGGCGCCGGTTCGGCGCGCACGAGCGTCCATTTGCGCCCGGTCGGAAAGCCAGCGCCGCCGAGGCCGCGCAGCGAGGCGTCGCTCACCTCCTTGATGATCTCATCACGGGTGCGCGCGCCGGCAAGGCAGGCGTTGAGCAGCGCATAGCCACCCTCGCTCACATAGCGCTCGAAATCCTTCGGCGTCGGGTAGGCTCGCGCGTGCGCGCCTTGCGCGATGGCCGCGGCGATACGTTCCTCGCTCGCCCCCATCACCTGCACGTGGCCAACCGCGCAGACCGGCGCACGGTCGCAAGCCCCCATGCAGGGCGCGCGCACGACGCGAACGTCGGGCCCGAGCCGGTTCGGCAGGACGCGCAAGAGATGCTCGGATCCCGCCATGGCGCAAGAGAGCGAATCGCAGACCCGCACGGTAACGGGGGGCGGCGGCCTCTCGTCCTCCTTCACCACGTCGAAATGGGCGTAGAAGGTCGCAACCTCGTACACCTCGGTGAGCGCGAGCTTCATCTCCTGCGCGAGCGCGGCAAGATGCACGGCGGAGAGATGGCCGTAGCGATCCTGAATGAGGTGCAAATGCTCGATCAGGAGATCACGCCGGCGCTCGCGATCGCCCAACAGGGCGCGCACCTCCGCCAGCGCCTGCGGCTCGACTTGGCGGCCTTTCGGCGTCTTGCGCGGACGGTTGCGCCGACCCAGTCCTCCGCGATCGTCAGTGCGTGCGTCCATTTGCAAATCAAGCCAATTCAAAACAGCCCGACGATGCGGCCGTCGGGCCCGACGTCGATCGAATCTGCGGCCGGCACCCTGGGTAGGCCGGGCATGGTCATGACCTCTCCGCAGATCGCCACGACGAACTCCGCTCCTGCCGAGAGGCGCACTTCCCGCACCATCACGATGTGGGCCTCGGGTGCGCCCTTCGCGTCGGCGTTGGTGGTGAAGCTGTATTGCGTCTTGGCGATGCAGATCGGGAATTTGCCGTAACCCATCTTCTCGAACGACTCGAGCTGGTCGCGCACCGGCTTCGATACGTCGATGTCCTTGGCCCGATAGATTTCGCGGGCAATCGTGCGGATCTTCTCGATCAGCGGCATGTCGTCGGGATAGAGGAATTTGAGCTTGCTCTTGCCGCTGTCGACGATCTTGAGCACCGCGCGCGCCACGTCGGCCGCGCCCTTGCCGCCCTCGGCCCAATGGTCGGCCATGATGGCCTCGACGCCGAGCTTCTTGCAGGCGTCCTTCACCAGCGCGACCTCCGCGTCGGTGTCGGCGCTGAAGCGGTTGATCGACACGACCGGCACGATGCCGAATTTCTGCACGTTCTCGACGTGGCGGGCGAGATTGGCCATCCCGGCGCCCAGCGCCTGGAGGTTCTCGGTCTTGAGGTCTTCTTTCTTGACCCCGCCGTGCATCTTGAGCGCGCGGATGGTCGCGACCAGCACCGCGCAGTCCGGCGCAAGCCCGGTCTTGCGGCACTTGATGTCGAGGAACTTTTCGCCGCCGAGATCGGCGCCGAAGCCCGCTTCGGTCACCACGTAATCGCACAGCTTGAGCGCGGTGGTGGTGGCGAGCACGGAATTGCAGCCATGGGCGATGTTGGCGAACGGCCCACCGTGGATGAAGGCAGGCGTGCCCTCGAGGGTCTGCACCAGATTGGGCGCAAGCGCCTCCTTCAGGAGCGCGGCCATCGGCCCGTGCGCCTTGAGCTCGCCGGCGCGCACCGGCTTGCGGTCGCGGGTATAGCCGATGACGATTTTCGACAACCGCTGCTTGAGGTCCTCGAGATCCTTGGCGAGACAGAAGATCGCCATCACTTCGGACGCGACCGTGATGTCGAAACCGTCCTCGCGCGGAAAGCCGTTGGCGACGCCGCCGAGCGAGGAGACGATCGAACGCAACGACCGGTCGTTCATGTCGATCGCGCGACGCCAGGCGATGCGGCGCGGATCGATACCGAGCGCATTGCCCCAATAGATGTGGTTGTCGATGAGCGCCGCCAAGAGATTGTTGGCCGTCCCGATGGCATGCAGATCGCCGGTGAAATGCAGATTGATGTCCTCCATCGGCACGACCTGAGCGTAGCCGCCGCCCGCGGCCCCGCCCTTGACGCCGAAGCAGGGCCCAAGCGAGGGCTCGCGCAGGCACAGCATCGCCTTTTTGCCGAGATGGTTGAGCGCGTCGGTGAGGCCGACCGTGGTCGTGGTCTTACCCTCGCCCGCCGGCGTCGGGGTGATCGCGGAAACCAGGATCAGCTTGCCGTTGGGACGGTTCTTGAGTGATTTGATGAAGTCCATCGACACCTTGGCCTTGTAGTGGCCGTAAGGCTCGAGGTTCTCCGGGGCGATATCGAGCTTTTCCCGCGCGATGTCCATGATCGGGCGCATCTTGGCTGCCTGCGCGATCTCGATGTCGGATCGTGGATTGAGGTGCTGCGAGGCGGTGATCGGAACCTTGGCGGCGGCGGCTTGGGTCGGCGTCATGCGAACCTCGTTCCAGTGGTGAGCTTGGCGTTGGCGGCGAATTCGCCGGCCGCGACCTTGGGGCCATCGGCGGTCTTCACGCGCAAAACTTTGATCCGGCCATCGGCGCAGACGACGGTAAAGCCGTCGGGCAAGACCTCGACGATCTCGCCCATCTTGCCGCCGATCCCCTTGGGGTCACGCGCCGGCAACGGCTTCGACTCGAAGATCTGCAGCGCCTTGCCGTCGAGCGCCGTCCACGCGCCCGGCGCAGGGTTGCAGCCGCGGATGAGGTTATGGACCTGCCGCCACGGCTTGCCCCAGTCGATACGCGCGTTGTCGCGCCCGCAGCGGCCCTCGTAGGTCGCCTGCGCGTGATCCTGCTTGATGCGCGGCGCTTTGCCGGCCTTGACCAGATCGATTGCCTCCAGCATCGCCTCGACGCCCATGGGAAACAGCCGGTCGAAATAGACCGAACCGAGGGAGTCATCCGGGCCGATATGGGTCTGCTTCTGCAGCAACACGTCGCCGGTATCGAGCCCGTTGTCGGGCCAGAAGATCGATAGCCCGGTCTCGATCTCGCCCTGGATGATCGGCCAGTTGATCGCGCTCGGCCCGCGATATTTCGGCAGCAGCGAGGGATGGTATTGGATCGAGCCCTTGGTCGGGATGTTGAGGAACTCGTCCGGTACGAACAGCGTCACGAAAGCCATCACCTGCAGATCCGGCTTGAGCGCCTTGAACTCTTCCCACACCTCGGGCTTGCGATAGGAGGCCGGCTGATAGACTGGAAGCTTGGCGGCGAGTGCGGCCTCCTTGAGCGGATCAGCCTTTGCGCCCTCTTTCTCCGGCGCGACGTAGACGGCGACGACGTCCTCTCCGCGCTTGCGCAGCGCTTCCAAAACCGCCTTGCCGAAGGCCTGTTGGCCGTGCACCACGATACGCATACCACCGTCCTCTCGACCTATGCGTCATTCCGGCCGAGCCAAGCGAGAGCCGGAATCCACACCCCACCGTCGGAATCTCTCTCGGTCGGTGGTCATGGGTCCCCGCTTGCGCGGGGATGACACTATTGTTTGATCATGCCGCCTCGGCGCGCGCACCTTTCTCCGCAGCGGTGATCGCGCCCGATGCCTTGATCTCGGCGATCTCCGCAGCGCTGTAGCCGAGTTCCTTGGCGAGGATTTCCTCGGTGTGCTCCCCGAGCAGCGGCGAGCGTCGCACTTGCGTGATGGAATCCGACATCTTCACTGGATTGCCGACGGTCAAATACTTGCCGCGCGTGGGGTGATCGACTTCGACTACCGTGCCCGTCTTGCGCAGCGACGGCTCCTCGGCGATCTCCTTCATCGACAGGATCGGCCCCACCGGAATGTCGACCGCGTTGCTGATGTCCATGACCTCGAACTTAGTCTTGGTCATGGTCCACTGTTCGATCGTGCTGAAGATGTGGCGCAGCCGCGGCAAGCGCGCCGGCGGCGTGGCGTAGTCGGGATCGGTCTTCCACTCCGGCTTGCCGATGAGATCGCAGATCGCCCCCCACACTGGCGCCTGGGTGATGAAATAGATGTAGGCGTCGGGATCGCTCTCCCAGCCCTTGCATTTGAGGATCCAGCCGGGCTGGCCGCCGCCGGAATCGTTGCCGGCGCGCGGCACCGCGGCTCCGAACGGAATGCCTTCGCCATACTGGCTGTATTCGGTGAGGGGACCGTGCGTCAGGCGTTGTTGATCGCGCAGCTTGACCCGCGCGAGGTTGAGCACGCCGTCCTGCATGGCGCAGAGCACGCGTTGGCCGCGCCCGGTGCGGATGCGCTGGTAGAGCGCGCTCACGATGCCGAACGCGAGGTGGAGCCCCGTGCCGCTGTCGCCGATTTGCGCGCCGGTGACGAGCGGCGGACCGTCGCGAAAGCCGGTGGTGGAGGCGGCGCCGCCCGCGCATTGCGCGACGTTCTCGTAGACCTTGCAGTCCTCATAAGGGCCCGGGCCGAAGCCCTTGACCGAGGCCACGATCATGCGCGGATTGGTCTTGTGGATGTGCTCCCAAGTCAGCCCCATGCGGTCGAGGGTGCCGGGGGCGAAATTCTCTACCAGCACGTCGCAGTGCTTGATCAGCCGATCGAGGATTTCCTTGCCCTTGGGATGCTTGGAGTCGATGGTGATCGAGCGCTTGTTGCCATTGAGCATGGTGAAATACAGGCTGTCGGCGCCCTTCACGTCGCGCAGCTGGCCGCGCGTGATGTCGCCGACGCCAGGCCGTTCGACCTTGATCACGTCGGCGCCCATATAGGCGAGCAGCTGCGTGCAGGTCGGGCCCGCTTGCACATGCGAGAAATCGAGAATGCGCACGCCCTCGAGCGCCATGCCGGCCTGGCCGTACGGCTTGGTCGAGGGCTTCGGCACACCGTTCGCGACGACCTTCTTCGCCGTTGACGTTTTCGCTTTCAGCTTCGCGACCTTCTTCGACGCTGCCTTGGATTTGGACTTAACTTTCGTTTTGGCTTTCTTGCTCGTTGCCATTGTCGTTTCCTCTGAGAATTCAATTGATGTAGCCGATTTATTTCTTGCGAAGCACGCTTTGCGGGTTGAGATTGCCGATGCGGCCGCTCTCGCTGCCGGCCGCCGGATCGATCACCGCGTTGATGAGAGTCGGCTTGCCGGAGTCCATGGCCTTGTTGACGGCGCGACTCAACTCGTCGGGTGTCGTCACATGCACGCCGACGCCGCCGAACGCTTCGATGATTTTGTCGTAGCGCGCGTCTTTGACGAAGGCCGTGGTCGCGGGATCCGAACCGCCGGTGGGATTGAGGTCGGTTCCGCGATAGATGCCGTTGTTGTTGAAGACGACGATGCAGACCGGAAGGTTGTATCGGCAAACCGTCTCCACCTCCATTCCGCAAAAACCAAAAGCGCTGTCGCCTTCGACGGCGAGCACGGGCTTGCTGGTCTCCACCGCCGCGGCGATGGCGAAGCCCATGCCGACGCCCATGACGCCCCAGGTGCCGACGTCGAGCCGTTTGCGCGGCCTATACATGTCGATGACGCCACGCGCGAGATCGAGCGTGTTGGCGCCTTCGTTGACCAAGATCGCATCCGGACGCTCTTTGATCACGGTGCGCAGCGCACCGAGCGCGCTGTGAAAATCCATCGGCGCGGTGTTCTTCATCAGGCGCGGCGCCATCTTGGCGATGTTCTCTTCCTTGCGCGCATTAACGGCGGACATCCAGTCGGCCGGCGGCGCCGGCCATGTGCTCCCCATGGCCTCGAGCAGCGCGGAGACGCAGGAGCCGATGTCGCCGACCAACGGCGCGACGATCGCGACGTTGCTGTCCATCTCCTTGGGCTCGATGTCGATCTGGATGAACTTCTTCGATCCGGACTCGCCCCAGCTCTTGCCTTTGCCGTGCGACAGAAGCCAGTTGAGGCGGGCGCCAATGAGCATCACCACGTCGGCGTCTTTGAGTACGGTCGAGCGCGCGGCACCCGCCGACTGCGGATGCGTGTCGGGCAACAGGCCCTTGGCCATGCTCATTTGCAGGAAGGGAATGCCGCTCTTTTCGACCAGC
>Ga0209240_1000282_pt1 | contig 21109 bp, 15 predicted proteins | sample GraSoi_2013_80cm_FD_185828 | JGI IMG/M metagenome (GOLD analysis project Ga0209240, IMG submission 185828) | Grasslands soil microbial communities from the Angelo Coastal Reserve, California, USA - Sample 9_17_2013_80cm (SPAdes) (version 2) | ecosystem: Environmental > Terrestrial > Soil >...
GATCGCCGCGAGCGCCGCCGCATCGCCGCCCTTCGCGTGGTGGCGGTAGCGGGGATATTCGAGCGACGCGAGCCCATGGCCGTGGATGCCGGCCTCGCAGATGCCGAAGCCGCTGCCCTCGATCGTATCGCGCACCGCGTCCATCACTGTGGAAATTTTTGCGCCCGGCTTGAACAGGTCGAGTCCGCGCCGATAGGCGGCAAGGCACGCGTCATAGATGTCGAGGTAGCGCGGCTCGGGCTCGCCCAGGCAGAACGTGCGCTCGACATGGGTGAAATAGCCGCCGAATTTGGGATGCATCTCGCAGATGATCATGTCGCCTTTCGCGAGCGGCCGCGTGGTCGGCACCCGGAACGGATGCGGATAGGGATGCGCGTCGGAGGCCCAGAGAAACAAGGTCGGCCCCTCGCCGCCGTTCGCCAGCATCACCTCCATCATGCGCGCGTAGACCTCGCACTCCTTGACGCCGGGACGCGCGGTGTCGCGGCACGCCTGCAGCATGAGGTCGCCGAGCGCGGCGGCTTTTTCCAAAATCGCGATCTCCTCGGCGCTTTTGACGGTGCGCAGCTTTTCCATCATGTCGTCGAGATTGACGAGGCTCGCCTTGGGCAAGCGCGCCTGCAGGCGCGTATACATGCTGTGCGGCACCCAGCCGTCCGGATCGAGCGGGCCGGCGAGCCCGTCGATGCCGACCTTGGCGCCGGTGAGGCGCAATTCGGCGAGCCGGTCGGCGACGCTGTCGCCGAACGTGCCGCGCTTGGGCCGCACGTCGGCGACCCAGTTCTGCGCGCCGCGCCAGTAGTCGGTGAACACCGGCGAATAGATGAACGAGGTCGGCTCGCCGGCGCGCGGAAACACCAGCACATTGAACTCAGCATTGCCGCCGATGGGGCAGAGGTAGCGCGCGTTGGCGATGTTGAAGTCCCACATCGTCGGCCAGCCGCACAGGATCAGGCAATCGAGCCCGCGCGCGTCCATCTCGTTGCGCACCGCCGCCCAGCGCCGGTCGCGCTCTTTTAGCGAGGGCGTGGGATATTCCACGAGCTTGCGCATGGCTGATGTCCCCGCGTTCATGCGTCCCGCTGTCGAGCGTATGCCATCGGTTCGCACGCCGCCATGGCGCCGGCTCTGCGCGGCAATGTGCGAGGTGTGAGCAACATCCGCTCGTCCCCGCGAGGGGGCACCCCGCGACGCCCGCGTTGCGGGGACCCAGCGTTACGGACCGCGGCCCCTGGATTCCCGCTGGAGTTTACCCCCGCGAAAGCGGGGGCGGGTATGAACGGAGGAGATAGTTCGCTTCGCGAGTCGCGCTATTCCGGCGTGCTCTGGCGCAGGATGTCGCGGAACTCGGCCTGGAGCGCCGCGAGCGCTTCCATCAGCGCGGCGGAGCTGAGCTGCCGCGGAACGCCGGGCGGGAGCTCGTAGGCGGGATCATCCGGAAAATGTGCCTTGTAGGCTTTCGCATCGAGCATCGCCCCGCTCCCTCGCAGATACCGGCGGAGCATCGCTGGGCGGGGGTTAAGGTTGGGTTAAGGATAAGCCGCGCTGCGCGTAGAGGCCGTTGCGTGTTGCCGCTGCGCCACACACCATCGGTCGAGCGCGATAGGTGAAGTAGACTCTTGCGGGCGGCGAACTCGGTCTGCTCCCTCTCCCATAGGGAGAGGGATGGGGTGAGGGGTTAAGGTCTCTCGATAGCGCCGTAACCCCCTCACCCCGACCCTCTCCCCAAATGGGGAGAGGGAGGGCACCGAGATCGTGGCACGTTCGTCGCGCAAGCTCGCGATCGCGCGTCGCTGTTGCGCGTCAAGGACAAACGAAACTGCGCTAGCGCTAAAACCTAATGAAATTGGCGGAGCCGTCGCGGGCGACGCGCGCGGGGAGGTCGACCTCCCACGACAAGTAGTCGCGCATCGCCGCGGTCTGGTCGCTCGCGCGCTCGTATGGCTTGAGCCACACATCGACCGCCTCGTCCGCCATGCGCGCCTCATCCGCGGTGAGTGCATGGCCGCTGTCGCGCCAGGCGGCGTTGCCGCCGTCGAGCGCGCGCACGGGACGATCGACGAGCGCGCGCGCCTCCGCTACGGCGCGGCCGGCGAGCGCGCCCTCCTCCGAGGTGAGCACCAGCGTGCCCTCGAGCGGAATTTTCGCCAGCGCGCGTTTGAGCCGTGAGCGGATCGCAAACCAGGCGCCGGGAATGTGCGCCTTGAGGTAGTCGCGGCTGAATGAGAGATCGACGACGGTCGCTTCGTTGCGAGCGAGCAGCGCGGCGAGGCCCGCGCAATCGATGCGCAGGTCGGCGGCCGGCGGCGTGCCCAGGATCGGCGTCGCCGGCGGCTCGATTTCCCGGCCTTCTTGCGCGAGCACGTAGACGTCGCGCCAGCCCATCTGGGTGAGCCACGACGCAGTCATGACGGCGCGCACCTCGGCGGGATCGATCAGCACGATGCGGGCGCCGAGCGTGCCGACATATTGGTCGGTCGCCTGCACGAGCTGGCCGCCGGGCGCCGAGAGCGCGCCCGCCACGTGCCCGGCGGCGTATTCCCGCGGATCGCGCACGTCGAAGAGATAGAGCGTGCGCGTCTCGTCCGCACGCCAGCGCGCGAGGGTCGCAACGTCGATGCGCGCGATGCGCAAGCGCCGCGCCACGCGCTCGGCGGCGGCCTTGGCCCACGCCAGCCCCTCGCGCGAAACATCGCCCGGGCGCCGCGCCTGGCCGCTCTCGCAGGCAAGGCCGGCGAGCGTCCAGCCCATCGTGCCGTTGCGCAGCGCCACGACCTTGTTGGGCACGCCGGCGTTGATCAGCGACTGCGCCCCGATGATGCTGCGCGTGCGCCCCGCGCAATTGACCACAACCGTCGTTTCAGGCGAGGTCGCGAGGTCGCGGACGCGCAGCACCAGCTCTGCGCCGGGCACGTTGACGGCGGTCGGGATCGACACGCGCTGGTATTCGTCGAACGGCCGGCTGTCGAGCACCACGAAGTCGCTGCGCTCGTGCATCAGCCGCGCAAGCTCCTCGGCCGAGATGCTCGGCGTGGCGGCCGCATGCTCGACAAATTCGCCAAAAGCCTTGCTCGGCACGTTGACGCCGGAGAACAGTTCGAACCCGGCCTTCGCCCAGGCTGCAACCCCGCCGGCGAGCGCGTGCAGGTTCGTGTAGCCGGCGCGCGCAAGAATCGCGGACGCGCGCTCGACCAAGCCGTCGGCGTCGTCGCACAGCACGATGCGCGTGCCGCGCCGCGGCACGAGGCGGGTGAAGTTGAGCTCGAGCCGGCTCAGCGGCGCCGAGCGCGCAAACAAGAGATGATTTTGCGCGAAAATCAGCTCCTCGCGCAGATCGACGAGCGCCAGCTCGTGCCGGTCTGCCAGCATCGCCTTCAGGGCGGGTGCGCTCAGCGGCTGTAAAGCAGGCATCGTTTCAAATGGCGCGCAGCTGGTTCAAACCAAAGCAACGGACTCGGTCCTACCCTCCCCCTTGTGCGGAGGGTCGGCGCGAAGCGCCGGGGTGGGGGTCCTTGTTGTTGCGCGAGGCGTGTCCAGCGACTCCGACCCCCACCCCCAACCCCTCCCCACAAGGGGGAGGGGAGCCCACCGAGACCGCGGCGCGGGTGTCGATCAACCACGCTCGTTCGTTTTGCTCCGCGCCGCTTTCACGTCGCCTGCTGCGGCGTCATCTGCTCCACCTTGCCCGAGGCGAGATCGAAGCGCACGCGCTTGATCTTGTCGAGGTTGGTCCCGGTCACGCGCACGAAGCGGGCATAGTCGGGATAGTCGATCGAATGGATAGTGCCGTCCTGATAGATGCCGGCGTGTCCGGGCAGCAGGCGATATTTCTTGACCGGCTTGAGCTTGGCCTTTTTCGGGTCGGCGTCGTCGTCCTCGCGCTTCCACTCGACCATGTCGGTGTAGTGGGTGGCCTGGCCATAGATCGCCCAGGACGCGCCGTGGTCGTGCGGCGGAGAGACGCGGGCCTTGTCATTGATATGCGCAAGAATCTGAAAGCCGAGGTCCGGATCCTCGTAGAGCACCTTGAGCCCGCGCGGCACATGATCGCCGCAATAGGTCTCGACGAAGTCGCGGTTCGAGAGGAGCTGCTCGAGCTTCAGGCGCACCTGCTCGCGGCCCTGAGGTCCGCCATCGCGCTTGAGAATAGCGCGGCAATCCGACACGAATTGATCGAGATCGTAGGCCATGGCTGCCTCCTTGGAATGCCCTAGCTTCGCGCATCACGGCGGCGAGCGCCAGAGCAGTTTCTGGTAGTGGAATCCGCGCGAGCGACGAACTCGGTCCTACCCTCCCCCTTGTGGGGAGGGTCGGCGCGAAGCGCCGGGGTGGGGGTCCTTGTTATTGCGCGAGGCGTGTACACCGACTCTGACCCCCACCCCCAACCCCTCCCCACAAGGGGGAGGGGAGCCGACCGAGTGCGCGCGCCGCTTCGGGGCGAAGCTAAAACCGGCTCACTCGGTCTAAAATGACCCGCAGACGGCTATGGCGACGGTCAATCCGTCTCTCTCAATCGCTTGAACCGAAAGTCACAGTGGCTAGCGCCCTGCATGATGGTTTGTGTGCGCGTGAGCTTTATGTTGGGACCGAATCCCTCGGCCATGGCGAAGTCCGCGCTGCAGACCAGCAGGAATCCAAGCTCCGGCTCACCCAGCTCCTTGTAGAACTCAGCGTACCGGCATCCCGCAACATCGATCTCGAACGCATCTTGTGACTGCTCGCGCACTCGATAATCGAGAGCGTCCTCGCGGGCGAACGTTGCGAACGCAGACGCGATGCTCTTCCCAAGGCTCTTCTCATTCTTCGTGCGCCAGAACTCTTCGCCGTAGCGACGATAGATATCACCCAGCGCCCTTCGAACGAGGGCGTTTGCTCGCTCCTTGCCCAATTCCGCCTGCAGGGCCTTCACCAGCGGAAGGAGGACCTGAGCCTGGATTTTGGCTTGTTGAATGAGGGGAATGCCCACGCTCAACCTCTCGTGCTCGGTACAGTTATAACGATAGCTCGGCCGGCGGCTTCAGTGAAGAATAGGTTGCCGCCGCTATTCGGCCTGCTGTTGCTCAATTCGCCGAGACGCAGCACTTCGGTCGCTTTTAGGACGAAGCGGACGATGACTTTGCCGCGTCCACGGAGCGCGATTTATGAGGGCATCCCGAATTCCTCGCTTTGCCTGGAAGCAACTCAAGGCACTCTGTTGCGCTCCAGCCTCGGCTCTCGATTGCCGCTTTCGCGGGGATGACCGGAGTTTGCGCGGTCGGCGTTCGTGAGGCCCATATCGGCGATGGCTTTGTCCAGAGCTTGCCCATGCTCGTCGGCGAGCGCATCCTTGATCAGAGCTGCGAGGGTCGCTGCAGAATCGCTTCGTCCAAGCAGGCGCGGAATTAGCACCATGAGCCGGTCGAACTTGGCCTGTCCGCCTTCACGCGTATCGCCGTAACCTTTGACCAGGTTTCGCATGCGCGCGACCTCAACCGCGAGCGGATAGTCCGTGCGCGCGGTCGCCGCCACAAGATTGAGCCAATGGGACAGCGCCGCCTGCTCGGCGGCGGAACGCAACGAGCGGCGGCGCAGCCGCTTGAGCTTCGCCAGCGCGTAGAGCAGCAGGAATCCGCCGACCGACGTGGTCTTGATGACCCGTCCCTTGCGCGTAGCGCGATCGAGCAAGGCACGGGCCCAGCGCGTGCGCAGGAGCCAGTGCCCGAGCGCAGCCGGCAACGTATCGGCGATCTCCTGCGTGCGAGGGTGAAAGAATTCGGCGATCTCGAGGATCTGCCCGTCCTCGATCCTTACTTCTTCGCGCACGCGCGCGAAGCGGCTCGACCGAATTTTTAGCTCCGCGACGCGGATGGTGTCCTCGTAGGTCATCGCCAGCGCGAGCTGCCGCGCGGTTTCCGCGAGCAGGGCACCCGAGCCGTCGCCGTGTTGCCGTTCGATGTCCTGGAAGCGGGCGAGCCGCGCCAAAAACTGCCGTGCGTAGCTCTTGTCCTGATAGTCGACAAGCCGCTCGATCGCGACAAGGACGATCGCCCGCGCGTCGCCGGTAAAGTCGCGCGCGGCTGCGTCCAGAAGATCGCGCACCGCGCGCGGCGCGGCGCGCGTGCCATGGCCGATCGATGCGGCCGGGGCAACGGCCGCGCCGCCCGATTGCGCCGCCTCGAATCCCGCGCCGAAGGCGGCGAGGCTGCGCTCGACCCCGACTTGGCCGCGGCGGATCGCCGCCTCGAACGCCATGCGCGGGAAGGGAAGCGCAGCGGAGCCCGCGAGCGCGCCGAACAACACCGCGCTGAGCACGCTGCCGGTCGCGTCCGCCAGCGCCTCCATGTCGAACGCGAGGAGTTCGCGCGCGGCCTCGCGGCAGGCGGCGAGCAGCGCTGGCGCATCGACGCGGCCGTCGGCGAGCGCAATCTTCTCGGTCATGGCGAAGACGCGATGGGTGGAAGCGATGAGCAGCGTCCGCTCCGGCGTGACGAAGCCGCGCTCCACCGCGCGCGCGGCTTCCATCAGCTCGGAGGCGAGCACGATGTCGACGTCGCCCGGCACCGGCATCAGCGCCAGCACCGGCGCGCGGCCCGCCGCCTGCGCGGCCGCTTTCGGAAACAATTCGACGTAATAGATGGTGGCGCCGGTGCGCTGCGCGACGCCCGGCACGGAGGTCGCCTGGGCGAGATACCCGCCGTGCTGGGCAAGATCGACGATCCAGTCGGCAAGCACGCCGCCGCCCTCGCCGCCGAGCGCAACCACTGCAATGGTGATCGGCCGCACCGTGGCGACTCGCGCCTGCCCTTCGTCATCCATCTTCTAGAGTGTATCCCGCTGCGCCAGCCGCAGACTCGGTCTGCTCCCTCCCCCCCTTGTGGGGGAGGGATGGGGAGGGGGGCGATGCCGTTGGCAAATGCTGGTACGTCAATCTCGCGACCCCCACCCCCAGCCCCTCCCCACAAGGGGGAGGGGAGCATACCGAGTGCGCGGCACGGTTAGGCTTCAATCCCGAGATCCCCGTCAAGCCGCGGCGAGGCGGCCGTCCATGCGCCGTTGCAACCAGTCGATCACGGCGCCGCGTACCTTACTCTTCAGCCGATCCCACGGCGTCGGGTTGGCGATTATCGAAGCGCGGTAGAACGACGGGCAAAGCACCGCCGCGTGCGCAACCTCGCCGCACAATCCGCAGCCGACGCAGGAATTGATCACCTTCGTTACGGGCTCGCGCCGCAGCGGATCGGGATTGGGCGCGAGCGTGAGCGATGGACACCCCGACAGCCGGATGCAGGAGTGATCGCCGGTGCAAGTGTCGGGATCGACGCCGAAGCGCTCGCGCACCACGCGCCCGCCCTGCTGCAAACGCTTGCGCATCAGCGGCCGCACCCGCCGCTCTTTATTGAGCATGCATTCGGACTGGGCGATGATGACCTTCGGGCCCTTGACCGCGGTGGTGAGCGCCTCTTTGAGCGTATCGCGCATCTTCGCGATATCGTAGGTGCGCGTGAGCGTGCGCACCCATTTGACGCCGACGCCGCGCACGGCCTTCTCGATCGGGTTCTTGGTCGCGCGCATGCTGTTGTCGGCGGCGGAAGATGGCACGTCCTGCCCGCCGGTCGCTGCCGAATAGCCGTTGTCCACGACGATCAGCACGTTGTCGCTCTTGTTGAACACGGCGTTGCCGACGCTCGAGGCGAGCCCGTTGTGCCAAAAACCGCCGTCGCCGACGAGCGCGATGGCGCGCTTTCCTGCCACGACGTTGAACGCGGCGGCGCCCGCGCCGCCCAGCCCGTAGCCCATGGTGGAATTGCCGAGGTTGAATGGCGGCAGGACCGAGAAGAGGTGGCAACCGATATCGCAACTCACATGGTGCGGCCCGAGCTCGCGTTCGACGAGCTTCATGGCGGTGAAGATCGGTCGTTCAGGACAACCGGTGCAAAACGCCGGCGGGCGGCCGTGCACCTGTCCGGCGACGGCCCGCTGCGCCTTGGCCAGACGATCGGAAGGCGAGGGCACGGCGACGGGCGGGCGGGCGTCGGCGAGCAAGTCCGGCCGATGCGCCGCGATGAATTTCCTTAAGCCCTCCTTCATGACCGCGCCGGTATATTCGCCGGCCATCGGCAGCATGCTCTTTCCCTCGACGCGGGTGGCGACGTCGGCACGGCGCAGGATCGTGTTCACGGCCTGCTCGATGAATTCTGGCTGGCCCTCTTCGATGATCAGAATCGCTTTCTTGTCCGCGCAGAAGCGGATGAGCTCGGCGTCGATGAGTGGATAGGTGACGTTGAGCACGTAGAGCGGGATGCGGCTCTCGCCGAACACATCGGCGAGCCCAAGAATTTCGAGCGCGCGCAACGCGGTGTTGTACATGCCGCCTTGCATGACGAGCCCAATATCGGCGGCTTCACCGTCAAAGATCTCGTTGAGCTTATGCTGCTCGATGAAGCGCACGGCGGCCGGCCAGCGCTTCTCGACCTTTTCGCGTTCGTGCAAGTAGCTCGCGGGCGGCAGCACGATGCGGTTCGTATCGCGCACGGGGTTCTCGAGCGCGTCCTTGAGCGAAAAAGGTGGGCGCGCATTGTCGCGCGTGGTGAAGCTGCCGTAGACGTGGCAGGCCCGGATGCGCAGCTCGAGCATCACCGGCGTGTTTGACGCCTCCGACAGCTCGAAGCCCTTTTCGACCGCGTGCACGATCGACGGCAGGTTAGGGCGCGGATCGAGCAGCCAGATCTGCGACTTCATGGCGAAGGCGTGGCTGCGCTCCTGCATGATCGAGGAGCCTTCGCCGTAGTCCTCGCCCACGATAATGAGCGCGCCGCCGGTGACGCCGCTCGAGGCAAGGTTGGCCAGCGCGTCGGAGGCGACGTTGGTTCCGGCCGTCGACTTGAACGTCGCGGCCCCGCGCAGCGGGTAATTGATCGACGCGGCGAGCGCGGCGGCGGCCGCCGCCTCGTTCGCGCTCGCCTCGAAGCGGATGCCGAGCTCGCGCAGCACGTCGCCGGCGTCGGCGAGCACATCGACGAGATGCGAGACCGGCGCGCCCTGATAGCCGGACACGTAGGACACGCCGGACTGCAGCAGCGCCTTGGTGACGGCGAGGATTCCTTCGCCGCGGAATTCTTCCCCGGCGCCGAGCCGGAGCTTTGCGACCTCGCTTTTGAACGAGCGTTCTGCCATCTGCGTCCTCTGCGATCCTCTGATGGGAGGCCTTACGCGCCGGGGCGCAATTGACTCAACCTGAGGCCACCGTGATTATATTTGCAAGACGGTATCATCATATAGGCTTTCGTCTCGGAGAGGGGAACCATGCGCTCGATCGTCATCGCCGGCGCGCTCTTTGTCGCAGCTGCAACCACGGCATCGGCCGAGGAGGTCACGCTGCGCGCTGTCTCCGCCTTTGCCGAAGGCACCGAGTTTTCGCGGAGCTTCGAGCGTTTCGTCGAGAAGGTGAACGCCGACGGCAAGGGCCTGATCAAGATCAACTATATCGGTGGGCCGCGGGCGCTGCCGCCGTTCGAGGTCGGCAATGCCGTGCGCACGCGCGTGGTCGACATGGCCAACGTGACGGGCGCCTTCTACACCAATCTCATGCCCGAGGCGGACGGTTTTAAGCTCAACGGAAAGCCGATGAGCGAGCAGCGCAAGAACGGCACCTGGGACTACATCAACCAGCTGCACAACCAAAAACTCGGCTCGCAGTATCTCGCGCGCCAGTTCCACAACGTTCCGTTCCACATCTATCTCAACAAGAAGATCGAGAAGATTGACTTTTCCGGCCTGAAGATCCGGGTCACGCCCGTCTACCGCGATGTGGTCGAGGCGTTCGGCGGCACGCCGATCACCACCGCGCCGGGCGAGGTCTATACCGCGCTCGAGCGCGGCGTGGCCGACGGCTACGGCTGGCCGATCACCGGCATTTTCGACCTCGGCTGGGACAAGGTGACAAAATTCCGCATGGAGCCGCCGTTCTACAGCGTCGAGGTCAACGTGCTCGTCAATCTCGACACCTGGAAGGAGCTCACCGAACCCCAGCGCAAGCTGCTCAACGACGCGGCGCTGTGGCTCGAAGGCCTCGACAGCGAGAAGGAGACCGCCATCAAGGCCGAGCGCGAGCGCCAAGCCGCCGCCGGCATCCAGCCGCTCGATTTCGGGCCGGCCGCGTCGAAAGCATTTCTCGACCGCGCCTACGAGGTGGCTTGGCAATCCGTCATCAAACGCGCGCCGGACACCGGCCCAAAGCTGCGCCAGCTCGCGGGGAATTGAGCGCGGACGAGATACGGCGGCGCGGGCCCGGTGCGCGACCCTCGCCCCGCGTAGCGGGGAGAGGGTGGCCCGAGCGCAGCGAGGGTCGGGCGAGGGGCAAGTGTGTCGCGATGCTGCTCCACTATGCGTGTGTAGAGTGCTCGCTTTGCCCCTCACCCGGCTCGCGCCTTCGGCGCTCGCCACCCTCTCCCCGCTACGCGGGGCGAGGGTGCACGATAGTATGCGACTCGCGGGAGAATGAAGCAGCGTGGCCGGTGAGCCGGTCTCGCTTTCAGTCACAGGCTCTTTCTTGACCCGCCTCGCCGAGATTTTTGGCCGGCTCTTCGATGCGCTCGCCATCGCGGCGGCGCTCATCATGTTGGCGATGGTCGTACTCGTCACCGCCGATATTGTGCTGCGCAATACAACGGGCGGCGGTTTCGCCTGGGCGAACGAGGTTTCCGAATACGCGCTCTATCTCATGACGCTGCTCACGGCGCCATGGCTCTTGCGGCGCGGCCAGCACGTGCGGCTCGACATCATCTTGACGCTCGTGCCGCCGCGCGTCGCCTGGCTGATGGAAGCGGCCGGCGACCTCCTCGGCCTTTGCGTGTGCTTCGTGCTGGTGCGCTACGGCATCGTCATGACCGCCGAGAGCGCGCGGCTCGGCGCGATCACCATCAAGAACCTGGTGTTCCCGGAATGGTGGCTGCTGGCGCCGCTGCCGGCGACATTCGCGCTGCTCGCCGTCGAATTCCTCTTCCGCTTTGACCGCCTGCTCAAGGGCGAGCGCACGCGCCGCATCGAGGCGACGTCGGTGAGCTAGACCGTATTCAGATGAAGCGGATGAGCGCGAGCAACAAACTCGGTCGGCTCCCTCCCGCCTTGTGGGGGAGGGGTGGGGAGGGGGGTCGTAGTTGTTGCACGAGATTCGTCCGCCAACTCCGACCCCCACCCCCAAAAGGGGGAGGGGAGCACACCGAAGTCGTTGCGCGTTCGTCGACACTCATTGTGAAACAGCTCTGACATGGCCTGGATCGAGGGCAGCATTCTCCTGTTCGGCGGCCTCGTCGCGGCCATGGGCCTCGGCCTGCCGGTCGCCTTCGCTTTCCTCGTCCTCAACGTCGTCGGCGCCATCGTCTTCCTCGGCGGCGAGGCGGGGCTCGTCCAGCTCGCGCGCAACGCCGTGCAGTCGATCACCAGCTTTTCGCTCACGCCCATCCCCTTCTTCGTGTTGATGGGCGAAGTGCTGTTTCACAGCGGCGTCGCGCTCAAGGCGATCGACGCATTTGCGCTCATCATCCGCCGCGTGCCGGGCCGTCTCTCGGTCATCGCCATTGTCGCCGGGACGGTGTTCTCGGCCATCTCGGGCTCGACCATCGCCACCACCGCGCTGCTCGGCAGCCTGATGCTGCCGACCATGCTCGCGCGCGGCTACGACCCGCGCATGGCGATGGGGCCGATCATGGGGATAGGCGGCGTCGACATGCTGATTCCGCCGTCGGCGCTCACCGTGCTGCTCGGGAGCCTCGCCGGCATTTCGATCGCGGGGCTGCTCATCGGCGGCATCGTGCCGGGCCTGATCCTGAGCGCGCTCTACGTCGCCTACATCATCGCACGCGCGGTCCTCGATCCCGCTCTGGCGCCGGACGAGCGGGTGGAGGAGGCGCAGCACGGCGCCGCGCGTTGGCTGCCGTTTGTGACCCATGTGGTGCCGCTCGTGATCATTTTCGGCCTCGTGATCGGCGCGATGACCGGCGGATTTGCGACCCCGACTGAAGCGGCCGCGATCGGCGCAGCCGGCACGATGGCGGCTGCCGCCGCCTATCGCGGCCTCAGCCTCGCCAACCTGATGAAGGCGCTGACCGGCACGGTCGCGGTCTCCGGCATCATCCTCTTCATCATCGTGGGCGCCACCACGTTCTCGCAGGTGCTGAGCTTCTCCGGCGTGGTCAATGGTCTCCTCGGCGGTGTCATCGGTCTGGGGCTCTCGGCCAATGCCGTCGTGATCGCCATGCTGCTGGTCCTCTTGTTCCTCGGCTGCTTCGTCGATCAGGTCAGCATGATGCTGATCACGCTGCCGTTCTTCATGCCGCTGGCGCAGCGCTACGACATCGACTTGATCTGGTTCGGCGTGCTGTTCCTGATCTGCATGCAGCTCGGCCTGCTCACGCCACCCTTCGGTCTGCTCCTGTTCACTATGAAAGGGGTCGCGCCGCGGACGATCACCATGCACCAGGTCTACATGGCGGCCATGCCGTACATCGCGATGAGCTTGGTGATTCTCGTCTTGATCTTCTTCTTTCCGGCGATCGCGACCTGGCTGCCGGCGGCGCTGAGCCGGTGACGCTACGGTAAAACCGCCGTCGCCTCGATCTCGATTCGCGCCTGCGGCTCGACCAGACGGTTGACCTCGACCACCGCCATGGCCGGAAAATGCCGGCCCATGATCTCGCGATAGGCCGCGCCGAGCGCTTGGGGATCTGCGAGATACTCGTCCATATCGCGCACGTACCAGGTCAGTCGCACGATATGCTGCGGCGAGGCGCCGGCTTGCGCCAGCACTGTGGCAATGTTGGCGAGCGCCTGCTTCGTTTGCGCGACGAATCCTTCCGCAAAGCGGCCGCGCTCGTCTTGCCCGATCATACCGGCGACGAACACCATTTCGCCGCGCGCGCGGATGCCGTAGGCGAAGCCGCGTGGCTGCGGCCATCCCGGGGGCTGCAGCACGGTGTTGGGCTCGCCGGCATCGCGCGATTCGCGGATTGAGCTTTCGGCCACGGTGACCTCTCTTAATGTTCTATCCCTGAGGGTCCCGCTGATGTCGTCCCCATCGCGGATGCGGTGGAGCGCCTAGCGGTGCCACATCGTGACCCAGTTCGTCACTTGCGCAGAGTCCAAATCACGGCAGCGCGCATCAGGACGCAAGCTTGTGCGAGGCGGTGTCTGCCGCCATGCCGCGAAGCTCGAAGCGCTGCAGCTTGCCGGTTTGCGTGCGCGGCAACTGGGTCACGTACTCGATCGTGCGCGGGTATTTGTAAGGCGCGATGGTTGCCTTGACGTGCTCCTGCAGCACCTTCGTGGTTGCAGCATCGCCGCTATGGCCTCCCCGCAGCACGACATAAGCCTTGACGATCTGCCCGCGCTCCTCGTCCGGCGCACCCACCACGCCACATTCGGCGACCGCCGGATGCTCGAGCAACGCCGCCTCGACTTCGGGACCCGCGATGTTGTAGCCCGCGGAGACGATCATGTCGTCGGAGCGCGCCTGGTACCAGAAGTAGCCGTCCGCATCCATGAGATAGGTGTCGCCCGTGATGTTCCAGCCGTTCTGCACGTATTGGCGCTGGCGCTTGTCGGCGAGATAGCGGCATCCGGTCGGCCCGCGCACGGCGAGGCGGCCGATCGTGTTTGGTTCGACCTCCTTGCCGTCCGCGTCGACCACCCGCGCCTCGTAGCCGGGCACGGGCTTGCCGGTCGCACCCGGGCGAATCTCCTCCTCGGGGGAGCCGATGAAGATGTGCAGCATCTCGGTCGCGCCGATGCCGTCGAGAATCTTGATGCCGCTCGCGGCGAGCCAAGCTTCGAACGTCGCTTTGGGCAGGGCTTCGCCGGCCGACACGCATTTGCGCAGCGAAGACATATCGTGCTCGCGAAGCTTTGCCAGCATCGCGCGATAAGCCGTCGGCGCGGTGAAGACGATGGTCGCGCCGAATTTATCGATGGCCGCGAGCAGATCGTCGGGCGACGCCTTCTCGATAAGGATCGTGGCGGCGCCGACGCGCAGCGGAAACAGGACGAGGCCGCCCAGCCCGAAGGTGAAGGCGAGCGGCGGCGAGCCGATGAAGCGGTCAGTCGCCTCGGCGCGCAGCACGTGCCGCCCATAGCTGTCGCAAGTCGCCAGGATGTCGCGGTGGAAGTGCATGGTGCCCTTGGGCTCGCCGGTCGTGCCCGAGGTGAAAGCGATGAGGCAGACATCGTCGCTCGCCGTGTCGCACGGCGCAAAGCTTTCATAAGCCGGCCTTGCCATCAGCGTCTCCAGCGCGTCGGCCGCGCCGCTGCCCCAATAGACCACGCGCTCGAGATCGGGCGCGAGCGCGTGGGCTTTGTCCATCTCCTTCGCCAGGCGGTGATCGCAGAGCGCAAGGCGGATCTGGGCCTTGCCGATCGGATAGGCGATCTCCTTCGCGCGCAACAGCGGCATGGTCGCGACCACGATGCCACCGGCTTTGATGACCGCGAGATAGGCGGCGACCATCATGGGGCTGTTGGGGCCGCGCAGCAGTACGCGATGGCCGGGCAACACCCCGAGCATGCGCGTGAGCACGTTGGCGATGCGGTTCACCCGCTCCGCGAGTTGCGCGTAGCTCAACGTCTCGTTTGGCGAGATCAGGCAGGGTGCGTTGCCGCGACCCTCCGCAATCCAGCGGTCGAGCAATTCGACCACGCAATTCAGCCGATCGGGATAGTTCAATTCCGGCAGCTCGAAGCGGAAGTCCGGCCATTGCGCGCGCGGCGGCAGGTTGTCGCGCGCGAAAGTATCGACATGCGCGTTCATTGCTGTCGCTCCTGGCTAAATTCTATCATAGGCACCGCGTCCGCTCTAAGTGAGATGCTACCGATCACGCAGCAATCTCCGTTCATTCCCGCGCAAGCGGGAATCCAGGGGTCGCGGGCTGTGGCTCTGGGTCCCCGCTTTCGCGGGGACGAACGGAAGAAACCAAAAAGCCGGCCATCGTCTCACTCCGCCGCCACCGCCGATTTTCCCGCCCGGTTCTTCAACAGCTCACGCGCGATCACGACCTTCTGTACTTCGGTCGCGCCTTCGTAGATTCGCAGCGCGCGGATCTCGCGGTAAAGCTCTTCCACCTTGACGCCTTTGGTGACGCCGAAGCCCCCATGGAGCTGCACGGCGCGATCGATCACACGCTGCGCCGCCTCGGTCGCGAACATTTTCGCTGTCGCCGCCTCCCGCGTAACGCGCGCGGCGCCTTGGTCCTTGGTCCAGGCAGCGCGATAGACGAGCAGGGCCGATGCGTCGACCTCGCTGGCGCTATCGGCGATCGCCCCTTGCGTGAACTGCAGCTCGGCGAGCGGGGCGCCGAAGAGCTTGCGGCTTGCGGCGCGCTCAACGGTTTCATGCAACGCGCGCCGCGCAAAACCGAGTGCGGCGGCACCCACGGTCGAACGGAAGACGTCGAGCGTCGCCATCGCGACCTTGAAACCGTCGCCGGGCCCGCCCAGGCGATTCCCAACCGGCACGCGGACGCCTTCGAATCGTAATGTCGCAAGCGGGTGGGGCGCGATGACCTCGATGCGCTCCGTCACGCTCAGTCCAGGGGTATCGGCATCGACGACGAACGCGGAGAGCCCTTTGGCGCCGTGGCCTTCCCCGGTGCGCGCGAAGACGACGTAGTGATCGGCAATGCCGCCGTTGGAAATCCAGGTTTTGCTGCCGTCGATGCGCAGGTGCGAGGCCCCGTCCGGTTTCGCCGTCGTGGCGAGCGCGGCAACGTCGGACCCCGCCTCCGGCTCCGACAGCGCGAAGGCGGCAATGGCGCGGCCATCGCGGACCGGCGGCAGGTAGTGCGCCTTGAGCACCGCCGAGCCGAACAGCGAGATGGAGGCCGAGCCCAAACCCTGCATGGCGAAGGCGAAGTCGGACAATCCATCGCGGAAGGCCAAAATCTCGCGTGCGAGACACAGCGTGCGCACATCGAGCTTCTCATGCAGGCCACCGTGCTCTGCCGGCACGACCGCCTTGAGGAAGCCTCCCTCGCCGAGTGCCTTGACCCGCGCGCGGCAGGCTTGATCGACATCGTCGTGGGGCAGGCCGGCCAGCGTCGTATCGGCGAAGCGCGTGAGCGCCGCAGCGAAACGGCGATGGCCATCGTCGAAAAACGGCCAGGTTAGGGTTTCGTCAAGGCTCACGCGCAAGCTCCCCTACGCTTCGATACGCTATGCGAGCCCTGTCGTTCGTTCCCGCGAAAGCGGGAACCCAGGGGCCACAGTCCGTAGCTCTGGGTCCCCGCTTGCGCGGGGACGAACGGACCATTGCTCGTTTGCTTCAATTGCACATAGGCCCATCTCAATTGCCCTCGAAGACCGGCTTCTGCTTGGCGGCGAACGCGCGAAACGCGCGCGCGAAATCCTGCGTCTCCATGCATAACGCTTGCGCGACTGCTTCGGCCTCGATCGCGCTCTCGACCGACATCGCCCATTCCATATCGAGCATGCGCTTGGTCATGGCATTGGCGAAAGTGGGTCCGGCGGCGAGTTCGGCGGCGAGCTGCTGCGCCTGCGCCAAGACCGTATCGGGCGTGGCGAGCCGGTTGAAGAAGCCCCAGCGTTCCGCCTCCTCGCCGCCGAGCACGCGGCCGGTATAGAGGAGTTCCGCCGCGCGGCCTGCTCCGATGATCCGCGGTAGGATCGCGCAAGCGCCCATGTCGCAGCCGGCGAGCCCCACGCGGTTGAAGAGAAATGCGACCTTGGCGCCGGGCGTTCCCAGCCGCACATCGCTGGCCATGGCCAAGATCGCACCCGCGCCCGCGCACACCCCGTCGACCGCGGCAATGATCGGTTGCGGGCACGCGCGCATCGCTTTGACCACCTCGCCGGTCATGCGGGTGAAATCGAGGAGCTCTCGCGCCTCCATCCCCACGAGCGGCTCGATGATCTCGAACACGTCGCCGCCCGAGCAAAAGTTGCCGCCGGCCCCAGTGATGACGAATGCCTTGACCGCTTTCTCCTTGGCCGCTGCGCGGAAGAGATCGCTGATCTCCGCGTAGCTTTCGAAAGTGAGCGGGTTCTTCTTGTCGGGCCGGTCCAGCGTGACGGTGGCGACCTCGCCGTCGGCCGCAAGCCGAATGTGGCGCCCCTTGTAGCCCGCGAGCGGCAAGGTGACCGCATTGGCTGCGCTCATCGCGGCCCTCCGTTGCCGATCGCTTGGCGTGCCGAAGCTTTAGTCTTGGCCAGGAGCCGCATGAGCGTATTGATTTCTTCACTGGACAGATCGGCGAGCATGTCTGCGATCCAGTCGCCGTTTGCGCGCGCCATCGCGCCGAAGAAACGGCGTCCCTCGGCAGTAAGGCTCACGAACTGCGCGCGGCGATCCTTGGGCGAGGGCCGGCGGCTGATGAGACCTTGCTCGACCAGGCGATCAACCAAGCCGGTGACATTGCCGTTCGACACCATCATACGCTGCGACAGCTCGCCCAATGTCATCGCCTTGGGTGCGCGGTAGAGCTGCGCCATCAAATCAAAGCGCGGCAGCGTCACATCGAAAGTATCGCGCAAGCGCCGGCGGACCTCGTTCTCGATCACCTCCTTGCAGGTGAACAGCCGCAGCCAAAGGCGCAACTCGTCCTTGTGATCGTGCGGCCGTTCGGCGACCTTGGTCTCCGCGTCGAGCGGCAAGGTGCGCTCTTCCATCACATCTCACCTCCTGCGATCGCGAGCGTGGTGCCCGTGACCGCCGCGGCTTCCGGCGAACAAAGGTAAAGCACGGCGGCGGCGACCTCCTCCGGCCGGATCAGCCGGCCGATCGGCGCATCCCGCCGGTATTCGGCCAGCACGTCAGCTTCCGTGCGGCCGGTTTTGGCGGCCACGCGCGTAGCGCTCTCGCGCACGAGATCGGTGTCGGTGTAGCCCGGGCAGACCGCGTTGACCGTGACCCCGGACGCTGCGGTCTCGGCGGCGAGCGCGCGCGTCAAGCCGACGAGCGCATGTTTTGCCGCGCAATACGCGCTGACATAGGCGTAGCCCCTGAGGCCCGCGGTCGAGGCGATGTTGACGATCCGGCCGAAGCCGCACGCGACCATGCCCGGCAATACCGCCTGCGTCGCATAGACCGCGCCCATCACGTGCACATCCCACATGCTGCGGAACACCGACGCGTCGGCCTTGGCGAAGGGCCCGCTCGCGACCCAGCCCGCATTGTTGACGAGGATGGCGATCGGGCCGCGCGCCGCCTCGGCGGCGCTGACTTGCCGTTTGAGCGCGGCCGCGTCGGTGACGTCGGCGACGGCGCAGCCCGCCGCCGCACCGGCGGCGACCGCCGCGCGCAGCGGCGCTTCGCTGCGGCCGATCACGGTCACCGCGGCGCCGGCGCGGGCGAGCGCCGCGGCGATCGCGCGCCCGATGCCGCGGCCGCCGCCGGTGACGAAAGCATGTTGGCCCGAGAGCGGCATGGCGTTCACCTCTGGGCCGGCGGGAATCGCCGCCAGGAGAGCGATAGTTTAAACTTAAAATTTTAAAGCTTCAAGCTTGTCGGCTGGATATTTTAGGCTTAAAGTAATTGTTGCGGCTGACGCTCGGTCCGTCATGGCCGGGTCAAGCCCGCGCATGACGGCGTGAGAGCTGGAGCCTTGGAGGCGCCCATGAAGGTTCACGTGATCGGCGGCGGCCCGGCGGGCCTTTATTTCGCGATTCTCCTCAAGAAAGCCTGGCCGCAGACCCGCATCACCGTGTTCGAGCGCAACCGGCCGGACGACACCTTCGGCTTCGGCGTCGTATTCTCGGACGAGACGCTCGATACCTTCGAGACCTACGACCAAGAGAGCTATCGCGCGATCGTCGGCCACTTCGCCTATTGGGACGACATCGAGATCCATTTCCGCGGCACGACACACCGCATCGGCGGCAACGGGTTATGCGGCTGCTCGCGCGCGACGCTTCTGAAGATCCTCGGCCGGCGTGCGCGCGCGCTCGGCGTCGAGATCGAGTATCAGCACGAAATCTCCCCGCTTGATCCCGCCATCCGCAACGCCGACCTCGTTGTGGTCGCCGACGGCATGAATTCGCGCTGGCGCGATACTTTTGCCGATCGATTCAAGCCGCACGTCGATCTGCGGCCGAACTTCTTCTCCTGGATGGGCTCGACCCGCCCGTTCGACGCCTTCACCTTCTTCTTCCGCGAGACCGAGCACGGCATCTTCATCGGCCATTGCTATCAGTACGAACCGCAGTGCTCGACCTGGATTATCGAGACCGATCCGCAAACCTTCGCGCGCGCCGGCCTCGACAAGCTCGATGAGGCCGCGTCCGCGCGTTTCGCCGAAGGCCTGTTCGCGCAGGAGCTGCAAGGCCATCGGCTGATCACCAACCGCTCGATCTGGCGCAATTTCCCGACCATTCGCTGCGAGCGCTGGGTCGCCGACAACATGGTGCTGATCGGCGATGCCAAGGCGACGGCGCATTTTTCCATCGGCTCGGGCACGAAGCTCGCGATGGAGGACGGCATCGCGCTTTACGAGGCGTTCCGATCGACCGGCGGGCGGGACGTGGCGGCGGCGCTCGCCGAGTTCGAAGCGCGGCGACGCGAGGAGGTGGAGAAGACCCAGCACTCGGCCGACGTGTCGCTGGTTTGGTTCGAGCACGTCGAGCGCTTCTGGAACATGGATCCGACCCGCTTCGCCTTCGGGCTGATGACGCGCTCCAAGGCCATCACCTACGACAACCTCGCGCTGCGCGCGCCCGAATTCGTCAGAGGAGCGGATCGCCTGGTCGCCCGCGACGTGCGTGCGCTCGGGTTCGAGGCCGACGTCTCCCAGCCCCTGGCGCCCATGTTCCAGCCGTTCCGCCTGCGCAGGCTCACGCTCGAGAACCGCGTGGTCGTCTCGCCGATGTGCCAATACTCGGCGCAAGACGGCACGCCCAACGATTGGCATCTCGTCCACTATGGTTCGCGCGCGATCGGCGGCGCGGGCTTGATGTTCACCGAGATGACCGACGTGTCGAAGGACGCCCGCATCTCGCCCGGTTGCGCCGGCATCTACAACGATGCGCATGAAGCCGCGTGGAAACGTATCGTCGATTTCGTGCACGCGCAGTCGAAGACCAAGTTCTGCCTGCAGCTCGGCCATGCCGGCCGCAAGGGCGCAACCAAGCTCATGTGGGAAGGGATCGACGAGCCGCTGGAGGAGGGGGGCTGGCCGATCATTTCGGCTTCGCCGCTCCCTTATTTCCCGCACAGCCCGGTGCCGCGGGAGATGACGCGGGCTGACATGGACCAGGTCATCGCCGATTTCGTGGCGGCGACAAAACGCGGGCAGCGCGCCGGCTTCGACATGCTCGAGATGCACGCCGCGCACGGCTATCTGCTGGCGAGCTTCATCTCGCCGCTGACCAACACCCGCCGTGACGACTATGGCGGCACGCTCGAGAACCGCTTGCGCTTCCCGCTCGAGGTTTTTCGCGCCATGCGCGCCGCCTGGCCGGATGAGAAGCCGATGTCGGTTCGCATTTCGGCGACCGACTGGGTGGACGGCGGCCTCACAGGCGACGACGCGGTCGAGGTCGCGCGCGCCTTCGCAGAAGCAGGCTGCGATCTCATCGACGTGTCGACCGGGCAGACGGTCGCCGACGCGCAGCCGGTGTTCGGCCGCATGTTCCAGACGCCGTTCTCCGATCAGATCCGCAACGAGGCTGGCCTTGCCACCATGTGCGTCGGTGCGATCACGACCGCGGACCAGGTCAACACCATCATCGCCGCGGGCCGCGCCGATCTCGTCGCGCTCGCGCGGCCGCATCTCGTCGACCCCTATTTCAGCATGAAGGCCGCGGCCTGGTACGGCGCGGTGGGGATCCACTGCCCGCCGCAATACCTCGCCGGCAAGGAGCAGATTTTTCGCAACAGCGCGCGCGAGCGCGAGGAGTGGCGCGACTTGCGGCTCAAGGCGAAACCCAAGACCCACCGCGACACCTGGAAAGAGGCGGCGGAATAGGACGGCGGGCCCCGGTCTCTCCCTCGCCCCCGCCATGCGCCGCTGACGCCTACATCTCGAATTTATCCCCTTTATCGAATTTTTCCATTGACTACAATTTGCGCCGGGTCTATATAGATTCGCAGCCTCGCTCATCGAGGGGCGTCTCCGGAGACGATCCCGAAGGC
>Ga0209240_1000284_pt1 | contig 21093 bp, 18 predicted proteins | sample GraSoi_2013_80cm_FD_185828 | JGI IMG/M metagenome (GOLD analysis project Ga0209240, IMG submission 185828) | Grasslands soil microbial communities from the Angelo Coastal Reserve, California, USA - Sample 9_17_2013_80cm (SPAdes) (version 2) | ecosystem: Environmental > Terrestrial > Soil >...
CTGGATCACGAAGCCGCCGTCTGCCTCGTCGCCAGCGCTGAACAGCACCTCGCCGCGATTGACTTGGCGAGTCACTGCGCCAATCGCCAAAATGCGCAGCGCTTGCCGGCCCAAGAGACCGAGCGTCGGCACGCGTTCGAGAAAGGCGATGTCGTCATCGATGGCCATGGGGAGCGGCGTTACGGCACCAGCTTGTAGCCGCCCCCTTCGGTGACCAGGATGGCAGGGCTGGCGGCATCCTTCTCGACCTTCTGCCGCAGCCGATAAATGTGCGTCTCCAGTGTGTGGGTGGTGACCCCGGAATTGTAGCCCCAGACTTCCTGCAACAGCGTCTCACGCGATACGGGACGTTGGCCGGCACGATAAAGGTATCGCAGGATAGCGGTCTCCTTTTCGGTCAGCCGCACCTTACTGCCCTTGGGATTGAGCAAGATCTTTGAGCTCGGCCGAAACGTATAGGGGCCGATGGTGAAGACGGCGTCCTCGCTCGCCTCGTGTTGGCGCAGTTGCGCGCGAATGCGCGCGAGCAGCACCGCGAAGCGAAACGGTTTGGTCACGTAGTCGTTGGCGCCCGACTCGAGTCCGAGGATGGTGTCGGAATCCGTATTGTGTCCGGTCAACATGATGATGGGCGCCTTGAAGCCGTTCTTGCGCAGGATGCGCACCGCTTCGCGCCCGTCGACGTCGGGCAGCCCGACATCCATGATCACGAGGTCGATCTGCCCGGCCTTCGCAGCCTGCACGCCCTTACTCCCGTTGTCGACCGCGATGGACTCGAACTCCTCGTGCAACGCGAGTTGCTCCACCAGCGCCTCGCGCAGCTCGGCGTCGTCGTCCACGATCAGGATCCTGCGGGTATTAGTCATTTATCGGCCCCAGGAGCGGCAGCGTCCGGGCAGGGGGCATTGGGCGGAATAGAGCATTCAGGGGTAAAAGAGCAAGCCGGATTGCTGTTCTCACGGTCTCTCGTATAGGCGTCGGAAGCCGTTCCATGCGTCGCCAGGCTCTTTCCCTGATCCGCGTCCGGGCCCGCCCAGGCAGTCGGACCCGAGGGATCCTGCTCGCCGGACCGCGCGCACTCCAGGTCGTGCTCGGCCGCGGCGGCATTCGCGCCAACAAATTCGAGGGAGATGGCGCAACGCCCCGCGGGCATTTTCGGCTTATCCGCCTGTGGTGGCGCGCGGATCGCCATCGGCACCCGGCGACACAGCTGCCGGCCCGGCGCATTAATCCGTCCCTTGCTTGGTGTGAAAATACCGCCGATCGCCGCTACAACCGTCCGTTCCAACGCGCGGCCGGCGACGGCGGCGACCGCCTGTGGCGGGACGACCAGCTCTACGATTTCGTCATCGAAATCAATCATAACGTGCGCCCGCGCGTGGCGGGTCGGGGCAGCGCCGTCTTCGTTCACGTGGCGCGGCCGAACCGATCGCCGACGGCAGGATGCGTAGCGCTCGCGCGCAATGACCTGCAACGACTGCTGGCGATGCTGGGACCACAGACGCGGCTCTTGATCGAAGTTTAGGGCTCAATCGCTTCGCCCAGCGACCGTTCCCCGAAAATGGCCGTACCTACACGCACATGGGTTGCGCCGAACGCGATTGCGAGTGGAAAATCCGCGCTCATGCCCATGGACAGCAGCGGAAGATCGTTCCGGCGCGCGATCTTGGCGGTCAGCGCGAAATGCGGGGCCGCCGCCTCATGGGCCGGCGGAAGGCACATGAGCCCGGCGACCTGGAGGCCATAGCCTTCGCGGCACGCCTTGACGAACGCATCGGTCTCCTCCGGCAACACGCCGGACTTCTGCGGCTCGCCCCCGGTATTGACCTCAACAAACAATGTTGGCCTGCGGCCCTGCTTGCTGATTTCTTTGGCCAGCGCCTCGGCCAAGCTTGGCCGGTCAAGGGAATGGATGGCATCGAACAATGCAACCGCGTCCTTTGCCTTATTGGATTGCAGCGTCCCCACGAGGTGGAGCTCGATGCCGCCATGGCGCTCTTTGAGCGGCGGCCATTTGGCCTTCGCCTCCTGCACCCGGTTTTCGCCGAACACCCGTTGGCCCGCGGCGATGACCGGCTCGATCACGTTCGGCCCGAACGTCTTCGAAATCGCGACCAATGTCACCGAGGCCGGATCGCGGCGCGCATCGGCGCAGGCGCGCGCGATCTGATCGCGGACCTTACTCAGGGGCGTCTCGATGAGATTCGCTGCGCCGCTCATTCATTCCATTCTATCAGATAGCGTGCGTCCCGGCGCGTCGCCCGGATCACTCACTTAGCGTCGTGGAAGATGATCCCCAGCGTGTGGCGAGAACCAGAGCGCAAGCGGCTCACGCCATGGCGCATGTTGACGCGGTAGGTGCCGCGCGTGCCTCGAACCGGCCGGTGGTGCACGGGAAAGATGACGCCTTCACCCTGCGCGAGTGGAACGATTTCCGCCCGCGACTGCATACGCGGCCGCTGCTCGGTGAGGACAAATTCACCTCCGGTGAAATCCTCGCCCGGGCAGGACAGCAGCAAGGTGACCTGCAAGGGGAACACGTGTTCTCCGTAGAGATCTTGGTGCAGACAATTGTAGTCGCCGGGCCCATAGGCGAGGAGAAGCGGCGTGGGTTTCGTCTGCCCGGCTTTATGGCAGCGCGCGAGGTAGCTCGCGTGATCGCGCGGAAACTGCACGCCGACTCCAAGCGCATCGTTCCAATCGTTGGCGATTTCGGCAAGCGGCGGGTAAAGGGCGGTCCGCAGCGCCGCCACCAATTCCGGCAGCGGATAGGCGAAATATTTGTATTCGCCGCGGCCGAAGCCATGTCGTGCCATCACCACTCGGCTTCGAAACGGCGCGTCAGAGGCGTAACTCGTCGCGAGCGTGGCGCATTGCTGGGATGTCAGTAGCCGCCCGGTCGTCGCGAAACCATGGCTGTCGAGCTGCGCAGCGATATCTGTCCAGTCGAGCGCCGCGATTTGCGTGGCGAGCCCGCCTACTTCCGCGCCGGACCAATGCTCACGCCTGATGGAGAGAACGCGGGTCATGCCGCCTTCTCCCGATCCAGCAATGCGCGTTTTCGGTCGATACCCCAGCGATAGCCGGAGGCCGAACCATCGGTGCGCACGACCCGGTGGCAAGGAATAGCGACCGCGATGCCATTGGCCCCGCAAGCCTGTGCCACTGCGCGCACCGCTTTCGGCGCGCCGATCCGCTTGGCGACATCGCGGTAGCTTGCAGTCGAGCCAGCGGGGATATCGCGGATCGCCTTCCACACCCGCTGCTGGAATGCGGTGCCGCGGATATCGAGCGGCAGATCGAGGCCACGCGCCGGCGCCTCGACGAAACCGACCACCTCCGCGACGAGCCGCTCGAATGCTTTATCGCCACCGAGAAGCTGCGCTTTGGGGAAGCGGTCCTGCAGAGCGCAGATCAACGCCTCGGGATCGTCGCCGAACTCGATGGCGCACACGCCTTTGGTGGTGACCGCGACCAGGATCGCACCGAGCGAGCACTCGCCAACCGCAAAGCGAATGACGTTGCCGCTCCCGCCGCTGCGAAACTGCGTCGGCGTCATGCCGAGAAGACCTGGCGCGGCGGCGTAGAAACGCCCGTTGGAGTTAAAGCCGGCGCCATAGATCGCTTGCGTGACGCTCTCGCCCGAGGAGAGCTCCTCGCGCACGCGCTTGCCACGATGGCCGGCGGCATAGGCCTTCGGCGTCACGCCGGTGACTGCCTTGAACACGCGGTGGAAATGGAAGCGGCTCATGCTGGCGGCTCGCGCCAACGTATCGAGGCTCGGTGCCTCCTCAGCCTCTTCAATGAGGCGGCACGCGCGCGCGACCGCGCCGGCGTGGACGTCGGCGAGCGCGGGTGCATTTGGTCGGCAGCGTTTGCACGGCCGAAATCCCGCACGCTCGGCATCGGCGCAGGTTTTGTAGAAGGCCACGTTATCGCGTCGCGGCAGACGCGCGGCACACGACGGCCGGCAATAGACACCGGTCGTGCGCACAGAATAAACGAATGTGCTGTCGGCCGCGCGATCGCGCCGTTCGACCGCGCTCCAGCACGCATCATTATCAAGAGACGCCAATTTTTCCGATTTTTCGGCGGTTCGCATCATCAAGGACATCGTCTTGCTCCATCAGGTTCACGCGGATCGATCCGCATCCTGGTGGCAATCTATGGATCGCAGCACCGCAAGCACTCCGCTCCTTGCTCTCAAATCGGAGATAAGCGCGCCACCCGATTTCCGCGAGATCGAAACGATTCAAGCCGGCTTCGATCGCACTTCAGTGGTTCAAGCCAGGACGGCACTAAGAGCTTCGTTGGCGGGCAACGTTCGACTGCAACCCGGAGGATTGCGGCCGCTGGACGAAATACTTCGCGCGGGAGGGTTTCACCAAATGGCTCGAATCCTCACGCCAGCATCTTTCGTCCCAGAACAGCAAAGCAGCGGCCGGACTTAGTGCCAAAGATGACGTCGAGACAGTTGACCAATGCCCGTTTGCTGCCCTAGTGCCTTGGTAAGTATTTGGCAGGCATACTCATTCCATGGCCATCGAGCGATACAATGCCCGCGAGGCGGAGGTCCGCTGGCAAAAAGTGTGGGACGAGCGGGGCATTTTCGCCACCCGTAACGACGATCCGCGCCAGAAATACTACGTCCTGGAGATGTTCCCGTATCCGTCGGGACGCATCCATATGGGGCACGTGCGCAACTACACCATGGGTGACGTGGTCGCGCGCTTCAAACGCGCGATGGGCCTCAACGTGCTGCATCCCATGGGCTGGGACGCGTTCGGCATGCCGGCGGAGAACGCGGCCATGGAGCGCCAGGTCCATCCCAAGACATGGACTTATCAGAACATCGCCGCGATGAAGGCGCAGCTCAAATCAATGGGGCTCTCGCTCGACTGGACGCGCGAGGTCGCGACCTGCGATCCCGCCTACTACAAGCACCAGCAAAAGATGTTCCTCGACTTTCTTCGCGCGGGTCTGGTCGAACGCAAGCTGGGCAAGGTGAACTGGGATCCGGTCGACCAGACCGTGCTCGCCAACGAGCAGGTGATCGACGGCCGCGGCTGGCGCTCGGGGGCAGTGGTCGAACAGCGCGAAATGCCGCAGTGGTATTTCCGAATCACCAAATTTTCCGAGGATTTGCTGCAGGCGCTCGACCGGCTCGACCGCTGGCCCGAGAAGGTTCGCGTGATGCAGCGCAATTGGATCGGCCGCTCCGAAGGACTCCTCATCCGCTTTGCGCTCGATCCCACCACAACACCGAATGCGGAAGACGAACTCGAAGTCTTCACCACGCGGCATGATACGCTGTTCGGCGCCAAGTTCATGGCGCTTTCGCCCGATCATCCGCTCGCCGCCGCCGCGGCAGCCAAGAACCCCGCACTCGCGGCATTCATCGCGGAATGCAGACGCCACGGCACTGCACAGCAATTGATAGATACCGCCGAGAAGAAGGGTTTCGACACCGGCATGAAGGCTCTCCACCCCTTCGACCCGAACTGGAAGCTTCCGGTCTATGTCGCCAATTTCGTGGTGATGGACTACGGCACGGGCGCGATCTTCGGCTGCCCGGCACACGACCAGCGCGACCTCGACTTCGCCAACAAATACGGCCTCGGCAACACGCCAGTGGTGTGCCCGCCAGGACAGGAGGCCGACACCTTCATCATCACCGACACCGCATATGAAGGCGACGGCCGCATGATCAATTCGCGCTTTCTCGACGGCATGAGCGTGGAGCAAGCGAAGCAAGAGGTTGCACAACGACTCGAGCGGACATCGCATGGCAACTCCCCCATTGCCACGCGCCAAGTCAATTTCCGTTTGCGCGACTGGGGCATTTCACGCCAGCGCTACTGGGGCTGCCCGATTCCTGTGATTCACTGCGAGCGCTGCGGCATCGTGCCGGTGCCCGAACGCGATCTGCCAATCACCCTGCCCGACGACGTGAATTTCGATCGACCCGGCAATCCACTCGACCACCATCCGACCTGGAAAAACGTGACGTGCGCGCAATGCGGCGGGGCAGCTCGGCGCGAGACCGATACCATGGACACGTTCGTCGACTCGTCCTGGTACTTCATCCGCTTCACCGATCCGTGGGCGACGTGTCCAACGAATCGCGCGGTCGCCGACCGGATGATGCCTGTCGACCAATATATCGGTGGCATTGAGCATGCCATTCTGCACCTGCTCTACAGCCGCTTCTTCACGCGTGCGATGTGCGCGACCGGGCACATCGACCTCGATGAGCCGTTCGCGGGCCTGTTCACCCAGGGCATGGTGGTACACGAGACCTATCACGCCGCGAACGGGGAATGGGTCATGCCCGCCGAAGTCAGAGTCGAAGGCGCGGGCGAAGAACGTCGCGCCAGACTGCTCGCAACCGGCGAACCGGTCGCGATCGGCCCCATCGAGAAGATGTCGAAGTCGAAACGCAACACGGTCGACCCTGACGACATTATTGGGAGCTACGGCGCCGACACCGCGCGCTGGTTCATGCTCTCCGATTCGCCCCCCGAACGGGATGTGATCTGGACCGAGGAGGGCGTGCAGGGCGCTTGGCGATTCGTGCAACGGCTCTGGCGGCTGGTGCGCGAGGCAGCAGAGGTGGCCGCACCCGCGGATCTTCCCCGCCCGCCCCACTTCAGCGAGGCCGCGCTCACCTTGCGCAAGGCGGCCCACCGAGGGCTCGCGCGCGTCTCGGAGGATATCGAGCGACTTCGCTTCAACGTGTGCGTCGCGCATATTTACGAACTTGCCAACGCGTTCCAGAGCTCACTCGCCGATCTAACGACCGAGCCAACTGCCGACTATCGCTGGGCGGTGCGGGAAGCAGCCGACATTCTGGTGCGGCTATTTCACCCGATGATGCCGCATCTGGCGGAGGAGTGCTGGGCCGCGCTCGGCCACAAAACGCTTGTCTCCTCAGAGCCTTGGCCGCAGCTCGAGGCCGACCTTTTGGTCGAAAACATGATCACACTTCCGGTCCAAATCAATGGTAAGAAGCGCGGCGATGTCACAGTTGCCCGAAATGCTGCCAACACCGAGATCGAGTCCGCTGTTTTGGCCCTCGATGCAGTAAAACGGGCGCTCGATGGCAGGCCGCCCAAGAAAGTGATCGTCGTTCCGCAAAGGATCGTCAATGTGGTGGCATGACAAGGGTACGGCTCTACTCGGCTCTCCCACGCGATGGCGCATGGGGCCGGGACAAGCCGTGCCTTGCCCGACCGTCTCCGCGCGGGCAAAGCTGATGCGCGCCATCGGCGCGCTGGCGCTCGCCGCGTTGGCCGCCGGCTGCTTCCAACCGCTTTATGGCGAGCAATCTCCGGCCGGCGGGCCGCTGTTGCGCGACCAGCTCAGCGCGGTTGACGTGCAGCAGATCCAGGCGCCGAAGGGAACCGACGAGGCGCGGATCGCGGTCGAAATCCGCAATGCGCTGCTCTTTGACTTCACCGGGGGCGGCTACGCGGCGCCACCCACCCATCGACTGAAGATTGCCATCACCTCCACACGCGCATCGATCATCGTCGACGTGAACACCTCGCGGCCCGATGTGGAGAACTACGGCATCAATGCGACGTATACGCTGACCGAAATCGGAACTGGCAAGCTCGTGGTCACTGGCACCACCTTCTCCCGCGTGTCCTATGACATTCCAGGCCAGGAGCAACGGTTCGCACGCGTGCGCGGATTGCGGGATGCTGAGTTGCGCGCGGCGAAAGTGATCTCCGACAATATCAGGGCGCGGCTTGCATCCTATTTCATCGCTGGGACGTAAAGGCGCTTCTCAAAATCGTCTCTTCGCAGAGGCGGCCGAGCTCTCCCCGATTTGAACGGGGCAGAGCGCTTCTCGCTGCCCCCCTCGACATGATGCAGGAGATCGGGAGACCTCATGGTCGCGCTGAAAGGCTCCGAGGTCGAGAACTTCCTTGCCCGCCCGACTCGGCCGATCGTGCTCATCTTCGGCCCGGATGCGGGCCTGGTGCGCGAGCGCGCGGAAGCGCTTGTGCGCCAATCGGTCGACGATCCGAAGGATCCTTTTCAACTTGCGCGGCTTGATGGCGACGATCTCAGCAGCGAGCCTACCCGCCTCGTCGACGAGGCCAACACGATTCCACTGTTCGGCGGCCGCCGGGCAGTCTGGATAAAGGCCGGCGCGCGCAACTTTGCTCCCGCGCTCGAAGCTCTCATTGCAGCGCCCCCGCCGAATTGCCGCATCTTGATCGAGGCCGGCGACCTCAAGCGCAACGCGCCGCTGCGCGCTGTTTGCGAGCGCGCCAAGACCGCCGCTGCGCTGCCTTGCTACCCCGACACGGAAAAAGATTTGATTCGTCTCATTGACCAGGAGATGGGCGAGGCCGGTCTTGCCATATCGCCGGAGGCGCGCGCCGCTCTCATTCCGTTGCTCGGAGGCGATCGCCTCGCGTCGCGCCATGAAATTCGAAAGGTGGCGCTGTTCACGCGCGGCAAGGAACGCGTTGAGTTGGAAGACGTGGCGGCGGTGGTTGCCGACGCCTCGACGCTCGCGCTCGATGAGTTGATCGACGCCGCGTTTGCCGGCAGCCCTGGTGAGGTCGAAGTCCAGTTCGCCAAGGCGCGCACCTCTGGAACAACGCCTGGCGCGATCGTGTCGGCCGCACTACGGCATGTGGCACAGCTGCATAGGGCGAGGCTGTCCATCGACCAAGGCGACTCGATCACCGAGGCCGCCGAAGGCATCCAGCCATTCGTTCATTTCAATCGCAAGCGTGTCGTCGAAGCTGCGCTCAGGACCTGGACATCGGCACGGCTAGAACGTGCGATGGCGCGGCTGGGAGAGGCCGCGCTCGAAGCGCGCCGGCAGTCCGCAATGGCCGAACCGATTGCGCGGCGGGCACTACTGACGCTCGCCCTTGACGCGCGCCGAAAGCAATAACTGCAGACGCTTGTGTGCCACCGCCGCAAGGACAACGGCCAGAACGCATTCGCGACTGTCCGGATCAATTCTTTTCAAGTCGCCGCAGCACGTGGTCGAGCTGATCGAGGCTGCGATAACGGATTCGCAGCATCCCGCCTTCGCCGCGGTGATCGATCGCGACTGCAAGGCCAAGCGCGTCCGAAACCCGCCGCTCGAGCGCAATCGTATCGGCGTTCTTCACCGCGCGATTGTTAGTCGCGCTGCGTCTGCTTGATGCGCGCTCCTTCGCCAGCGCCTCCACCTGGCGAACGTTGAGCCCCCGGTCGACGATCTCGCGCGCCATCTCTTCCGGATCGGGCGCGCCGACGAGCATACGCGCGGCGCCAGCCGTAATCTTGCCGGCGTGGATGAAAGCCTTCACGGGCTCCGGCAGCTTCAGCAGGCGCAGTGTATTGCTGACATGACTGCGGCTCTTGCCGACGACCTTGGCGATATCGTCGTGACTGCGCTGGTACTCGCTCGCGAGCGCCTGATATCCGGCGGCTTCCTCCAGCGCATTAAGATCAGTGCGCTGCACGTTCTCGATGATCGCAAGCTCGAGCGCTTCGCTGTCGCTTACTTCGAGCGGCACGATTGGAATTTCGTGCAGAGCGGCGCGCTGGGCCGCTCGCCAGCGCCGCTCGCCAGCTATGATTTCATAGGCATCTTTCGCGCCGTGGAGCGAACGGACAATAACCGGTTGGATGATGCCGTGCTCTTTTATTGACGCCGCAAGCTCATCGAGCTCGGCTTCTGGATAGTTGCGTCGAGGATTGCGCGGATTGGGCCTGAGAAACTCGATCGGAACGCGACGCTGGTTGCGTGCGCGCTCGGGTGCGCTCGTCGTTTCGACGCCAACGTCGCCCATCAGCGCGGCAAGACCGCGCCCGAGTCGCGATCGGCCCTCATCTGGCATGGCCGCGCCTCCTCAAGCTTGTTGCATCACGCGGCACCATGCCGCTGATCCGAATCAATGACGTTCTCCGCGGGCGGCGAGTGTGCCGTCAATTCCTTCTCGCGCTGAATGATCTCGGTCGCCAGCCGCAAATAGGCTTCGCTCCCAACGCATTTGAGATCGTAGACGAGCACGGGTTTGCCGTAGGACGGCGCCTCCGATACGCGCACGTTGCGTGGGATGACGGTGTCGTAGACCTTCTGCTTGCTGTTCGCCCGCACATCGGCCACGACCTGGTTCGAGAGATTGTTGCGTGCATCATGCATCGTGAGCACGATGCCGTGGATCATGAGCTCGGGGTTGAGCTGGGATTTCACGGTGTGGACGGTCTGCAGGAGCTGCGACAATCCTTCCAGCGCGAAGAATTCGCACTGCAGCGGGACCAGAACGGCATCTGCTGCCGCCAGTGCGTTGACAGTGAGCAGATTGAGAGACGGCGGACAATCGATCAGCACATAGCTGAAATCGTTCACGCGCGCGGTCGTACCGCGCATCGGCGCAAGCGCCCCGCGCAGCCGAAAAGCCCGATCGCGCTCTTGGCTCACCTCGAGTTCGAGGCCGGAGAGATCGATGGTCGAGGGCACAATCGAGAGGCGCGGCACCGCGGTCGCGAGCACGGCATCCGACAAACTCGCCGCTCCCATCAACACATCGTAAGTCGAATGGCGACGGTTGCCCCGATCGATCCCGAGGCCGGTCGACGCATTGCCCTGTGGATCGAGATCGATGATCAGAACCTGCTCGCCGATGGCGGCCAGTGCGGTGCCGAGATTGATCGCGGTCGTGGTCTTGCCGACGCCGCCTTTCTGGTTGGCAATCGCGATGACACGCGCGGGCGCGGGGTTGCCAATACGGCTTGCAAGGGCAACGACGGACGGCGTTTGTGCCGGCGACGGCGCCGGCAAATCCGCAGGGTCGGTCATGGCATTGCGTCCCGCGTCAAGGAGCCCTAGGTCGCGAATCAGGTGAAATGTTATGGCCTTATGTTGCGCCGCTCCACATCCCGAATGACGACAATGTGTCCCGCAGGCTCGATGCGGCTGGGCACGAGCGCGGCTGCCATGGCCCACCCCTGCATGGCGGCCGACTCACGCGCCTCTCGGAGTTCAAGCTCTGCATGTCGCCCCTTCGGGAACAAGCCCACCGCACCGTTTTTCCCCAGAAGCGGAAAGCATTGGTCCAGCAATGGCTTGAGGGGAGCGAGGGCGCGTGCGGTCACGACATCCGCCCGGCCTTCGAAGCTCGCCACGAATTCCTCGCCGCGCGTGGCATGCACGGTCGCTGGCGCCGCGGTCAGGCGCTGGGCTTCACGCAGGAACGCCGCCTTTTTGTGATTACTTTCAACGAGATAAACGTGAGCGCCGGGCCGGTCCGCAAGCGCACAGGCAATCACCAGGCCGGGGAAACCGCCTCCCGCCCCCAGGTCGACCCAAATCCGCGCATCGGGCACGAAGCTTAGCAGCTGCAGCGAGTCGGCGATGTGCCGTGTCCACAGATTCAAAACCGTGGATGGGGCAATCAGGTTTGTGGTCCGCTGCCACGTCAGCAGAAGCGCAACGAAGCGATCGAGGCGTTCGAGTGTTTCACGTGAAACGGGCGTGAAGACCAGCGCGCGAGCGCGATCCGCAGCTGCAGGCGCCGTGGCCTTGCCTCGCCCGCTTCCCCGGCTCCTCTGCCCCGTACTAGAAGGGGGCCGGCGGGTCCGCGACATTAGCTTGCGGCGGCCGCAGCTTTAGGGCGCTGGCCAATCCGTCGGAGGTGCGCAACGAGAAGGGTGAGCGCCGCCGGCGTGATGCCATCCATCTGCGCGGCCTGAGCGATCGTGCGGGGACGCGCGGAACTGAGCTTTTGGCAAGCTTCAATTGAGAGCCCGGGCAGCTGCGAATAGTCGAATCCCTCTGGGAGTTGCAGGCTTTCATCTCGGCGATAGGCAGCGATGTCAGCTGCCTGGCGTGACAGGTAGACCTCATATTTAGCGTCGATTTCGACTTGTTCTGCGATTTTCGGCGGCAGATCGGCGAAGCGGGGCCAGATCTTCGCGAGTTCTGCGATGCCAATGTTCGGGTGTGATAGCAGCTCAAAAGCGGTACGCCGCTGGCCGTCCCTGTTGAGGGCAAGTCCATGGCGTTCCGCCTCGTTCGGTGTCAGCGAAACCGAGCGGGCGAAATCGCGTGCCGCGTCAAGGGCTGCCATCTTCGACTCGTGCCGGGAGCGGCGCGTTGCACCGACGCAGCCAATTGCAATGCCTCGCCCTGTGAGGCGCTGATCGGCATTGTCGGCACGCAGGGTGAGCCGGTATTCCGCGCGCGAGGTGAACATCCGGTACGGCTCTGTCACGCCGCGCGTCACCAAATCATCAATCATTACCGCGAGATATGCCTCGGCACGGTCGAAGGTAACGGCGCCTCCCCCACCCGCGCGCGAGGCCGCATTGAGCCCCGCAAGCAGGCCCTGAGCCGCCGCCTCTTCGTAACCGGTTGTCCCATTAATTTGTCCCGCCAGGAACAGACCCGGCATCCGCTTGGTCTCCAACGTGGGCTCAAGCTCGCGCGGATCGACGTGGTCGTATTCGATCGCGTAGCCGGGCCGGATAATGCGCGCCCTCCCGAGCCCCGGGATGGTCGCGATCAGCGCGATTTGCACCTCCTCCGGCAACGAAGTCGAGATGCCATTGGGATAGACCGTGGGATCATCGAGCCCCTCAGGCTCAAGAAAAATCTGATGCCCTTCCCGCTCGCCGAAGCGCACGATCTTGTCCTCGATCGACGGGCAATAACGGGGCCCCTTGCTGCGAATCTGACCGGAATACATCGGCGAGCGGTGAACGTTCTCGCGGATAATCTGATGGGTCGCTGCGTTCGTGCGGGTAATACCGCACTGGACCTGCGGGTTTTCAATGCGCTCGGTAAGGGTGGAAAACGGCTCGGGCGGCTCATCTCCCGGCTGCATGTCCACGGCGACCCAATCGATGGTGCGGCCATCGAGTCGTGGCGGTGTCCCGGTTTTGAGCCGCCCGAGCGCAAATCCAAGCCGCTCCAGCGTCAAAGCAAGGCCAATCGCAGGCGCTTCGCCGACGCGGCCCGCGGGCGTCATTCGATCCCCGACGTGGATGAGACCCCGCAAAAAGGTCCCGGTTGTCAGTACGACGGCCGCTGTCCCGAGCTCGCGCCCATCCGCTAGCTTGATGCCAGCGCTTCGTTTGCCTCGAATAATGAGGTCGTCCGCCTCGGCTTGGATAACGGTGAGATTGGGAATCCCCGAGATTGCCTGTTGCATGGCGCGGGCATAGAGCCTGCGATCCGCCTGGGCGCGCGGTCCACGCACTGCCGGACCTTTGCGCCGGTTGAGGACACGGAACTGGATGCCCCCGAGGTCGGCCATCCGCCCCATCAGGCCGTCCAATGCATCGATCTCACGGACAAGATGGCCTTTGCCGAGGCCCCCGATCGCGGGATTGCATGACATTGCGCCTATGGTCGCGAAGCGATGCGTAACCAGCGCAGTTTTGGCGCCCAGACGCGCCGCGGCCGCCGCCGCCTCACAGCCGGCATGGCCACCACCCACCACGATCACGTCGTATTGCGCATCCATCCGTTACGAACCTTCGAGCGCGGAGCTTCTACCCAAGGTGATATCGATCGTCTATTTCGCCCCGCTCGGCGAGAGCGTTTCACGTGAAACATGGGCGAGTGGATGTAGCATAGTCCGGCAGGCTTCACTCCGCCTTCGCAGCCGCCCGGCGGGCAAAAACGAGGAACCCGATCGCCGGCTATTTCCCAACACAGAAATCTCGGAAGATCACATCCAGAACGTCCTCCACGTCGACCCGCCCCAGAAGCTTGCCCAACGCCCTGCTCGCCAGCCGAAGGTGTTCCGCCATGATTTCCTCACGGCCTTCCTGCGCGGCACATTTCGCGCGCTCTAGCGCCAGGACGGTCTCTCTCAGATGCGCCCGCTGGCGCTCGCGCGTGACCAATGCAGGTTCAGGTGTGAAGAAGCGCTCCGCAAAGCCGGAAAGTGCGTTCACCAATCCGTCTACGCCGGTCCCGGTAGAACTGGAAACTAGATTCATATTTTCATATTTTCCGAATCCAGATTCGGCTCTTTGCCTCTCCTGCTCCGTCAGAAGATCTGTCTTGTTGACCACCAGCCAGGCGGCATTCGGTGCGGAGTGGGGTGCGCAGCGCGCTGAAAACTTTGGCGATTTCATCTTGGTAGCGTCCGTGACCCAGAGCACAAGATCGGCGCTGGCGGCCTGTTCGCTCGCCCGCCGGACCCCTTCGCGTTCGATGGGGTCGCTCGTCTCGCGCATGCCGGCCGTATCGAGGACAGTGACCGGATAGCCGCCAAGGTCGAGGTGGAGTTCGAGCACGTCGCGCGTGGTCCCGGGGAAAGGCGATACGATTGCGGCCTCGCGACGCGCCAGGCGGTTGAACAAGGTCGACTTTCCCGCATTCGGCGGTCCCGCGATCGCAACGCGCAGCCCCTCGCGCAAGCGCTCGCCCTGCCTCGCGCCCGCCTTGCTGATTTCCTCACCGAGTGGGCGAATGAGTTCCAAGGCACGCGACATCATGTCCTTGGGGACGTCCTCCTCGTCGGAAAAATCAATGCCGGCTTCGACCAAAGCGAGCGCCTCGATCAACCGCTGCCGCCAGCTCTCGGCGCGATCACCAAGGAGGCCTCTGAGTTGCTGGTAGGCCTGCCGACGTTGCGCCTCGGTTTCAGCGGCAACCAGGTCGGCAAGCCCCTCGACCGCGGTCAACTCCATGCGCCCGTTTTCGAAGCTGCGGCGCGTGAACTCCCCTGCTTCCGCATGACGCAAGCCGGCGAGCTTCGCCAGCGCCGAAAGAACCGCCACGATCACCGCGCGGCCGCCGTGCACGTGTAGCTCGGCGACGTCTTCGCCAGTCGCGCTGTTCGGACCGGGGAACCATAAGACAAGTCCCTCGTCGATGACGTGATGGGTCGCCGGATCGCGCACCTGAGCAAGCGACGCGCGTCGCGGCTGCGGCACGCGACCGATCAGCCGTTCGAGAGCCGCGCCCGCGCGCGGACCGGAAACGCGAATAACGGCGATTGCTGCCGGCGGCCTTCCGGAGGAGAGGGCAAAGATGGTGTCGCGGTCGCTGGTCATCTCTTGGCGTACTCGAACGTCCTCAGCTTGCAGGTCATATCGCAGCGCAATAGGTTACGCGTAGCTTGAAAGCCGATTTATTCGTGATCTAGCCGGGTCTCGCGCGCTGAACCAAGCGCACCGGCGGGCATTGTCAGTAGATGTCATCGAATTCAGTCGCCACATCCCACGAGAACCGTCTCGGGCACGAGACGAGCCCCTACCTGCTGCAGCATAAGCACAATCCGGTCGACTGGTGGCCGTGGGGAATCGAGGCACTCGCCGAAGCAAAGCGCACCAACAAACCGATCCTGCTCTCGGTCGGCTATGCAGCCTGCCACTGGTGTCATGTCATGGCGCACGAGAGCTTCGAAGACGCGGCAACCGCGCAGGTCATGAATGATCTGTTCGTTAACATCAAAGTGGATCGCGAAGAGCGTCCCGACATCGACCAGATCTACATGTCGGCTTTGCACCACCTCGGTGAGCACGGCGGCTGGCCGCTGACGATGTTCCTCACCCCGAACGGCGAGCCGTTCTGGGGCGGCACTTACTTTCCCAATACCGCCCGATATGGGAAGCCGGCGTCGACGTCTTGCGTGAGGTCGAGCGCGTATTCCGGGAGAAGCCCAAAAGCGTGGAGCAGAACCGCAGCACGCTTATGGCGCAGCTGACGGCCAGCGCAAAGCCCGAGGGCCGCGTGGTGATTGCCGCACCCGACCTTGACCGCGCTGCTGATCAGCTCTTGGGCATAATCGATCCGGTCAACGGCGGCATACGCGGCGCGCCCAAATTTCCGCAATCGATGATGCTAGAATTTTTGTGGCGCGCGGGGGAACGCACGAACAACAGCCGATGTTTCGCGGCGGCGGACCTCACGCTCGCTCGCATTTGCGAGGGCGGCATCTACGATCATCTCGGCGGCGGCTTCTCGCGCTATTCGGTCGACGAGCGTTGGCTCGTGCCGCATTTCGAAAAGATGCTTTACGACAACGCGCTCCTGCTCGAACTGCTCGCGCTCGCCTACCTGCGCTCGAGCAATGACTTGTTCCGGCGTCGCGCGCGCGAGACGGTGGCTTGGCTGGCGCGAGAAATGACAACACCCGAGGGAGCGTTTTGCGCCTCGCTGGACGCCGATTCCGAGGGCGAAGAGGGCAAGTTTTACGTTTGGTCGTTGGACGAGGTGACGAGCGCCTTGGGTAAGGATGATGCTGCCTTTTTCGCCGCCCATTACGATGTCGCCGCCGAGGGCAACTTCGAAGGCCACAATATTCTCAATCGCCTCAAGCATATGCCGCGTAGTACGGAGGACGAGCAAAGGCTCGCGCCGTTACGCGAAAAATTACTCAGCGTTCGCGACAAACGAGTGCGGCCGGGCCTCGATGACAAGGTGCTGGCGGACTGGAATGGCTTGATGATTGCCGCGCTCGTCAATGCCGGGCTCGCGTTAAGAGAGCCACTGTGGCTTGAAATGGCCGCGCGCGCCTTCTTGTTCGTTGACGCCAAGATGGCGCATGGAGACCGCCTCGGCCATTCATGGCGCGCAGGCAAACTGATCGTCCCGGGCCTCGCCTCCGATCACGCTTCCATGATTCGCGCAGCGCTGTTGCTGCACGAAGCCACCGGCGAGCAAGCATATCTGGAGCGTGCACTCGCCTGGCAGGCGACGCTCGACCGGCATTACGTCAATCCGGAGAACGGCGGCTATTTCCTCACCGCCGATGATGCTGAGGGCCTGGTGGTGCGGCCCAGCGCCACCACTGATGATGCGACACCGAATGCCAACGCCCTGGCGGCGCAGAACCTGATCCGCCTCGCGTTCTTCACCGGTCAGCAGGCCTGGCGCGACAAGGTCGATCGGCTATTCGAAGGAATAGCTGCGAGCGCCGGCGAAAATGTGTTTGCGCATCTCGCCCTTATCAACGCGCTGGACCTGCGCCTGCGCGCAGCCGAGATCGTCGTGGCAGGAGAGGATGGGCGCGCCGATGAACTGCTCGCCGCCGCGCGCAAGCTTCCCTTCCTCGACCGCGTCGTGCTGCGCGCGTCGCGCGGGCTGCCGCCCGAACATCCCGCCCACGACAAGATTAAAGCGGCAGGACAGAGCGCAGCCTTCATCTGCGTCGGCGAGACTTGCTCGCTGCCGGTCCGTGAGCCTGATGCGATTGCCGAAGCTGTGCGCGCGGCGCGGCGCTGATCACGCGTTCATCGACTCGAAGAAGTCGCCATTGGTCTTGGTGTTGCGCAGCTTGTCGAGCAGGAAGTCAATCCCATCCATGGTGCCCATCGGATTGAGGATGCGACGCAAGATATACATCTTCTTGAGCTGATCGGGCGCCACCAGCAGTTCCTCCTTGCGGGTGCCCGACCGCGTGATGTCCATGGCCGGGAAGGTGCGTTTGTCCGCCACCTTGCGGTCGAGAATTATTTCCGAATTGCCGGTGCCCTTGAACTCCTCGAAGATCACTTCGTCCATACGGCTGCCGGTGTCGATCAGGGCGGTAGCTATAATGGTGAGCGAACCGCCTTCTTCGATGTTGCGCGCCGCGCCGAAGAAGCGCTTCGGCCGCTGCAGCGCGTTCGCGTCGACGCCGCCGGTGAGCACCTTACCGGAGGACGGCACCACTGTATTGTAGGCACGACCGAGCCGAGTAATCGAATCTAGGAGGATGACCACGTCGCGGCTGTGCTCGACCAGGCGCTTGGCCTTTTCGATCACCATTTCGGCGACCTGAACATGGCGCGATGCCGGTTCGTCGAAGGTCGAGGATACGACCTCGCCCTTCACCGAACGCTGCATGTCGGTCACCTCTTCCGGCCGCTCGTCGATGAGCAGCACGATCAGGTAGCATTCCGGATGGTTCGCGGTGATCGCGTGGGCGATGTTCTGCAATAGCACCGTTTTGCCCGTGCGCGGCGGCGACACGATCAATGCGCGCTGGCCTTTGCCGATCGGCGCAACGATATCGATCACTCGGGGGGAGAGATCCTTCTTGGTCGGATCCTCGTGCTCCATGCGTAACCGCTCCTCGGGGTAGAGCGGCGTGAGATTGTCGAAATTGACCTTGTGGCGCGCCTTCTCCGGATCCTCAAAATTGATCGTGTTGACCTTGAGCAGCGCAAAATAACGCTCGCCTTCCTTGGGCGAGCGGATGTGACCATCGATGGTGTCACCGGTACGCAGCCCGAACCGGCGGATCTGCGACGGCGAGACATAGATGTCGTCGGGCCCGGGCAGGTAATTGGCTTCCGGCGAGCGTAGGAAGCCGAAGCCGTCCGAGAGCACCTCGACCACGCCTTCACCGACGATATCGGTCTCGCGCATGGAGAGCTGTTTGAGAATACCGAACATCAGCTCCTGCTTGCGCATGGTGCTGGCATTTTCGACCTCGAGCTCCTCGGCGAACGAGACAAGCTCGGCCGGTGTTTTGGCCTTGAGGTCCTGGAGTTTCATTTCCCGCATACGGGGTAGTCCTATGGAGGGGATCGGTGACCAAAAAAGCTGCCGATCGATACGGAGTGGGAATCGCAGGTCTTAACCGAGGCCTTTAAGCCCGATGCATGGGCCGGCTCCCGCACTTGGGCCGGTAACTAGATGCATCTGCCTGCGTTCGGGGAGATGCAGCCAACATATGTAAAGACGGTTCCATGCGCAAGTGCCGCGCGTCGTCGCCGGCGCTTTGTTGTGGACTCATCAGAACGGCTTGACGATCGCGAGGATCACGATCCCAACCAAGAGCACCGCCGGTACTTCATTGATAATTCGATAGAATCCCTGAGAGTGCCGATTCTGGTCACGGGCGAACTCGCGCACGCAGCGCACAAAGAATCCGTGCAAGGCGGAGAGCCCGAGAACCAAGACCACCTTCGCCTGCAGCCAGCCGGCGAGGTAGGAGCCGCCGGCCCACGCAAGCCACAAGCCAAGCACCCAGCTCACCACCATGGCGGGGGTGGTGATCATGTTGAGGAGCCGCCGCTCCATGATCTTGAAAGTCTCAGACTGCCTGGAGTGGGGCTCGGCCTCGCAATGATAGACGAATAGGCGCGGCAGATAGAGCATTCCCGCCATCCACGCGATGATTGCGATCACATGGAATGCCTTGAGCCACACATACATGCCTTGCTCCGCTCATGCTGCGGGTTCTGCCGCGCGCACGCGGGCAAGCATCTGCTCCACATGCGCAATTGGCGTTTGCGGCAAAATGCCGTGTCCGAGATTGAAGATGAACGGCCGCCCGGAGAATGCTTTCAGTATCATCTCGACCGAGCGGTCCAGTGCAGCGCCACCTGCGAGCAGCACGAGCGGGTCGAGATTTCCCTGCACCGGCACGCGCAGCTCAATGTGCTCGCGCACGAATGCGGGATCAACTGTCCAGTCAAGGCTGATCGCGTCGACCGGCACGTGCTCCACATAGCGCAAGAGTTTGGTGCCGGCCCCGCGGGGAAATCCGATTACTTTTGCGTTCGCGACATGGTGGCGGACGGCGGCGATAATTCTCTGGATAGGCTCGATGCACCACCGATGGAATTCTTCTGCCGGCAGCACACCGGCCCAGGTATCGAAGATCTGCACCGCATCGACGCCTGCCTCCAGCTGCCGAATCAGGTAACCGGCAGATGCCTTGATCAATCTTTCGATCAGATCATCAAATCCCTTCGGATCTTTATAGGCAAAGCGCCGGGCAGGCTCCTGCTCCGATGTGCCAACACCCGCTATCATATAACTTGCGACCGTCCAGGGCGCACCGCAAAACCCAAGCAAGGAAACGGCCGGTGGAAGATCTGCCTTCACCCGCTCGATGGTCTCGTAAATCGGTGCAAGTAGGCCGTGGTCAAGTTCCCTCTTCAGCCGTGTCAGGTCTCGGCGATCTACAATTGCATCGAGCTGCGGTCCCTCGTTCAGGGTAAAGTGTACCGACTGTCCAAGCGCATGTGGGACGACCAGGATGTCAGAAAACAGAATTGCGGCATCGAAACCAAATCGACGGATCGGTTGAAGTGTCGCCTCGGCCGCAAGTTCGGGCGTGAAGCAGAGTTTAAAAAAGTCACCGGCTTTCTCACGCAGTATTCGATATTCCGGCAGATAGCGGCCGGCTTGCCGCATCAACCAGACCGGTGGTGGATTGCAGCGCTGGCGATTGAGAACATCGAGAACGGGCTTTGTCACAAGCGATATCCCACCGCAGAGATGTCCTTAAAAATACATCTTAAGAATCTTTAGTTGTGATTGTTGGAGCGTTGATTTGACTCATACATTTCTGTCCACATGGTATCCACGCTGAGAAAGTTATGCCGGCCCTGTGGAGTAAATTGCGATCCATATGAACTTAGTTCGAGAGTGCAAGCTTTATCGCTGCTTCCATCGTATCTCGTGATTGATAATTCAGGTCTGATTCACATTTACCCGTGAATCGGCCGATAAGTGTCAACGCTCTCCTCACTTCTATAGTGGGGAAAGCCTGAGGGCTTGTGCCGAGCCTGGACTTGCACTTGGGTACCACTCGTGGCCTTCTCCCCGGTAATCCACAGTTAGTCCTCTTTACCATGGCGCAGCGTACCGGTAGCTATTTCCATCTTCACCTTGTGTCGGATGCGACCGGCGAGACGTTAACGACCGTCGCTCGCGCGGCGACGGCGCAATACACGAAAGTCTCGGCCGTAGAACACATCTACCCTTTAGTCCGGACGCAGAAACAGCTCGATCGTGTACTGGCTGAGATTGAAGAGTCGCCCGGTATCGTCCTTTACACCCTACTTGATGATGTGCTGCTGCAACGACTTGAAAATCGTTGCCGTGAGCTGAGCCTGCCCTGCTTATCGATCCTGGGACCGGTTCTGCAGCTTCTGCAATCCTATCTCGGAACCGAAACCTCGCATCGTGTCGGGGCGCAACACACCCTGAATGCCGATTATTTCAAGCGTATCGATGCCCTCAACTACACGATGCTGCACGATGACGGCCAGCATCTGGAGGACTTGGAAGAAGCTGATGTGGTGTTGGTCGGGGTATCGCGAACGTCCAAGACGCCGACCTCGATCTATCTGGCGAACCGCGGTGTAAAGACCGGTAACGTGCCCGTCGTGCCA
>Ga0209240_1000285_pt1 | contig 21060 bp, 24 predicted proteins | sample GraSoi_2013_80cm_FD_185828 | JGI IMG/M metagenome (GOLD analysis project Ga0209240, IMG submission 185828) | Grasslands soil microbial communities from the Angelo Coastal Reserve, California, USA - Sample 9_17_2013_80cm (SPAdes) (version 2) | ecosystem: Environmental > Terrestrial > Soil >...
CGATGCGCTGGACAGAATTCCCTATATCGCGGACCTCGGCTTCAACGCCGTGCAACCCCTTCCATTCGTCGAGTACTGGACGGAGAATAGTCTGGGCTACAACGGCACCGACCTTTTCTCGCCGGAAATGGATTACTGCGTCTCTCCCACGGACCCCCTGTTCGCCACGCTCTACCTGCCGCGAATCAACGGGATGCTAGCCGCGAAGGGACAGGGTCCGAAGACGATCGAGGAATTGTCGAGCAACGTGAGTCAACTGAAGCTTTTTATAGACCTTTGCCACCTATACGGGATCGCGGTCATTACCGACGTCGTCTTTAATCACGCAGGAGGGTCTTTCAATGACCAGAGCCTCGATTTCTTTGATCGTCCCACGAGTCCCGGGAGCGGGAACAGCCTGTATTTCAATAAGTCAGGCGCCCAATGGTCGGGAGGCAAGGTTTTTGACTACAGCGAACCGGATGTATGCGATTTTCTCATCAATATTGCCCGCATGTTCATCAACGAGTATCGAGTGGACGGCATCCGATATGACGAGGTGCGGGTGATCCGCTGGTACGGTGGCTGGTTTTTTGCGCAGGGGCTTATAAACACGGTACGCTATCTCAAAAGCAATTGCGTTCAGATCGCAGAGTTTTGGGACGATGATCGCCCGACCGCGATAAATTCGCCTCCCGGTGGAATGGGTTTCGATCTCGAGTACGAGGACCGCTTTCGAGAGGCCGTGCGTTCAGTGCTGGGCCAGGCAGCGGGCGGCGCCGCAGCGCCGCTGAATTGGGACGTGGTACACGACACTCTTTATACGCGGAGCGGGGATCCAGCCGCATGGCAGCAGTACCAAATGCTCGAGAGCCACGACGTCGTATATGACCCTCACTCTGACAAGGAACCGCGCATCGCGGCCCTTGCGGGAGGTGGCGACGCGCGTTCTTGGTACGCGACCAGCCGTTCACGCGTGGCGAATGGGCTGCTGCTGACGGCCTCCGGGGTGCCGATGTATTTCATGGGGCAGGAAATTCTGGAGGATAAATACTGGAATGACTGGCCGCATGCTTCAAACCTCTTCGTCTATTGGAAGGGTTTGGAGGGAGCGGACAAGAAGGTCAGCGATTTTCACCGCTTCACACGAGACCTAATCTGGCTGCGCCGAACGTACCCAGGTCTTACTGGCGAGGGACTCAATGTCTTCCACGTGCACAACGGCAACCGCATCATTGCCTTTCATCGGTGGGTTCCCAGCGCTGGTTACGACATAGTCGTGGTCGCCAGCCTCAATGAGTACACTTTTTACGATCAGAGTTACCAACTTGGATTTCCTGTGTCAGGACATTGGGATGAAGTCTTTAACTCGGATATCTATGAGAATTGGGTTAATCCGAATTCGCAAGGAAACTATGGTGGTATCACGGCCGATGGCCCGGGGCTTCATGGCTTCTCGCAATCCGCAGGCGTTACGATCCCAGCCAATGGCCTTTTGGTGTTCGCAAAAACGCGTTTATGACAACGGACGCTCTCTCCCACGATTCCGATATCGCAAAGGTTCAGGAGTGGCTTGGGCATGCTAACGTATCGACAACGCGGCTCTATGACCGGCGCAAGAGTAAGCCGTAAGACAGTCCGACCTTTCGGGTGAAATATTAAGGAGCCCCCACCCTGTAGGCAGCGGTCCCACTTCTTATCAGGTATCCAGAGTGAAGCCGACCTTCACTGTCACCTGCCAGTCCGCAACCTTGTTATTCTCGAGGTGGCCGCGCACCTCAGCGACCTCAAACCACCTCATATTTCGGATCGTCTTGCCAGCTCGCGTGATCGCGTTGTTCACGGCGTCTTCGATGCCGTTTGGAGAAGAACCGACCAGCTCAATCTTTTTGTAGATGTGGTCACTCATAAGCGCATCAAACCATTGCACGTGGCGTCGGGCGAGCACATTCCTAGATCGAAGGATGCCGGGCATCCCTTACGGGGAGACCACACCTAACGTTTCCCTGATTGTCTTGGCGAGCAGATCTTTTAGGCGATGCAGGATTGCCTCTCGGGCTCGTGGAACTTGGTTTGGATTTAGATGTTTCCAGCTGCACGCCTCCCTAATCCACAGATCGATCCGGTTTTGAATGTTTGACCACAAGCCTAGCCGATCAAAGTTGATCACGCCGGACTTTTGCTTTGCTTGAGTAAAATACTCCCGCATCTCCTTCACAATCTCCGCCTCTTCGGTGTTACAGAATTCCTCGTAGAGGTCTCTCTCCGTCCGGCTGACCCGGAGATGAAATTCGCCAATCTTTTCGGTGCGCGAAAGCATTCCCTTCTGTTGTGTAGCAGTTTCGCTATCGCAAAGCGACTCTGATTTAGCCTTTGCCAACGCCAAACCTCCACCGCAAAGCGCCGTGCCCCTAGTGACCAGTTGCCCCTTAGAAGCGCAACCGGGTCGGCTTTGACCAGGATTTTAGCGCATCATAAAAGGGGTTATGTAGGGTAGTGTTAGGCGAGGCGCAGTTTGGCGAATAACTCGTCGCGGGCCTTGTGTGCAGGCAAATATCCGGCGACCTTTTCGAATTCCTCGGTTGCTTGGTAGATGGGGCGAAGTTCGCGTTCCCCATTAAGGGCACCCGTTGACCCAACTAAACCACCGCTGATGACGAACCATCGTGAACTCGCCAAGTCCCGGTATTGAATGGGTAACTACCTCTGGCTTTAGCTTCGTCCGAGCACCACGGCTATATTGAGGCCGACTTGGCCATCAAAGAGCATGCTTTGCAGAAACAGGCCCCGGCCGGCAAAACCATCACCCGATTCCAGGCCGATGCTAGTCTGGAGTTCCAGAAGCCACCGTGCGCTTCGCGCTAAAAATCTCCGGTAGGCTGTACTTGCGCTGTTCGGCAAGATCAGTTGAAGTGAAGGCTTTTACGATCAGGCCATATTCAACTTCGCTATCAAATCCACGCTCCACCACCACGTAGGCGGGCGGAGAATCAGAGGAAAGCTGGACTCTATGGCTCAACCGGGACGCCAAGTCTTCGATAAAAGTATTCGCGTGATCGGGATCACGCTGAGGGACAAGAAACGTAGCAACCGTCCGGACTTGCGCATCGACCGCAACGAACGTCCAAACATCTCCGATCCCCTCGCGCTTATCAGCCTTGCTCGCGTTCTTCTGTTTCTTGCCGACAAATCCCCAGATCTCGTCCATTTGGTTTTGGTGCAACTATCGAGTCTCTCTTCTGGAGCGAGACTTTTGCCTGCTTTCTCGGCAGCGGAAATGATTCGTGAATCTCGTTTGCTCCAGTTCGAAGCGCGGTAGATCGTCAGGTGAGGGTTCCTCAACCGTGATTTAAAGCTCGGTCCTCGGGATGAGCTGTAGTTAGCAATCGTTTATATAGAATCAGGCCATGAAACTCTATGTTGAAAACCTCTCCTCCGAGACTTCCCAAGCGGATCTTCGGGCCCTCTTCGAGCGATTCGGAACTATCGCCGAAATCAACGTCGTTAAGGATCGAATGACCGGCCTCTCTCGAGGCGCCGCGTTCGTGACAATGAGCAACGTCGGAGAAGGCCGAGCAGCCATCAACGGTTTAAAAGGCAAAGAGGTCCGCGGTCGGCTGCTTGTGGTCAACGAGGCTCGCTCCAAAGAAGATCGTCCCAAGCGATCATTCCCAAAGGTGGGTTTGTGGATTGATCATAGAGAGGCCATAATCGTGGTATTGACGGAAAAAGGGGAAGAAACAAAGCACATAGAATCAACCGTTGAAAAGCAGCTTCGCCGTTCTGGTCGTTCGCCTTCCAATGAGTCATTTGAGCCACAACTGGTTCCTGCCGATGATACGCGGGAAAGAGATTATATAGGGCATCTCGCGAATTACTACGATGAGGTAATTGCGTGCATCGGTGATGCAGAAACGATTCTGATATTTGGCCCGGGTGAGGCAAAGGGCGAACTAAAAAAGCGGATGGAGAGAGACAAGATCGGTATACGTATCGTAGCGATGGAAACTGCCGACAAAATGACTGAACCACAGATCGTGGCCAAGGTGAAGCAGAGGCTTTTCTGATGCATTTGCTCGCTGCGTCGCCACGGAGAGAATTGCCTCCCTGATGTTGCGACTCAGAGCTCAGAGTTGTCAGTTCCAAACTATTCCGGCGGGATCGCTGAAATAGGAACGGGCCCAAAATCAAATCAGGCCGTCGCCGCGTTTCGGTGGTCGCCTGACTTAAGAGACTGTACCACTACCGAAAAGGCGAAGAGTTAATTGGCTGATGGTTCTCTACTTCCTCTTGCGTTGTGTTTTTGACCGATTCGATACTCATGATGATACGCGTCGCAAGCTCAGTTGGCAGGCGCATCGCGCGGGTGCTTCTGGTTCGCCCGTTCGCTGCGTTGGTTTGGCAGGCAGTTCATTGTCATTTGGTTCGATCACACTCAGCCTTCGCCGTTGTTGCCGATGGCTTCGACCGGACATCCTCCCATGGCTTCCTTGCAAAGCGCCTCCTCCTCCGGGGTGGTCGGTTGCTTAAACACATAGGAGTAGCCGCCGTCGTCGCTGCGCGCGAAATTAGCGGGTGCGGTTTCCCGGCACAGGTCGCAGTCAATGCACTGGTCATCGACGTAAAACTTTCCGGACACGTTTTCCGCGTATTTATTCGCAATGTCTGCCATAGATTCTCTTTCGTTTCATGCGGACGGAAATTCGATTAGGGCGCGTTTCGTGACACCGGGCTGTTCTCAACCCGTGGACTTCTAAAGCTGCACTAATTCAGCCAAGGCTGTTCACGCCTGCAGCCTCACTCCGCAGGGAAACTAATCGACAAGCGTGCTTTATTTCCCTTTCCGCCGAACGACCCAATTGTAAGGCGTTTTGACACGCGAGGCAAAGCTAGGGCGGGCTTCAGGAGTGGAAGGCTCGCTGCCCGGATTGGTATATCACATCTCACGCTAGCCGATGTGCTGAGCGATAGCCGGCAGCCGAAGGCCCAGTCATTGGCGAAGCTCCGATCATTTCTGGATGCCGAGAGGCGAAGCGGCCGCCTCAGGGGCAACGGAATTAAACCATCTGAACCAGTGCCGCTAAAAGTCGTGAAACCCGCTCAGCAAATGCGGAGCGATCGGCGCGAAACGCGAGGGGCATCAGGAGGCGCTCAGGGCGTGGAATGGGAGTGAGCGGTAGGTTCTAAACGTTCGGACCCCTAAGGTCGATGAGCTCACACTCTTCTTGGAAAGCCAAGCGCCATTTCCATGCCCGTTCCGTTCTTCGTGTCAATCATCGTCATACCGAGAGCCAACTTTAAGCCGTGGAAACGAGTATGGGAGAAGCCGATGGACCGCGGCTAAATTCCAAAAGGAGTTAAAACCTATGAACATCGTTCGTTACCAACGTTATCCCCAAACGGATCTAGCGGCTGTTCTGGATCGAATCACAAGTATGCAGGCGGAAATGGATCGGGTGTATAACTCAACCATTGGCTCATCCTTTCGATCCCCAGCTTCGTTGAGCCGTTGGAATCCTGCAGTTGATGTCTATCAAGACAAAGATCAATTCGTCGTCGTCGCGGAGCTTCCTGGTCTCAAGAAGGAAGAAATCGAGATCTTGCTGCAGGACGCCACGCTCACCATCGCGGGCGAACGAAAACACGAAGGATCTAGGGAGCAAGGATTCTTTACCGAAAGGTTCTACGGCAAATATCAGCGCAGCTTGACACTACCAACTCCCGTTGATCCCGGCAAAGTCAAAGCCAGCTATAGAGACGGCCTTTTGCAGGTCGTGCTACCGAAAGCGGAGGAAGCAAAGCCAAAACAGATCGAAGTCGCCCTCAAATGAAAATACATGGTGCCGACGGGCGCTCAGCACGTCAGGTGCCGGAACCTGGAGCAAACAATGAATATTCCATCCCTACTTTCAAAGGAACAAGCAATGGCTCCCACTGAGGACAATCGCCCAGTGGCCTTCGTGACGCCGCTGGTGGATATAGAAACCACAGATGACGGCTATGTTATCCGAGCGGAAATGCCTGGTGTCGAGAAGGGTGGCCTCGAAATCACCGTCGACAACGGTGAGATGACTATTCTAGGTCGTCGGAAGCCAACCGAATTCACTGCTGAATTGATCTATCGGGAGATCGAGCTGCACGATTTCCGGCGCGTCTACGAACTTGATCCATCGATCGATGTGACGAAAGTCGGCGCGAAAATCGACGATGGCATCTTGACCGTTACGCTGCCAAAAGCAGAAACCGTGAAGCCTCGTAAGATCTCGGTGCAATAAGCGTTTCACTTGATGAGAAAATCTCACGCCGGACAACTTCGCTATCTCTTGGCGTTAGGCTCACGACCGGCAAATGTGAAAAGGAGCTCGGCCACTGGGGTCACGTCTTAATTAACAACAGTTCTTCTCGAGTGCTAGGTCGCCCGGTGGAAATGAATTGCCGTTTGGACAACTGCAAAACACTCCATTAAGATGTTGTTTCTTAAGACGTGACCCTAGCTGCTACACACCTCCGAGCAAGGAAGATCCTCTTAAGGATTATACTTCCGCTATAATGGAAAGCGATGGGGAACGCGTCGAAAAGAGTATTGGGAAACCCGCTCATCCGGGGCGACTTGGCTCTCGGCAGGTTGCGTGACAAGTAGGAATCCAAACATGGCAAATGACAACGTTGAGCTCCTCCGATTGGGGCGGAGAATCCAAGCGGAACGCAAACTTCTCGGGCTTACCCAAAACGGCTTTGCCAGGGATTGTGGACTGAACAGGAGTCACCTTGGGGGAATTGAGCGAGGTGAACGAAATCTGACTTTCGTGGTGCTCTGCAAAATTTGTAAACGGCTACGCTGCGATATCGCCAATGTGACACGCGGCATTCCGCGGTCGTCTTATGTTCGCGACCCGTAACCGCGATGATCGCATCAGGAGATCACCGTCACGATGACACTAGTCAGATCCAACCGATCTCCTTGGCCGTGTTCAATAAAATCTGTTTCAGCTGTTCACCTACCGAAAACCGTTGACTGCTGGCGTCTATAGAAGAAGCAATGTTCATCCCACCTGGATGCCGTTCGCTGGCCGCTTTCCAGTCCATTAACATTTCAATGAGATCGAGGAGCGACATCCCATCAACCCCGTTTGGGTAGTGTTCCGGATGATGGGTATTTTGGACATAGTGATGTTCAAGTGCCACCTTCAGATCCGTCAACGATTGTTTATATTCTTCACCCTCGTAGGTAATGACGGCGAGTCGATTACCAACCGCGTCGAAAATTGCTTTCTCCGGTTGTTCCAATTTGGAGGCATCGTGTCTCGATCCGCGCTCCAAAAGTCGGATGGCACACAGACCGAGAAGAAAGCGTACCCGGGTGATATGCAAAGTCGTGTCTACCGTACTATCGTAATTCATCGGTCATCGTGGTAAGGCACCTGATTAACAGGCTTACCTGGAAGGTATCGCCGTTCTTGACCTTCTCGCTACAGCATCTAATTCGGGTAGCCCCAGCTCGACCAATACTCTTTTGGAAGAGCTAAACGCATAAAATGATATGGGAGATTGTCACAGAGTGCGGCGAGATTAAAGGCGTTGGTTGCGACGGCCGAACTCCTCGAGAGTTATCATTCATTGAGCCGATCTGGAAACGCGTCCGCCGAATAACCAACCAGCACCATGTTTCCACATATTCCATTCCACCGAGTCAATTGGCTCGTTAGCTCATTCCTGATCGGGACCTTGGTTCTCTCGGTCACCGTCGTACCCGTCTACCTCTGGTTTTTTGGCATCGACTGGTTTCAGATCGCACTTTTCTTCGTCATGCTGGGCGCGTGTGGATTCTCCATCACGCTTGGATACCATCGACTTTTCTCGCATTTGACTTTCCAAGCTCACTGGATTGTGCGGTTTTTCACCGTTATTTTTGGGGCGGGAGCATTTGAGAATTCTGTACTCCTTTGGTCGAGCGAACATCGCAGCCACCACAAGCATGTGGATCACGATGAGGATCCGTATTGTATTACCAAGGGTCTGTTTTACGCCCACATGGGCTGGTTGATGTTCAAGCTCAAGCCGCTCCCATGTTTCGACAATGTGGCTGATCTGAAAAAGGATCCAATCCTCGTGTGGCAGGATCGCTATATTCATTTGCTCGCGGTGCTGGTTGCTTTTGTGCTGCCGGCCAGCATCGGCTTTTTATGGGGAGGCGGGAAAGCGGCCCTTGGCGCTTTCTTGATAGCCGGCGTGTTACGCGTTGTGGTGCTGCAACACGCCACCTTTTGCATCAATTCGCTCTGTCATTACATCGGTGCGCAACCGTATTCATCAAAGTGCAGTGCCCGCGATTCATGGATCCTGGCGATCGTTACTTTCGGCGAAGGGTATCATAACTATCATCACGAGTTTCAGCATGACTACCGGAATGGAGTGAAACCCTGGCAGATCGATCCGACGAAATGGATCATCTGGATCCTTTCCCAGATCGGCCTCGTCAGCAACCTTCGCCGAGTCCCCACAGAAAAGATCGTTCTAGCTGAACTCGCCGAAGCGAAGCGTCGACTCGAGGCAACGCTCGCCAGCCCGGGTCTCACCGAAGCCAGTGCGACTTACATCGCAAACGCCTATCAGACCCTGCTAGAAACCGCTCAACAGTGGACCCAGCGCAAAACCGAGCAGCTCGAAGTGACTCGCGAAATGCTGGCCAGCCTTCGTAACGAAATTCGCGTTGCTACGAGCGCCCTGCGGGTGCCGGGCTTGCGCCAGCGTCAGCCAGCCTAACGGCATCGGAATCGTTTTTACGTTTCCCATACCCGATGGGAACGGTAACGCATCGAGAACAGTATAGGAGAATCTGATCGCGCGGTCCGATGCTTAAACCGGTGAGAGTTTTGCTTTGCAGTCAACACGAACGAAGGCGGGAGGCCAAAATTGAGCCCGTTAAAAGAAATAATTATAAAGCGGATATCCGCCGTTTATAAGGCGTTGGTTCTACGTTCGCGTCGAAGCCACGCCACTTTGCTTGGCGGCGGAAGGTACTACACCCGGCTCGGTCGAAAATCTTGATCGGCAAGACTGCGGCTCCCGCGTGGAACATTCCCGTAAATAGCAGTCCGCATTGGAGCAGTCTCTTGCCGCTTGTACTGCTGCTCGGTTTCAAGATTTGACGCCGTCGCTTCAATAAATCCGCGTAAGTTAGTAGAAATAGACAAACCGCCCAGACGAGCTGAAAGCACTATCATGTTTTTAAGAACTCACACCGCGCGCGCTAATGAAACCTATCGTTTTTCGGATAATCCCACTTTAAGTGACTTTCCACTTCTGATCGGCGAAGTCATTCGCCGGGCCGATTTACGCGACATACGTCGCCGACGTTGGTCCTCCTTTTTCGGGATCGGCAAATCAAGGCAAAGGCACTAACTGGAATCCTTGAAGATATCGACTCAGAATCCGGCCACAGCGAAAGATGCGAACCGGATCCGCGGACTGATCAAATTCCGGTCCAAGACTAAACCGTCCCTGCGATCCCGCTGACGTTTGGAGGAACGTGACGGGGCTAAGTAGCCCTGCGAAAGTACCATTGACCTCGGCTTGCTGGTTTTGCTGCCGCTCGGTACTTCACGAGTTGTTTAGGGTCAACAAAACAGCACGCGGCGGACCTGGCTTGGCCGTCCACGCTTTTTCCACTTCGGACAGTGGAGTCGCCTTGGTTTCGATAAGAAATCCGCCCGGCATAGTGGCATGCAACAATTCTTCGATTGTCCGACTATTCTGCTGATCCCATGCTATTCCACGCTGCGATCGCCTGTGCGCGCGGCAGTAGTGACACTTGAAAGCGGCACTCTCGACACATGATCGAGAAAGAGCGCGTGGATTTCGGATTGTTCTCAACCCAAATCTCCCGCGAGTGGCACATAGGACACGCCGTTAGAGCTTTCTCAAGGTCCGGCAGCGATCCAAGGTTATTGCCGCTTTTCATGAGTCACGGTCCGATCCCGCTCCCTTAACCGATGCGTAGACCTGCCATTGCGGCGCCAACACCTACAATGACAATAAATATTAATATTGTAATCGATCTGTTTTGGTTCACTTCAATTACCTGCCTAGTTTTGCTCCTCCATGGTGCTGTTTGTTTTGCGCGGCACTATTGTTGATTTGCTCCGCGCGAGATAAACCTCCGTTACGAGCACAATCTTTCCCATTGTTAGCGGAGACTTTTCTGCGCAGGCCTTGCATTAGGCCACTTATCTTCGCTTAGATGCACAACAAACCTACCCCGAGTTATGAGCTTCTCTTATACCCTTTTCGAAGTGTTCTGATTGTTCTTTGGTATGCTAACAATCGGGTCGGCGAACGGTTCTTTCCTATACTTAAAGGGAACGGTAACGCGTCGACAATCGGAAGATCCCACCCGCGCAAACGGGACTGAATCGGCCGTCCCCGCCCTGAACCTGTTCCAATCAGACAGCCGCGGCGCAGACTTCGCTCAAAGTGGTCACGAACTTAGAGACGACTTCGGAATAGAGTCCGTTTTTCTTCCAAACAGCCCCGAGTGGTATCTTTACAGGTTTCGGCGCCACCAGATCTTTGAAAACAACATATCTAGCGGGAAGCTTTTTGATTGGCTCGCTGACCAAGGCGACACCAAAGCCAGCCGCAACCAGAGCGAGCGCACTTGCCGCACCGTCTGCTTCCCTCGCAATACGCGGTTTGAACCCTCCTTGTTCACAGACGGTCTGCAGCCAATTGCTGTACTCGGGGTACATTCGATTTAACCCAATGAAAGGTTCCTCTTTGAGGACAGGCAAACGGATTTCCGGCAGGACCGCTTGCGGGTGGGATTTTGGCAATGCGACCGTGACCGGATGCCGGACCAGCAGCTGAACTCTCAACAATTCTAGGATCGGCCGATTGCTGAGTAGGACTAAGATGCCCACGGCGATGCGCCCGTCTAGTAGTGCGCGTTCTTGTGTTTCTGGGTCCATCTCTATGCAGTCGACGACGACTCCCGGCGAAACCTTCTGCCAACGCTCAAGTGTTTGCCCCAGAAATTCGTGTGTCAGCGCCGCCATATGACCGACCGTCAACTCTCCCAGCTCTCCCCGATTGATGCGTTGGGCTTTTTTCACTGCAACATCGCAGGCTTCCAAGATCCCGCGCGCGTCAATCAAAAATGCTTTTCCGGCCGCTGTGAGCGCGACCCCCTTTCGCTCTCGCTGGAACAGGTTGACTCCGAGCTCGCCCTCCAGGTCCTGAATTTGTTTGCTGAACGGAGGTTGCGACACGTGTAGTCGACCGGCCGCATGGGTAAAATTCAGCTCTTCAGCAGCAGCGACAAAGTATTCCAGGTGGCGAAGTTTCATTAGAGCTCAGGCCTGTCCGCCCGAGCTTAGGCCATCGCTTCGTGCAGAATTCCCTGAATCACCCGAGCAACAGAAAGATCCTCATAGGGATCATACTTTCTTAATAACGGAAAGCAATGGGAACGCTTCGAAAAGAGTATACCCGAAAGCAACTGTAACTCTTTGGGCAATGTATGGCAGAAACTCATTGCTCCGAACGAGACTCTTTAGGTTAGCTTGCCGATTGTCTCGCGACGACAAATCGGGAGTTATGCTCTTAAGATAGAAACCAGGCGGCTCGGCTCGCGACTTCGCGGGTTTCTTGGGATCGCACTGAGGGGTCGAAGTTACTTTTGGGTCAGAGCGAACTCGTAAGCTCTCGATTATGAAAACCACATCTCCCGTCTACCAGGCCGAAGAATCTGGGCCAAGGACGCTTAAAGACCTTGTGCAGCGCGATGCAAAAACGTTGAGCCCCGAGACTTCAGTCCAGGAAGCTTGCGATCAGCTCCGATCCGAAAAGATCACTTCATCTCCGGTGACCGATCAGAACGGCCAGTTAATCGGAACGGTGTCCGAGAGTGAGCTTAACCGCAAAGTCGGTGGTTTCGGCCACGACCCAAAGATCGAACTCACGCAAACGGAGCTGAATCAGGAAACAATATATTGCTTTGAAGACGAAACCCTCGCTGAAGCCGAAAGGTTGATGCATTTAAGCAACCTCAGCCAGCCGCCCGTGTTAACTCGTGAAAAGCGAATGATCGACATTGTCACGCTCGAAGATATCGCCCGAGGACAAAAAGCGCTGATCCAATCCAAAATCTCTTAACGAGTGAAATTCGATCATCGGATACGAAGGTCAAATCGATAAAGTCCAATGAAAACTCTCAACGCCAAGGTCCTAAGTATCCTGAAATCGCAGCCCTACCGAATGAGAGACAAGTCGGACGACCAAAACAAAGACACTCTCATTAAATTTTGGCGGATGCGTGTTTCATATCCTGGGCCGGAGGTGGTCTATGAAGTTGAACTTCGCGAGCCCCTGAGGAGCTTGGCCTCTAAAAAGTACACGGTAGGATTAAACGGGCTCGTTGAATTCGAGCTGTTCTCTGACCCTCAGGTTGCCGCCGGCGATACCATTCAGATCGATGCATACGAACCCGGAGAAAAGATCCTCGGGGTCACGTATTGTGAGCCGGGCTAAGCTGCGTCAGCAAGCTTGTGTGGTGTTTTCCGTGCCTGCCTGGAGCTCATCACTCGCTCGAAGAGCCCGGGAAGCAATCCCTTCAACTGCCTGATCGATATTCGTGTAAAGAGCGCTTCCGGAAGACTTCTTGATTCTTCTTACCCATCGCGCGGCGCCCTCAGTCGGCACGCTCCAAAGGCCGACAAGAATCAGAGCACCGGGGACCTCGAGCTTAATGGAACTCGCCATTCTACCAACAGTAAGTACCGATCTTGACTCAATCGCGGAGAGCAAAATCCAGGGGGTTCCTAACTCCTTCAGACGTTCCACCTTCTCCGCGCGAAGAGTTCGCCAGGATAACAAATCCGAGTCGATCCCTTTAGCAGCCAGCAAGCGCGCGATGACTCTCCCCACAATTTCGTCACCTTCGCCCATGAACGGCACGATCGCCGTTCCGGGTTGCTTAGGCGTTAATGGTTCCGGCGGTGGCTCCAATTGCGTTGAGCCCTCGACAGTCATTTCCTCGATCAGTTCGCGCAGTTGCGCATAAATCCGAGATTTTGTTGCACTAGTTCCCGGATAGAGATCGTTTTCAATCGCTCGGAGAGTAGGCAAAATGAGTTCTTCGGCGATTCCTACTGAAAGTTGCATCCCTCCCAATGCTTGTAGGAGTGCTTTGGCCTCCGAAAGGCGGTTTTCCGTGAGGAGGAGAATGAATTGTGTTTCCGATGAGGAGGGTGGCTCTGCAGCTAACAAAACACTGCAGATATTGAATGCCGGAAAATAGCGACCTAACACTACCAGGCAAGCGGTGAGCGGTGTCGCGAGCAATAAACCGATCGGCCCCCAAAGCCACGTCCAGAATAGGGCGGATACGATTATGGCCAGTGCTGACATTCCAGTGCTACGGCCTAAGACAAAAGGTTCCACAACGTTGTTGGTGAACACTTCCAGTGACCCGTAGAGGGCCAGAGTCAGTATCGGCTCCTTCCAGCTTGTGGAAATGGCAATAGATAGTAGCAACGGGAAAAAGGCAGATATCCAGAGGCCTACGTATGGCAAAAACCGCAATATCAGGGTGAGAACTGCCCAGAGTAGTGCGTTCGGTATACCGATCAGAAAAAGCCCGAGCCCAAGCAGCAATGCATATCCCGTGTTCACCAGCAGCTGCCCCAATAGAAAACGGCTTAATTTGGATCCCACCTCGTCCACAGCGAGGTTTGTCGTCGCCACGCGCGAGTGTCCAATCAAGCGAAGAAACCGAACGCGGAGCCGGTTTCGCTCTAAAAGCATAAAAACCACGAGCACGACGATCAGAGCAAATTCTCCGATCGGACCCGCCACCGGCGTCAAGCTATTCTTCACCATTGCAAGGACATTGTTAGCTCCGCTAACAATCTGGACCTTGGTTGCATCCGGCGGTTGAACGCCTTTAGATGCCGTGACTTTTCCTAGATCGGTAATCAGCGCGTTCACGTTGCTAAGTGCCAGATTGAGCGGGCCAGGCGGCCCCTGCTGAATGGCCGCCCATCTGGCATGAATATTATCGCGGTACTTGGGCAGAGAGTTAACCAGATCCAGACCCTCCAATGAAAGCGTCGAGCAAAGGCCTCCGATCAGGGCGAAGCCAATGGCGACGACGCTAAGAACGGCTACTGCGCGAGGAAACCTCCAGTGTTCCAGGCGAGACACGACGGGCGCTAACAAAAAGCTGATCAGAATTGCCAGAATTAGGGGCAGCAAAAGCTCCTTTGCCCAAGCAAAGGCCGAGAGAATGACGACCAGGTATGCTACCTGGATTAACCTCCCCAGTTCGACCGGCTTTTCAGACACTAAATTGTTTGGCATCGACGCTGGATTCTAACTTTCAGCCAACGTTCACCACCAAGGGATTGACCAAATTATTAGTCCAACAGGTCCCACAGCCAGCGGTCCATGCTATTCTCCACGGTACCCATCTCGTGAATCTGAAACACGTGAGGAGCATTGTTTTTGAGGAATCGCGCCGCTCTGAGAAACTTGAACGAAGGCGTTGCCCTATCGCCCACAAATGCCGGATCTCCGAGAATCAGGTTCACTGCCGCCTCCAGGCTTGGAGAATAGGAAAGCCCCGAGTCAATCTGGTCGCGCTTTCCTTCGTCGATGATTCCGATATTCGTACGATTCTCCCTCTAACCAAGCCCCGTGGTTAGATATGGAAGCGCGCAGTTCAATCAGTCACAATATTCGACGCCCGCGAACCAGGTTGACGACGATCACAATGATGGCGACGACTAGGAGTACGTGAATCAGTCCACCTGCGACGTGAGTGAATAGGCCTAAAGCCCAGAGCACAATTAGAATAATGGCTATTGTCCAAAGCATAGTTTTTAGTTCTTTCGATTGGTTGAGATGAGTCGCGTGGTCTGTCCGAAGCCGGCTCCGTTATCCTGCAACGTGATTCTTCCCCGGACCAGGTGACAGAAGTTTCTCGGCACGGAGCCGCATTCATGAGTGTATGGCTAGGATCTACCCGCTGCGTCAACTTCTCCTATACTGTTATCGACGAGTTACTGTTGCCTTTGAGTCTCACGGCTCTCTCGGAAGGGCCGGCGAATGGACCGAAACCTGGAACATTTGTTCTAAATTACCCGCGGCAAACAGCAACGGACTTGGTGCATCGGTGTGAGTTCGAAACTGTTAGGCTTTCCCATTTTGCCTGCGTCGCGAAAACCAATATCCGCCCCCACCACTAAATAGGATTAAAAGGACGATGATAATAACTATGGCATGTAACAAATCTCATTCTGTTTTAATGAGTTTCTCCATGCTGCTTCCTTGAGAAGAAGGACAACACGCTCTGAGAGAAAAAAAGCAGACTCACCAAGAGAACGGCTATCACTGCTCATAAATGCCTTCGGCTCTAATTGCTCCGACGGATCACTGGCCGATTTTTGGCCTCAAGCTAGAGGCCAAGCCGTTTTGTCGTCGTAAGAGAAATCGATTTAACTAACATCATTAAGTTAGTTGGGCTTCATTCCCCTCTCCCATACTCTAATGGATGCGTTCCTGCCGCCTTTGAGTATGGGAGAAGTTGATCGAGCCGGGCGACACTGGTCGTCTGACTACTTCACCATGAATCCGGGCTCCGCATCATATGCTTATCAGGATCGGCTACAATATTGCGCTACGTCTCGCTTCTCCAACCGCGGTACTCTACGTACTGCACGTGCATCCCTCGCGCAAAGGCGACCTGCTCAGACCCGAAAACTTCCGGATCGAACCGGCACTTCCCGTCGAAGACTATTTCGATGGTTTCGGCAACCATTGCGGCCGCGTCAATGCCCCTGCTGGAGTGATTCGTTTTCTCAATGACGCAATCATTCGCGATCCCGGCGAACTAGACGCTTACGCACCCGAGGCGCCGCAGCTCGACGTTCGCGAGACGCCGGTGGAAACGCTGTCGTTTCTCCTGCCCAGCCGCTACTGCGATGGCGATACCGAGCTGCTTGATTTCGCCTGGCGCACGTTTGGCCAGACTCCAACTGGATGGCCGCGAGTGCAGGCCATTTGCGACTTCGTCCACGCCCATCTCCGCTTCGACTACCAGGCGGCTCGCGCTAATCGCACCGGTCTCGATGCTTTTCGCGAGCGGGTCGGCGTCTGTCGCGATTTTACCCATCTAGCGATCACCTTGTGCCGCTGCCTAAATATTCCGGCGCGCTACGCCACGGGCTATCTCGGTGACATTGGCGTCCCTGCGGTACCCGGTCCGATGGATTTTAGCGCCTGGTTCGAAGCCTATCTGGGCGGACATTGGCACACGTTCGACGCGCGGCATAACCGACGCCGCATTGGTCGGAGCCTGATCGGACGGGGGCGCGACGCCGGTGACGTTCCGATCACGACGGTATTCGGTCAACACCTGCTCGAGAGTTTTAGCGTTGTCACAGAAGAGATCAATCCATGTCTCCCGGCGTACTAGCAGGCTGTTGAAGAACCCGGTGTTTGCTGGGCTGCGAATTAGCGGCGAAGCCGTTTGTCCCTCCGGGACTGATCCTTCGGCTCACCGAACACCACCGGTTTTTCAACAGCCTGCTAGTTTTGAGGTGCGACCACTTTCACTGCCGGTGGCGTAATTGGGAGTAAGGGTTCCTATAGAATTCCGAGATTACAATTTTTCCGTTTGGCGCGGTCGCTTCAAGTCATCGATCATAACCCCATGCGCAACCTAAAGTTCATCGCTGCATCAGTCTTGGCCATTTTGGTAGTAATCCTCGTCGTCCAAAACACGGAGCCGGTAGAAACGCATCTACTGTCTGGAACCGTCGCAATGCCCCACGCCGTTTTGATTTTCATCTCCGCCGCGGCGGGATTCGTGCTTGGGGTCCTTCTCACTATGTCGCTGAAATCGAAGCGTAAGAACATACGATGAGCCACAAGGAAGTATGCCAAGTGCTGGTATAATTACCGGTCTAGCTCTCCATCTCCTGTCGTTTTTTTCTTTTTGTCTCGCTCTCTTCTAAATACTCAATCATTTCCGAAATCTCGTGTTCCGCAATCTTCTGGCCGATGTTCTGGCACTGAAAACCGAGCCTTCTGAGACTGGTAACATCGCCCAACGTACGGAGCCAAAACGCATCTAACAGATGCGCACCTTCTCCTCTCTGCTTCGCTATCATATAGTTTCCTCTCTTTCGTATCCTAAGAGCTGCAACGACAGGGCCGCCGACCAAAAATCCTCATCGCTTTTTCCCAAGCGGCCGTCCTCACTACTAAAAAAAGCGTCCCGCGGGAGAGATGCTGGTTAATCTCGAGGCTGAGCGAGCTCCAATCGAACGCTGTACCCGATGTCGCCCTTGAACGCTTAGATCAGATCATCTGCGCCGCCGGCGACTTGCTGATTTTCTGCCGCCAGAGATGAAAGATGTCACGTTGGCGGCGAAAAAGAATAGACTCACTAAGCTGACCGCGGCCAACGTCGCCAGGATTGCGGATAACGATTGGCGGTGTCTTCCAATCCTCGACCCAAACGTTTGTCCTTTCGATTCAGCCTCGATCTCGGCGCTCTCGACTCCGGCCTGCTCGCCCTGTAATAAATTTTCCGCGGCAGGATTAATTTTTTCCGTTTCCATTTCTTTGTCCGCGACGCCAGCCGTTACGTTGCTATTCAGGTAGTCTGGTGTTTCTTCCATATCGTTTTTTCTGTTCATAAATGCCTTAACAATTCTCACCGACCGACCGCCCAGGCGGCTGATCTATCCCGTTACTCAGGCCGGTCACTAGCTCACTCCTGGGCACACTTTAGAAGTCGTGCCAATGTTGGAGCGTAGAGTATCCATCTAGCCAACCTAGGAAACCTCGCCTGGTTCCATTCCCTCTCACCATACTCTTTCCGAAGCGTTACCGTCGCTTTGCGGTATGACGACGGCTGACGAGAACAAAAAGCGATAAATCCAGTCGGAACCCCTAACCGACCGAACCCTCCATCTCGAGGTCGATCAGCCGCTTTAGCTCAACACTATATTCCATGGGAAATTGTCTAACTAAGTCGTTTACAAATCCGTTTACCGCGAGACTCATCGACTGACCTTTGGTTAGACCACGCTGCTGCATATAGAATATCTGCTCGTTGCCAATTTGACTCACTGAAGCCTCGTGCTGAGTAGTGTTGCCGGTTCCGCGCACCGTGATGGCTGGATAGGTGTCGGTCCGGCTGGTTGAGTTGATTAAGAGCGCATCGCACTCAGTATTGTTCTTGCAGCCTTTAAGATGTTTCGGGATATGAACCAGGCCGCGATAGGTGGCGCGCCCTTTACCTACGCTGATGCTTTTGGAAACAATGTTGCTGGTCGTCTCATCGGCCGCGTGTATCATTTTCGCGCCCGTATCCTGGTGCTGACCATCACCCGCGAGGGCGATACTAATCACCTCGCCGCGGGCTTTACGTCCTTTTAGCACCACCCCCGGATACTTCATCGTTAGGCGTGACCCGATGTTGCAATCGATCCACTTGATTTCCGCTTCTTCCATCGCCAATCCCCGCTTAGTTACCAGGTTAAACACGTTTGCTGACCAGTTCTGAACCGTGACATATTGGATTTTTGCCCGTGGAAGGGCAACCAACTCCACCACCGCAGAGTGAAGGGTAGCTGTGGTGAAATTCGGCGCCGTGCAGCCTTCCATGTACATCACCTCTGAACCTTCGTCCGCGATGATTAACGTGCGCTCAAATTGACCAAAATTCTCAGCATTGATCCGGAAATAGGCTTGCAACGGATGCTTCACCTTTACCCCTGGCGGAACATAGATGAAACTGCCGCCGCTGAACACCGCACTGTTTAAAGCGCTAAATTTATTATCACCAGTGGGAATGACCTTCCCGAACCATTTTCGAAACAGGTCAGGCCGTTCCTTGAGAGCTTCGGTGCTGCCCATAAAAATAACTCCTTGGTCCGAGACCGCCTTCTTGATATTCGAATAAACTGCCTCGCTATCGAACTGAGCTTCAACTCCGGCAAGGAACTTCCGCTCGTTCTCAGGAATCCCCAAGCGTTCGAACGTTTGTTTAATCTTGTCTGGAACCTCGTCCCACGTGCGCTTGGTTCCACCGCCGGAAGCGAGGTAGTAGCGAATCAGGTCAAAGTTTATCTCCTTGAGCTCGTCCCCTGCCCAATGCGTGGGCAGTGGCTTGCTGTTGAAGACATGGAAAGCATTTTTTCGGAACTCGCGCAGCCAATCCGGCTCCTCTTTTACGTCGACAATGTAATCGATGGTTTCCTCGGTTAGACCGACACCAGCGTCCCGCGCCGGTTTCACGTCATAGAAAAAATTACCGATATCACGGGCGTTATCCTTTCCCTTAGGACCGTTTAGAAAAGCCGCGTCGTTTTCATTTAACGTTTCATTCATTTGATACCTTCTCGGCATAGGACGCCCTTTATTGCGTGCAAGCCGTTATAGCCTCGGGCGGCGGTAGCCGTTCCGAACTTCGATTTACGTCGAATTGACGGTTAGCTCACTCGGGCAGCTTCGGAGAGAAACAGCGGAGGTGCGAAATTCTGACGTACATTAACCTGTTATCGTGAAGATGTCGCCTACTATCTGAGGAGGCTGACTGAGGCGACAAACAGAAGATCAGTCGGAAGTGTCGGTTTACGAATCGGGCTCGACTTCGTCGGCGTCAGAGGCGAGTGTCCCCGACTCTCTCTCCTGCCACGGGCCTCTCCGCGTCTGAAGTTTGCTAAGGCGGAATCCATCCGGGCGAAGTCTGACGTAGCAAGTGACACAACATGACGCCCATACCCGCAAAAGTCCTTACCGTCGCTAAGCAGAGTAGCCAATACCGAGTACTCGTTCAGATCGAACTCGAGGAATACGTAGGTTCATTCCACACCTTAGTATTTGGAAAACGCAGACCGTTTACCGGTTCCTGTTACAAAGGTCAGCTTGATCTTTTTTACTACCGAGATCCCGGCCTCAAAGTAGGGAAGCCGTTCCCACTTTGGACGATTAAGCGACCGCCATTGGTGCAAAAGTAGGCGTTTTGAGCGGAGCGCTTCTGGCAATACTCTGGCCGCTAACCGGCGTAAACTAGAGAAAGGTCAAAGGCAACCGGTTGGCCGTCAGCGCCTAGGCGGTTCCTGTTTTCGGTAGGAACCAAAAGTCTTTATCGTGCTTCGATTCAAAGGTGTCGAGTTCGTGCTCGAACCGTAAGGTCAGGCCGATGTCGTCGAGGCCGTTCAGCAGGCAATATTTGCGGAAGGGATCAATGTCGAAGTGGGCGCTAAACCCATCGGTGTCGGTGACGGTCTGATCCTCGAGACTAACAGTTAGCTGATGCTCTGGGTTAGCGGTCGAGCGGGAAATCAGTGTATGCACCTGTTCTTCCGAGAGGCGGACCAGGACAATGCCATTCTTACCGGCATTGGAGGAGAAGATATCGGCAAAAGTCGGCGCGATGACCACGAGGAAACCATACTGACGCAGAGCCCAGGCCGCGTGCTCGCGAGAGGACCCGCAGGCGAAGTTCTTCTCTGTGATTAGGATCTCGGCGCCCTGGTACTCCGGTCGATTGAGAACGAAGTCAGGATTGGGCTCGCCTGTGTTGGGCCCTTCCTGAATGCGGCGCCAGTCGAAGAAAAGAAAGTCGCCATAGCCGGTGCGCTCGATGCGCTTGAGAAACTGCTTCGGGATTATCTGGTCCGTATCGATATTGGGCAGCGACAGCGGGACGGCTTTGGAGCGGATGATGTTGATAGGCTGCATTAGCGCGGTCCTCCTTGCGCAAGTTCCGGTTGCGGATTGTTTCGTTTCCACTTGCGAATGTCAGTGAGGTGACCGGTGATGGCTGCAGCTGCGGCCATTTCTGGAGAGACGAGATGGGTTCTGCCGCCGCGACCTTGGCGACCCTCGAAGTTGCGATTGGATGTGCTCGCGCAACGCTCGCCAGGTGCAAGGATGTCCGGGTTCATGCCGAGGCACATACTGCATCCAGGCTCTCGCCATTCGAAGCCAGCAGATTTGAAGACGGTGTCGAGACCTTCCTCTTCTGCTTGGCGCTTAACCGCCTGGGAACCAGGAACGACCATG